>Ga0302178_10002873_pt1 | contig 13309 bp, 14 predicted proteins | sample I_Palsa_E1_3_FD_198790 | JGI IMG/M metagenome (GOLD analysis project Ga0302178, IMG submission 198790) | Peat permafrost microbial communities from Stordalen Mire near Abisko, Sweden - I_Palsa_E1_3 | ecosystem: Environmental > Terrestrial > Soil > Palsa > Peat permafrost | place: Sweden... | reverse complement strand
CCCTGTGCCCTGACAGACAAAGCATCACGCCTGTCAAGGCAGTATTAGAAGGGTGTCCACCGAGATGCCTGGATCGGAGTGCTGCGAGCACTGCGCCGAGATACCACGGTTGCGCGAAGAGATCGCCGGGCTCCGGGCACGCCTGAATGCGCTGACCACCCTGCCGCTAAGTGCCAGCGGCCCCTTGCCGCTGCAGGCTGAATCCGACGTCGCCGCGAAAACGCCGCCGCGGCAGATGCCGCTGTTCGGCCCAGTCCACGGATCTCCCCTGCCCCAGGTAGATCACGAGTCGAGCTCGCAGGCCAAGGTGGGCCTGTACCGGACCCTCTTCGCGGGACGCAGCGATGTGTACGCCTACCGCTGGGAGAACACTGCGGAAGGCACCAAAGGCTGGGCGCCGAAACGACGGCCCGGCACCACACGCGACAACCCGGAGTATCTGCCACTTACCGATGAGGTCATCTCCGCGCACCTGACTAAGGAAAACCCGGCCGCCTGCGGGCTTTACGTGATGTTGCCTGACAGTACCTGCCGCCTACTGGTCTGCGACTTCGACGGCGGCACCTGGCGCCTCGACGCCGCTGCGTACGCGGAAGCGGCTGCCTGGGCCGGCGTGCCCGCGGCTGTCGAGATCTCCCGGTCGGGCGACGGCGCACACGTGTGGACTTTCTTCTCGGAGCCGGTAGCCGCCGCCGACGCGCGCGCCATGGGTGCCGCGCTGCTACACGAGGCGATGGCGATCCGCGGCGAGATGGACATAGAGAGCTACGACCGCCTCTTCCCGGCGCAGGATTATCTGCCGCGGCGCGGTTTCGGGAACCTGATCGCGCTGCCGCTGGAGGGCAGATGCCGTCAGAATCGCACGACGTTGTTCGTCGATCCGGCGACGTGCGAGCCCTACCAGGATCAGTTCGCGTACTTGTCGTCGCTTGAGCGCATGACCCGCCGCGACGTAGTGGAGCGCGCAGAAGAGCTTCAGCCACCAACGGTCGGTCCTGCGGTGCGACTGCACAGATCTCCGCTGGCGGCCGAGCCTCCGCCGCCGGACGTCATCAAAGCTGAGCTGAGCGGCATGCTGGCGATCCGCCGGGCCGGGCTGCCGCCGAGTCTACTGTCTTCGCTGAAGCACCTCGCATCACTCCACAATCCCGAGTTCTACAGTCGGCAGCAGATCGGGCTGAGCGTCTGGGGCGCGCCACGGATGCTGCGTTGCTACGAGGAGTCCCTGGACCGGCTGTTCCTACCACGCGGCGTCGCCGACCGTGCCGCGAAGTTGATCGAGAAAGCGGGCAGCCGCCTAGCGATCACCGATCTCCGCAGCGCACCGGCCGAGCTAGAGATCGAGTTCACCGGCACGCTGCGGGCAGGACAGCAGGCCGCGGTGGACGCCGTCGCCGCCCACGAACTCGGGGTCCTCGTCGCGCCGCCCGGCGCGGGGAAGACGGTAATGGGCTGCGGCGTGATCGCCCGGCACAAGGTGCCGACACTAATCCTGGTCGACCGGACTCCGCTGGTGGACCAGTGGAAGGAGCGGCTGCGTGAACACCTGGGTCTTGGCCCCAAAGACATCGGCCAGCTCGGTGGCGGCAAGAAGACGAAACTCACCGGCCGGATCGACCTGGCAACGCTGCAGTCACTCACTCGGGCAGATGACCCAGCAGCGATCCTTTCTGAGTACGGCCTGGTCATCGTCGATGAATGCCACCATGTCGCGGCCCACACGTTCGCGCAGGCGATCCGGTCGATACCGGCACGGCGCTGGCTCGGGCTCACCGCGACGCCGAAGCGGGCGGATGGCCGTGAGGAGATCATGTTCATGCACTGCGGACAGGTGCGACACAAGATCCCGAGTGCGACGGACCTTATCCAGGAACTGCATGTTCATCCGACTGCCACCACGATCCGTGACGACATCGACAGCGACACACCCGGCATCCTTCAATCGATCATCATCCCCGCACTTGTGTCGGACCGGATCCGCACCGCGCAGATCATCGATGACGTGGTGCACGCGACCAGACGTGGCCGTAACTGCCTGGTGATGGCTGGACGGACCGAGCACGTCGACCATCTCGCCGCCGAACTGAACGCCCGTGGCCTGGCGCCGATGGTGCTGCACGGCTCCATATCCCCTGGAAAGCGGCGTGTCATCCTGAAGCAGCTCGCAGACTGGGACCCGGTGCACGCGCGCGAGCCACTGCTGCTGGCGGCAACCGCCAGCTACATTGGCGAAGGCTTCGACTGCCCGGCGCTCGACACGCTTTTCCTGTGCTCACCGTCCTCCTCGGAGTCGATCATCACGCAGAACGTCGGCCGGATCATGCGTGATCTGCCGGGGAAAACAACGGTCGAGGTACACGACTACGCCGACACCAGAGTGCCCATGCTGACCCGCATGCACGGGAAGAGGCTTACCGCCTACAAGAGAATCGGCTTCACCACTCCGGTAATTGGTGAGATCCCGCTGTTCCCCGGCACGGAGATGGCCGACCCAGCGCCAGCGCCAGCGCACCCGTCCAAACCCACTGCCGTCTCCGCAGCGGAAGTCAGGGCGTGGGCGAAGGAAAACGGTCTCGACGTCCCCGCCCGCGGCCGCCTACGCCCCGAGATCTGGGATAAGTACCGCGCCGCGCATCTAGCGTAACGGCCAATGTGTATCATTATCGTTTGCACAGCGGCGAGTCGATGCATCCGCAGATATAGCCATTGAGCTGGGAAAATAACTTGTGTGCTGTTTCCCGGAACTTTGCCGCCCACTTGAGGGCCGTAACGAGTAACGACGCGCGGCATGGCGGCTGCTCGTGGCGTGCAGAACGGGGGATACTTGTCCGCATGGATGCTGGTGGTCTGCCGCCGCGTTGGGACGCGTATGCACGCCGCCTGCCATCGTCCCTAGAAGACCTGAAGGGACCTGCCACGGGCGAGGTTGAGTTGCCGCTGCATGTGGCCTGGTCGGGACGCCGAGTTTATGACGTGGGCCAAGAGGATCAGCGCCTGGTCCTGTATGCGCTGCTCCTTGCGGAGGCGCAGCGAACCGATCTTGAGCGGTTCGTGCACCGCGAGTCGCTGGTCAGCATGTGGCCCCGGTTGCGGCGGTTGCTGGGGCCGCACGCCCGCCGGGAGTGGGAGCGGCAGCTCATCACGCCGGCTTCCCGGTGAGCCTTGACGGACTGCCTGCCGCTCACCTGCGAGTATTGCTGGATGGTTCGCCGGTCTTCGAACGGTACGGCTTGCTGTTGGCCGGAGGGTACGCATTCAGAGCCCATAAATTCCTCCACCGCCCATCTCAGGACCTGGACTTTGCCACCAGGAATGACACCCCGTTGCCGGAGATCGCCAAGCATGTACAGCTTGCCTTCCAGCACGCAGGTTATGGCGCGTGGCTTGTCGAAGCGGCCAGCCCCCGGTACGCACGCCTGGTACTGCGGCTTCCCGGTTCCGGCGACGAGCTGGAGGTGGACCTTCTCAAGGAGGCGTTAGAGCCCGGGTGGGTAACGGTTCAGATAACAGACGCCGAAAGCGTGCGGGCAGTGTCGCTTGAGGACACCGTGGGCCTGAAGGCGCGTGCTTGGCATGACCGGTTCGTGATCCGCGACATCATTGATCTCCATGCCGTCGCCGGCACCTTCTCATATGCCGATCTCGAGAATCTCGCCCATCGGCATGACCCGGACCTCGACCTGGAGGCGATTCTGGACCATCTCGCTGGCGTTAGTGTCTTCGCCGACGAGGACTTTGCCGGATACGGGCTTGATGAACCGAGGATTGCCGACCTGCGCAGCTGGGTCACAGGATGGTACGACGATCTCGCCCGCCGTCTCACCGCGGAGCTCGCCGACGATGAACTTCCGGACGACCTCTGACAGCGCACGCGACATGGAGCCGGCTCCTTCGGGGAGCCAGGTGGACTAGAGTGCTGCATCGAGTCCACGATTTCGGTGAGCAGGAATCCCACCTTCGCCGGGACCGGCGTCCTGGATAGGCCTGCTCAACCAGGTCAAGACCCTCGTCCACCGTGGTGAACCCGAGCTGGCGTAGAGCAGGATGATGTCGTCGGCGTTGATCTCGGCGCGGGCCGCGAACAGCTTCATCGCGAGCAGGTACCTGGGGGACGCGACGTCGACGCCTAGCGAGTCGCTTGAGTAAAAGCGCTGCGCGTCCGGGGTCGGGGCCGGGCAGGCGGATCTCCTCTCGCCCGAGGCCGGTGCTCATGCGCGATCAAGTGCCCCGCTGGTGATGAAGAGGCCGCGGCGGCGGAACGAAGACGGCGACTCGACCAGGGCGCGCGGGTGGAGGCCTCGCTGATCGGTGACGAACCACCAGGGCCATGCCTCACGTCCTGGCAGCCGGGTCCAGGACGGAACGTCCCATCCATCCCGGCGGGCCAGGTACTCGGCCATGGCCGCGAACGTAGCATCGACGCGGATGTCTCCGGTGCTCCTGGGGGCGCTTGCCCACATCCGCGCGGCGGCCGGGACTCCTGCGTGGCGGAGGACGCTCGTGTAGTCGTCAAGCACCTGGACGAAGACGTAGCGCCAGAGCCTGCTAAGCCGCTCGCCCTCCTGGAGCATGGCGATAGCGTCGCTGGCGGCGGCGTCCACCGTCCCGAACGCCTGCATCTCCACACCAGCAACGGTATCGATCGCATGCGCCGCGGGGCATCAGGCAACGCCGTACCGGCCCGCGGCTACTGCTGGCTACCGGCTCACCGCGGACCCCAGGCTGCGGAGGGCGCCGATGCCCGGGCGGCTCCAGATCCTGTCCCGGCCGGCGGAGACAGGTCAGCGGCGGCAGCCGGGGCGCGTCCGGTTCGCCGTTTTGCTCACAATGTGGCCGGATATGACACGATCGAGGGACGAAAAGGTCACGGATCGGTGACCTTGCCGCTGCCCGGCCTGCGCGCTGATAGCAACGGCTCGTCAGTCCAGGATCGGCCACAATGCCCGGGGGGCAATAATGAACACCGGGCACGTCCGCACGGCAGCGCTCGCCGCGGCAGTGATCATGATACTGGCCGGGTGCGCCGCCGCGCACCGCGACGCGGGGCTCGCCGGGCTGACCACGCCCGCCGACCGGAACGTCACGGTCGCCGCGATACCCTCAGCCGACCTGGCCGGCCTATACATCGCGCAGGATGAGGGGCTTTTCGCCCGGCAGGGGCTGCACGTGACGATCACGACGATAGCCAGTACCAAGGCGGTTATCGCCAGTCAGCTGAACGGCCAGGTCGACATCGGCGCGGGCAGCTATGTCGGCTACGTCGCGGCGCAGGCGGCGGGCGCCAGGTTCCGCATCCTCGCCGAGGCTTCCACCCTCCGGCCGCACACGCGGGTGCTGCTCACCACGGCCGGCTCGCGCATTACGACCCTGGCCGGGCTGGTCGGCACGAAGATCGCGGTCAACGGCACCAACAGCATCGGTACCCTGCTGATCAGCGCGCTACTCGCCGAGAACGGGATAGACCCGGCCAAGGTGCGCTTCGTCACCGACAAGCAGGGCTTCCCCGATATGGCGGGACAGCTCCAGCGGGGGCAGTGGGGCGCGGCGTTCCTGGCCGAACCCTACGTCAGCAAGGCCGAAGAGGACTACGGCCAGGTGGAACTGGCCGACCTGGACCAGGGCGCCACCCTGAACTTCCCGATCGCCGGGTATGTCGCCACCCAGGCGTGGGCGCGGCAGCATCCGCAGGCAGCGGCCGCGTTCGTGCGGGCGATCGAGGAGGGGCAGGCGCTCGCCCAGGACAATCCCGGCGCCGCCCGGGCGGCCATGGGGAAATCCGATCAGCTGCCGCGCGAGGTGACCGCGGTCATGGCGCTGCCCGACTTCCCCGTCGGCCCGGTTGATGAGCAGCGCATGCAGCGCACCGCCGACGCCATGCTCCAGTTCGGCGTCCTTGCCCGGCAGTACGCCGCCGAAGTCCGGCAGGGCACCCTGATAAGGTCGATGATCTCTCCCAGCTGAGCCGTCGCCTGAGTCATCCGCCGGCAGCTTCGGCTTCCGCTGCGGGTGGTGCCCTGCGGCCGGCATGTGACGGACAGGCACGGGCTGGCTTTGCGGCTGCGGGATTGCCGGGGTTACGGGCCGGGACCGGGATCGCTGGCGGGACGACGGCGGGCGCGTCCTAGGGGTGTCCAGGGCAGGAAGGGACTCAGGCCCGCTGCGGCCGGGGCAGGTCCGCCATTGCGGGCGCATTCCTGCAGGTAGCCGGTCAGCAGGCGGAGAGGCTCGGTGCCGTGCCGGTGACGGTGGCGGTCCAGACATCGGCGGCCAGGTGGGCGGCCCATTCGGCGCCGGAGCCGTAGAAGTTCTTACGGCCGGTCACCGGGGTCCGCAGCGCTCGTTCCGCGGGGTTGTCGTCTGGGATCCGCCCGAGTGCGGGGTCATGACCCCGGCGAACCTGACGACTACTTGGCGGAACCCGGCGGGCAACTCGCCGCCGTGGTGCAGGCCCGCTCCGACCTGGCCGCGGGTGACCTGAGGCTCCTCTACCTCGGATGGCTGCTGGCGGTCCAGACCGGCGAGGACACCGAACCGCCGGTACCGCCTGGCCTGCGCTAGCTGAGCGCGCTGCTGCTCCCAGTCGCCGACATCACGCGCCAGGGTGCAAGTGACCTGGCCGGCTCAGAACGGCAGCCCGCTAGGACGCCCGGTCCAGGGCCGCGCTTGGCGCCCGCCGAAGCCGGGGATCAGTAGTGGACCGCGCCGGACTTGACCAGGGAACCCTCGCGATGACCCCCATTGGGCCACGGGCAGGCCGGGAGCACCGCCCGATCCGCGCCAGCGGACGGGTCATCGCCCCCTTGTCCAGTCCGCCGCTCCGTCGCGCGGGTCACATTAACCACTCGAAGCACACAGGTAATCAAGTGCGCATGAAACCCAGGTGGCTCAACCCATGATCGCCAGGCTCCGGGGAGCGTGGGCAAGCACCCGGCTCGCGGCGCCGCGCACCTCGGCGCTTGAGCCAAGTTCGCCAGTGACGATCGTTACCTGCGGGACGGCCGACGGCAGCGCGTGGCGAGCGACGGTGTGACGAATTGGTCCGGCCAGTCGCTCGCCGGTCGCGGCGAGATCGCCGCCCATGACGATCATCTGCGGGTTGAAGAGCGTTACCAGCCCCGCAAGGGCGCGCCCGATTGCTTCCCCGGCGTCCTCAAGCACGCGTAGTGCACCGGCACTATTGCCAGCGAGCAGGCGCGGCAGGTCGTCGGGTGTGATCGGCCGGCCCCAGCTGTCCTGGAGCAACCTGGCGATCGCGACTGGGCTCGCGACAGTCTCCAGGCAGCCGCGGTTGCCGCAGCGGCAGACCGGTCCCGCCTGCACGACGCGCAGGTGGCCGATCTCCCCTGCGAGACCGCCGGTTCCGAGCAGAAGCCGCCCGGCCGCGACAATGCCCGCCCCGATTCCAGCCGACAGCCGCACATAGACCATGTCGTCGGTGTCGCGCCCCGCGCCATAACGATGCTCAGCGAGCGCTCCAGCGTTGGCGTCGTTGATCAACTGCGCGGCAAGACCAGTGCGCCGTTCCAACTCCGCACCCGGGCGGATACCGGCCCAGCCCGGCATAATTCCGTCGGCCCCCAGCGAACCATCGCTCCTTACCGGTGACGCGATATCCGCGCCAAGCCCGAGGACCCTCTCCCGAGGGACGAAGCATTCACGCACGGCGCGTTCGATCAGGTCCGCGGCGAGGTCGAGAGTCTCATGCGGGGCCCCGTCGACCTCCTTCATCTCGACCTGATCCCAGACGGGAGTGCCATACAGGTCGCACAGCGCGACCCGCACATGGGTGTGACCGATATCGGCACCGACGGCGTAGGCAGCGGAGCGGTTCAGCGACAGTGGCTGAGCAGGCCGGCCCATCGAGCGGTTCTCTGGTTCGGCTAGGCCGTTGTCCTCGCACACGAACCCGGCCGCGATCATGTCAGCGACAAGGGACGACACGGTGGCACGCGACAGTCCGGTGACCCTGCCCAGTTCGGGCCGGCTCGTCCCGGCGCTGTCGTATAGCGCCTGGAGAACCCGCAGGCGGCCCTCTTCCCGGAGGTTCATCGGTGCGGTGACGGCGAGCTCCTCAACTCGATCGCAGAACATCTGTCCGGCGAGACGACGGTTGTATATTGCGCCGAAGTTACGCTTAAGTCAAAAGCTTTCTGCCCAGCTGTGATGCTAGTTTGTCTGACATTAGGCATAACTAGATCGATCACGGTTCGCCGCCGAGAAGCGAGCGCGTCCATCGATTTGTCCGGGTAAGTGTCGCCTGCTGCTGGAAGGTGAACCTGCCATGCCGGTGCACGTTGATTTCGGTCTGCTCGGCCCGCTGACGGTGCGCTGCCGGGGTGCCGTTGTGCCGATCGCACGTGGCAAGCAACGCGCGCTGGTCGCCGCTCTGCTGCTGGAAGCGGGCCATCTGGTCAGCGTCAGCCAGCTGATCGAGGTGATATGGGGCGCGAGACCGCCGGCATCGGCCCTGGCCTCGCTGCATAACCAGGTCAACCGCCTCCGCGACGGCCTCGGCGAGGTGGGGAGGACCCGGATCCTCACTCAGCCCCTAGGCTACAAGATGCATCTGGAGCCGGGAGAACTGGACGTGGCGACGATGCAGGCCCTAGTTGTATCGGCTCAGGCGGCCGCCCGCAACTGTCTGTGGAAGAGTGCCTCCGACGTCGCGGCTCGCGCGATGTTGCTCTGGCGCGGGGAACCCCTGGCCGATGTCTGCTCGGAGGTGCTGGCGCGAAGGATTCCGCAGCTGACCGACATCTATCTGCAGGCCGTCGATGTCAGGCTGGAAGCCGAGCTGAACCTCGGGCACCACGCCGAGGCCCTGGCCGCCTACCAGGGCGCGCGCCAGATCCGGGGCGCGCAGGCTCCTGGTCTGGTCTTCCCCACGCCAGCTGCCCCGGTTCGCGGGCTGGTACCGGCCGGCGGGACAGTCCGGGCGGTGCCCGGGCAACTGCCCGGTACGGTGGCGCACTTCACCGGCCGTACGCCGGAGCTCGCTGCGCTGACCGCCCTGCTAGATGACGGGGCCAGATGCATCGTGATCTCCGCCAGCGGCGGCACCGCCGGGGTGGGCGCGAGCTCGCTGGCAGTGCGGTGGGCGCACCAGGTGGCGGGAAGGTTCCCTGACGGACAGCTGTACGTGGACCTGCGCGGCCATGACGTGTCGCAGCCAGCCACGCCCAGCGACGCCCTGGCCGGATTGCTGCGCTCCCTCGGCGTGCCCGCTCAAGACATCCCGCCCGGGGAGGGCGAACGCGCGGCCCGCTACCGCCAATTGCTGGCCGGCCGGAAGATCCTGGTTGTCTTGGACAACGCCCGTGACACGGGCCAGGTGCGCCCATTGCTGCCCGGCACTGCGGGCAGCGTGACGGTCGCGACCAGCCGGGACACGCTCTCCGGGCTGGTGGCCAGAGACGGCGCGGCCCGCCTGGACCTAGGCCCGCTGCCACCGGGCGACGCGGTATGCCTGCTGCGGCGCCTGATCGGTGACCGTGTGGCGGCCGACCCGGAGGCGACGGCAGCGCTGGCCGAGGTATGTTCTCGGCTGCCGCTCGCGTTGCGACTGGCCGCTGAGATGGCCGTTGCCCAGCCCGCCGACTCCATCGCGATGCTGACGGGCGAGCTGGCCGATCAGCAAAGGCGGCTCGAACTGTTGGATGCGGGTACGGATCCGCAAACCAAGGTACGAGCCGTTTTCTGCTGGTCGTATCGCCGTCTGGACGCGGCCAGCGCCCGCGCGTTCCGGCTCACCGGCCTGCACCCCGGCCGGGATCTTGACTGTTACGCGGCCGCCGCGCTCACCGGCTCCACGGTTGAGCAGGCCGGTCACGTCCTTGACGTGCTCGCTCGCGCCTATCTGCTGCAGCCTGCCGGACCCGGCCGGTACGGCCTGCACGACCTGCTACGCGATTACAGCCGTGGGCTCGCCGCCACGCACGACACCCGGGGTGAGGAGCACGCGGCGCTGACGCGCCTGCTTGATTTCTACCTGGCTACCGCCGCCGCCGCGATGGACACCCTGCATCCCGCCGAACGCCGGCACCGGCCAGCCATCCCAGAGCCGCCAACCCCGTTGCCCGCATTCGCCGATGAGACCGCGGCACTGGCCTGGCTCGATGCTGAACGCAGCAGCCTCGTCGCGGTCACGGCGCTCGCCGCGGATGGTCACTGGCGGGGCCATGCCACCCGGCTGTCCGCAACCGTGTTCCGCTACCTCGACGTCGGCGGGCACTTTGCTGAGGCGATCCGCGTCTGCTGCCACGCCCGGTATGCCGCGTCGCAAACAGGTGACCGCAGCGCGGAGGCTACCGCGCTGCTCGGCCTCGCCATCGTCGACTACCGGCAAGATCGGTACCAGCGGTCTGCCCGCCACCTCCAGCAGGCCTTGGCCCGGTACCGGAAAGCCGGCGACCGGACCGGGGAAACACGGGTGAGAGCCTACCTCTGCCTCATCGGAGAGACACGTCCGGCGACCGCGAACAGTTCAACTGACGGCACGAGACCATCACCGACGACGACCGCGTAACCGTCGCTGACCTGCCCGTAGTCGAGGTCGCCAGTCTCATGCATCACGGCTCGCCAGGCACGCTCCTCGAAAGCAACGAGCAGCGTGCCCGCCGGGTACAAGACAGCGGCCACACCACCTCTGGACCGAGCCGGGAACTCTATCGCCAGTAGAGCGAACAAGACCCGGCGAGCAACATAACAGAACTTCAGGCAGTCCTCATCAGCTGACCGGACGATGACACTAAGTGTGTGGTTATGACTTGCATTGTCGATCGTGGCTGCATTGGGATATATGCTTGTTGGCCTAGGGAGACAGCGACGATGTCCGTTATTGCTCCCGGTGTCCGCACAAGACTTTTGTCGCTAAACGATGTCGCAAGGCGTGGTCGCTTCGTTCAAGGAACCGGTACGGGCGTCGGCCGGCAAACAGGCATCCCGATGATCTGCCACACTGGGAGTGTGGACGAAGCCAAGGCAGCAGAGGTGATGGCGGAGTCTGCTGCCGTGCTCAGGAGGGCCGGGGCACGGTTCGCCTACTTGCATGGCAGTCGCGCCTTTGGGCAGTACCGTCCGGATTCGGACGTTGACATCGCGGCGTACTTCGGCGGCCAGCCGCCGAACGCGTTCGACATCCTGATGCCGCCTGGCGTTGACCTCCTGGTACTCGACCATGCTCCGCTGGAACTGGCCGGGCGGGTAGCGGCACGCGGCAGGTTGCTCTTCGATGATGATCCTGTCAACCGGGTCCGGTGGGAGGCTTCCACCAGGAAGATTTACTTCGACGAGCTCCCGCGCATCACCCGCGCGCACCGGGAGTTCGCGGCCAGTGTCACTGGCAGACGCGGATAGCCCGTGGTAGACGAAGATCGCGTCCTGCGGCTGCTCCGGAGCATTGCCGACGACGCTGCCGTCCTACGGCAGGAAGCCGGAGCCAGTGACGAGCGCCGCCTGGATCCCATGTGGTTGCGCGGCGTGAAGTACACCTTTGTTACCGCCATCGAGGCCTGCGTCGATGTCGCGCAGCACATCTGCGCGACGGAAGGCTGGGGGCCGCCGGCCGACAACGGTGATGCCGTCCGGCTGCTCGGAGGGCACGGAGTCCTTATAACTGAGCTGGCTATCTCGATCCGCAAGGCTGTCGGGTTCCGTAACGTACTCGTGCATGACTACATCGAGGTCGACGACTCGATAGTCGTCGACAGGCTGAAGAGCCTGGGCGACCTTGAGGAATTCGTGCGCCAGGTGGCGGCTTACGTCACTAGTGCGCAGCCCGAGCCCTAGTCGTCGCGCTAGCCACGTGGCTAGCAAAAGGAGCAACTCTGGTCCGGGCTGAAAAGCCGGAAAAGGTGATCGCCAAAATAGGGCTAGATTCGTGCGGCAATGCATGTCGTTATCGATTGCACAATGCGATGCTGCCGGGGTGGTGGCCCAAGCCATTTTGTCGGTGCCCGGTGCGACACTGCCAGTCATGGACACTCTCAGCAACGTCTCGGACACCGGCTACGAGATTCCGCTAAGCGAGGCTGATCAGACCGCGCTGCGGCCAGCCTTGCTGCACGATCTTGGGGCCATGCCGTTCGAGTCCGGTGCGCTGATCAGCCGCAGCCTCTGGGTGATCTTTATCGGCGAGTGGGGAGTCTGGACCCATGCGGTCTTGCCCGTCGATGACAGGCTCGACACGCCGGACAAGGAGAGCATCTCTGCCCTATGCGCTCTGGTCGGCAGCCTCATGAGCCCACCCCTATGTCACGATGATGAGAAGGCGATGATCGTCCTGCGCAGGCCGGGGTCGGTGGAGACCAGCGAAGCCGATGCGTACATCTTCCGCCTGGTGCGCCAGGCGGCTGCCTGCCGGGAGACCGCACCTTGGACATTCCATGTTGTCGGGCCAGAGGGAATACGGGAGGTGACTGAGCGCGAGGCCGCACAGGATACTCCTGGTTGAATCGCATTCATGCTCCACTACGTGGCCAGAGCCACCGGGACCGGCCGTCCTGCTCCCTGCGCAGAGCCGGGAGTAAACCTGTGTCATTATCGTTTGCACTGTGGAGCGATCCCGCATTCACAGGTGAGCCCGCCCTTGTCCCACGCGACGGTGTGGTCCAGGTCGCAGCGGGCCGCGGGCCGGCCGCAGCCGGGCGCGGTGCACCGGGTGCTCCGGGTGCGGATCAAGTGCTGGAGCTTGCGGCTGGGCTGGTACCCCGTTTCGGCGTGCCGGTGGTCACAGCCGCCGCGGGCGATCGGGGCCAGCCGCACCCCAAGGGACCGCAGGTAGTCCTGGGCCTTGGTATCGGGCGGGGGTCGCTGGTCCGGGCCGGGGGGTTCCGGGCCGGGCGGTTCCGGGCCGGGCGGCGGGGGGTGGCGGCCGGGGGCGCAGCCGTGGGCGGCGGCGGTCCCGTCCGGGTGCAGCACGGTCACGCACCACCGGGTGTACGGGCTGCGCCCGGCCGCCGCGATCAGGTCCCGGGCGGTGCCGGCGTCCAGCAGCCCGAACCCGCCGGCCTCGCCCGGTGTCCCGGACAGGCCCAGCGCGGTGGCCAGCGGCACCGTGATGTTCACCAGCGCCGCCAGGCACGGGCCGGTGCCCGGTCCGGCCGGGCGGGCGCGGCCATCCGGGCGGGCGCTGCCGTCCGGGCTGTGCGGTCCCGGACCGGGCCCGCCGTCCCCGCCCGGGCCGTGCTGCGGACCGTCATCGTCCGCAGGCCCCGAGCGCTCACCCGGGTCCTGGCCGCGCGCGGGCGTGAGGGTCAGGCGGCTGTCACGTTCTTGGAGAAGGTCCAAATATGCCTGGATGCGCAGTTCC
>Ga0302178_10002865_pt1 | contig 13341 bp, 12 predicted proteins | sample I_Palsa_E1_3_FD_198790 | JGI IMG/M metagenome (GOLD analysis project Ga0302178, IMG submission 198790) | Peat permafrost microbial communities from Stordalen Mire near Abisko, Sweden - I_Palsa_E1_3 | ecosystem: Environmental > Terrestrial > Soil > Palsa > Peat permafrost | place: Sweden... | reverse complement strand
GAAGCCGAGGTCTCGTTGAAGTAGTTCGAGTTGACGAGAATGAAGTGCCAGTTGCTCACGTAGAGGAGGGTGGCGAGCGCGTCGAGCCGCAACGCCCCGTAGGTGCCCTTGGGGACGATCACCGACGCGAAGAAGGCGACGAAGAGCAGCATGAGGAGCAGCGCCGGCAGCAGGCGGCGCGCCCGTCGAGCCCAGAACGCCCCCAGCTTGATCGTCAACGCTTGGCGCCACTCCCCGAGGAGGAGCGAGGTGATCAGGAAGCCCGAAAGGACGAAGAAGGCGTCGACCCCCATGAACCCGCCGTCCATGTGGGGGATCCCCCCGTGGAACATCATCACGGCCAGGACGGCGCAGGCGCGCATGCCGTCGAGCGCGGGGAGATAGTTGAGACGAGTGTGCGAAACCGCGCTCTCGTCGTCCTCCATGGGGCCCATCCCTCCTCGGTTGGCTCGGGGGGCACCGTACTCTGGGTGGCCGAGGACCCGCATTCTCGCAGAACGGGGCCCGCCACCTCGGGGCACCACGCGCTCACTACCCTGTGCCCCCCTGAGCCCGACCCGACCGTTGGCCCCGGCCCCTCCACCCCGCCGCCCCCGGGCGCGCCACCGCCGTTTCATCACGTTTTTGCTGGTCCTCGTGGTGATCGGTGCCGGCCTGCTCGTCTGGCACATTCGTCGCGGGCCGCCCCTCAGCCCCCTGCGGGCCCGCATCGTCGCCATCGCCCAGGGCCAGGTGGGCTATCAGACCGACCCTTCCGACACCTACTGCAACAAGTTCAGCGCCTACTGGAACGCCGGCGTCGACGACTGCGGCAACGAGAACCTCGACGAGGAGTGGTGCGCCGACTTCGCCGCCTGGGTGTGGAAGCAGGCCGGGGCCGAAGTGACGTATCAGCTGGCCCCGGGGCTCCTGAACAGCGACTCCGCCAGCTTTTACGTCTGGGGGACGGATCACGGCACCTGGCATCCCCTCGGGTCGGGCTATACCCCCCAACCGGGTGACGTCGCCGTCTACGGACTCGACACGTCCGCCGTCACCGCCGTCCACGTGGCCATCGTCATCGCCGCCACCGGCAACGACGCAGCGCCCGACGTGATCAACGGCGACGGCGATCGGACCGGCTACAGCGTGGTCGAGGTCGGGGACAACCAGGCGTTCGCCGACGCCAAGCAAAAGGGCGCCCCGCTGTCGGGCTACGTCTCCCCTACCTCGTCGGAGGACGTCGCCTCGTCGTCGTGACCGGCGGCAACACCGCCGCCGCGCCGCCGCCCAGCCCAGCGGCGGCCTACGCCCCCGGCGTGTACCCGGCCGGCAGAGCGATCGACTTCACTTCGAGGAAGCCCTCCAGGCCTTCGGGCCCGAACTCGCGCCCGAGGCCCGACTCCTTGTAGCCGCCGAACGGCGTGGCGAAGTCGATCGGCACCGGCGCGTTCAGCATGTAGGTGCCGGTACGCACCTGGCGCGCCACACCGAGGCCGCGGTCGTTGTCGCCCGTCCACACCGAGCCGCACAGCCCGTAGTTGGAGTCGTTGGCGATGTCGACCGCGTTGTCATCGCCGTCGTAGGGGATGACCACCAGGACGGGTCCGAAAATCTCCTCCTGGGCGATCTTCATTTTGTTGTCGACATCGGAGAAGACCGTGGGCTCGACGTACCAGCCCTTGGCGAAAGCCGAGCCGGAAGGACGGCCACCGCCCAAAGCCACGGTGGCGCCCTCTTCGCGCCCGCTGTCGAGATACCCCTCGATCCGGCTCCGTTGCCGCTCGGCCACCACGGGGCCGACCTCAGTGGCCGGATCCATGGGGTCGCCCACGTTCATGGCGGCCACACCCGAGACGACGGCGTCGACGACTTCGGCGTAGCGAGCACGTGGCGCCAGGATGCGGGTCTGGGCGATGCAGGCCTGCCCGTTGTTCATGATGGAGTTGGGCAACAGGGTGGGGATCGTCGTGGCCAGATCCGCGTCGTCGAGGATGATGGCGGCCGACTTGCCGCCCAGCTCGAGCGTGCAGCGCTTCAGGCGCTCGCCGCAGAGCCCGCCGATGCGCTTACCGCCGACGCCGGAGCCGGTGAACGAGATCTTGTCGACGCCGGGGTGCTTCACCAGGTGCTCGCTCGCCTCCCGGCCCGCCGGCACCACGGAGAGGACGCCCTTGGGCAGTCCGGCGTCGGCGAACATCTCGGCCAGGCGGAACGCGTCGAACGGCGTCTCGGGCGCCGGCTTGTAGACCACGGTGCACCCGGCGGCCAGCGACGGCGCCAGCTTGGCGGCCGCGATGAAGAGCGGCACGTTCCACGGAGCGATGGCCCCCACGACGCCGACGGGCTCTTTGGTCACCAGCACTTGCGGGTTCAGCAGGCCGGTGCGCACCTCGTCGAAGGCGTACGTGGTGGCGAGGTCGGCGTAGTAGCTGAAGATCATGGAGGGCGCCATGACCTGGCCCAGTGCCGAGAAGGAGATCGGCGAGCCCATCTCCTGGGTGATGATCGCCGCCATGTCGTCCATCTCGGCCATGATCTGCGCGCCGACCTTGGCCAGGATCTCGCTCCGCTCGGCTGGCGTCATGCGCGGCCAAGGTCCGTGGTCGAAGGCGGTGCGTGCCGCCGCGACGGCCTTGTCGATGTCGCCCTCGGTGCCGTCGGGCACACGTGCGATGACCTCCTCGGTGGACGGCGAGATGACTGAGATGGTGTCCGTGCCCTCCGGAGCGACCCAGTCGCCGCCGATGAACAAGCGGTCGTAGTCCCGAATCGCCATGTGTCCCTCCCAGGGATCTCAGAGGGCCCGGCCCCCGCCACCGGACTGGCCGGCCAGCACTTCAAGGGTAGCGGCGACCTACCCGTCCGGGACAGTCCCGCTCCCCGTCGCCGGCCCGCCGAGGCTCCGCCGTGGGGCCGCCGTGGGGCCGCCGTCAGCCGGGGTCAGCCCGGCTCGTGACCCTGTTCGATATGGGCCAGGACGCCGCCGTCGGGCTCGACCCAACCCTTTCCGGCGGCGTACGCGCACATGCCGGCCAAGCCCTCGTCCCAGCTGGCGTCTGCCGCGGGCCCCGCCAGATCCCGCAGGGCGGCCGGGTCGACCACCACGTGTGCACCATCGGGATGAAGCCGGCCCAAGCCGGACCGCTGCACCGCCTGGGCCAGGTCGCCTGCGCCCTCGAGGGCAACCGAGAGGCGCGTGAACTCATCGGGCTGCCGTAGCGACGCGGTGGCCCCGGACAGGTCGATGACGATGAGCACGGGGCGGGACGCTACCCGCCGGCGTCCGGCCGTCCCGTCCTGATCGGCGCCACCCCGTCGCCCCCACCACGGCCGGGCCGTGTCGTCGGTAGAGTGCCGCTCCGTGCCCGACATCAGCCAGCGTGACCCCGACCAGGTGGCTTCGATCCTCTCGCGTTGGCTCGCGACCAAGTCGGCCGACGGATCGGGCCCGGAGGTCTTCGACGTCCAGGCCCCCGGCTCGAACGGGTTCTCCAACGAGACGATCCTCTGCCGCACCCGCGCCGCCGACGGTCAGGAGAAGCGCCTGGTCGTCCGCGTCGCGCCGACTAAGCACCTGCTCTTCCTCGACGCGAGGTTCTCCACCCAATACCGGACCATGCGCGCCCTCGCCGACGGGGGCTCGTCCGTGCCGCTTCCGCGCCTGGGCTGGTACGAGGAGAACACCGAGTACTTCGGCGTTCCGTTCTTCTCCATGGACCACGTCGAGGGCCTGGTCCCCTCGGACAACATCCCGTACACCATGGAGGGCTGGGTGATCGAGGCCACGCCCGAGCAGCAGGAGCGCATGTGGTGGAGCGGCATCGACGCCCTCGCCGCCGTGCACCGCACCGACTGGCGGGCGACCGGGCTCGAGTGGCTGAGCGACCCGTCCCGGGGTCGGCCGGGGATCGAACAGCAGATGTCCTATTACCGGGACTTCCTCGACTGGGCCACCGAGGGGGAGACGGCCCCGGTGATCGAGTCCACCTGGCAGTGGCTGCTTGCGAACCGCCCGGCAGAGGAAGGCGACGTGGTCATCAGCTGGGGCGACAGCCGCATCGGCAACATCATCTGGGACGACTTCCGCGCCGCCGCCGTGGTCGACTGGGAGATGGCTTCGCTGGCCCAGCCCGAGCTCGATCTGGGCTGGTGGCTCTACTTCGACCGCCAGTTTTCCGAGGGTCTGGGCGTCCCCCGCCCGGCCGGGTTCGGGTCCCACGAGGACACCATTGCGCGCTACTCCGAGATGATGGGCCGGCCCATGCGGGACATCTTCTTCTACGAGATTTTCTCGGGCTTCCGGTTCGCCGTCGTCATGTACCGGCTCTCGAAGCTCGTCTTCGGGAACAACCTCATGGACGCCGCCATGGCCACCGACAACATCGCTACCCAGCTCCTGGCCAAGATGCTCGACCTGGAGCCGCCGACCTAACTGTCCGAGATGGGGTCGCCGGTCGCTCCCACGGCGACGCCCGCCGCCAGCAGGCGCCGGCCGAGCCACTCCGTGCCCTGATTGCCCTCCTCGCGCATGGCTTCGGGCCAGCCCTCGAGGATCTTGTGCAGCTCGTCGACCGTGCTGATGTTGGCGATGACGTGCACGGTGATCTTGTTCTCGTAGCCCGGTGGATCCGAGACGTGGATGCCGCCGAAGGGGTCCTCGCGAATGTGCGGCGCCGGCTCGCGGAGCACGTACAGCTCGCCGGTGTCCTCCACGTAGTTGAGCTCGTGGACGACGCCGTCCTTGCCCAGCCACTCCGAGCCCAGCTCGAGCTCGGCCGAGGCCCGCCGACGGGGGTCCGCTTCGTAGAACTCGTCGATGTCCATCGGCGGCACACTATCGCCGACCAGGATCATTGCAGCTGCTCGGGACCCGGCTGCGACTGGGCGCTGCGGGGGGAGGGATCGGGGGAGGGAGGGGGACGACGCTGCCGGCATGCCCGTTCCCACCGCAAAGCACCGTGTCGCCCTCATCGACCAGATGGCATCCGAGTGGAGCGCCATCGGCCGCTCCCCCGCCGCCGTCCGGTCCCTCCGCGAGATCGCCGGCCGCGATCCCGCGCTGTCCCTGCTCGTCCTGGGACCCGAAGACGGCTCCGGCCCGCCGTCGTGCCCCACGCCCTACGACCTGGTCGAGCACATGCGGCGCGCCACGGGTCGGGCCCAGCGCGAGGAGGCCGCCCGGCTCGTCCGGGTACTGCTCCGCGAGGCCGCGGCCGACCCCTTCCTCTGCCGCATGCTGGTGCAGGCCCTGATCCCGGGCCTGGTGACAGTGGCGGGAAAGCTGCAGTGGGGGCGGGGCGGGGAATGGCAGGACGGCGAGGAGTTCTTCGGCGAGCTGCTGTCCACCACCTGGCTCGTGCTGCAGGAATGGTCCGGACAGGACCGTCCCTACGCCGTGCTCGATCTGCTGTCCGCCATCCGCTGTCGCCTGCGACGCCAGCTCTTCCGGTCGAAGGAGGTGGACGGCCGATCCATCTCCTTCGGTCCCGAGATGGCCGAGGAAGTGCCCGGCACGTCCCGACGGGAAACCGACCTCGAAGAGCTGGCTCGCCTGCTGATCGATCTGCAGCGCGACGGGATGCGACCCGACGAGGTCCAGGTCCTCTACGCCCATCACGTACTCGGATACTCCATCGCCGAGCTGAGCACCCTGACCGGACGCGACCGCCGCGCCCTCTACGCGCGACGTGACCGTGGTCAGCGCCGCCTCTGCGCCTGACCGGCGAGTGCAAAACGCGTGAAGCGTGCGTATCGTGTGCCCGTGCCCGTACTTGGCGGAGGGCCCGAACCCACTGAGGGCTTGCGCTCCGGAGTTGCTCGCGGTCGCCCCAATTGGTGGGTCATCCTCGCCGTGTCGCTTGGCCTCATGGCGCTCCTCGTGGCCACCGCGGGCACCAAGCCGGCCACGCCCCGCCCGGAGAGCGCCTCGTCCCAGGCGGCGGCGCACCGGCCCACGCGGGCGGGCGCCGCCTCAGGCCACGAGACCGGGTCCGGAGCGGCCCAGTCGACATCGACAACCACCACCACGACGACGACGGTGACCTTGCCGCCGGCGGGCGCGACCGAGGTCGCCTCTTCGCAGCGCACGACAGAAGCGTCCGGCACCGCGGGCACGCCGCCCGCTGCGGCACCGAGTGTCACCGCGACGACGGTGGCGCCGGCCACGACCACGACGACGTCCGACCCCGCCGCATCGGTGGCAGCCGATCGCACGCAGACCCAGGGCTACCTCAATCCCCCGCTCCAGCCGTCGAACCAGTTCGGGTTCACGGGAAGCGGTGCAATGGAGATCTCGGTGGTCTGGTCCGGGAGCACGTACCTCACCATGGACGTCAGCTGCCCGAGCGGCGACCAGAGTGTCGGCGGAACCTCCGCCATGGCGGCATCGCTGCCCGATGCCAGCGGGAACTGCCTGGCCACGGTCAGCGAGCCCACGTCGGAATCGACGTCGTTGACGTACACCATCACCATCGGACCCGCCGGTGGGTAGCGCGGACCGACCAGGGCGCTTCCGGCGGATCCTCGACATCGTCGGCGCCGCCGTGGCGGCCCTCCTCGCCTTCACGGCCGTCCCCGCCGTGCTGGTGGGAGTCGTCGGCAATCCACTGACGGGCGGCCTCGGGCACGCCTGGCGGCCGTTGGCGCGCGACGCGCTGTGCCTCCTCGTCCTGGCGGCCTGGGTGGCCTGGGCGGCCTGCTGTGCGCAGCTGCTGCGGGCCGTGGTCGCCCACGTGCGCAGCGGCGAGGTCGGGGTGCGCCAGGGCTCGTCGGTCCTCGACCGTGTGGCGGCGCGCATCGCGTTCGGCGTGCTCGCACTCACAAGTCTCGGCGCTCCGCTGTCCCTGGCGGCAGGCGCAGCCAGCCCGCCGGCGGGTCACGCGCCGGGTACCTCCCTCACCGCCGCCGTCCCGGTCGGGACGCTCGGTGCCGCGGTCGCGGTGTCGGGCCCGACCTATGCGGTGCAGCGGGGTGACACGCTCTGGCGCATCGCGGACGAGGTCCTGGGCGACGGTGCGGATTGGACCTCGCTGGCCGCACTCAACCTCGGCCACGACGTCGGCGGCGGGGCACGGTTCGTGGACCCCGACCGGCTCCGGGAAGGGTGGCGACTTCGTCTCCCTCCTGACGCCGGGCGCCCGTCCGGCGACCGCGACAGCGACACGTACACCCGCCCCACTGCCAAGGGCCCACATTCCGAACCCGACGGTCATCTGCCCGAGTTGATCGCCCTCGGTCTCGGTTCGCTGGCCTGCGCGGCGTTGGCGCGGCGGGCCGGGTCGCGGCGCCGAATGGGCATGCAATTCACCGGCGAGGCAGTGCTGCCGACGGTCTCGTCGGAGAGCGCCCTGGACACGGCGACCTTGCTCCAGCGCTTCCAAGGCGTTCCGGCGCTGCATTCCTTCGAGGCGGCCAACTGCCTGCTGGGCCACTCCCTCCAAAACCGAACCTCCGTTCCGCCGGTCCGGGCGATCTGTGTCTCGGACTCCGGTGTCACGTTCTGTTTCGCTGCGCCGCATCCCAACGATCCCCCCGCCGGCTTCGCCCACGTGAAGGACGGTGCGGGGTGGCACGTCGGGCACGCCGCGCTCGACGGTCACGACCTTTCCTTCCCCTACCTGCCCGTGGTGTTGCCCATCGGGGACAACGCCGAGGGGACCTGGCTGGTCCCGCTCGAGCCGGGCGATGTGCTGCCGGTACTGGGAGAGTCAGCTCCTGCACTCTGGCGCGCCGCGCGCGCCGCCGTCGGCTCGTGGGCCTGGTCGGAGATGATCCTCGTGGCTGAGGATCCAGAGGACGCCGCCCTCCGGGCGGAGGCCGCGGCCGATCCGTTCCTCGCTCGGCGCGTCCTGTTTTGCGGAGATCCGGCTTCGCTCCCCCCCGGCCTCGCTGCGCGCTGTGCCGTGGTGACGATGGACCCTGTGGCCGCCAGTGACCTGACCGTTCTGGTCGATCGCCAGGCCGCCACGATGCACCCGATGGGCCAGGTGCTCCGTCCGCACCTCCAGTCGGTGGAAACCGCCGAACAGATAGCAGAACTGGTGGCGCAGCCGGCGGAGGAGGATCGCGCCCCGGTGATCCCGGTCGTCCATCAGGATTGGGATGACGCGGAGGGCGTAGGAGTGGCATTGGCGCCCGGCGTGGTCGAAGTGCGCCTCTTGACCATGACCCCCCGACTGGAAGGACTACAGCATGATCTCCCACCCAATCGGGCCCGCCGGGCGGTCGAGCTCGTGGCCTATCTGGCCCTGCACCAGCCCGACGTGATCACTAGCGATCGACTGCGCACGCGTGTGCTCGGGTCCTCCGACGCCGACGCGGCCTCGAAGACGCTGTTCAACATTGCGTACGCCGCCCGGCGGGCCATGGGAGTCGATGAGGACGGCGCTCCTCTCTTTCCCGCGGGGACGCGTCACGGTCTGTACCAACTCTCGCCCCAGGTCACCGTCGACGTGCAGCGCGCCGTCGCATTGGCCACCGCGGCCAAGGCACAGACGGACCCGGCGGCAGCCATCGCCTACTTCCGAGCAGCGTTGTCGCTGGTGGAAGGTGAGCCGCTGGCGAACGCACTCTCGGGCTATGCCTGGTGGGAGGCGGAGGGTCACGGCGGGCGCGTGGCTGCCGTGCTCGTCGACGCTGCCTGCGTCATGGCCGCGCTCGCCTGCGACAGCGGACGCTTCGATCTGGCCCGCTGGGGACTCGAGCAAGCGCGGATCGTCGAGCCTTACAGCGAGACACTCTCCCGGTCCGCCATGCAGCTGGCTGCCGCAGAAGGCGACGCCGATCGCCTCCGACTCGAGTGGCGGGAGTGCCAACGCCTGGTCGACGCGCTCGACCCGGGCGGTTCTCCGTCGGCCCGCACGGAGTCGCTTTACGGCGAACTGTCGCGTCGTGTTCTCGTCGGTGCCGCGCCGCCCAGACGCGACGAGCGGGACAGCAGCGACTAAACGCCCGCCGCGTCTTCGAAGCGCTGGACGACTTCTTCGAGGCGCGCCACCCGGCTGCCCTTCACCAGGGCGGCGTCGCCGGGGTGCAGCGTGCGGAGAAGCGCCACGGCGTCGTCGGAGTCGGCGACCTGGGACGCGCCGTAGAGGTCGGTCTGAAAACCCACGACATCGATCCCCAGTTCTTCAGCCAACTGGGCGGCCCGCAGGTGCTCGGGCACAGTCTCAGACCCCAGCTCCGCCATCAGCCCGAGTAGCGCCAGCTTCCGCCCGGACGGCAACGTTGCCATCGACCGCAACGCCGCCTCCATGGAGGCCGGGTTGGCGTTGTAGCAGTCGACCACCAGAACGGGCCCGTCGGGAACTCGCCGGACCTCCATACGCAATGGCGACCCGCTGGCGGTGGAGAGCGCGGCGATGACACCGTCGATCGGCACACCGCACCACAGCGCCGCCGCCGCGGCCGCCAGCGCGTTCGGCACCTGCTGCACTCCGTGCAGCCCCAGACGGACCTCGCCGGGACCCCAGGGCGTCGACAGGTGAAAGCGAGGTCGGAGGTCCTCGTCGAGGACGACCGCCTCCGCGCGCACCTCAGCATCGCCCAAGCCGTAGCTGAGGACCGGACAGGGGCTGACCGAGGCCATCCGCGCCACCAGCGGGTCATCGAAGTTCAAGACGGCCACGCCGGTGGGAGGCAACGACGCGACGAGCTCGCTCTTAGCGCGGGCCACACCTTCGAGATCACCGAAGAACTCCACATGCGCCATGGCAACGCTCGTCACGATGCCAACATCAGGTCGACCGACGTCGGTCAAGCGTGTGATGTGGCCCGCACCGCGCGCGCCCATCTCGAGGACGACCCACTCGACATCGTCGGGCGCATTGACAAGGGTCAGCGGCAGCCCGAGCTCATTGTTGAAGGAGCGCTCGCTGGCCGCCACCACGTAATTCGACGCGAGACAGCTGCGGAGCAGGTCCTTGGTCGTCGTCTTGCCGACCGAGCCAGTGATGCCGATGACACCACCTTCCATGCGCTCGCGTGCGACCACACCGAGTCCGAGCAGCGACATGGCGGTGTCAGCCACGACGATCGCCGTGCCCCCGACGGGCTCCCGCGCGGTGAGGTAGGCGGGCGCTCCCCTCTCGAGCGCCGCGCCGATGAACGTGTGCCCGTCGCGTTCGGCGACGATCGGAACGTAGAGCTGTCCGGGCAGCACCGTCCTGGTGTCGATGCTCGCTCCCGCGACGGTCACGTCCGGTCCGACCTGTGCGCCACCGAGCCGGGCTGCGAGTTCAGAAGAGAGGAATCGCACGCATCACGCTCGCGGCTGATTGTATAGCCTCGGTCGATGCCTGATCCGGGAGTGCTGGCGGTCGCCTACGGGGGCCCGTCGGCCGAGCACGAGGTGTCGTGCGTCTCGGCCCGTCGCATCGTCGCCACCGCGCTCCAGGGTGGGTTCACCGTGAGGGTCATCGGACTGACGCACGACAAACAGTGGGTGGATGCCAATCAGGTCCTTCGGGACGTGCACGACATGGCCGCGCTGCCCTCGCCGGACGACCTGTTGCGCCAAGATCCCTCCGTGGCGCTTGTCGACCTCGGCGCCGGCTTGCCGGCGGGCGCGGTCGTCTTTCCCGCGCTCCACGGCCCATTCGGAGAGGACGGTGTGTTGCAGGGGCACCTCGAAGCACTGGGCGTGCCCTACGTCGGTGCCGGCGTGCTCGCCTCCGCCATCTGCATGGACAAAGGTGTCGCCAAGTCCGTCCTGCGCGACAACGGGCTTCCGGTCGCGGCCTGGCGCCTGGTGGCTCGATCCTCCTGGTCGGTCGAGGTGATGGAAGAGGCGCTCGAGTCGTTGGGGCTGCCCCTCTTCGTAAAACCCGCCAACCTCGGCTCCTCCATCGGCGTCGTCAAGGCGTCCGACGCCGCCGCGCTCGGAGACGCGGTGCTGTCAGCCTTCGAGTTCGACGACCACGTGATCCTGGAGGAGTTCGTCGACGGGCGCGAGCTCGAGCTCGCGCTCCTGGGCAACGAGGACGTACGGGTGTCCCGGGCGGGAGAGATCATCGCCAGCCGGGAGTTCTACGACTACGAGGACAAGTACGTGCTCGGGCTGGCCGAGACCGTCGCGCCCACCGATCTGAAGGACAGCCAGCTCGAGTCGGCACAGCAATTGGTGACGGCGGCCTACCGGGCCCTGCGCGTGGAGGGCCTGGCGCGCATCGACGTCTTCCTGCGCGCCGACGACGAGATCGTGATCAACGAGGTGAACACCATGCCCGGCTTCACCCCCATATCCATGTTCCCGATGCTCTGGGAGGCCGAGGGCGTTCCCTTCGACGCCGTCCTCGAGGAACTGGTGCTCCTGGCGCGGGCCCGGGACGCGCGTCGACGTTCGTTGCGTACACACCGGGTGCTCTGAGCCGCCGCCGGGGAGTGGCCGGACCAGGGCGGCCGGCCCCGACGACCACCACCTGGACCACCCGGAGCACATGGCGCCAACGGTCCTGGTCGGCCTCGGGCCGTTCGGTCAGATGGGGCGCGGAACAGCCCGGTCGGCCACGATAGGCGCAGGTTCGATGGGTGCCGCGCGCACCCTTCCAGTACCGTGCGGAGTGTGGTGATGACGTTCGAGGGCTTGGAGACCGACACCTGGGACACCCTCCCGGGTGCCAACCGGCTCACGGTGACCCAGCGTGAGGCCATCGAGTCGGACCAGCCGCTGCTGTGCGTCGTCGCCGGGGCCGGGGCCGGGAAGACGAGGGTGCTGACGCTGCGCGTGGCCCGGCGGGTGCGTGACGGGTCCATCGAGCCCGACCGCACGCTGGTCACCACGTTCAGCCGCAAGGCAGCGGAGGAGCTGCGGACCCGCCTCTACTCACTGGGCGTCTCGGGAGTGAAGGCCGGCACCTTCCACCGCACCGCACTCGGGCTCCTGCGTGAGCACCGGGAGCTACGAGGCCGGCCGCTCCCCCAGCTCCTGCCCGACCGACGGCGCCTGTTGGCCGAAGTCACGACGGGCGACGCCCGGCGCACTCGCGCCCTCGACGGCGAAATCGGCTGGGCCAAGGCGCGCCTCGTCTCGCCCGAGCAGTACGAGCCCGAGGCCCGGCGGCACCGCCGCCGCAGCGGCCTGAGCGCGGAGCAGGTGGCCGACGCGTTCACCCGCTACGAGGTCGAACGCACCCGCCGGCGGCTGCTCGACTTCGACGACCTCATCGTCTCGTGCGCCGACGCACTGGCGGGCGACAGCGAATTCGCCGACTCCATCCGCTGGCGCACCCGCCATTTGTTCGTCGACGAGATGCAGGACGTCAACCCGGCCCAGTTCCGGCTGTTGACGGCCATGCTGGCCGACGAGCCCGACCTCTTCGTGGTGGGCGACCCCAACCAATCGGTTTACGGATTCAATGGCGCCGACCCGACGCTGCTCAATCGGCTGCCGGAGATCCTCCACGGTACCGCCGTCATCCGCCTGGACGAGAACCACCGCTGCACGCCACAGGTGGTGGCGGTGGCGACCGCAGTCCTGAACGACGGGGGTACGTCCGGCCCGGCGGCCGAGGTGGCCCTGCCGCGGACGACGCGAGTGGACGGACCCGTTCCCAAAATCGTGTCGCACGCCAGCGACGAGGACGAAGCGACGTGGGTGGCGGGCCAGGTGAAGATGTCGCGCACCCCGGGACGGCAGTGGTCCAGCATCGCCGTGCTGACCCGCACCAACGCACAACTGGCCACGGTGCAGGCGACCCTCGACAAGGCGCGGGTACCGAACCTCATCGCCGGAGCCGACCTCGGGCCGGCGTCGGACCTGCGGGGCGACGGCGAGCGCCGTCGTTTCGACGGGGACGGTGACGAATGGCGGCGCGACGACAACCCGAGTGACCGCGACCGCGTCGTGCTGACCACCTTCCACCGCGCCAAGGGCCTGCAGTGGCCTACCGTGATCGTGCTGGGGCTCGGGGCCGGCCTCATGCCGATCGCCTCGGCGCTGACTCCCGCCGCCATCGAGGAGGAGCGGCGTCTCCTCTACGTCGCGCTGACCCGATCCGAAGAGGAGCTGTGGTGCAGCTGGTTCGAGGACACCAGATCAGGCTCCAGAGCGGCGGCACGCGGCCCGAGCCCGTGGTTGGAGGCGATTCAGCGGACCATCACCGAGCTCGAGAAGGACGCGGCACCGACGGCGGCGACGGAGGTCTCGCGACGCGTCGCCGAGCTACGACGCCGGCTAGCCGAGGGCGCCGACGACCACTGAGGCCCGGTAAGGTCGGTCCGCCCGTTCGATCCGAGGTGGTGGTGGCGCGTCGCATGTCGGAGCTCCTGGAACAGCTGCGCAAGGCGGTTGGCGAGAGCAACGTCCTCGCGGGCGGATCCGTGCACGCCGACTACACCCACGACGAGGCACTCACGACTGTG
>Ga0302178_10002861_pt1 | contig 13362 bp, 9 predicted proteins | sample I_Palsa_E1_3_FD_198790 | JGI IMG/M metagenome (GOLD analysis project Ga0302178, IMG submission 198790) | Peat permafrost microbial communities from Stordalen Mire near Abisko, Sweden - I_Palsa_E1_3 | ecosystem: Environmental > Terrestrial > Soil > Palsa > Peat permafrost | place: Sweden: Abisko... | reverse complement strand
ACGTCGGCGATCATCTTCAACGCGCTGATCATCGTGGCGCTGATCCCGCTGGCGCTGCGCGGCGTGCGGTACCGGCCGGCCTCCGCGCAGTCGATGCTGCGCCGGAACCTGGTGATCTACGGCATCGGCGGGCTCATCATCCCGTTCATCGGGATCTGGGCCATCGACCTGATCGTCCAGCTCATTCCCGGATTTGGAAAGTGACCGGCATGAACCGCCTTCCCGTTATCGTCAGGCAGCACATCGCGGGGTTCCGCATGCTGCTGGTGTTCACCGTGGTCTGCGGGTTCATCTACCCGCTGGTCATGCTGGGCGTCTCTCAGCTGGCCTTCCACAACCAGGCCAACGGCTCGCTGGTGTCCTACAACGGCCACGTGGTGGGCTCCAGCCTGCTCTGCCAGGAGTTCGTGGACGCCAAGGGCAACCCGCTGCCGCAGTACTTCCAGCCGCGGCCGTCGGACGCGGTCGTCAGCGGCGAGAAGAACGACTTCGGCTGCGACCCGCTGTACTCCGCGGCCTCGAACCTAGGCCCGACCAACCCAACCGAGATCGCTAACATCGCGGCGGCGCAGAAGGCGATCTCCGCGTTCGACCACGTGCCGGTCTCTTCGATACCGGCAGACGCGGTGACGGCGTCGGGTTCGGGGCTCGACCCGGACATCTCGCCTGCGAACGCCGCCATCCAGGTCGACCGGGTGGCCGCGGCCCGGCACCTGCCGGTGGCCGAAGTCCGCGCCCTCGTCGCCAAGTTCACCCAGGGCAGGACGCTCGGCTTCCTCGGCGAACCGCGGGTGGACGTGCTCACGCTGAACATCGCGCTCGACCAGCTGCCGGCGAAGTCCGGCAGCTGAACCAGCGATGGCTGAGCTCGCCTCAGGGCCCCGGCCGGGAGACCCCCGGCCGGGGCCCGAGGTCCCGGCCGGGGAAATCCCGGCCCAGCCAGGACCCCAGGACCCGGTTCACCCGGCGATTGCTGGCCGCCCGGGCCTCCCGGCCCGCCCGGTTCGCCCGGTTGGCCCGGTTCGCTCGAGTGAGATCCTCATCGTCGAAGACCAGCTCGAGCTGGTCCGCGCGCTCGACATCAACCTGCGGGCCAGGCACTACAGCGTGCTGACCGCGCGCACGGGCCGGGCGGCGCTGGCCGCGGCCGCCAGCCACCCGCCGGACGCGATCATCCTGGACCTCGGCCTGCCCGACATCGACGGCACCGCAGTCATCGTCGAGCTGCGCCGGTGGTATAAGGCACCCATCATCGTGCTTTCCGGCCGGACCAGCCCCGGCGACAAAATCGGCGCCCTGGACGTCGGCGCCGACGACTACGTGACCAAGCCGTTCGCGATGGCCGAGCTGCTGGCCCGGCTGCGCGCCGCGCTGCGCCGCGACGAGAGCGGGCTCGGCCAGGACCAGCCGCGCCAGGTCATCATCGGCCAGTGGCTCGTTGACCTCACCGCACACCAGGTCAGGCGCGAGGGTAGTGACGGCGGTCCGGGCGGTGCTGACGGCGGTTCGGGTGGTTCGGAGGGGACGCTGCGGCTCACGCCCACCGAATGGCGCATCCTGACCATCCTGCTGGACCGGCCCGGCCAGCTCGTCGGCTCGGCGCAGCTGCTGACCGACGTCTGGGGGGCCGGATTCCAGCAGCGCACCAGCTATCTCCGCTTCCACATGGCGCGGCTGCGCCGCAAGCTGGAAGACAACCCGGCCCGGCCCCGCTATCTGCTCACCGAACCCGGCATGGGCTATCGTTACCAGCCCTGACTGGCCACGCTTTCAACAGCTTGGCAACATTCCGGCGCATCGGCGGTACGCTGCCCACCGAATATGCCGCAAAATGTGAAGCGCGGGACTAACCCAGGTGGCCCAGGCAGACCGCGAGAACCTGCCGTGGTCGGATTGACGTGATCTGGTGCTTGATCTGGTGCGGGCGAGGGGGCGGAGATGAAGGCGCTGGCCGTGGACGACCCGCGCGTGATCGGCGAGTACCGGCTGCGAGCCCAGCTCGGCTCCGGCGGTATGGGCCGGGTCTACCTGGGGCTTTCGCCCGGCGGCCGGGCGGTGGCGATCAAGGTCGTGCATCCCGACCTGGCCCGCGACGCCGAATTCCTGCGCAGGTTCGGTCAGGAGGTAGCCGCGGCGCGGGCCGTCAGCGGCATCTACACCGCGCCGGTCGTGTCCAGCGGGCTGAACGAGCGTCCGCCGTGGCTGGCCACCGCGTTCGTGCCCGGCCCCTCCCTGGACCAGGTCGTGACCGAGCACGGGCCGCTGCCCGAGCTAGCCCTGTGGCCGCTGCTGGCCGGCCTGGTCGAGGCCCTGCAGGCGATACACGCCTGCCAGGTCGTGCACCGCGACCTCAAGCCCGCCAACGTGCTGCTGGCCACCGACGGCCCCCGGGTCATCGACTTCGGGATCTCCCGCGCCGCCGACGGGACCGCGCTGACGGCGGCCGGGGTGGTGTTCGGCACGCCCGGCTATATGTCACCTGAGCAGGCGGAAGGCAAGGCCGCCGGGCCTGCGAGCGACGTATTCGCACTCGGGTGCGTGATCGCCTACGCGGCCACCGGCGCAGGCCCGTTCGGCTCCGGGACCGCGGCTGCCGTCCTGTACCGGGTCGTCTACGGCGAGCCCGCCCTGGAAGCGGTACCGCCGGAGCTACGCGAGATCGTCTCCGCCTGCCTGGCGAAAGACCCCTCCGCCCGGCCCGCGCTGCGGACGCTAGCTACCGCGATCGCCGGCGGGGGGCACGCGACCGGGCCCTCCGCAGTGGCCTTCTGGCCTCGCTCGGTGGCCGGGATCATCGGCGCCTATCAGGCCAGGATCGAGCGGGAGACGAGCGCGAGCGGCAACGCCGCCGAAGCCCGGGGGTTTTCCTGGGCCACGGCGGTACATCCGCCGACCACGCCATCGGATCCGGGACGGAGCAAGGGACCGCAGAGGCCGCCACAGCAGCCGCCACCACCCTCGCCCTCTCCTGACCCCGGGTCCCGCTGGCCGTACGCCGGACCGGGTTCGCACACCGGCTTCGGCTCGGCGGACGCTGCGGGCTCGGCAGGCGGTGGCAACCCGGCGGGCAACGTCGAGCTTCAGGCGGGCTCCGGGCCGGAGGATTTCCCGCCGTCGCAGGGGTATTCCAGTCCTCAGAGCTATCCCCAGCCACAGGGCTACAGCGGCGCTCAGCCATCGCGCGCGTCGCAAGCACCGCAGGCCCAGCCTGCGGCGCCACGTGGCTACCTGCCCGTCGACGGCGGGCCTGGCGGTAGGGGCGGGTCTCCGGCCAACGGCGGACCTCCGGCGGGCGGCGGCTCGATGGGCTACGCGCAGCCGTATCAGCTAGGATCGCGCGGACCGATCTATCAACTACCAGGCACCATGGTCACCGCGGTCAGGCTGATGTACGCGGGGGCCGTTTTCACGCTGATCTACGCGATCGGCCTCGCGGCGGTCGTCAGGTCTGTCCTCAATCATCCTGCCGTCGGTACCCCGGCCCATACCGGCTTGGGTGCGGTGGCGGTCCTGGTCGTACTGGTGTCCCTGATCGAGATCGCGGTCTGGCTCTGGATCGCCCGGGCCTGCAAGAACGGGAGAAACTGGGCCCGGGTCACCGGCACGGTGCTATTCGCCATCCACACGCTCAGCACCATCGCCCTAATCGGCAATTCCCATCCGGGCATCGGGCTGGCCAAGCTGCTTGACATCATCGGCTGGCTGATCGCCTGCGGCGCGGTGGTGTTCCTCTGGCAGCGTCCATCCAGCGCGTTCTTCAGCTCCCGGGCTTCCATCAGCCGCTAAAAGACTCCCGGGATACCGGCTCAGCCGGCTGAGAGCTGCGGCGGCGTGTCCGGGGTGTGTTGATTTCGGCGGTGGGCGCATGGATGTTGTTAATAATGTCCCCTTTGCCACCAATTACGCGCCATCGTGATCTCAAGACTGGCGAACCGCGACATGCGGAATTCCGGACCCGCGCGGCGTGCTCCACAATGAAGATCAGCCGCCGAGGAAGAGGCGGGCTAGGCATGCGGACAAGGAAACGGGCCGGAAATGGCTGATAGCGACGGCCGGACGGGGACAGGCGGGCCGGACGGGCAAGACCCGGACTCGCACGGACGCGCCGTATCTGGCCGCGCGGTCGAGTCTGGCGGCGGTCCGGACTCTGCGCGCCTGGCCGAGTCTGGCGACGGGCTCGGGTCCGGGGGCCGGCCCGGACGCGGGCATCTGCGGATTTATCTTGGCTCGGCGGCCGGGGTCGGCAAGACCTACGCGCTGCTCGGTGAGGGGCACCGCCGCGCCGAACGCGGCGCCGACGTGGTGGTGGGGTTCGCCGAGGCCCACGGGCGCCCGCAGACTAGCGCGCTGCTTGACGGCCTCGAAACCGTCCCCCGGGCCCGGCTGGAGTACCGCGGGTCGACCTTCGAGGAGATGGACCTGGCCGCCGTGCTCGCCCGGCGGCCGGAGATCGCCCTAGTGGACGAGTTCGCGCACACGAACGTCCCGGGCTCCCGCAACGAGAAGCGCTGGCAGGACGTTGAGGAATTGCTCGACGCCGGGATCGACGTGATCTCCGCGGTCAACATCCAGCACCTGGAGTCCCTCAACGACGTGGTCGAGAAGATCACCGGCGTACCTCAGCGGGAAACGGTCCCCGACGCGATCGTGCGGGCAGCCGACCAGGTCGAGATGGTCGACATGACCCCGGAAGCGCTGCGCCGGCGGATGGCGCACGGCAACATCTACCCGCCGGAGAAGATCGACGCCGCTCTCACCAACTACTTCCGCTCAGGGAACCTCTCCGCGCTGCGCGAGCTCGCGCTGCTCTGGCTGGCCGACAAGGTCGACGAAGGGCTGCAGCGATACCGCACCGAACACCAGATCAAAGGCGCCTGGGAAGCCAGGGAGCGGGTGGTGGTCGCGCTTACCGGCGGCCCAGAAGGCCGGACCCTGATCAGACGAGCCGCGAGAATCGCCGCCCGCTCCTCCGGCGGCGACCTGCTGGCGGTGCACGTCACCAAGTCCGACGGCCTGACCGGCGCGGATCCGGCCGCGCTGGCCAGCCAGCGGCGGCTGGCCGAGTCCGTGGGCGGCAGCTATCACCAGGTGATCGGCGACAACATCCCGGAGGCCCTGCTCACCTTCGCCCGTGCGGAGAACGCCACCCAACTCGTGCTCGGCGCAAGCCGCCGGTCGTGGCTGGCCGTCATGCTCACCGGCCCCGGCATCGGTTCCAGGACCATCAAGGGTTCCGGTGACATCGACGTGCATATCGTCACCCATGGGCAGATGGGCCGGGGGCGGGGGCTGCCCCGGCCGCGCGGGGCGCTCACCCTGCGCCGCAAGCTCGTCGGATACGTGCTGGCCGCCGCGCTTCCCCCGGTGCTGACCGTGGCGCTGACGAGCCTGCGCAGCGCCCTCAACCTCACCAGCGACGTGCTGACGATCCTGGTCGCGGTGATCCTGGTCGCCCTGGTCGGCGGATTCGCCCCCGCCGTGCTCGCCGCCATCGTCGGCTCGCTGCTGCTCAACTATTACTTCACCCCGCCTATCCACCAGTTCACGATCTCGCAGGCGAACAACGCGCTCGCGCTCGGCGTCTTTGTCATCGTCGCGCTGCTGGTCAGCTCGGTGGTCGACACGGCGGCCCGGCGGACCAAGCAGGCGGCCCGGGCCAACGCCGAATCTGAGCTGCTGACCACCACGGCCGGCAGCGTGCTGCGCGGCCAGCAAGGGCTCAGCGCGCTGCTCGACCGGGCCAAGGAAGCGTTCGGCATGGATTCGGTCACGCTGCTCGAGCGCACCTCACTTGACGACCAGCAGCCCGCGGGCGGCACCGCGGGCGAGAGCAGGGGCATGTCGGGAAGCTGGCACGTCGTCGCCAGCCGCGGCGAACCGGCCGTCACCCGGCCGGAGGAAGCTGACGTCGAGGTGCCGGTGGCCGACACCCTGTCGCTGGCGCTGCGCGGCCGGTCGCTTCCGGCCACTGACCGCCGGGTGCTTGGTGCGTTCGCCTCCTACGCGGCGGTTGCCCTCGATCAGCAGCGGCTGGCCGCCGAGGCCCAGGCGGCCAAGCCGATCGCGGCCGCCGACCGGATGCGGACCGCGCTGCTCGCGGCGGTCAGTCACGACCTGCGGACGCCGCTGGCGTCCGCGAAGGCGGCCGTGACCAGCCTGCGCTCGGCGGACGTGAACTGGGCGGCCGAGGACCACGACGAGCTGCTCGCCACCGCGGACGAGTCGCTCGACCAGCTAGCTCACCTCGTCGACAACCTGCTGGACATGAGCAGGCTGCAGGCCGGCGCCCTGTCCTTGTTCCCGCGCCCGGCGGCCCTGGAAGAGATCGTGTCCCGGGCGCTTGACAACCTGGACCCCGCGGCCCGCGGTATCACGGTCGACATACCGGAATCCCTGCCTGAGATCAACGTCGACCCGGCGATACTCGAACGCGTGATCGTGAACCTGACGGAAAACGCGCTCCGCTATTCCCCGCCCTCCACGCCGCCCATGCTGACCGCCAGCGCGCTGGGCGACCGGGTTGAGCTGCGCGTCGTGGACCGCGGCCCGGGCATACCCGAGAAGGACAGGGACCGGATGTTCGTGCCGTTCCAGCGGCTGGGGGACACCGACAACACGACCGGAGTTGGACTCGGGCTCGCCTTGTCACTCGGATTGACCGAGGCGATGGGCGGTACGCTCACCGCGGAGGACACGCCCGGCGGGGGCCTCACCATGACGGTATCGGTACCGGTCGTCTCGGAACCGGACTGTCAGCGCGAGCCAGGCCACCGGGAGCGTGAATCGACGGGGGGAAACGAGCCATGACCAGGGTCTTGGTCGTCGACGACGAACCCCAGATCCTGCGGGCGCTGCGGATCAACCTGAGGGTCCGCGATTACGAGGTCCATGTCGCGGCCACCGGAAGCGAGGCGCTCCAGGTGGCGAGCCGGTATCCGCCCGACCTGGTGATCCTTGACCTCGGGCTGCCCGACCTGGACGGTGTCCAGGTCATTCAGGGACTCCGCGGCTGGACCAAGGTGCCCATCATCGTGCTGTCCGGGCGAGCCGACAGCACCGACAAGGTCGAGGCGCTCGACGCGGGTGCGGACGACTACGTGACCAAGCCGTTCGGAGTGGAGGAACTGCTCGCCCGCATGCGCGCCGCTGTCAGGCGCACCGGAACCGCGGAGAACCTGCCCAGGATCCAGCTCGGTCACGTGATCGTCGACCTGGCCGCCAAGCGTGTCACCCGGCAGCCCGCGGTTCCGGCGGAGGACGGTGCCGACGCCGGTTCCGCGCCGCCCCAGGAAGACATCAGGCTCACCCCGACCGAATGGCATCTGCTCGAGGTGCTGCTCCGCAATCCGGGCAAGCTGCTCACCCGCAACCAGCTCCTGACCGAGGTGTGGGGTCCTGGATACGCCGACGCGACGGGCAACCTGCGCCTGTACATGGCGCAGCTGCGCCGCAAACTCGAACCTGACTCGGCCCGGCCGCGCTGGCTGATCACCGAACCCGGTATGGGCTACCGCTATCAGCCCAGCCCCGAGGCCGACACTCCTGACCCAGGGCTTCCTGACAGCAGCGCGTCCTGACCACAGCGCGTCCTGACCACAGCGCGTCCTGACCACAGCGTGGCAGGGAGCCGGCTCTACCAGGGGAAAGGCTGGCCGTCGCGGGTAAGGGTGCCGGTGGGTCCGCCGTTCGGAATCGTGACCCCCCAGATGACGCTGGCCGCGGCCTGGGCCAGTGACCGGCCGTCAGGGCGAGCTTCGCTGGCGGGCCAGCCCGGGCAGACCGCGTTGACCAGGATGCCGTCCCTGGCTAGTTCCGCGGCGAGCAGGCGGGTGAGCGCATTCAGGCCGGCCTTGGAAACGCCGTAAGCGGGCGAGCCGCCGGTCATCACGGCGATCGAGCCACCCTCGCTGCTCACGTTCACGATCCTCGGTCGCATGCTGGAGCGCAGCAGCGGCAGCAGCGCGTGAATCACCCGCCAGGGACCGAACAGGTTGACGTCAATCGCCTCCGCGACCGTGCCAAGGTCGGCGTTGCTCGCCGTCGCCCACCGGTCGTACATGGTCGAGGCGTTGTTCACGAGTACATCGGTGCGGCCGAACCGGCCCTTCACCCACTCGGCCATCGAGGTAACGCTGTCGGAGTTGTCCACCTCGAGCTGGCATGCGACGATCCGGTTACCCTCCGGATCAAGCTCCTTCGCGGCCAGCTCCCCTTTCCGCAGATCCCGGGAGCCGAGCACCACCGCGAAACCGAGCAGGGCCAGCTGGCGGCACACCTCACGGCCGACACCGCGGTTACCACCAGTCACCACAGCCACCGGCAGATCAGCGTACACACGCATCACCAGCGATCGCCATGACCGTGACGTTTCTCATGGCTGTCATCTTGCCATCCGCCGATCACCACCCTGACCCCCTATTAGTCAAATCGTCACCTAAGGCGGCGGGCCGGGCGGAACCACGGTCGGCGAACCGGCCTGCTCAGCGTCTGGAGCAGCGGCCGGAGCAGCGGCGTCGGAGACGAGTTGTTCGAGCCGGTAGCGGAGCCGGCACAGCACCACGTTGCCCGTGCCCCGTCTGATGGCCCGGTCGAGGATCACGCCACGCTGGTTGAACAGCAGGTAATACCAGAACTTCTTGGGCTGCACCTCGGGGATAAGCACCACCAGGCGGTGGTATTTATCGTCAGCCTCAAGCTGGCAGAGGTACTTCACGATCGGCTTGGCGATCGAGCGGTGCACGCTATGCAGCGTGACCAGCGGGACGTTCGGGTGCCAGTCCTCCCAGCGCTGGCGGAACGAGACGTCGGCGGCCTCCTCGTCGGGGTCGGCGAAGACCACGGTGACCGCGACCACGTCATCGCTGAGCGACAGCGCCGTGGAGATGCCCTCGGTCGTGAGCCGCGACAATCCCGTCACCGGAACGACGACGAGTGAGGCCTGCCTGGCCGGCGGCTTCGGCGTCTGGCCCAGCCCGAGCAGCGCGCCGATCCGGTCGTAGGTGCGGTGCACCCGGCCGAACAGCAGCACCAGGCCCGGGATGATGAGCACGATGAGCCAGGCGCCCTCGGTGAACTTGCTGACCAGTTCGATGATCGTGGTCAGCGCGGTCAGCAAGGCCCCGAAGCCGTTGATGATGGCCCGGCTCTTCCAGCCACGGGTCCGGGCCGCCCGCCAGTGCCTGACCATGCCGAGCTGGGAAAGCGTGAACCCGACGAACACCCCGACGGCGAACAGCGGAATCAGCGCCTGGGTGCTGCCATTGGAGGCCACCAGCAGGGCGGCGGCCAGGACAGCCAGCACGACGACGCCGGTGCGGTGCACCTGCCGGTCCGCGCGCAGCCCGAACATGTGCGGCAGGAAATTGTCCTTGGCCAGCAGGGAAGCCAGCACCGGCAGGCCGCCGAACGAGGTATTGGCGGCCAGCGCGAGCAGCACCGTGGTGATGAGCCCGATCGCGTAGAAGACGATGTTGTGACCGAGTGACGCCTCGGTGAGCTGGGCGAGCACGGTGACGTTGGAGTGCGGCACCACGTGGAACTTGCGGATCAGAATCCCCAGGCCGACCAGCATGACGCCGAGCAGGACGCCGAGCCCTACCTCCGTGTGCTGCGCACGGCGCGCCCGCGGCGTGCGGAACTCCGGCACCGCGTTCGCGATCGCCTCCACTCCGGTCAAGGCCGAGCAGCCGGAGGCGAACGCCTTAAGCAGCAGCAGGATGCCGACCGTCTCGGTGGATGAGCCGAGATGATGGTTGAGCGCGACCGCGGGACTGGCCCGGATCAGGCCGCCGGCGATCACCGCGACCATCGACAAGATGAACAGCAGCGTCGGGACCGTGAACACCTTCGCGGACTCCGCCACGCCCCACAGGTTCAGCCCGGTGATGAGGGCGAGCACGGCCAGGCACAGCCAGACCCTGGCCCCGTAGAGCGCGGGGAAGGCAGAATACAGAGCCTCGATGCCGGCCGACACGCCGACGGCCGCGTTCAGCACGTAGTCGACGATCAGCGACGCGGCGGCGACCAGGCTGGCCTGGGTGCCCAGATGCGCCTTGGAAACGGCGTACGCGCCGCCGCCATTGGGAAACGCCGCGATCACCTGGCGGTAGGACACCACGAGCACGGCGAGCAGGACGACGATCGCGCCGGTTATCAGGATCGAGTAGTGCAGCGCGGTGGCGCCGGCCGCGACCAGCACGACCAGGATGGCCTCGGGACCGTAGGCGACCGAGGAAAGCGCGTCAAGGGACAGCGCGGCCAGCCCTTGGACGGCGGTCAGCCGGTGCTGCTCCTCATGATCCTCGTGCTCCGCGGCGCCGCTACTCGCAGGCTCGGTAGTCATAGCAACAGGATGTCACCAGCACCTGGCTAGACCTGGGACGCGGGATTACCGTCGGCTAACGACGCGCCGTCCTAGGCTAGGCCCACGATCACCAGGACGATCGCGATGAGCACCACAACCGCGATGATCCATACGACAGGAGAGACGGCGGTCCGCCGCGGCGCAGGAGCGTCTTCATCCCCGCGCTCGACAAAGGCGCGGAAACGTCCGGTACTGGCACTCGGATCTGGCTCGAACTCCGACATGTGCACGACTGTAGCTGTTCAGCACGGCCGAAATGGGCAGAACCAGCATGATCAGGCTCCGCGCAACGGCACCAGCGCGTCGGCCCGGTCGACCAGCCGCGACAGCACGATTACGCTCCGGGTCCTGACCACGAACGGTTCGGCGCGGATGCGCTCCATCACGTCCTCGAAGTGCCTGACATCGGCGGCCCGGATGTGGATCAGGGCGTCTGCCTCGCCCGTCACCGTACACGCGTCCACCACCTCGGGGTACCGCCGCACCCCGACCGCGATCTCCTCCGGAGAGGTGCGGCCACCGCAGAACAGCTCCACGTACGCCTCGGTCGTCCAGCCCATCGCGACCGGATCCACCCGGGCGGAGAAGCCCGTGATCGCGCCGGCCGCCCTGAGCCGGTCGACCCGCCGCTTCACCGCGGGAGCGGACAGCCCGACCTCGTTACCGATGACGGCGTAACTGGCCCTGGCGTCCCTGACCAGCGCGACGATGATGCGCGTGTCGATGTTATCCACGGCGCCCGCTCACGTGCCTGTCCACGGGGCCAAACCTTACCCGGCTCCGGGCCGGTTCCGGCCAGGCCGCGCAGGTCCGGACAGGCTCCGGGCCGTTTTCCCGGCACGCAGAGAGGCTCGGCGTCCCGCTTGCGCCGAGCCTCATTAGGTCAGACGCGGAGCCCGCCGCGCCGGTTGACGCGATCCGGGCAAACCTCGAAATCTACTCCGGTTATTTTGCCGGGGTTATTTTGGCCGGGCATTTTGGCCGGGCATTTGGTCGGGGCATTTTGCTGGCGGCCTTCGCTGGCGCCGCGGGCGGCATTCCGCTCCGGGCCGTCATCGCATAGCGTGACGGCGTGAGGACCCTGTCGTCGTGACCGCCACGGGACGCACGTTGCCTGGCTGGGGGGTGAGGGAAGGCCCGTTCGGCATTCGGCTTTTTGACGTGGGTGTCGTCGCGCTGGTGATCGTGGCTATCGAGGTCAACGTCGTCACCGGCGGCGGCCCCGGTGCGGTCCCGCTGAATGCCTGGGCGTACCTGTTCGGCGCGCTGCTGGCGGTGCCGATCCTGTTCCGGCACCGATGGCCGCTCCAGGTGCTGATCGCCAGCGCGGTGGTGATGTTCTTCTACTACATCTTCGCCCGCAGGAACATCTCCCCCGCCCCGCTGTTCTTCGTGCCGCTGTACGACGCGGCGGTGGTGGGGTACCTGGCCCTGGCCATCGCCATCCCCGCGGTCTTCATGGTCATCGGGTTGTTCGTGGTGGAGGTGAGCGTCAGGCAAGGAATAGCCGCCCTGTCGGCGGAATTCCTGTCCCAGATCGTGATCCTCGCGCTCGCCGTCCTGCTCGGCGAGGTGGTGCGCAGCCGCCGGGCTCTGACAGCGGAAACGGCCAGGCGGCTCCGGCTGGCGCAGGAGGAACGGACCGCCGAGGCCGGCCGGGCGGTCGCGGAGGAACGGCTGCGCATCGCCCGCGAACTGCACGACACGGTGGCGCACGGCATGGCGACGATCGCGGTGCAGGCCGGCTCCGCGCTGCATGTCCTGCTCGCCGCCGACCCGGCGGTCACACCCTTTATCCGGAACGATCCGGCCTCAAGCTCCCCGGCCACCACCTCGCGACCACGGCCTGACGCCGACATCCTGCGCGCCGCGCTCACCGCGATCAGGGATACGAGTAAGGGTGCGCTGATGGAGATGCGTTCGGTGCTCGGGCAGCTTAGAGGGTCTGATCAGGAGACGCCGGGGAGCGCTGGCAATGCTGGCGGTGCTGGCGGTGCCATGGGGCTGGACCGGCTCGATGCCCTGCGCGAGGCAGTCACCGCGGCCGGGGCGCGGGTGACGGTCGACGTCGAGGGAGCCCAGGCCCCGCTGTCCACCGAAGCAGACCACTCGGCGTACCGGATCTTGCAGGAGTCGCTGACCAACGTGCTGCGGCACGCGGGCCCGCGCGCCGCAGCCCACGTGTGCCTGCGTTACCAGCCGGACAGCCTGATCATCACCGTCACCGATGACGGCAGCACGACCACCGGCGGCGGGACGGCGGACGGCGTGGACGTGGTGCGCGGCAACGGGATTAGCGGCATGCGGGAGCGGGCCGCCTCGGTCGGTGGCGAGCTGACCGCCGGACCGCTGCTCGGCGGCGGATTCCGGGTGAAGGCTACGCTGCCCACCGCGGCGGGCGCGGCGGGCGCGGCGGGCGCGGCCGGGAATGCTCCGGCTCGCGGTGCCGCCGGCGCACCGGCCGCCCGGCGGGAGTCCTCGTGATCCGGGTATTGCTCGCCGACGATCAGGTGCTGGTCCGCGCGGGGTTCCGGCTGCTGCTCGAGTCGGCGGGCGACATCGTGGTGGTCGGCGAGGCCGGGAACGGCGGGGTGGCGGTGGCGCTAGCACGTGAGCACGCCCCCGACGTGGTCCTGATGGACCTGCATATGCCGGAGGTCGACGGGGTCACGGCCACCCGCCTGATCGCCCGCGACCCTGATCTCACCGCCACCAAGGTCGTCGTGCTGACCACGTTCGACGACGAGGAGACGGTGTTCGCGGCGCTGCGCGCCGGAGCCAGCGGATTCCTGGTCAAGGACGTCGAGCCAGCGGAACTGCTGCAGGCCGTCCGCGTCGTCGCCCGCGGCGACGCGCTGCTCTCCCCCAGCGTGACCAGGGCCGTCATCTCCGCGTTCACCGACGGCCGCACCGGCAGGACTGACGCGGCCGGGCTCGTTCCCGCGCCCACTCCCCCGGTCACCTCCACCCGTCCGATCGGCTCGACTCGTCCGGTCGGC
>Ga0302178_10002852_pt1 | contig 13383 bp, 15 predicted proteins | sample I_Palsa_E1_3_FD_198790 | JGI IMG/M metagenome (GOLD analysis project Ga0302178, IMG submission 198790) | Peat permafrost microbial communities from Stordalen Mire near Abisko, Sweden - I_Palsa_E1_3 | ecosystem: Environmental > Terrestrial > Soil > Palsa > Peat permafrost | place: Sweden... | reverse complement strand
CAGCGGACAGGAAATGGGTCTGCTCGGAGATGATCTTGGCGTGGACGGGGTCGATCAGCCCCGCGCCCAGCGCCGCGAACGTGACCGGCAGCCGCCCGGCCAGATCGCACGCGTAGCTCATCCGGTCCTCCGCGGCCATCCAGGTCAGCCGCAGCTCACAGGCCACCTCATCCGAGATGAACTCGCTGAACTCGATCCGGCCATCGGCAGCGGGAGCAGCCGGGCCGGAACCGGTACCGGCAGCGGCCGCTCCGGCAGCGGCCGGCTTCTCCTTAGCGGCCGGCTTCTCCTTAGCGGCAGGCTGGTCGTTGGCGGGGGTCTCCGGGATGCCGGCGGCTCGTTTCTGGCGGGAGGTGCGGTCCTGGGTGGCAGGGTGGCGCAGGGCGAGTTGTTGCATCGCGGCGAGCTCCAGCCAGGTTCCCCACGATGACATCCGGCGTCCGGCGGCCAGCACCGAGAACAGGCAGTCCTCGGAGACCTTGGCTAGGCCGTCGCCGTCACTGCCGGCCACCGCGGAGGCCACTCCGGCCAGCAGCGGGCCCGGCGCGATCGGAGCCGTGGCGGTGCCATTGGCGAAACCGGATAGGTCCGCGGGACCGGCGGGCAGGCACAGGAACAGGCCCTGCGGCGGCCCTTGCGGCGCGTCCGGGTCCTCGCTCTCGCCGGTGTCCGCGGCGAACAGTGCCTCGCCGCTGTCCCGGTCATCGGCAGGGTCCCGGCTGCCGGGCTCGGGTTCGTTCCTGTCGGCGGGCGAGGGCCGGGAGCTGTCAGGCTCCTCGCCCTCTTGCCCGCTGTGCGGGAACGGTCCTGCTGGCACGGGCCACCTCTCGTTCGAAGGGAATCAGTACATCACTATTGTATAGAACACAGAACCGAATTTCTATCAAAGAAGCACTGATTCCTGAGGAATTTACTCCGCTGCCAGATCGCGCTGACCGGCTCGCCTGCCCTGATCCGGTCCTCGTATTACGACCCGCGACCCGCCACTCTCGCTGACCTCGTTCATGTAACGGCGTGGACGCCGAGCCGGGTCCTTCCATCTTGCGAGGCGAAACCGGGTCGGCGTGGCATGAGCGTGTGCTCGCCGACCGACCGGTACGACGACAGACGAGCGACCTTCTTGTGCCGACCTGCCGCGCGTGCCGACCTGCCGCGCGTGCCGACCTGCCGCGCGTGCCGACCTGCCGCGCGTGCGGACCCGCCGCGCCTCCACGCCCAGACCGCGGGCTGCTCTTGACGGCGCCCAACTAGAAGTGATAGCAATTCACATTGTGAATGACTATCACATTGCCCGGCGCAGGCTTGCGCCGGAGGCCGTGCTCGTCACCGGATGCTCGTCGGGTATCGGGCGGGCCACCGCGCTGGCCCTCGCCCGGGCTGGATTTCCCGTCTGGGCCTCGGCGCGGCATACCGCCCACCTCTGCGAGCTGAAGCAGGCAGGCTGCCGTGTTGTCGAACTCGACGTGACGGACGAGCAGTCCAGGGTGGCCGCGGTGCGGGAAGTCGAGGCCGAGCACGGGTTGGTCGGCGTGCTGGTCAACAACGCCGGGCATGGCGGGGGCGGACCGGTCGAGGAGGTGCCGATGGACCTGGTCCGGGAGATCTTCGACACCAACGTGTTCGGCCTGATCCGGATGTGCCAGCTCGTGCTGCCCGGCATGCGCGCTCAGCGCAGCGGGATGATCGTCAACCTCGGATCTGCCGCTGGCCTGGTGACCCCGCCAACAGGCTGCCCATATGCCATGACCAAGTACGCCCTGGAGTCACTGTGCGACGCGCTCCGGCTTGAGGTAGCCCCGTTCGGTATCAGGGTCGCCCTGATCGAACCCGGCGCGGTGCGGACCCGGTTCCTGGCCAACAGCGAACGGCATAAGCCTGAAAATGACGCCGACGGCCCGTATGCGGTCTACCAGGCGAACGTGGAGAAGATGATCGTGCGCGCCCACCGGGACGGTGCCCGCGGCGTGCTCACCGCCGACGACGTGGCCAAGGTGATTCTCACGGCGGTGACGGCCCGGCGGCCGAAGGCCCGGTACAAAGTGGGACCCCAGGCCCGCCTGGCCCCGGTCGCGCGGCACCTGCTGGGCGATCGCGGCTGGGACGCGTTCATGCGCCGCGTGGTGCCGTTTCCCTCCCCGCGATGACCTCCCCGCAGTAGCCTCCCGCAATGACCTGTCACGAGCAAATGACCAGTCACGAGCAAATGACCAGTCACGAGCAAATGACCAGTCACGAGCAAATGACCGGTCACGAGAAGGAGAGGCCGGCCCGCGATCGCTATCATCACGGGGATCTGCGTGCGGCGTTGATCGAGACCGCCGTCGAACTTCTCGGCGAGCGCGGCGTTGAGGCGTTCTCGATGGCCGAGGCGAGTCGCCGTCTGGGTGTCGCGGCATCCGCGCCGTACCGGCATTTCGCAGACCGCGACGCTCTACTGGCCGCCGTCGCGGTCCGCGCCGCTGAACTGCTTGCGGATCAGCTTGACCGCCAGGTCGCGCCCGGGCCCCCGGCCCAGCGGCTCGCCGCCGCGGCACGGACATATGTTCGTTTCGCGTTCAGCCATCGGCCGCTGTTTCAGGCTTTGGCCGGATCTGGGCTCGACAAGGATCGCCACCCAGAAATCGGACGTGCCGCACAGACCATCGGCGCAGCCTTCATCGTCCCGTCCGCCGAGCTCGTCAACGGCGACGAAACGGCCGCGGCCCGGCTCGCATTGGCCATCGTGGCGACAGCCCATGGTCACGCCATGCTGATGCTCGACAGCACCTTCGGCACCGGACACCACGCCGTCGAGACCGCCGCCGAGCAGGTCGCAGCCGCAGCCCTCGCGCTGATCGCCGGCCGCGAGGCCCTTACGAGGCCTGACGAGGCCTGACGAGGCCTGACGAGGCCCGACCTTAGAGCGCGATCTCACGGACGAAGACGACCCGGTCCAGCGACGGCCCGTCGTAGTCCCTGACCGGATCTGAGGCGGTGAACCCCATCGCCCGGTGGAAAGCGATGGACCGCCCGTTCTGCGGCGAGGTAATCGCCTTGACGACGGTGCGCCCGTCGTGCCGCGCCAGGTCAAAGAACTGCTCGTAGAGGCTGCGCGCCAGTCCGGTACGCCGCCACGCCGGGGCCACAGCGGCGAAGTGAATGTAGGCGTCCTGAGGCTTCGAAGGCGACAGGAAGCCGATGAGGAAGCCCGCGAGCTCCCCGTCATGCTCGGCGATCAGGCTGGTGCCGAAGAAATGGTCGAGGAAGAGCCGGGGGAGGCCCGCCGACATAGCGCGTCCCCACCAGTCGTCGACCACGGCGATGATCGTGTCAAAGTCCGCGGGCCTCGCCGGGCGCACGGTCAAGCCGCCGTCTTCCACCAGGTTCCTCCACCGCTAGCGACATCGCCCGTCAGCGTACTGCTCTAAGCCTGGCCTCCGGTGATCCGGCCGGCCGCGGCCCGAACGCCATCGATGAACACCTCGATGCCGAGCCGGTAGTGGAATTCGGGGTCGTCGCACGCGGTCATCGGCGCCGCGCACTCGACCAGCCGCGGGTACTTGGCGGCGGGCAGCAAGGCGAGCTCGATCTGGGCCCGCCGTAGCCGCTCGGCGTGCTCCTCGGCGGAAAGCTCGGGATGGTAGCCCGGCTCGCTCATGACCAGGGTGATCCCGGTCCACAGCGTGCTGCGGGCGATCTCGCTGGCGTACCGGGGATCGAAGCCCGCGTCGCGCAGGACCTTGAGCGTGATCTCGGTGGCCCGCAGCGCCGCCTCGTTCCGCTTCTCGTGCTCAAGCACCAGACGCGGGGCTGACGGATGCGCGCGCAGCACGCTGACCAGGGACTTCAGCAGCCCGGCGAGCTGGTCAGGCCACGGTGCCGAAGGGTCGACGTTCACGTCGATCTCGCCCCAGACCCGTTCGGCCACGCCTTCGAGCAGGTCTTCCTTGCTGCGGAAGTGCCAGTACAGCGCCATCGGGGTGACGCCGAGGTCCTGGGCGAGCTTGCGGATGGTCAGCGTGTCGAGCCCGTCGGCGTCGGCGAGCTTGAGCGCGCGGTCGGTGACGGCCCGCTTGCTTAGCCGGGGTCGACCCTCATAGTCGTCCGGCTCTTCTGATCGAGGTTCTGCATCCATGACATTGACAACTATACGTCGTACAAGTCATGCTGTACAACATACCTGTACAACGTATAAGTACGAAGTACATGAACAGACGGAACGAACATCGGCCTCAGCCCGAGGCAACGCGAAAGGAAGATCGTCGTGTCAGCGAGAACCGAGACGAGTACCAAGCCGGCGGATCTGGCCAAGCCCGCGGGGCGGCTCGGATCCCTGGGCTCGCAGGGATCCGCGAGGTGGTGGACGCTGGCCGCGGTCAGCCTCGCCGCCTTCATGACCTACCTCGACAACAACATCATCAACGTGGCGATCCCGACCATCCAGCGCGATCTGCACCTGTCGATCGCCGGGCTCGAATGGGTGGTCAGCAGCTACCTGCTGACGCTCGCCGGGCTGCTGCTGGTCGGCGGCAGGCTCGCCGACGTGTACGGCAGGCGGCGGCTGTTCCTGGTCGGCATGGCCATCTTCACGCTGTCCTCGCTGGCCGCCGGGCTGGCGGGCAGCGGCGAGGTACTCATCGCCAGCCGGGCGGTCCAGGGCGTGGGCGCGGCGCTGCTGATGCCCACCACGCTGGCGATCATCATGGCCACCTTCACCAACGTCAGGGAACGCAGCATGGCCATCGGCATCTGGGCCGCGGCCGGCGCGCTGGCCCTGGCGCTGGGCCCGGTGGCCGGCGGCCTGATCAGCCAGCACGTCCGGTGGGGCTGGATCTTCCTGATCAACGTGCCGGTGGGCCTGATCACCTTCGTCATCGCGCTCGCCTACGTGCGTGAATCTCGCGCCGAAGCCGCCGCCCGCCGGCTCGACATCCCCGGTCTGGTCACCTCGGCGCTGGCCCTGTTCGCGCTGACCTACGCGCTGATCGAGGGCGGCGTCAAGGGCTGGACCACCCCGCTGATCATCGGGGCCTTTGCGCTGGCCGCGGTGGCCGCCGGGGTCTTCGGCGCGGTGGAGGCGCGCAGCCAGAACCCGATGGTGGACCTGGCGATGTTCCGGCGCCGTGAGTTCAGCGGCGGCACGGGCACGATGATGATCTGGGCCTTCGGGATCCTCGGCATCTACTTCTTCACCTCGCTCTACCTGCAGGAAATCCTCGGCTTCTCGCCGTCCAAGGCGGGCCTGGCGTTCGTGCCGATGGCGCTGTGCGTCGCGGTGTTCGCGGTCCTGTCCCCGCGGATCGAGGCGCGGGCCGGGGCGCACCGGACGGTGGCGTTCGGGATGCTGCTGATGGTCATCGGCCTGATCCTGTTCGCCCGGCTCGGCCTGCGGGTCGGCTACGACAGCCTGCTGCCCGGGTTCATGCTGTTCGGCGCGGGTGCGGGGCTGATGAACGTGCCGCTCACCAACGCGGTCATGCACACCACCCCCGCGGCCCGGGCCGGCGTCGCGTCCGCGCTGCTCAACGCCTCGCGAGAGGTCGCCGGGCTGCTCGGGATCACGGTTATCGGCGCGGTGCTCCGGACCCGGGAGTCCGCCGCGCTGCGGGCCGGAGCTGGACCGGTGCCCGCGTTCGTCGCCGGCTATCACGCCGGGCTCGTGGTAACGATCGCGCTGCTGGCGGTCGGCGTCGTCATCAGCTACCTGACGCTGCGCCCGCGCTGACGCTGTGCCGCTGGGCGAGACCCTGTCCTCAAAGCAGCGGCGAAGCTCTAAGTCCGATATCTGCCGGGCCCGCGTATATGCCGGGGCACTGGCTCACGAACATCCTCCCGACTACGAAAAAGCAGCTTATGATCAGTTGAAAATTTTTCCCTAAGGCAGGCGATCCACCCCGGGTTATTGCCGCCGTCCAGGCCATTTTCCCAGGCTGATCGGCGGATTAGCGGCCAGGAGTCCTGTCTTTAGCACCGAGGGTGGCCCGTTATGAGGATGGCATTGTTTAGCCGGCGGCCTCGGCTCCGGCCCGAGTTCCCGGCGCCGAAGCTCATCCCGGCCGACCGCGCAGAAAGATACCCCGCTTTGGCCGCCGACTTGGCGGCCATCGCTGAGGTGGTCGGCCCCGCGTTCAGTGAGCACGACCATAACGCTCTCGTGGCGCAGAATAATTACTGGCGCCAGCAGGTGACGCTGATCATAGTGACCGGGCTCACGACCGCCTTCGGCGCCGTCGCGGCGGCTTACCGGCACGAGGTATGGCCGGGGGTTGTCGTCGCCGTGCTCGGCGTGCTCTCGGCCGCGGTGGCCGGCCTGGGGGAGGAGCGCTCCGCGCAGCGCACGTTTCTGGATCAGCGCACCAGGGCTGAGCGGCTCCGCGGCCTGGCCTTCGCGTACCTGGCTGAACTGCCTCCATTCCAGGGTGCTGACCGGCGCGCCAAACTGGCGAGCGCGGTGACCGATATCGGGGAAGGCCGTGACCCGGCATGACGGAACGGGCGGATCAGTTTGCTGCGCTCTACGCCGAGGACCGCTTCGGTGATCAGCGTGAGTGGTATCACCAGCGCCGGGTCGAGGCAGAAAAGGCGCGAGACCAGACGATTCACGCAAAGTGGGTATTTTCTACCCTGGCCGCCATGGCAGGTTCGGTCGCCGCCGCCGTCCCTGATTGGCGTACCGGGCTCGCGATCGCCGCGGCGTTCCTGGCCGCGACGGCGGCTAGCCTGACGGCTTTCCAGACCCTCTTTGCTTTTCCCCGGCTCGCCAAGCTGTACAAGGACGCCGAGATGTCACTGATGGCCCTGGACGCGGCCGGGGCCGCCTTTCGCCCTGGCCTTTCGCAGGCGGAAACCCGCTCCCTGGTCGAGCGGGTGGAGAAAGTCTTCCTACAGGAAAACGGCCAGTGGGGTCAGCTCATCCAGCACGCCACGGGTGAGCCCGGGTCCCCGATACCCTGACTGGCCATGACGGTCGGCCAACAGCCCAGCCGACGCTGCGGTAACCGGGCTATCACCAGCGCCCTGGCCGGCCCGGAATGATCGGGTCTGCTCGCCGGTTGGCGCGGACATGACAATGACAGTGGGCATCATCGGCAGCGGGATGATCGGCGGAACGGTGGCCAGGCTCAGCGTGGCGGCCGGACACCGCGTCGTGCTGAGCAACTCCCGCGGGCCGGAAACGCTGAAAGATCTCGTCGCCGAGCTGGGGCCGCTGGCGACCGCCGCCACCGCCCAGCAGGCCGCCACGGCGGGCGACATCGTGGTGGTCTCGGTCCCGCTCAAGGCGTACCCTCACCTGCCGGCGGAGGCGCTGGCCGGGAAGGTCATCCTCGACACCGGCAACTACTACCCGCAGCGCGACGGGCAGATCGCGGACCTGGACAACGGCTCACTGACCTGCAGCGGCCTGCTGCAACGGCGGCTGCCGGAGTCGGCTGTCGTGAAGGTCTTCAACAACATCTTCTTCAAGCACCTGGCTTCGCTAGCCCGCCCGTCGGGCGCTGCTGACCGCACGGCCCTGCCCATCGCGGGTGATGATGAGAAGGCGAAGGCGGTGGCGACCGAGTTCCTCGACTCGATCGGGTACGACACCGTGGACACGGGTTCGCTCGCGGAAAGCTGGCGGCAGGACGCGGGCGCGCCCTGCTACGGCGCCCCCTACGGTTCGTTCTCCGACGAGACGGGAACACCGGCCGGCATCGGTACCATCCGCGCCGCGCTCGCCGAAGCCCAGCGTTAACCCGAAGGCCGGTAACCCGGAGGCGCCGCCGGCGAAGGCCGGTAACCCGGAGGCCGCCGGCCAAGGCCGTGTCGGCCACGGCCTAGGCTGGATGTCCTATGAGCACTGCACAAGCGCCGGTCACCCCGGCCGGCCCGGGCGACGGCGGGCCGGACCCGGCAGCCTCGGTCATCCACACCGAGGACCTGACCAAGGTCTACCCGGGGACCGACTTCGCCGCCGTCGACCACCTCAACCTCGACGTCCAGGCCGGTGAGATCTTCGGCCTCCTCGGTCCGAACGGCGCAGGTAAAACCACCACGGCCGGCATGCTCACCACCCGCGTGGTGCCGACGTCGGGCCGGGCCTTCATCGGCGGGGTGGACGTCGCCGCGCATCCGGCCCTGGCCAAGCAGCTGACCGGGATCGTGTCCCAGCAGAACACGCTGGACCGTCAGCTCACGGTGTGGGAGAACCTGTACTTCCACGGCCGCCTGTTCGGCATCAAGGCCAGCGAGTCCAAGCAGATCGCCACCGACCTGCTTGAGCAGTTCCAGCTGTCCAAGTGGGCCAAGGCGTCGGTGTACGCGCTGTCCGGCGGGATGGCCCAGCGGCTGATGGTGGCCCGGGCCATCTTCCACCGTCCCTCGGTGCTGTTCCTGGACGAGCCGACGGCGGGCCTGGACCCGCAGAGCAGGCTGGCGCTGTGGGATCTGCTCGGTGAGCTGCACGGCGAGGGCCAGACCATCCTGCTCACCACCCACTACATGGAGGAAGCCGACCGGCTCTGCCAGCGGGTGGCGATCATGGACCACGGCAAGATCCTGGCCCTGGACACCCCGGCCGCGCTCAAGCAGGGCATCGGCGCTGACACCATCGTCACCGTGCGCACCACCGGCGACCTCGGCAAGCTCGCCGAGCTGCTGGCACAGGAGGTGGAAGGCGTCACAAGAACCCGGATCGCGGATGACAAGCTCGAACTGCACATGCAGGGCGGCGACCGGCTGGTCCCGCGCATCGTGCTGGCCGCGGAAGGCGGCGGGTTCGAACTCGTCGACGTGTCGATCGCCGAGCCAACCCTGGAGACCGTGTTCATCAGCCTGACCGGGAAGGAGCTGCGCGACTAATGGCCGCCACGACCCAGACCCCCAGTGCCCCGACCCCCAGCTCCAGCGCGCCAGCCCGCCGGATCGGCGGCGGCCCCACCCGTTCCGTCGCGGCCGCCAGCTGGACCGCGCTCGGCGCCCTGATGCTGCGCGACGTCGTGGTGCTGCGCAAGCACTTCTGGGAGTTCGTGCTGCGGACGATCATCCAGCCGTTCCTGCTCTGCTTCGTCTTCCTCTACGTCTTCCCGAAGATCGGGCAGGGCATCGGCGGCGGGCACGGCAGCGCAGCCCAGTCGGCCTTCGCCACCATCCTGGTGCCGGGCGTGGTCGGGATTTCCATCATGTTCCAGGGCGTGCAGTCCATCGCCCTGGCCATGGCCCAGGAGTTCGGCTTCACCCGGGAGATCGAAGACCGGGTGCAGGCGCCCTGCCCGATCTGGCTGGTGGCGATCGCGAAGGTGCTCTCCGGCGCGGCCCAGGGCGTGATTTCCGCGGCCATCGTGCTGCCGATCGCCTCGGTGGTGCACGCGCCGGGGGTGCAGGCCCACATCACACTGCACTGGTGGCTCATCGTGACGTTGGTGCCGCTGGCCTGCATCGCGATGGCCGGGCTCGGCCTGGTCCTCGGGACCAGCTTCGAGCCGCGGAACATCGGCCTGATGTTCGGCTTCATCATCTTGCCGATCACGTTCCTGGGCTGCACCTACTATGCGTGGACCAAGCTCGCGCCGGTCACTGTGGGCGGCTGGCCCTGGCTGCAGACGGTGGTGCTGATCAACCCGCTGGTCTACGTGAACGAGGGGATGCGCGCCGCCTTCACCAACGCTCCGCACATGCACCTTTACATCATCTACCCGGTGATGGCCGGGTTCGGCGCGGTTTTCCTGGCCCTCGGCCTGCGCAACTTCTACCGCCGCGTGCTCTCCTAGCCGTAACTGCTAGCAGTCCACCTGCGCGTTACTGGCCCACGGCTCCGTCGATCCGCTCACGTAGCAGGTCGGCGTGCCCTTTGTGGCGCGCGTACTCCTCGATCATGTGCGTCAGCACCCAGCGCAGCGACACCGGCCCGCGCCACGCGTCAGGGACCTGGCCGACCATATCCAGGCTGCCCGCGACAGCGGTGAACTCCTCGGCGAACGCAACCTCGGACCGCCACGCCTGCCAGGCCTCCTCGACAACGGCCGGGTCAGGCCGTGCGCCCTCGAAGGCCCCGTCAGGATCGTCGTGCGAGCTGAACCGCCGGGTAACGTCCTGCCCGGCCAGCACCCGCCGGAACCAGCGGCGCTCCACGTCCGCCATGGGCCGCAGCAATCCGAGCAGCGACATCATCGACGGCTCCACCGACCGGCGGGCCAGCGCGGCTGGGTCCAGACCCGAGCATTTCAGCTCCAGCGTGCCGCGCTGCCAGCGCGAAAACCCGGCCAGCGTGTCCAGTTCCCCGCCCCGGGTCGGCGGCTCAGGCCGGGGGTCCTTCTCAGGCTCGATAAACATGTCGATGGACATGCCAGCCATCATCGGCGTTCGGCGCCCGATCGCCTACTGGTTTTCGTCGCGGCGGGTCCGGACCAGCCTGCGCGCCTCGACCCAGCCGTAGCGCATCCGCCCGGCCAGCTGCACGCGCAGCGTGACGGGATCACCAGGGCCAGTCGATGGGCTGATGTCCACGTCGCCGTGGCGCACCACCAGGGCGTCGGCCGTCACGACCATGCCCGTCCCGGCCACCAGGATCAGGGAGCCGCCCCGCATGTTCAGGTCGATGCGCAGCGTGTCGTGCCGGATCACTGCGCCGGTGAAGTCGAGCATCATGTCGGACCACGACGACCGCAGTTCCAGCCGCCGCGGCACCACCCAGCGGCCGGCCCGCCGGACCGAACCGCCACGCTGGCCGATCCGGATTACGTCCTGCGCCCGCTCGGCCAGGTCGGCGGTCAGCAGGGCCAGCTCGCCGAACGTCCGGGCCGACCAGGCGGCCCGCGCGCGCTGACTGAACTCCTCGGGGGCCAGCCTGCCGTCGGCCGCCGCGGCCCGCAGCACGTTCACGACGCGCTCTCGGTCCGCATCCGAGGCCCTCATCTCGGCCGGCGGAACGTGTGCCGGCAAATCCCCTCCCCGTCCGCTCGCGTCCGCTCGCGTCCGCTCGCGTCCGCCACCCGGTGCGCCCGCGTTCTAAGCGCGGGCCGGCCGTGGTCCAGTGCGGAGCGAGCCTCAATCAGGCGTCGGCGGGCGCGGTCAGGCTGGCGCGCACCTCGTCCATGTCGAGCTCTTCGGCCTTACTGATCAGCTGCTCGAGCGCCGCCTCGGGCAGCGCGCCAGGTTGGGAGTACAGCACGACGTTGTCCCGGATGATCATCAGCGTCGGGATCGACGCGATCTGGAAGGTAGCCGCCACCTCCGGCTGCGCCTCGGTATCGAGCTTGCCGAACACGGCGTCCGGGTGCCGCTCGGACACCTTCTCGTAGACCGGCCCGAACATCCGGCACGGCCCGCACCACTCGGCCCAGAAGTCGACCAGGACCAGGCCCCCGCCGCTCACCGTCGAGTTGAAGTTGTCGGCCGTCAGCTCGACTGTCGCCATCGTCTGCCTCCTGTAGTTCACTACCCGTAGTGCATTGACACCCAGACGGCCGCAAACATTCCTAAAACCCCTTTGCCGTCGGACGATCCGTGCCGGGCCCGGATGATCTGGAGGCAGGCGTTGCCGGTGCCCAGCAGCAGCAGACAACCGACGACGGTCATCGTGACGTGGCCGGTGACGACCCCGGCCGCGGTCAGAGCCGCCGCGCCTACTATCACCGCCACGGCGATCAAGGCTCGCTGCCAGGGTTTGGCGTACATCAGGTACGGCCCGAGGAATTGCCGCACCGCCATCAGCGCGCCGGTATGCATCACACCTCCCGGCGGGCTTGGTCTAGCTGTTCCCGGCGGGCTTGGTCTAGCTGTTCCCGGCGGGCCTGATCCAGCTGCCGCCGGATCGGGCCTGGGGTCTCGGGCGCTAGCTGGTCAGCGAGCGCGCTCAGCGTGCCGATGATCTTGGTCACGGCGGCCCCGCCGTTCGGCTCGCCGAGGGCCGCGGCGAGCGCGGCGTCGACCGGGGCCGAGCCCTTGGCCGCCACGGTCCGGGGATGCTGGGCCGACACCCGGACCAGCGTGCGACGCCCGTCGGCGGGATCTGCCGACGTCCGCACGATCCCCTGACCGCGCAGCCGGGCCACCGATTCGGATACGTAGCTCTGCGGCAGCCCGGTGCGGGCGGTGATGTCGGTGATGGAACTGCCGGGGTTGGCGAACACGTCCCGCAGCACCAGGCTGGGCCCGGTCGGCATAAAAGGCGCCTCCAGCGGCTCCGCAGGCGTCGGCTCCCCAGCCGTCGGCTCCCCAGCCGTCGGCTCCCCAGCCGTCGGCTCCCCGGCCGTCGTGTCCGCGGCCGTCGGCGTCTTCGACGTCTGCGCCTTCGAGCCGCGCAGCACCTCCTCGCCGATCTTGGTCAGCTGACGGCCGAGCATGATGAGGTCCAGCGCATCCACATCGCTAACGATACATCTCTAGAGCTACATCTACACCGATGTGAATGTGCCGGTGCCGCGCGGCCGCCGGACTCCGTGCGGTGGAATGATGGAACGAACCGAGGAGACGCTCATGGACAGCACGCAGCCCGCCGTCAGGACCGCCGTGACGAACGTCCGCGTATTCGACGGCCGGCAGCTGCTGCCCCTCGGCACGGTGGTGATCGAGGGAAGCCGCATCGGCGCCAGCGGCGTGGCGGACGAGGTCATCGACGGGGCGGGCGGCGTGCTGATGCCCGGGCTGATCGACGCGCACGTGCACCTGCACGACCGGCACACGCTCGAGCTGCTTAGCGGATTCGGCGTGACCACCGCCTTGGACATGGCGTGCGCGCCGCCCGAGCTGGTCGAATCCCTGCGCAGCGTGCCAGGGCTGACCGACATCCGCAGCGCCGGCACGCCCGCCGTCGCCCCGGGCAGCTTGCACTCGCGCATCCCCGTCACCGGCCAGCGGGGACTGATCGCCGGCCCGGATCAGGCGGCGCGGTTCGTGGCCGACCGGATCGACGAGGGCTCGGATTACATCAAGATCATCGTCGGGAACCCCGGCCCCAGCCACGACCAGGCCACCCTCGACGCGCTGACCGCCGCGGCCCGGGAGCGCAGGAAGCTCACCGTGGCGCATGCCTCGTCCTATGAGGCGGTCGAGATGGCGCAGCGGGCACGGGTCAGTGTCCTCACCCATGTGCCCCTGGACAAGGCGCTGGACGAGACGGCCGCGGCCACCGCGATCGCCGACGGCCGCATCCTCATCCCGACGCTCGCCATGATGGAGGGCATCGTGGTGCAGTCCGCCCCGCCGGGCGCCGACTACGCCGCGGCCCGCGAGAGCGTGACGGTAATGCACCGGGCCGGAGTGCCGATCCTGGCCGGAACGGACGCCAACGCCGCCGTCGGGGTGCCCGCGGCGATCAGCCACGGCATCAGCCTGCATCACGAGCTCGAACTGCTCGTCGACGCCGGGCTGTCCACCCTGGACGCGCTGCGCGCCGCCACCTCGCGGCCCGCGCACTACTTCGGG
>Ga0302178_10002844_pt1 | contig 13403 bp, 10 predicted proteins | sample I_Palsa_E1_3_FD_198790 | JGI IMG/M metagenome (GOLD analysis project Ga0302178, IMG submission 198790) | Peat permafrost microbial communities from Stordalen Mire near Abisko, Sweden - I_Palsa_E1_3 | ecosystem: Environmental > Terrestrial > Soil > Palsa > Peat permafrost | place: Sweden... | reverse complement strand
TGTTCGGCTGGCTGGCCGGCTTCTACATCGTCCCGGAGGGGCTCGCGGCGCCGTATGCGCACTCACTGCACGGAAACACGGTGACGGTGGGGTTGCTGATGGCCGCCATGCCGGCCGGCATGGTGGTCGGCGCCTTCGTGCTGAGCCGGATCGCCACCCCGTCGACGAGGATGCGGATGATGGGCTGGCTGGCCATCTTGTCCTGCATCCCGCTGATCGGCAGCGCGGCGGAGCCGCCGTTGTGGTGCGTCCTGCTGCTGTGGGCCGTGGCCGGCTTGGGCGGCGCCTACCAGGTCGCTGCCGCCGCGGCCTTCGTGCAGGCGCTGCGGCCCGCCACCAGGGCCCGGGCGTTCGGCGTGGCGCAATCGGGCCTGTACGCCGTCCAGGGCCTCGGCATCCTGGCCGGCGGGGCGGTGGCGCAGGCCGTCGGCGCCCCGCTCGCCGTCGGGCTGGCCGGCCTGGCCGGCCTGACCGCGGCCACCATGCTCGCGGTGAACTGGAGCCGACGGCGCGGCCACCTGCTTGCGGCTCAGCAGCCAGAGGCCGCCGGGTCCTAGGACGGCCGCTTGTTGATGATGGTCTCGGCGATGGACGTACCGTCCACCTCGTCCGGGATCACCACCCAGGCGCCCAGGTAGAGCAGGACGCCCAGCCCGCCGAACAGCGTCAGCAGGGCAAAGGCCAGACGGACCAGGGTCGGGTCGACCCCGAAGTACGCGGCCAGGCCCGCGCACACGCCCGCGACGACCCGGCCGTCGCGGATCCGGTACAGGCGCTTGGTGGCGCCGTGGTTCGGTTCGTTCATGGCTCGATCGTGCCCGGTGCGGGGCCGGGCGCACATCGGGGAGATCCCGGTAAATACCCTGATCTGAAGCAAAGAGAGGAACGGCCATGCCTATCCCCGCATCGAAGATAGACCTGCTCAACATCGATGACCAACTCACCGATGAGGAGCGTCTGCTCCGCGACACGGTCCAGGCGTTCACCGCGGAACGGATCCTGCCCCACGTCACCGACTGGTTCGAGGCGGGCACGCTGCCGCGTGAGGTCATGCCGGAACTCGGCAAGCTGGGCCTGCTCGGCATGCACCTGGACGGGTACGGCTGCGCCGGCGCCGGGGCCATCGCCTACGGCGTGGCCTGCCGGGAACTAGAGGCCTGCGACTCCGGACTGCGCAGTGCGATGTCGGTTCAGGGTTCGCTGGCCATGTTCCCGATCTGGCGGTTCGGGTCGGAGGAGCAGAAGGCCGAATGGCTGCCCCGGATGGCGGCCGGAGACGCGGTCGGCTGCTTCGGGCTCACCGAGCCTGATCACGGTTCCGATCCGGGCGGCATGCGGACCTCCGCCCGGCAGGACGGGTCGGACTGGGTGCTCTCCGGGACCAAGATGTGGATCACCAACGGCAGCGTCGCCGACATCGCCGTGGTCTGGGCCAACACCGCGGAGGGCATCCGCGGTTTCCTGGTGCCCCGCGGGACCCCGGGGTTCAGCGCGCGCGACATCCACAAGAAGCTCTCGCTAAGGGCCTCCATCACCTCTGAGCTCCACCTGGACGAGGTCCGCTTGCCCGCCGACGCCGTGCTCCCCGGCGTGGCCGGGCTGAAGGGCCCGCTGTCGTGCCTGAGCGAGGCGCGCTACGGCATCGCCTGGGGCGTCACCGGCGCGGCGCGGACCTGCCTGGAGAGCGCGATCGAGTACGCGCAGACCCGCGAGCAGTTCGGCCGGCCGATCGGGGCGTTCCAGCTGACCCAGGCCAAGCTGAGCTGGATGGCCGCCGACCTGTACCGCTCTCAGCTCCTCGCGCTGCATGTGGGTCGGCTCAAGGAGGCGGGTTCGGTCACGCCGGTGCAAGTCAGCATCGCCAAGATGACGAACGTCCGGTCGGCGATCGACATCGCCAGGCAGGCCCGGACCATACTCGGCGCCAGCGGCGTGACCCTGGAGTACCCGCCGATCCGGCACGCGAACAACCTCGAGGCCGTGCTCACCTACGAGGGCACCGAGGAGATCCACACGCTGGCCATCGGGCAGGCTCTCACCGGCTTCTCCGCGTACCGCTAGTCTCGGGAGGGCGATCGGGTCGGGAAGTCGGTACGCTTCGTCTTTAGGCGCCGGCCCGTCCGGCGCGGGGCGTTAGCTCAATGGCAGAGCAGTGGGCTTTTAACCCATTGGTTCAGGGTTCGACCCCCTGGCGCCCCACCTGGAGGTCTTCACGTTTCGGTGGGGACCATTTTCACGTTTGGGTCTGACATTCTGGCGCGCGTCGTGGCGTGGCTGGGGTTGCTGCTGTGTCGTGTGCGGTTGGTGTTCGCCTGGTTGCTTTCCGCGTGTCCGGCCCGGTTGGCGGGCGTGCTGGCGCTGTCTTCGGGTCGTGGTGGTGGCGGATGCCGGGGCGCGGGGATGCTCGCCTGGGTCAGGGCGGCCCGGCGGCGGCGAGGTCGGTGAGTGTCTTGCGGCGCCGGCGGCGGGTTCTGGGGGGAAGCCCGGCGGCGGCGCGGCGTTTGTTTTCTTCCTGGCGTGCGTTCCATGCGGTGAGGATGCGCTGGTTGCGGGTGATGAGCAGGGTGGCGGTGAACAGCGTGAGGGGGGCTAGGCCCATGAGGCGGCACCAGCCGCGGCTGATGTCGTTGGTGGCGGGGTCTTTGGCGGTGGCGAAGCCGCGTTCGGCGCCGGTGCGGCGGGCGTAGGAGCGGCGGTGCGCGGCGGAGGGGTAGTCGTGTTTCTGCCGGGTCTTGGCGTTGACGCCGGGCGGGACGGTGAGGGTCTGCTGGGTGCAGCAGGCCTGGGGGTGCTCGGGCGGGGTGAGGATCTCGGGCCGGTCCCGGTCCAGGGTCATCGAGGCCGGGCGGAGGGGGCAGCGGATCTTGCCCATGGCGGCGGGGCACTGGACCCGGTGGTAGCCGTCGGGGTCGTCGCGGGTGATCCGGCCGAGTTTGTACCGGGCCAGCTCAGCGGTGCGGTTCTCCCAGTCCGCGGCTTGTTCCCTGGTGGCGGTGCGCGCGAGCGGGCCGAGTTCCAGCAGCGTGCGCGGTGTCTGGGGGCAGTACAGGCATCCGTTGCTGATGATGGCGCCGTCGTGGGTCCCCTTGGGGCCGCGGTCGTGCGGGTGCAGGTCCTGCACGAGCTGGGCTCCGGCGTCGCGGGCCGGCAGGGCCCACGCCCCGGCGTCGCGGTAGGCGTAGCCGGAGTCGGCGAGCAGGTCGCCGAGCGGGATCCCCTGGCCGGGCATCGAGGTCAGCACGGGGACGAAGGCGCGGACCGGGTCATGCCGGCAGGAGGATACCGTGGCGCGGCGGGCGAACTCCGGGACGGGCGGGCCGTTCTCCTCGGGCATCATGATCGCGGCCGAGAGGTAGTAGCCGTAGAACAGCTCGTCTTGGCTGCGCAGCAGGTTGTTCTTGCGGTGCCCCCAGGACGCCTCGGGGTCGGCGCAGCCCTCGCCCCTGGCGGGCGGGGGCCGGGAGAAGGACTCCAGGTCCGTCCAGTCCACGGCCAGGGACCGGCTGGCGTCCTTGAACTGCTCCGGGATGGATGCCTCGAGCAGCTCGTCGCAGATGCGCTGCAGCAGGTCCGCGGGCAGCCCGTCCGGCTCGTCCTTGCCGAGGGCGGCAGCGGCCAGGCCGAAGGTCCGCTCGGTCTGCCGGTAGGTCAGCAGGTGCGGGCCGTCCTTCCAGTCCGCGGTCACGCCCAGCCGCCGCTGGTGGTCCTCGGGCAGCGCGGTCAGCGCCCGGTGCACGCGGGTCAGGTGGGCCGGCCGCCCGTCGGCCTGGGTCAGGCACATGCCGGCCAGCAGGGTCCGGACGCTCAGCTGCCGGGGCCGCACGCCGACGGGCAGCAGAACCTCGATCCGCGGCGCGACGCCGGAGGCGTCGATGATGTCCTCCAGTGCCGCCAGCGAGATCATGGCCGCCGCGCCGCCCCCAGCAGCCGCACCGCGTCCGCCTCCCCGCCCGGTTCCAGCCCGGCGACCAGGTCGCCGAGCCGCTGCGAGCAGCTGATCCCGGCCGCGTGCATGAACGTGGCCAGCCCCAGCAGCTCCGCGCAGTCGGCCAGCCAGGTCACCCGCAGCCGGGAGGTGTCCAGCCGGGGCAGCCCGCTCCCGCCGTCCAGGGCGGTGATCAGCGGATTCGTCAGGTTCCGGCGCCCAGGGTCGGCGCCGCCGCAGATCAGCCCGGGCCCGGCGAACGCCGCGGCGGGCAGCAGCCGGGCGTGGTAGCGGGCCAGCACGGGCACCGCCCGCGGCCGGGCGCCGCGCACGGTGACCACGACCCCGCCGGACCGGCAGGCGACGTCGCTGCCGCGGACGTCTCGCAGGTCGCCGCGGATCAGCCCGGCGCCGGCGCCCAGGCAGACCAGCCCGGCCGCCCGCATCCGCCGCCCGGTCGTGGGCTGCGCGTCCGCCAGCGCGAGGAACCCGTCGATCTGCGCCGGGCTGTAGGGCTGCTTGGCCCGTTCCCGGGGCAGCGGCAGATCCGCCGGATACAGGTGCGGCACCACCCGGCGGCCGATGAACCGCAGGTTCGTGCGCAGGGTCCGCCGCGCCACCCCGGACAGGCCCGGCGCGCACCGGGTGAACCGCTCGGCCACCGACGGATGCAGCAGCACCTCCGGCGCCGCGTCCAGGCCCAGGCCGATGCCGTAGTCGGCGAGCTTGCCCGCCGCCCACAGCAGGTTCTTCGCCCGCTCGCGTCCCTCCGGCCCGGCCGCCGTGATCACGTCCCGGGCGAACGCCGCCGCCGGCGCAGAGACCGTCGACGGCCGCCACCGCCCGATATAGCCGGCCACCTCGCCATTGTTCATACAGCACTTATACTTAATGAAATGCGCGAGATGGCGGACCCCGCTGCGACAATGAGGGCGTGTCGCCCACCCCGGCCCAGCAAGCCCAGGCAGCCCGCATCGCCCGCGAGCTAGCCGCCCTCGGCTTCGCGCTGCCCGGCACCCTCGCCGACCGGATGACCCGCTGCGGCCACCCCGGCTGCCGCTGCCACGCCGACCCCCCGCAGCCGCACGGCCCCTACCACCAGTGGACCCGCAAGAAAGACGGCAAGACCGCCACCCGCATCCTCACCGACGACCAGCTCGCCGACTACCGCCCCTGGTTCGACAACCACCGCCGCCTGCGCGAACTCATCGCCGAACTCGAAGCACTCAGCCTCGACATCGCCGAAGCCGACCCCCGCTGGAACCGCTAGCCACCCCCGGCACCAGCACCGCGCGGCCAGCTGCCCGGCCCCGAACCGGAACCCAGGCATCCGGAAAACGTGGGCAGCACCCGCTTAACCTGTGGGCGGCCCGCCAACCGCAGCCCATCCGCGCAGGTCAACCCCAAACGTGAAGACGTCACATTTCAGCAGCTCAAGGTCATATTTCGATACTAAAGATGATCTTTAACCTCTTGCATGCCAGCAATAAGGTCAGGGTTCGAATTCCCTCAGCTTCACGTTCCCGCAGGTCATCGGCATATTACGATCGTAGAAAAATGGCCTCTGACCTCTTGCAACTTAGGCAAGCACACACCCCTGGCTCTCGGCTTCCGGCCCGGAAGTACCGCAGCTCAGCCCTGTGCTGCGGGTCCCAGCCATAGGGAGTAACGCCGAAACGGTCCGTCCGGGGAGCAAAATGGGGAGCAAAACCGGGGGCAAGCAGGCGATCTGCCTGTCCTCCGCGACCGCCTTGCCTGAAGCCGAAATTGCCTGGCGCGCACACCGCCGACCCGTCGGATACCGGTGCCCAGCGTGGCGGGCAGCTCGGCTAGGCCATGCAGCGCATGCCAGCCGCGCGAGGACATGATCATCGTCCAGTTCACCTGCGAGCTCCACTGCGCCATCCGGTCCGCGAGATCAGCGTCGCGGCGCGACTGGCGCGCCCGGGCTGCAGCGCAGAGCTGTTCGAGACCACCGCCAGCGCGGCGGCCGCGAGGTGGCTCGGGCTACCCACCTGGCCAGGTCACAGGACCGTCGGCGTCCCGGCGATCTCCCGGCTCCCCGCTCCCGCCGGGCCGCCGGATGAGCCGTCTGCGCCGCCACGGGCCGGCCGGGCGGACGGGTACCTGTCCCCGATCGACTGGCGCGGTCCGGAAAGCTCCACCGACATTCCCCGTCGCTCAGTGTCACCCTGCCGATGGACGAAACGTCGAGGCAGGCCTTCGTTGGGTTCCGGTGTGACTGGTCTGCTGGAGGCCCCGTGAGCCGCCGGCCGAGGTGCTTCGTCGAGCCGGTACCTGCCGCGACACATCTACATCATGCTGGGGCTGGCGCGCGGAATGCCGCATGTGAGTGCGCGTCTGGGCGGAAGTTCAGAATCCCCCGCCCGACGAAGGGGAAGGTGACGGGGAAGGGGAATTGGGTTCGCAGGTCACAACAGCCGGATCACAGGCGTAGGTGGGGTAAGGATTAGGATTAGCGTTATTCGTCGACTGGGCGGGTGCGGCGGCTCCCGGATTTGACTCTGTCGATGACGGCTGTGTCGGCGATGTGGTTGCCTTGGCCTGTCGGGGGTGTTTCGCGGCAGGCATGTTGAGCTGTTTTTCGAGGACGTCTAGGCCCTTGGCCCAGACTGCGAGCCGGGCAGTTGTTGCGCCTTTCGGCGCAACAGCAATCACATACCCGACGGTAACGGTGTGATCTGCGGGTAGTCGTAGGTACCATTCCACGACTGGGTCTGCTTGGACTATTTTGACCGTGCCGGGACTGAAGTGCACCGTCTGTACCTTGTTTGTGATTTCCGTAGGAATACTGTCCTGGAACCAGACTGCTATGGGTTTGCCGTTAACGTTACTGGCGGTGATGATCTCCGTCAGCTGCGAGCCTTGCTTGCCGCTGAGAGTCCATCGCCGTTCGATCAGCAAGCCATTTCCATACCGCTGCAGCGGAAAAGCGTACGAAGCGGTGAGCTGTGGTCTCATAGCTCGTGACGGGCTTGATGGCGACCGCGTCATGACCAGACCGATGACAACGCCCAGGATAGCCACGGCTGCGGCCAGGGAAAGGATAACCGGCCGTGAACCAATCCGCGACCGTCGCCGCCTGCGATCAGTCATCTCCTGGCCAGTGCCGGTTTTGCGGTTCAGATTGGTCGCCTCGACGGGTACCTTGCCATGGCCCGGGTGCACGACGGGCCCACGGTTCGTTCGCGTCGCAGCATCACTGAACAGGACATTGGGTGCCAGGTAGGAGGGCTCCGCCATCACCCGCGCCTGTCGGCCGTCGGTGGCCCGGACAATTGCGGCAGCGGTCGGCATTGTGCCGTCCGCTGCCTTGAGCCGGGCGGGCTGGGCGGTCTCCGTGCGGAGACGATTGGCCAGCAGGCTGCTCCCGGAACCGGAGTTATAGCGTGCAAGGTCGAACGTCTCGCGCAGCGCGTCGGCGAACTCCCAGCAACTGGCATAACGATCCCCCGGCGCCTTGGCTAGCGCCTTCGCCAGAACGCCATCTACACCGGGCGGAAGACCGGGCCGCCGAGAGGTCAGCATTGGCGCCGGCTCTGACATGTGGGCCCATATCACTGCGGTGGCATGCTCACGCGGGAACGGCGCTTCTCCGCAGAGGAGCTCGAACGCCGCGCATGCCAGCGAATACTGGTCGGCCCGCCCATCGACCGGCTTGCCCTCTATCTGCTCCGGTGCCGAGTAGTCCGGCGTCCCAAGAAACTGCCCCGACCTGGTCGGCCCGGACGAAGCAATGCCCTTGCTCAGTCCGAAATCTGATAGGTACACATGATCGGGCCGACCCGGCCGTGCATCTACCAGCATGTTCGCTGGTTTGACATCACGATGAACGAGCCCGACGCCGTGCGCGGCGTCCAGAGCGCACGCCACCGGCGAGATGATCGCCATCGCACGGCTAGGAGGAAGCGGCCCTACCCGGCGAAGCAAGGTCCGGACGTCTCCGCCTGGCACATACCGCATCGCGATGAACAGCACCCTGTCTGCCTCGCCAGCCTCGAACACCGGGATGATGTGGGGATCATCAACCGCCGCCGCCGCGCGTGACTCCCGGATGAACCGGCGCCGGAACGCCTCATCCGCGGCTAGCGCAGGCGCTAGGATCTTCATCGCCACCCGCCGCTGAAGGCGCTCATCCCGCGCTCGGAACACTACCGCCATCCCGCCCGAGCCGATCTGCTCCTCTAGCTTGTAGCCTGCGACCCGCGAGCCTGCTGTAACGCCGACTGAGTGGATACCGACCTCGACTGAGAAGTTCTCGCTCACCACACCTCCAGCGCCCGCGAGCTAGGCGCGGTCCCCATCCTCCGCCAACCGGCGAACACCGGAATGAACCGGGACAGGTGCCTCAGGCGCAAGGAAGTCCAAGCATCCGGGTCCTGGTCCATCATGCCCGCCCCCAACCGCTCCGCCCTCGTTCCGTGACTCGTGACCGCTTCGCTGGTTGTCGGTGCGCGGCCGTTCCAGATTCTAGGCCAAACCCGCTGCGAGCCCGGCAAAGTTGCTCCAAATACGCGAGCTACAGGCCGGAGGGTTAGTCTGGCACGAACGTGTGAATCAGAGTCTGCGTTAACCGTGACTCAGAGACATCCAGCCTGCTGCGAGACCCTTCGGTCAGTCCGGTCAACAGCGTGATGGCCGCGCGTAACGCACTACGCCTAGTGCTAGGACGGCGCCGAGCGCCTACATGATCAACCCGGTCACAAAGTAGTTCGCCTTATGCCGTACCGAACCTCTGACACGCTCGTCTCTTGGTCTGATTCCCAAACCCTGATCGACTCGTTCACTACTATCGGAATTTGTCATATAGCTAAGTACTTCGACCTCGACAGAAATTATTCGCGCGCCATCTGCAGCCAATGACGGTGGCTCTGTCAATCGTCCGCGCATGCGAAATCGTACTCGTAATAATCCTCGCAGCGCGTAAAGCTGTGTCTCGCGCACTCCGTCTGCCATAGACTTAATGTCGCGCCCTCTCATCGGCAGATCCGGACGCTGGCGGGCCGTTGGGCCGCGGGAGTGACCGGACACAGAACATCCACTTCGGCGTCGTGCGACTCGACTGCCTAGGCGACCAGGTTGCCGATCATTAGATAAGACGGATGCAGGTAAGGCGGATCTCGCGCGCTGGGTTGGGCCAGGGTCGTTACGGGGGGTGATCTGATCCCCGGTTCTTTCGCGCCGTTGCCGCGAACGGTGTTCTGCGCCGCTGTCCTCTTGGTTGCGCGGCACCGCAATGAGATTCCCGTTCCGGCGCTTCCCGCCACGAGCGGAGGCGAGCTGACGCCACGGCCCGTCGTCGACATCGCCCTGGAAGGACTCCCCGCCGCGCCGATGGAGTGCCTGCTGGACACGGGCGCGCTGCGGACCCGGATGAGCGCCGAACTCGCGCCGCTGGCCGGGATAGACCTAGACGGCGCGCCGACTGAGGAGTTCTTCGTGGCCGGGCTCAGAACGGCGGGGCCGCTTGTCCATGTCAGTCTCACCGTGACCGACGGCGCTGAGGAGTTCTCCTGGGACGCGCCGGTCTGGTTCTGCGATCCGTGGCCGCATCCGTTCGGCCTGGCCGGGCTCGAGGGCTTCCTGCACCACTTCATCGTGACGATCCGGGCCTATAACGGGTACCTCGATATCGAACCTCAGCCCTAGCCGTAGAAACATCCCGACCCCCGGCGGCGCGGATCCCGGCGGGCTGCCGTCCCGCTCAGCTCCGCAGCAGAAGAGAATACGGAAGGAAATTCGTTCGAGCGTGCGCCTGGCCAGAAGTCCAGCGCTTGCCGGGCCCAGGAAGTCCGGCTGGGGAGCAAAACGGGGGAGCAAGCGAGCAGCGATACGGGCCCTGCCCGGCGACGTCCAGCGATTAACACTACTGTCAGGACCACATCCAGCCACATTCGGCATGCATGGCCGGCTTAATTGCGGAGGCATCTGGGGTGAGTTCGCTATTGGAGGTAAACATGATCGGTAGAAGGCGAACGCCAGCCAAATCCCGCCGCCGCCGGCTGGCCGCAAGGGCCCAGCGTAGTTCCGGAAATATAACATGAAATCCTGCCGCATACCGGAACCTGATATAGTTCGTGACAGTTCACACTTGGCCTTGTCTGCGAGGTTCCCGGGGGGTCCATGACGGCTCGGCGGCTTCGCGCCAGAGTTCTCGGCTTAGCAGATGAGTGAGCGTTCGCTCGCGTCGCCCGTCACTCCCGAACTGGTCGTGACCATCGACGGGACCGGCAGGACGCTACTGGCCGCCTTGTACCTGGTGGGCCGCGCACCCGAGGCCGACATCGTCGTCACCGACCCAGATCAGGCCTGGCCGCACCCGACGCCGATGACCACGCGACAGGTTCCGGGGCCGGTCCGGCGACCGCGGAACGGGCGGAACGGGCGGGAGGGGCGTTGAGCGAGGATTTCCCGGTACACCTGGCCGGGCTCCGGGAGGGCTCACGTCTGGCGGGTTACCGGATCGAGGCTCAGCTCGGGGCGGGCGGCATGGCGGTGGTATTCCGCGCGCACGACGAGCGGCTGAACCGGCAGGTGGCGCTGAAGGTCTTCGCGCCGGCCACGGCCGCGGACCAGGCCGCCCGGCGGCGCTTCATCGCCGAGTCGCGTGCGGCCGCGGCGGTGGAGCACCCGCACATCATCCCGGTATACGACGCCGACGAGGTGGGCGGCCTCCTCTTCATTGCGATGCGGCTGGTCCGGGGCGGTGACCTACGCGGGCTGCTGGAGCGGGAGGGCGTACTGCCGCCGGCCCGGGCGGCCGGAATCGTCTCCCAGGTGGCCTCAGCCCTGGATGCCGCGCACGGCGCCGGCCTCGTGCACCGTGACGTCAAGCCGGCGAACATCTTGGTGGCCGCGCCCGCAGGCGAGTCCGACTACGTTTACCTAGCGGACTTCGGCGTGAGCAAGCAGGCCACGAGGTCGACGAGCCTGACCGGGACCGGTCAGTTCCTCGGGACCCCCAACTACGCCGCGCCGGAACAGGGCCGGAACGTAACAGTAGACGGGCGCGCCGATCAGTACGCGCTGGCATGCGTGGCCTACCACCTGCTGACCGGGATGCCGCCGTTCGAACGCGAGGGCCCATGGGCGATTCTCATGGCCCACCTATCTGAGCCGCCGCCGTCGGTGCGGGTCCGGCGGCCCGAACTGCCCGAGGCGGTGGATCGGGTCCTGGCCCGGGCCCTTGCCAAAGATCCGGAAGAGCGGTACGGGTCCTGCCGGGTATTCGCGGGCGCGCTGCGTGCGGCGCTCGGCCTGGCGCCCGGCCGGGCCGCCGTCCCGGCCGGGCCGCCCGTCCCGGCCGGGCCGCCGACGGTCGCCAGCACGGACTGGGCGTCGCTAGACCGGCCCGCAAATCGCTCGCGGCAGGCCACCCCGGCCACCGCGGCCACCGCGGCCACCCACGCCAGCTCTGCCCCGGCGAAAGGATCCACCCTGCTCCAGCCGCCGCCCGGCGCTGGTCCGTCACTCCTTGGGCGGTCCGCCGCCGCCCGGAGCCGGGGCGTCTTGCGACTGGGCGCGTGGGGCCTGGCCATCCTGGTGCTCGTGGCCGTCGGCCTGGCGGGCTTCATGCTGGCGACGCATCACAGCCCGAAGCGCGTGCCCGCCAGTGACCAGGGCCCGCTGGCCGCCCCGCCGGTCAATCCCGCCCAGCAGCCGCCGGGCGTCTCCCGGCAAATCGAGCGCATCGCAGCCGCGGGCAACACGATCGTCACGACCGGCTCGCAGAAGAGCGGCGACGTAGTCAGCCAGCAGTTCTTCGTATCTCAAAACGGCGGCGCCACGTGGTACCAGGCCCGGATGCAGCTGCCCGACGGGGGCCGGCCGCCGGCCGGGCACGTGGCCATGCGGATCGCCGGCGGCCCGCGCGGATGGCTAGCCGAGGGCCCGCAGGCCATCTGGACCAGCAAGAACGGCCTGTCGTGGACGCTGGCGGACACGCAGGGGATCAGTCCGGAGCTGCCGGGGGACAACATCGGCGCGGTCACCGCGACCGCGGACCGATTCCTGGCCGCAGGCGGGGCGGGAAAGGCCGCCGGAAACCAGGCGGTTATCTGGATATCGCACGGCGACACTACGTGGCGGCGGCTAACGGCCACCCAGCTGGGCCTGAAGGTAGGCGGTACCACCGCGGCGGGCATCCAGTACGCCACCTCGCAAGGGAACGACACGCTAATCTCCGACGGGTCCGGTGTATGGCTGAGCACCGACGGCGGCACGTCGTGGACGCAGGTCACGGTGCCTGTTGATCATGATGCGAGCGATCGCATCATCGGCGTTAGTTCAGACGGCTCAGGCCTGATCGCGGTGCGGCCGGGGACCGGCGCGAGCGGCGCCCCCGACGGGGTGGCCTACTTTTCCCCGAACGGGCAGGTGTGGCAGTTCGCGGGCCTCATCGATCCGGCCGGCGGCTGGAGCCCCGCAACTGTGGTGAAGGGCAGCGACTACGGCTTCGTCGTCGTCGGGACCAGGGCCGGCCAGGACGTGGCCTACGCGAGCACCGGGACCGGCGCGACCTGGCGGCCGACGGAGCCGCTCGGCAGCATTTCGGACATTATGATCAACTCTGCCACGGTCGGGTCACGCGGCATCGTCATCGCAGTCGGCTCCGCCGGCCAGCACGTAGTCTTCATCAAGACCAGCCCCGAGCCTTAGCGGCCGTCACGGGCGAGCCCCGGCCAGAGCCAGCACCATTGCGCGCAGGATCAAGCCCACGCCGGCGCCCTGACCGATAAGCGCGCAGGTCTCGTAGCCATGCACTACGGCGGGTCTTTGCTCGGGCGCACGAAGGTTCGGGTTGCTCTCCGCGATGGGCTTCTCGTGAGCCTCGTCCTCGCCACGCAGAGTCCACGGTTGCCGACTGACCAAGGAGCATGCCGGCGGGTAGCCACCCCCGTCGGGCTGCCTCAGCCAGCCGGCGCACTGCCGCAGCCAGTCCACCTCGTCCGACGGGCGGCCGGGCGAGGTGATTGCGACCAGCCAGGTCCGTGTCCTCATCGCTGTCGGGGTGTTCGAGGTCGGCCAGCCCGCTGCCCGCAGCTCACCGAGCGCCGCCTCCAGCGCGTCCAGGTCGCTATCGGCCACGAGCTGGTGTACCCGGGCGGGTGAAAGCCCGATCGCTGCGGCCAGGGTGCGGATCGAGATTCTCTCGGCGCAGGCCGAGACCAGCGCCCGCGTGCGCTCCCGCTCGGCCTGCTCCAGCCGCTACGCGGCACGGAAGACCCGCGCCAGCACCCTGTCGGTCCCGCCGGGCCGCCGCGATCCGCTCACTGATCGTCATCCGGCCAGCCTTCCATCCACGTTCAGGAAACTGGACGCCGTAGCGGTGCTCCGACCTCGATTGTTAGCGGCAGCCCTACAACGTTTGGCCGGTGAGAAGCACCGCTCCGTGCAAGGCGCCGTTGCCCGGTGACTCGGCGGTGATCTCCATGGTGCGGAATTGCCGGGGGTCGAC
>Ga0302178_10002843_pt1 | contig 13406 bp, 12 predicted proteins | sample I_Palsa_E1_3_FD_198790 | JGI IMG/M metagenome (GOLD analysis project Ga0302178, IMG submission 198790) | Peat permafrost microbial communities from Stordalen Mire near Abisko, Sweden - I_Palsa_E1_3 | ecosystem: Environmental > Terrestrial > Soil > Palsa > Peat permafrost | place: Sweden... | reverse complement strand
AGGACCGCCAGCGCGAGGCGTCGTAGCTGTCACCGATCGAGTGGATTCTGTCGCGTCCGGGCTAGGCAGCCGAAGGCGTCGGGCATGATGGGGGATCATGGGGTCCATGTCGATGTCAGGCCCGCGCGGGCGGACGCGGGGCGGCCGGGTCGGTCCAGCGGTACTGATCATCAGCGCGGTCGGCCTGCTCGCCCTCGCGGCCTGCACCTCGTCCGGTTCCGCGGCCGTCGCGGGATCGAGCCAGAGCGCCGGAAGTGCCCACGGCACCCAGAGCGCCCGCGCCGCGCAACCCGCGGGCTCCATCATCCCGGCGCATAGCACCCTGCACTGGCACTCCTGCTCCGGGGAGCTTGCTCAAGAAGGCGTGCCCGACTGCACGATGCTGAGCGTCCCGCTCAACTACGCCGACCCCGGCGGCAGGCACATCAGCCTGGCCCTGGACATGGTCCCGGCGACCGCGCCGCAGAGCCAGCAGCAGGGCGTCTTGCTGGTCAATCCCGGCGGCCCCGGCGGTGACGGGCTGCCGATCGCGGCCGAGGTGGCGCAGGGCATCAGCCCAAGCGTGGCCGCTGACTACGACATCGTCGGCTTCGACCCGCGCGGCGTGGGGTCCTCCGTGCCCGCGCTGAGCTGCGATCCGAGCTTTTTCAGCGGCGTCCGGCCGAACTACATACCGGCCAGTTCCGCCGCCGAGCAGGTGCTCATCAACCGGGCGAAAATGTACGCAGGCGATTGCGAGCAGAAATTCGGCTGGCTGCTGCCCTACATGACCACCGAAGACGTGGCCAGGGACATGGATTCGATCCGCGCGGCGTTCGGCGTGGCCAAGATTAACTACTACGCGTTCTCCTACGGCACCTATATCGGCGAGGTTTACGCCACTCTTTTCCCGAGCCGGGTCCGCCGCATGGTGCTGGACAGCACCGTCGACCCCACCGGGGTCTGGTACAACGACAATATCGCCCAGGATTATGCTTTCCAGGGTCGCATGGAGGCGTTCTTCGCCTGGGTGGCTAAATACGACGGCACCTATCATCTCGGCAGCACCACCGCGCAGGTACAGGCCGCGTGGTACAAGGCCCGCAACCAGCTCCTCGCGCACCCGGTCGAGCAGATGATCGGTGCCGACGAATTCGATGACACCTTCCTGCAGGGCGGCTACCTGGACGAGCTGTGGCCGGCCCTGGCCCAGGCGTTGTCGTCGTACCTGAATTCCGGGCAGACCGGCGGTCTAGTCGCCCAGTACCAGGGAAACGGAACGCAGAACGAGAACGAGTTCGCCGTCTACAACGCGGTCCAGTGCTCGGATGTCAACTGGCCGCGCAGCTGGGCCTACTGGACCACCGACACCGAGATGGTCTACCAGAAGGCTCCGTTCCAGGCGTGGGACAACGCCTGGTTCAACGCTTCCTGCGCGTTCTGGCCGGTGCACGGGCCGGCCAAGCCGCTGCAGGTCAAGGGGGCCGGCCTGCCGGGCATCTTGATGCTGCAGGGCACCGGCGACCCGGCCACCCCGTACGCCGGCGCCCAGGACGCGCACAAGCTGCTGCCGTCCGCGCGGATGGTCGTGGTCGAAGGTGGCGGCAACCACGGGCAGTCGCTTGAGCAGCCGTCGAACTCCTGCGTTCAGGGCTACCTGAACGCCTATCTCGCGACCGGAGCCCTGCCGAAGGCGCCCGGGCTGGTCAACGCCACCTGCCCGGCCGTGCCCGATCCCACGCCCGGGACGTCCGGTGGCTAACCTGGCCGCGGCACCGGTGATAATCGAGGTCAGGGCACGGGTAACAATTGAGGCCGGACGCGGGTAACAATGACGGCAGCGTGTCCGAGATGAGAATTTTCTGCGTTATTGCCCGGTGTACGCTGGGGGTATGTTGCGGGTAAGACCGCCGTGGTCCGCATCGGTGCGGCAGCTCGATGAGCGGGACCGCCAGGCCGCCCTGGCTATCTGCGATCGCGATCCGGTGACAAACGTGTTCGTGAGCTCGCGGGTGCAGGCCCTCGGCCTGGAACCTGGCCGGCTCGGCGCGCAGATGTGGGGCCATGCGCCCGGCGGCAGGCTGGAGTCGCTGTGTTACTCCGGCGCCAACCTGGTCACCGTGGCCGCCACCCCGGACGCCATCGTGGCGTTCGCGGACCGGGCGCTGCGGCAGGGACGGCGCTGCTCGTCGGTGGTCGGGGTGGCGGAAGAGATTCAGGCGCTCTGGGCCTTGCTGCGGCCGCACTGGGGACCGGCCCGGGAGGTCCGCCCCGTGCAGCCCGTCATGGTCACCTCCGGGCCGCCGCTGGTGCCGCCCGACCCGGGAGTGCGGCGGGTGCGGCCGGACGAGATCGACATCCTGTGGCCGGCCTGCGTCGCCATGTTCACCGAGGAAGTGGGCGTCTCCCCGGTCACCGGGGACGGCGGCGCGTCCTACCGGGCCCGGCTGGAACAGCTCATCCGCAGCGGCCGGGCGTTTGCCAGGATCCAGGACGGCCAGGTCATCTTCAAGGCGGAGATCGGGGCCGTCACCCCGCAGGTCTGCCAGGTGCAAGGGGTGTGGGTGCGGCCGGAATACCGCGGCCAGGGCCTGGCCGCGCCGGGCATGGCCGCGGTCGTCGTCGAGGCGTCGCGGTCGATCGCGCCGCTCGTTTCGCTGTACGTCAACGACTTCAACTCCCCGGCCCGCGCGGCCTACCGCCGGGTCGGCTTCACCGAAACGGGCCGCCTCATGTCCGTTTTGTTCTGAGCCCTAGTCGCGGTCGCGGATCTTGCGCAGGTAGTCGACGATCGGCCCGAAGGCGTCCCTGACTTCCTCTAGCTGGCGCGGGGTCAGCCGGTCGATGAAATGCTTGCGGACGTTTTCGACGTGATCAGGCGCGACTCGCTTGATCGCGTCTATGCCCGCACCGGTCAGCACCGCGAAGGTACCGCGCTTGTCGCCCTCGCAGTTATCCCGGCGGACCAGCCCGCGGGCTTCCATCCGCGATATCTGGTGGGACAGCCGGCTCCGTGACTGGCTGGTGGCGTCGGCAAGCTCGGTCATCCGCAGCCGGCTGTCCGGCGCCTCGGACAGCTCCACCAGGATCTCGTAGTCGTGGCCGTTCAGCCCGTGCGCGTTCAGGTCGCGGTCAAGCTGGCGCATGAGCAACTGGGACAGGTGAACGGTCGCGCGCCATGCCTGCTGCTCATCATCAGTCAGCCAGCGCGGCTCACCGTTTGTCCCGGACATACCAAGAATCTACCGTTCCCGGTCACCCCCCGGCGACAGAGTTTCGGCTGGTCCCTCCGCACGTGAACGACCCGGCCTGGCCACCTGCCCGCCGCTGCTGAGCCAGACCGTGGTGCCGGACAAGCCTCAGGTCACCCAATCGCGGCAGGCATTACGATAGATGGCGAATGCCGCGCAAAGTCTTCAGCCCCGAGGATCGACGCAGAGGTGACCGTGGTCACGCCAGCAGATTCCGCGACGCCGACCGGCGCCCAGGCGGCCGCGGCGTACCTGCGGGAGCTGCTGCTGCGGCCGGGAAGGTACCGGCGCGAGTGGGAGCAGTACGCCGAGCGCAGCCGGCGGGGACTCCTCAACCAGCTCGCGGTCGCCGAGGTGCTCGCCCATTACCTGTCCGAGCACCCGCGGGCCAGCGGAGACGTCGACGTGCAGCCCAGGCAGCTGAAGGACACCGCCGCGCGGGCCCTGTCGGGCAAGCTTATGTCCAAGGCGACGCTGACCCTGTTCACCGATGCGTTCGGGCTCGGCACGCTGGAGCGCGAGCAGCTCGGAAAGCTGTGGGAAGGCTCGGCGCACGTCCGCGTGCTTTCCGGTCCGCGCGCGATCCGCGACGATAAGGCGGGCGCGCTAGGGAGCCCGCGGATCAAGACCCTTTCCCTGCACGATCACCATTACCTCGGCCCGGACGGGATGCCGGTCCGGCATCGCGTTATCCACGTCATCGAGGCGGTCGTCGACGCGGTCGACCGGGTGCCCTACCGGGCCGACACCAATGCCCTGACCATTGAAGTCGGGCAGGGATTCAGCGGGCTCGCGGGTCCCTTCTACCAGCCGACAGCCGAAGTGTTCGTGGTCGACATGCTGCTCGCCAAGCCGCTCGCGGCCGGGGAAACGGCCACGCTTGAGTATTCGGCGGGTTTCCATTACGCGCTGCCGCCCGCCCCTGAGTTCCGCCGCATAGTGCAATATTCCGTCGAAAACCTCGATATCCGGGTGGAATTCCATCCGGACAGGCTGCCGGGAAACGTCGTCTGGGCGGTGTGGGACGGAATGGACGGTCCCATCGTCGAGCGCGAGCCGGTCGTCCTCGACAGTCAATTCGCCGTTCACCGCTACCTGCGGCTGGCCGAGAAGACCGTCGCCGGCTTCCACTGGGACTGGTAGCCCAGGCAGGCTCGGCCGCGCGCCGGGGCGCGGGCGTGGCACGATCAGATGGTGCGGAGGGACGAGGGCGCGGCGACGACAAGCGCCGAGTTGCGCGCGCACAACCTGGCGCGGCTGCTGCGCGCCGTCCACGACGGCGCGGGCCAGCTCACCCGAGCCGAACTCACCAGGCAGCTCAGCCTGGCCAGGGGAACCGCCACCGTTCTGGTCAGGGACCTGGCCGGACGCCAGCTCATCGAGGAGCTGCCCAGCCCGGCCGATTCGCCCGCCGATGTGCGGGTACAGCGCACCAGGGGCCGCCCGACGGGGGTGCCCTCGGCGCATCCGCACGGACCGGTCGCGCTCGCCGTCGACCTGCGGGACGACTCCTTTACCCTGGCTGTGTTCGAGCTGACCGGCCGCGGCGCCGTGCTCGACCGCCAGGAGCGGGACACGCGTTCGGGTACCGCGATGCTGGCCGACGTCGCGGCCAGGCTGACGATCCGCCGCCGCCAGTTCGGCGACCGCGTGATCGGCATCGGCGTCGCGGTGCCCTCCCCGCTCAGCGGCGGCGCGATGGTGCAGCCCACCCTGTCCGACTGGCAGGACGTCGACGTGGCCGGGGTGCTCGGCCTCCTGACGGCGGAGGCGGGCCCGGTGCTGGCCGGCAACGACGCGACGCTGGCCGGGCTGGCCGAGGCTCGCCGCGGCGTGCTGCGGGGCGTCTCGGTCGCCCTGCACCTGCACGTCGCGACCGGCATCGGCGGGGTGCTGCTGGCCGGCGGCCAGCCGGTAACCGGGGCGCGTGGTTCGGCGGGCGAATTCGGGCACATGCCGCTGGCCGGCGGCAGCGATCCGTGCCGGTGCGGCTCGACGGGCTGCTGGGAACTCGACGCAGGCGCTCGCGGCCTGCTCCGCGCGGCCGGCCTGGGCGAGCAGGGCGACCGGATGGTCCAGGCCACCCGTGTCATCGCGGCGGCGGCCGACGATCCGGGCTGCGCCTGGGTCCTGACGCAGGTGGCCGCGGCCCTCGGCCGGGGCATCGGCGCGCTGGTGAACGCCCAGGACCCCGAGGTCGTCGGCCTGTCCGGCCTGGCCGCCGAGGTCTACCAGGCCGCGCCGGACGCGGTCCAGGCGGCCTACCTGGCCGCGCTGATGCGGTTCCGCCGCCCGCAGCCGCCCGCCCTGCTGCCATCGACGCTGGGCGACCTGGGCACGCTGACCGGCGCGTCTGAGCTCGTCTTCGACGCCTTCCTCACCCCGCGCGGCCTCGGCGCATGGCAGCCGCCGGCCCGGAAAACCGCGTGACTTCCGCCGTCCGGCCTGGTAAGTTCCCGTCCTCGTGGCGGCGTCAAGTTCACAATCAAAAGACGAACCTACGGAACGATCCGGCCTCGACCCCATCCTGACCGCCGAACGCGACCAGTTGCGGCGCTCCCGGGAATTCCTGCACATGATGCGGGAGGACGTGCTCTCCCTCAAGGCGCTGGGCGGGGACCCGGTGTCCGAGGAATACCTCAAGGCCGACCTGTACCATCGCGCCGAAGCGCTGAAGGACATCCCGGACACCCCGCTGTTCTTCGGCCGGCTCGACTACGCCGGCCCCCCCGAAGCCGGATATTCCGGAACCGGAATATCCGGAACCGGCGACGACGGGGTGAGCGGGCATAGCTTCCACATCGGCCGCAGGCACGTGCGTGCGCCCGACGGCACGCCCGCGGTGATCGACTGGCGGGCCCCGGTCTCCAGGCCGTTTTACCGGGCCAGCGGCGCGGAGCCGATGAACCTGGCGCTGCGGCGGCGCTTCGGCTTCTCCGGCGGCGAGCTAACCGCCTATGAGGATGAGCTGTTCACCACCGATCGTTCGGGTCAGGAAGACAAGCACCGGACGAGCCAGATCCTGCTCGACGAGATCGAGCGGCCACGGTCGGGGCCGATGCGGGACATCGTCGCGACCATTCAGCCGGACCAGGACGATATCGTCCGGGCCGGAGCCGCGCAGACGGTCTGCGTGCAGGGCGCGCCGGGCACCGGGAAGACCGCCGTGGGGCTGCACCGGGTCGCGTACCTGCTGTACGCGTACTCCGAGCAGGTGCGGCGGCGCGGGGTGGTCATGGTCGGGCCGAACCGTGCCTTCCTGTCCTACATCCGCAACGTGCTGCCCGCCCTCGGTGAGCTTGAGGTCACCCAGACGACCGTCGGCGAGCTGGTCGCCGCCGCCGGGACCGTTGCCGTGCGCGGGGCCGACACCGAGGCGGCCGCGATCGTCAAGGGAGACGCGCGGATGGCGGACGTGCTGCGGCGGGCGCTGTGGGCGTCGATCCGGCGGCCGTCCGCGGCCCTGGTCCTGCCGCGCGGGGCCCGGCGCTGGCGGCTAGCCGCCTACGAACTCGAGGAACTCGTCCATGAGCTGCGGCACCGGGGGGTGCGTTACGGCGCGGCCCGCGAACTGCTCGGGCACAGGATCGCGCACGTGATCCTGACCCAGATGGAGGCCGCGGGGGAGGCCTGCGACGACCGGACGCACGAGGCCGTGCGGCGGTCCAGGCCGGTGCGCCTCGCCGTGGACGCGATCTGGCCGAAGGCGGATCCGGCCCGGCTGGTGTTCGGGCTGCTGGCGTCGGCGGAGGCACTGGCGGAGGCGGCCGGGGGCATCCTCACCGCCGCCGAACAGGCCGAGATCGTGTGGTCGTCCCCACCGCGCGGTCCGGGCTCGGCGCGCTGGTCCGCGGCCGACGTCGTGCTCATCGACGAGGCGCGCGACCTGATCACGCGGATGCCCAGCCTGGCCCACGTGGTCGTCGATGAGGCGCAGGACCTGTCGCCGATGGAGTGCCGCGCGCTCGGCCGCCGGTGCTCGACCGGGGCGGCGACCGTGCTCGGTGACCTCGCCCAGGGCACCACGCCCTGGGCGGCGCCGTCCTGGGAATCGCTGCTGTCGAACCTGGGCAAGCCCGATACGCAGGTCAGGGAGCTGTCGGTGGGATACCGGGTGCCCAGGCAGATCCTGGATTACGCGTCCGCGCTGCTGGCCGTGATCGCCCCCGAGTTGCGGCCGGCCTCCTCGCTGCGGGCCGATCCCGGCGCCCTGGACCTGGTGCAGGTGCCCGCCGCCGCGCTCGGGCCGGCCCTGGTGCAGGCGTGCCTGCAGGCGTGCGCCCGGCCCGGTTCGGTCGCCGTGATCGCCGCCGACCCGCAGATCCCGGCCCTGGCCCGGGTGCTTGACGGCGCTTGGGTGAAACACGGCACGCCCGGTTCTGACTCCCGGCTGACGCTGGTGCCCGTCACTTTGGCCAAGGGGCTTGAGTACGATCACGTCATCGTGGTGGAACCCGCGCAGATCGCCTCGGCCGAGGCCAGGGGCCTGCAGCGGCTCTACGTGGCGCTCACCCGAGCCGTGTCGCGGCTGACCGTCTTGTATACTGAGGCGTTGCCTGCGCCGCTGCGGTCGTGATTATTACCTCCGCTTAAGTCGGCCTTTGGTGAACCGGAGCCCGGACCAGTGCGTCTGTCTGGGTAGGGGAAAATGCGGGGACCTGCCCGCTGACTTCCTGAGCTGGGATTTTCCCGATGGGCGTTGCACAGGTGCCGCCACGGCGGCATCCTGGATTCAGGTGGCAACGTAAAGCTTTAGACTGACTCCCCAAAGTTACGGTGGTTACGGTGGAAGCCAAAGGGGCCCGCGAGCCCGACCAGATTCAGGCTGTTTATCTGGAGAAGCTAGCCGACGAGTTGTCCCATCGCGGGCTGGAAGCGTGGCTGATGGCGCCGCCCGGCCGCCGCCCCAGTCTGTACGTGGTGAACCCGGCCGCGCGGGCACTGGAGGAGAACGTCTACGTCGGCTGCGGCAAGGACGGCATCTGGTGGTTCTGGTGGTCCTGGGCGGAGCGGATAGCCGTCGCGGACGACGTTGACCTGGCCGCCACGACAATCGTCCGGGTACTCGCCTCACTGCGCCGCGCGGACTGACCCCTCGTCCGCCTCTCGGTCCCGTCCGCCTCTCCGGCCCCCGTTCGTGATGTGATAGGGCTTACGGGTCCAGCCCGGGGAAGGCCTGGGTGCTGCCGCGCCAGTACGCGGCGGCCTCGGCTGAGCCCTGCATGGCCACCGCGCCGAAGTCGCGCAGCCGCTGATTGCTGACCGCGACGATAGCCAGGTAAGCCCGGGTCACGCCCTCTTCGAGGTAGGCCGCCAGCGCCATCGCGCTGGTCCCGTCGTGCACCGGGAAGGGAAGTGAGTAGAAGGCCTGCGCGCTGACGGGCTGCGCGCTTAGCGCGTAGATCATGGCGGTCAGCGTGTCACGGGCCTTGTTGTGCCGTTCCCAGTCCTGCTGCGCCGCGACCTGCCTGCTCCCGGTCAGGTGCGCGCCCGCCACTCCGTAGCCGTAGATGGCCGCATCCTCGGCGGCGAGCGCGGAGCGCAGCGCGGACACCGCGGTGATCTCTGCCATAAGGTGATCCCCGCTAGCCGCCCAGCACGGCGACGTGCGTGGCGTCGGAGGCCGCGATGCTCGCGAAGAGCTGCGCCAGAGCGGGTTCCACGGTAGCCAGCCGCCGCACTAGGCCTGCTGCGGAGGTACGCTCCGCGGCTCGCAGCCCGGCAATCGTGACGCGGCCGGGTGCGGCGGTGCTCGCTGTCGCCGACGGCCGGGGCGACGCCGTCGCGGTGGCGGTCCCCGGGGGCTGGATGAGCTGGGCCCGGAGCCGCGTGAGGTGCTGCTCGTGCTGGGCGAGCAGGGCGGGCAGATCGCGAGCGCGGGCTGTCGCCGCGGAATCGGAGGCCAGCGCCGTCCGGTACAGGCCGATCAGGTTTTCCTCCGCGGCGATCACCGCCACAAGCGTGACCACGTCGGGCGCGAGACGCGGCCGGCCTGCCAGCGGGTCGGGGCCGGTGAACACGTCGGAGGACCGGCAGCCGGCCGTAGCGAGCAGCAGGGGCAGCGTTGCCGCCGAGGCGAGCAGGGTGCGGCGCCTCGGCAGGATGTCGGGCACACCGGCAAGCTACCACGTGCTGTTCGGCGGGTCCGGCCGGTCCTATCCGCGCGACGGCCAACTCCCAGATAGGCTAGGTCTCAATCCTGCAGGTCGTGGACGAGGAGGTCGTGATGCCAGGAGGTCCGCGTCACGCGCCGAGGCCGCGCCCGTCGGCGGCCGGCGGGTCGGCCGACGAGGGCAAGATCGCGGACGTGATCGAGCCCGTAGTCACCGCCGCGGGTATGGACCTGGAGTCGGTCCGGGTGACCGCCGCGGGCAGGCGGCGGCTGCTCCGTGTGGTGGTGGACAGCGACCACGGCGTGAGCCTGGATGACGCCGCGGCGATCAGCCGCCAGCTGTCGGCCGCGCTTGACACCGTGGCGGCGATGGGGGATTTCCCGTATACGCTCGAGGTCTCGTCCCCTGGGGTTGACCGCCCGCTGACCGATCCAAGGCACTGGCGGCGTGCCGTGGGGCGTCTGGTCCAGGTCACGGTCACGGACTCCGGTGCCATCTCGGGCCGCATCGTCTCAGCCGAACCGGACGCGGTCACCCTTGACATCGACGGTGACCCGAAGAACCGCCGCCGCTTCAGTTACGCCGTGCTCGGCGCTGGAGCCATCCAGGTGGAGTTCGGGCACCTGCCAACGGAGCTTGGAGCGACCCGCGATGGACATTGACCTGAGCGTGCTGCGGAGCCTGGAGAGCGAGAAAGATATCTCGCTCGACCTCGCGATCAAGGCCATCGAGGACGCCTTGCTCGTGGCCTACCACAAGTCGCAAGGCGCGTCGCCGTCCGCGCGCGTCGAGATAGACAGGAAGAGCGGGCACGTCACCGTCTGGGCCGTCCAGCCCGGCTCGGACGGTACCGCGGCGCGGGAATTCGACGACACGCCGGCCGGATTCGGCCGGATCGCGGCGACCACGGCCCGGAATGTGATCTTGCAGCGGCTCCGCGACGTCGAAGACGAGGTGACCTTCGGCGAGTATGCCGGCCGTGAGGGCGACATCGTGGCCGGGGTGATCCAGCAGGGCAAGGACCCCAGGACCGTGCTGGTCGACCTGGGCAAGCTGGAGGCCGTGCTGCCGCCGGCTGAGCAGGTACCTGGCGAGCGTTACGTCCATGGCGAGCGGATCCGCTGTTATGTACTCCACGTGCGCAAGGGGCACCGTGGTCCTTCTGTCACCTTGTCGCGCACCCACCCGGGCCTGGTGAAGAAGCTGTTCGCGCTGGAAGTCCCCGAGATCGCGGGCGGCGCGGTGGAGATCGTCGCGATCGCGCGGGAAGCGGGCCACCGCACCAAGATCGCGGTTCGCTCGCACCAGCAGGGCGTCAACGCCAAGGGTGCCTGCATCGGCCCCATGGGCAGCCGCGTGCGGAACGTGATGAACGAATTGCACGGCGAGAAGATTGACATCGTCGACTATTCCGATGACCCGGCCGGCTTCGTGGCGAACGCCTTGTCGCCCGCCCGGGTCAGCCGGGTTCATGTCGTCGATCTCGCGGCCAGGGAAGCACAGGTCATCGTCCCCGACTACCAGCTGTCCCTGGCGATCGGCAAGGAGGGGCAGAACGCGAGGCTGGCGGCCAGGCTCACCGGCTGGCGGATCGATATCAGGTCCGACGCCGCGCCCCCGTCCTCCGGTCCGTCAGCAGAAGCACCCTCCGAGCCTTCGCCCCAGGGTCCCCAGGGTCCCTCCGCGTCCCAGGGTCCCTCGGGCTCCCGGGGCTCCCGGAGTTCCCTCAGTCAGCAAGATGCCCAAGATTCTCAGCACGCACAACAGCCTGAAGGTGCTCCGAGTGCCCTTGCGACACCGGAGGTGTCGCAAGCACCGGCGACCTCGTTAGCTTCGATCAACTCGCCAGGCACATCGGCTCGTCCTGCCGCTCCAGCCGGGCCGGATCGGCGAGCCGGGCTCTTACCCGGCCTCGGGGACCTGCGGACACGGTAGACTTATCACTGGAATGGCCACACGAGCTCAGCAGCATGCCACGGGTATGCCCGTGATGCGTACCTGTGTAGGCTGCAGGGAGCGTGAGGTCAAGTCCAGTCTGCTTCGCCTTGTAGCGGCTGGGGATGTTATCCGGCCTGACCCGCAAGCCCGACTGCCTGGTCGGGGTGCCTATTTGCACCCCAGCCCGACATGTTTGGACCTTGCGCGGCGGCGCCGGTCGTTCCCCCGGGCACTGCGTACGACGAGATCGGTCAGCTTGGCTTTGCTAGCTGAGTATCTTTGCGGCGCGGAATCCCGGAATAACATTGCGAAGGCGGAACAGTCTGGCTGGGCAGCGAGTTTAAGGCAAGTAAGGAATACCTGTCGGAAAGCAGGTCGAGAAGCGGATGAGCGCTCGATGAGCACGTTGCGATGATCACCATAGGCTGAGGCCAGCCCGGAGCACGCTCTGCCCGGGCCTAGGTCCGGTAAAAGGTCCGGGGAACGGGCCGAGAAGGAGCGTAGTGGCGAAGGTCCGGGTTTACGAACTCGCGAAGGAGTTCGGCGTAGAGAGCAAGGCCGTCATGGTCAAGCTCAATGAGATGGGCGAGTTCGTAAGATCAGCATCCTCGACGATCGAGGCGCCCGTGGTCAGGCGGCTGAAGGAGGCGTTCGCCTCCAAGGCAACCGAGCAATCGGCCCAGGGGTCTAAGCCCAGGCCAGCACCATCATCCGCGCCGCGGGCCGGAGCGGCACCAGCGGCTTCGTCCAGCAGTCCCGCGGCTGGCGCAGGTTCCGCCGTCGGTCCCCGTCCGGGTGCCGGGCCGCGACCTGATATCGGCGCTGGCACGGCCTCCCGCGATGACCGCGCGGCGGCTGCAGCTGCCGGAGCGGCACCTGCTGTCCAGTCGGCTCCGATCGCGCCTGCGGGAGCGATCGGAGCGGCCAACGGGACCGCGAACGGCGCGGCCGTACCCGATACGTCCGCCAACGGCTCTCCCGGCGCTTCCGGGGGCGCCGCTGACGGAGCGGCGCGCCGGCTGCCGCCGGTTGCGCCCTCACCCGCGTCCCGGCCCGGTCCGGGCGGCGACACGGCGATTCAGGGGACCCCCGGCGGTTCAGGGGCTCCGCGGGTTCCGGGACCGCAGCGGACCCCGGCTACCCCGGCGGACTTCAGGAGTCCGGGGACCAGCCAGGCTCGCCCTTCCGCCCCTCGGCCCGCCGTCCCCGGGGGCTCCACGGGTCAGCGTCCCGCCGGCTCCGGCGGTCGCCCCGACCAGCCGGGTCCGGCTGCGGGAGCACCCGGAGCCGCTGGGTCCAGGCCGTCCACGTCCAGGACTTCGGGACCAGGCGCGCCCCGGTCGGGTGCGCCCAGGCCGGCTGGAGCGGGCCCCCGTCCCGGTGGTGGTCCGCGTCCCGGCCCACGGCCGGGCAATAACCCGTTCAGCTCGACCGCCACAGGCATGGGCTCGGCGCCTCCGGCTAGGCCCCAGACGCCGGCCGCGCCCGGTCAGCCGGGCGCACCTAGCCGTCCGGGACAGCCGGCCGGTGCCCCTGGTGCCCCCGGCGGTTCCGGTGGTCCCGGCGGTTTCGCCGGTCCTCGACCGGGAGGTCGCGGACCGGGTAGGCCCGGCGGCGCGTCCGATGGCGGTCCCCGCCCCGGCGGTCCGCGTCCCGGCGGCCCGCGGCCGAGCCCGATGAACATGCCTTCTCGCCCGGCCCCGTCCGGCGCCGGGCGTGGCGGTCCCGGTGGCGCCAGCCGCGGTGGCCCCGGAGCCGGGGCTGGTACCCGGCCCGGTGGTGGCGGCGGTGGCGGCGGTGGCCGTGGTCCCGGAGCCAGCGGTCCGCGCACTGGCGGCGCCCCGGGTGCGGGAGCTCCCCGCGCCGGCGTCGGCGGCGGTCCGCCCCGTCCGGGTGGCGGCCGTGGGCGTAGCGGTACCCAGGGTGCTTTCGGACGCCCAGGCGGGCGCCCGTCCAGGGGCCGGAAGTCGAAGAAGCAGCGGCGTCAGGAATTCGACAACATGCAGGCGCCGTCGATCGGCGGCGTCCAGGTTCCCCGTGGCAACGGCCAGGTGGTCCGGCTGTCCCGTGGCGCGTCGCTGAGCGACTTCGCCGACAAGATCGGCGCGAACCCGGCGTCGCTGGT
>Ga0302178_10002842_pt1 | contig 13406 bp, 10 predicted proteins | sample I_Palsa_E1_3_FD_198790 | JGI IMG/M metagenome (GOLD analysis project Ga0302178, IMG submission 198790) | Peat permafrost microbial communities from Stordalen Mire near Abisko, Sweden - I_Palsa_E1_3 | ecosystem: Environmental > Terrestrial > Soil > Palsa > Peat permafrost | place: Sweden... | reverse complement strand
TCAGCCGGCTCCCGCTCCACCGAGGCGCCGCCGCGCCGCGCCCGCTCGGTGCTCGCGTCCACGTCGTCGACCTCCAGGTGCAGGGAGTGGCTGAACGTCACCGGGGATTCGGGCGCGCGCACGGGCACATCGGGCCAGAGACCGGAGGCTTCGGAGAACATCAGCACGCCGTCGCCGATGCCGACCTCGGCGTGGCCGATCGTGCCGTCCGCGTTGACGTGCGGCTCGCCGCGGCGCTGCGCGCCGAACACCTCGACGTACCAGTCCATGGCCCGGCGGGCGTCGGACACCACGATGTAGGGGGTCAGTGCCGGAGCCGGGGCGGGCTCGCGCTCGACCGGGGTCGCGACCGTCTGCTGGGTCATGGTTCCTCCTGGGGATGCAAAGACCTCCCGGGTCAGCCGCATCCGCAGCCGCCCGGCGAAGTCGGGGTCGGGATCGGCCGGCCTGACGGGCTCGCGCAGGGCCTGGAACGGATCCGTCATCGCGAGCCCTCCTCTCCCTCGTAGATCCGCCGGAACGCGGCACGGGCCCGGACCAGCAGCGCCTCGGTGGCGTGCAGGGTGCGGTCCAGGTGCCGGGCCACCTCGGGCACCGGCAGCCCGTCGAGGTAGCGCAGCGTGAGCGCGGCCCGGTGGTGCGCGCCGAGCCGGCCGAGCACCTCGCGGGCCCGGATCCGGTCGACGACCGTCTCCCACGGGTCGTCGACGCGCGCCGCCTCGCCGTCCAGCAGGCGCAGCCCGCGCTGCTCCCGCTCGACCCGGCGCCAGTGGTCGGCGAGCTTGTGCCTGGCCACCCCGATCAGCCACGGGATCGACGGGTCGGGCGCGCCCGGCTTGCGCACCGCGTGCACCGCGGCCAGGAACGACTCGGCCGTAAGCTCCTCGGCCAGGCCGGTGTCGCCGCACCGGGCGAGCAGGTAACCGTAGACGTGCGGCAGCGCATCGTCGTACAGCTTCAGCAGCCCGAACGCCGGGTCGGGCCGCACCTGAGGATGCGTCACACCCTCATCGTCGTCGCAGGGCCCGGCCCTCCGACGGGCGGAACCCAGTTTTAGGCCCGGTGGCGTATCAGGACCGCGCTGGCGGGCTCCGGTAAGAGAGGCATACCGCGGGGGCCGCGGTGTGGGGACGGGCCGGCGGCGCGCGGGGCGCTGCCGGCTCGGTCGGCGGAGGGGGAACGCTGATGCGTATTTTGCTGATTGCCAGCGGTTATAACAGCATGACGCAGCGGGTGCATGCGGAGCTGACGGACGGCGGGCATGAGGTGTCGGTCGAGCTGGCGCTAGGGGAGGAGACGCTGCGGGAGGAGACGCTGCGGGACGGGGTCCGGCTTTTTGACCCGGATCTTGTCATCGCGCCGATGCTGACCACGGCGATTCCGGCGGACATCTGGTCGGCCCGGCCGTGCCTGATCGTGCATCCGGGGCCGGTGGGTGACCGGGGGCCGTCCTCGCTGGACTGGGCGGTCATGACCGGCGCCGCGCGGTGGGGCGTGACCGTGCTGCAGGCGAACGCGGAGATGGACGCGGGCGATATCTGGGCCAGCGCGGAGTTCACCATGCCGGGCGGCTCGAAGAGCTCGGTGTACCGGACCGAGGTGGCGGACGCCGCGGCGCGGGCAGTGCTGCTGGCCGTGGCCCGGTTCGCGGGGAGCCGGTTCGCGTTCGCGGGGGGCCGGTTCGCGGCGGGCCGGTTCCGGCCGGAGCCGCTGGACTATGGCCGGCCCGGCGTGTCCGGCCAGGCCCGGCCGCCCTGCCGGCCGGGGGACCGCAGGATCGACTGGGCGTCCGAGCCGACCGCCGCGGTGCTGGCCAAGCTGCGGGCGGCCGACTCCAGCCCCGGCGTCCTGGATGTGCTCGGCGGCGCGGAGTACTACCTGGTCGGCGGGCACGCCGAAGACGAGCTGCGCGGGGCGCCCGGGACGATCCTGGCGCAGCGGGACGGCGCCATCTGCCGGGCGACGATCGACGGGGCGGTCTGGATCCCGCGGCTGCGCCGCCGCCCGGCGCCCGGCGGGCCTAAGACCTTCAAGCTGCCGGCCGCGCGGGTGCTGCGCGGATCCCTGGCGGCTGTACCGCAGGTCCCGGCCCCGCTGGTGACCGCGCCGGGCCGGCGCACCTACCAGCAGATCCGCTACCGCGAGGCCGGCGACGTCGGCTACCTGGAATTCAGCTTCCCCGGCGGGGCGATGAGCACCGGGCAGTGCCGCAGGCTGCTCGCCGCCTACCGGCATGCCCAGGGGCGCCCGGTGAAGGTGATCGTGCTCGGCGGCCCCCGGGACTTCTTCGGCAACGGCATCGACCTGAACGTAATCGAGGCAGCCACCGATCCGGCCGAAGAGTCCTGGCGGAACATCAACGCCATCGATGACCTGGTCGAGGCGATCCTGACCAGCACCGGCCAGCTCACCGTGGCGGCGCTGGCGGGTAACGCCGCGGCCGGCGGGCTGATGCTGGCGCTGGCCGCCGACCAGGTCTGGTGCCGGGGCGGCGCGGTGCTGAACCCGCACTACCGGCTGATGGGCCTGCACGGCTCGGAGTACTGGACCTATACCCTGCCGCGGCGGGTCGGCGCCCGCGAGGCGGCCCGGCTGACGCAGGGGTGCCTGCCGGTCAGTTCCGCCTCGGCGCTGCACACGGGCCTGGTCGACCGGGTCATCGCGGCCGATCCGGCCGGGTACCGCGCGCAGGTGGCGATGCTGGCCGAGCGGCTGGCCCGCAGCCCCGATTACGCGGCGCGGCTGGCCGCCAAGGAGCGCCGGCTCGGCGGGGCCAGCGGCCGGCGAACGCTGGCCCGGTACCGGGCCGCTGAGCTGGCCATCATGAGGCGCGACTTCGCCGGGGCGCCCTACGCCGAGCTGCGGCGGGCCTTCGTGTACAAGGACAAGCCGGCGTGCACGCCGCCGCACCTCGCCCGGCACCGGATCGCTGCCCTGCCATCGGTTCCCGCGCCGTCCCCGGAGCAGCGGGTCCCCAGTGCCGTGGGCAGCTAGCCGGTTCCGTTCAGTGGCAAGGATCCCGGCTCACGCAGGGCAAAGATCGCGGTTACCAGCTTGAACGCTGCTATTTCGTCCGGCCGGGTGTAGTCAATGACCTGGACTTGGGCTATATCAGCCGGGAACAGCGCGGCGGGCATGGGCTCAAGGGCAACAGGCAGGATCGACTTTCCGAGCTGCGCGGCGTATTCGCGCTCGGAGCAGCAGGCCCGAGAGCTAATTGAGGCCCTGGACAGAACGGCCAGCACGGCGTCGCAAGACCTGAGCTCATCGAGAACCTGGTCCCACCACGGCCGTCCACCAACCAGATCACTGTCCAGCCAGACCTCGTTTCCCGCCTGGCGGAGCCGTGATACCAGAGCGTCGACTCGGGGCCGGTCCCGGTGAGCATAGGAAACGAAAAGGTACAACTAATCTCCCCGGCCGCCAAAACACACACCAGGCCGCCGTCCTGTCAGCCGCTAGCCAGCAAGAGGCGGCGTCTAGCGGGCGCATTTTCCCATGGCGCGGTCGGGCCCGTCAACGTTCGCCCGGTCCCGCGAGACCCGATGAGTTCTGCGGCGTCCGGCGGTCGTACTGTCGAACCCGTTACCGAGGAGGACTTCTGATGCGCAGCGTGACCTATTCGATGGGCGTCTCACTTGACGGCTACATCGTCGGGCCGGACGGCGACTTCGGCTGGACGGCGCCCGATGAGGAGGTCTTTCGCTTCGTCACCGACGAGATACGACACGTCGGCGTCCACCTGCTGGGACGAGCGCTGTACGAGACCATGCTGTACTGGGAGACCGCCGACTCCGATCCATCGCTCGACGACTCAATGCTCGAGTGGGCCGCGATCTGGAAGTCGCTCCCGAAGGTGGTGTTCTCCACCACGCTGCCGGCCGTGCAGGGCCATGCCCGCCTGGCCTCCGGCGGCCTGGCGGAGGAGATCGAGCGGTTGGCGACATCGCGATCGGCGGCGCGACTCTCGCCGCCGAGGCGGCCGCGTCGGGTCTGATCGACGAGTACCGGGCCAGGGTCTACCCGGTGCTGCTTGGCGGTGGCATTCCGTTCTTTCCCCAGCACGAGCGCCGGGTGGATCTCGAACTCGTCGAGACCCGCACCTTCAGCTCGAGAGTCGTCTACCTCCGCTACCGCGTGGCGCGCTAGCCGCCGCCGCGGCCAGAGCCACATGGCCGATTCCGCTCGGTGACGGACCGCACCTCAGCCCGCGCCGCAACGGTCGTCAAAATCCGGCTCGATGAGTGAGCGGCCTTGGCGGACTGTGCAGCACGATCTCCTCGGGGCGGTGCGGCGCGTGCCTTTCGACGAACACGCTCGTCAGAATGAGCTCCGCCCAGGCGCGGTTCACCACCCTTTCGATTTCCGGCTCACGCGCGGCGAAGCGCCGGGCGCCATCCTCGGTGTCCAAGACGAATCCGCAGAAGTCGCCGAAACGGTCGTAGACAAGACTCACCACTTTGCCGGTGAATGCCAGGCGCTGCTGTTCAGGCTGGCAAACAGTCGGCCCCGGCCGGTAGCCGCCCAGGGAAGGCGGGATACCCTCGGGATCGCCACCGATGCCGCGCAGACGCCCTGCGATGAGTTCGATGTAGCGCAGCAGCACCGGATACCAGGGGCTCGTCTTCGGCCAGCCCTCGAGCCGGGCTTTGAGGATCGCAAGCGTCGTTTCCTCGGCGGGCCGCATGGCCGGGCCGGTCGAGACGGGCATCTTGACCTGGAAGGACCCGGCGATATAGCGCTCCCATATCTGAGGCGCCGCCACAGCCTGAGCCAGCAGTGCCGGTGCCTGCGAGGCAGGCTCGCCCCCCCTCGCCCGGCCGACAGCCGCGATCTTCGGTCCGGGTGGCGGGGGTGGCGGGGGTGGCGGCGCGGCGGGTCGCAGCCTCTTGCTCACACGGCGCACCACAACGTCGAATTCCTGTCCCGTCGTGACAGTCAGCGGCAAGTCGATGCTGAACAGTCCCGCGTAGACCGCCGCCGTACCCACCGGGATCGGCACGAAGGTGACGCCCTGCACGGTCCTGACCTCGATCGTGTGCGGGTCGGCGGCGCGCAGCGGATGCACGCCGTACATCCAGTCGGCGAGTGTGACCACCTCGTCCGCCGAGACGCCGGGCCAGTAGATCTGCGCCGTCGAGCCCACCGGAGTGTCGCCCCAGAAGATAAGCAACTCGTCGGGCCGTCCGGCGAGCGGTCCTGTCAAGGGCGGCGGCGCGCTCGGCTTGGTCGCAAAGGTCTGGGGAACCCGGTGCGCGGAAGCGGGACCCGGATTGTCCGAAGTCGTTACCTGCAAGTTGCGTTGCGCCAGCAAGCCGCTGCCTTCAGGGGTCGGAACGATGCCGTTGACGATCTGGATCGGCGTGCCCGCATAAGCGATCTGCGCGACGAGACAGTGGTGCGTTCCCGGGAATGCCTTCCAGATTGGCGTGCCGTTGACGACGTTGCCGGGGTCGTTGACGTCGAGATAACAGCCGAAATAAGCCCATTGTGTATCGCCGGTCGCGATGGCGATGGTCTGGTTGTTCGCGCCGCTGCCCGTACTTCCGCCGGTCTTGAATTCGGGATCGTTCGGATCGCTGAAATTGGGCTGCTGGCTGGTCGCGAAGAAGGGAATCGTGTGATCGTCGGCCGGCGCCTTGGGCCAGATCGGATTGCCTCCTCCGTCTTCCTGACTCGGATAGGTGGCAACCGGATCCCAGCCGGTGTCGGCAGTCTGAGTTCCCCACAAGCGGAAGAACACCTTGACGTTCGCCGCGCTGGTCGTCCCCGCGATGCCCCTCAGGCGCACCCGGGCAACGGCGAAGCTGTAGTTGTTATGGGCGGCTCCGTTGACCGTCGTGAACGGTGTCACCGAGGAATCGGCGTCGAGCTGACCGTCCTGTTGCGGGATCACCCCGCTGGCGGGCACGAACGGATCGACCGACCCGTCCGTGGCGAAATTCTGGTTGAGATAGATCAACAGCAGCTGGACATACTTGTAGGCGCCCGCTGTGTCGAAGCCACCGCCCGACGTGTTCTCGACGAACTGGGGACCCCCCGGCACGGGGGTCTGCGCGGCGAGCGATGCGCCCGGCGTCGCTGTGAACACCCGGAGATCCTCGCTGAGCCAGGGCACGTTGACGTCATTCGGATTTGCCGGATCGGGAACGACGTTGGTGAAATAGGGCGTCGCGCCGGCCGTGAAGAAGAACTCGGTCGTCGCCGAAAGTCCTTTGCCGAGCACCGTGATCCCCGTGCTGACGGCCGCCGGCGTCTCGCCCGTCGCGGGAAAGGTGCCGAGCGGATCGGCGAACAGCACGTCGTAGGCGAACAGGATCTGCTGGGGCACGTTGGGGCTGTCACTCTGATGGAAGATGTCCGGCGTCGCCGCGGACAGTTTCGTCGTCACCCCCTGGAAGGCAATAGTCGGCACCGATGGCAGCGTCCCGCCCAGGACGTTCAGGCTGAAGCCGTCGAGGGCGACGAGGAAACCGTTCGGGTACGTCCCGCCCTTGCTGATCACATCGGTGATCTCGTCCCGGCCCCAGGTGTCCTTGGCGCCGACGTAGCTGAGGCTGCCGAGCGGCCAGGGATCGTCGACGTTCGGCGCCGGGATGCTCGCGACCTGATCGGGCGGATAGGCGGCGGCGAGCAGGCTTGCGAAATAGGGAAACGGATCAGAATCGTCGCCCGTCAGATTCTTGTAAACGCCCTTCAGACATGACCCGCCATTCACGTTATTGCTGGAATCGACACCCGGCGCAGCGGCAATGATCTGCGGGATCGAGGTGAACTGGAGTTGGTGGAACAGGTAATAGAGGAACGCCATGCAGCAGCCGGTCGCCGGGCCGTTGCCCGCATAGGGCTTGACGCTGCCGATATAGTCCTGTCGGGAGCCGTAATGCGTGCCCGCCGGTCCCCACTGACCGGTAGAGTCGAATTCGGTCGACGCTGGATTGCTGTCCGGCAGCGAGGTGTTGAGCCAGGTCGATGGCGTGCCGTTCATCAGCCAGGTCGTGCCCAGGCCTTGCGATATCTGGAACTGGACGGCCAGGAACAGCGAGAGCGCTTCGCCGGAGCTCTCCTCGTTGCCGACGCCGTTGGAGTAGCCCCAACCTTTGTCCTGCGCGTCCATGAACGTTTCGGACACTTCGGAAATGAACATCGAGCGCAAAAGCGTCGAGGCGTTTTGCCCCGCGTTCATCACAAGCGGCCAGCCCCAGCTTGCGTTATATCCGTTTTCGACGACGGCGGTCACATGAACCAGGATCGGGAAGCTTCTTGCCTTGGTCATGTCGACGCCGGTGAACTGCGCCTGCAGCCAGTCGAAATCGTTCTCGATGACCGGCTTGCCGCCCGTGCCGGTCGCGAGCAGCTCGTTGATGCGTGCGGGCTCGACGCCTCCCGCCCCGCCGAGATTCGGATCGTAGAAGAAGTTGAAATGCGTCGTGACGCCGCCGTTGGTAAGCCCTGTCGTCACGCCCCAGACGGCGAAAAGGGTCAGATTGGTGGACTGGTTCGGGAACGTGCTAGCGCCCGGACCGAAGATCGTCCCGGTACCGTCGGCTTTGGTGTTCCAGTAAAAGAAGGGGCTGCTTCCCAGGGTCAGGCTGCCCGGTCCCGCAACCGTAAAGCTGCCGCTGGCCGCGTAGTTGGTGTTGTCGACGGGGACCGATCCGCCGGTGTTGCCATTCCCGTTGTAGATGACCTTGGGCATGAGCTTCCCCTTCCGACGTAAGAGCCGCACGGACGACCCATCTGAGCTCTGAGAGCAGCTCCCTAGTACAGAGCAGCCCCGCGACATTCTGATACATCGCGGATCCGGCGTCCCTGGCGACCCAGGAGTCATCAGTCACGGTGATCATCGAACCTGGCTTGACCACTTGTTCGCCCGGGATCGAGCCGGCTGGCGATCGGTCTCCAGACGGCGACCTGAACGAGGGCCAGGGCCAGGGTGAACGGCAGGAGCACCCGTATCCCGGCGGACTGGGCGATGGTACCCGCCAGCCAGGGCAGCGCGGAGCCGCCGACCACGGCCGTCGCGTTCATGACGCCGATGGCGGTGGGGACCAGGCTGGCGTCCGTCAGCCCCGGCGTCATCGCCATGGTGGTCGGGAAGACCGGGCCGAGGAAGAAGCCGAACAGCCCCAGAGCCACGCAGGTCAGCGCGGTCGGCGCCAGCCAGGCCAGCGTGGCAGTCGCAGTGACGCCGGCCAGGCACGCGTACATCATGCCGGCCGTGGTCACGCCGACCCGCGTGGCGATCGGGCTGATCAGGAACCGGCCGAGGGTCAGGCCCAGCCAGTACCCGCTGATCGCGTAGCCGGCCAGCGACTCCGGCAGCCCCCGCGCCTGCAACAGGTAGCTGAAGCCCCAGTCGCCCACGCTGGCTTCCAGGCCGACGTAGACAGCCAGCATCGCCGCGCCGAGCTGGACACCGCGGTCCCGCAGCGCCGCACCCAGCATGCTCGCCGTACCACTTCGGTCATCTTTCGCCGTAACGGAGGGTCGCGCCTCCCCTCGGTAGGTCACCAGAAACCCCGCGAGCAGCGGGACGCAGGCCGCGGCCAGGACCAGCCAGACCACTGTCCAGGAGGCGAATCCGAGGATCCACGTGGCCAGCGGCGGCCCGAGCAGCGCGCCGGCGCCCCAGAACGCGTGCAGGCGGTTGAGCAGCGTCGTAGCGCCGGGCAGCGACGTGAGGTAGACGTTCAGCGCCGACTCCAGGGTCCCGGCGCCGTACCCCGTGAGCACCTGCACCAGCACGAACGCGACGAACGGCGGGCGGGTGGCGAGGTACAGCCCGGACAGCATGAAGGCGCCGCCGCCGGTCATCAGGACGATCCGGACCCCGAACCGGTGGATCAGCGCGCCGCTGCTCATACCAGCCAGAACCCACCCGGCGGAGATGGTGAAGAAACTGATCCCAATCGTGGCACGATCCACCCCGTAGCCGGCCATCTGCGACGGCAGCAGCACACCGCTGGCCCCCGCGCCGATCCCGAGCAGCACGAATGCGGAATAGGACACCGGCACCGCCGACGTTACCTGCCGCCGGTCGGCGCTCGGCCGTGTCATCGTGCATCTAAGCCTAACCGAGCGGTCGGCCCGTCCGGCAATCCGTCTTACCTGAAATCAACCCGCTGGTTGACGGACGCCCGGCCGGTCTCGTCATAGCGTCACGGGCGAGCGGGTTGCCTGCGATCCGGAGTCAGGTACAGTGTCGACGGCCAAGCGAGCTCGGTCGTCCATGCCGGCGATCGCGTCGGCGTCGGCGCGTCGCAGGCGCAGCAGTTCGGCGTGGGTCATCTTCGCCATCGACGCCCCGCTCATGTTTCTCCTGCGCTCCCGCCACACCCCCGTGACCAGTGATCCACGCCCCGGCCTGCTGCGGCATCCACACCAAGCTCGCCCACGCCCTCGGCCGCCTCCGGGCCGCCGGTCGACCTTAGCCGCCCGCCGGCATCGCCCGCCACCTGCTCCGTTCGAAAGGCCGAGGGGTCTGGTCGCCTGCAGTGCGGCAGCTAGGCGCGGCTGGTGCCGGCGAGCTGCCCCTGGTGCGGGGGCAGGGCACCTGGCCTTGTTCGTCTGTAGCGACCGCACTTGTTCGTGACGAGCGACCGCGCCCGCGATCCGACGAAGTCGATGTTCGCCAGATCTGACCGCACCGGGCTGATGCCGGCGAGGTGGTGGCGGGACTGCCGCCGGCGCGGGTCAGCGTTCGTTGCCCGCCCTGAGCCAGGCGATGTAGCCGGCGGCTGCGCGGACGGTGTCGTACTCCGGCTCGAACCCCGTGTCCTGGCGGAGCCGGGTGATGTCAAGAGCGGTGCCTGGCCGGTCTGCACCCGCCGGGAGGTCGAGTTTGGCCTCGGGCACGGCTTCGCGGATCGCTGCGATCACCTGGGCGTTCGTGGTTACCCGCCCGGACGCGACGTTGTAGGTGCGGTGCTGGAGATGCCCGGCGAGCTGGACCAGGGCTATCGCGCGGCCGGTGTCCTTGACGTAGCACAGGTCGAGCCCGTCGCCGAGATGCGGCGGGATGAGCAGGGCGGACAGGTCCAGGGGCTTGCCGCTGGCGGCGGCGTGGATGAGCGCGGGTGCGGCGAAGAACGGGTCCTCGTGGCCGAGGGGGCCCCAGGTGCCGGAGATCCGGAGGCTGACGATCTCCGTGCCGGTCGCCTCCGCGAGTTGCTCCCCGAGGAGCTCGGCGATCTTCTTCGACCGCGGGATCGGGTGCGGGGCGGTCAGGAGCACCGGCAGGTCCTCGGTCAGCGGGCCGCTGTGCGCGATGCCGCCGTAGACCCCGAGCGTGCTGGCGAGGCTCACCCGGCGCACGCCCCATGCCGCGGCGACGCGAGCGATGTTGAGGAGCCCGTCGAGCAGGCCCGCGGTGGCCTCGATGCCCCCGGCCGTGCCCCGCGGCGCGGGGTAGCCCGCGAGGTGCACGATGCCGGTGATCTCGTGGCGCTCGCCGATCGCCCGCAGCGCGCCCAGGTCGGCGACGTCGGCCTGCTCCGCGGCGACGGGCAGGTCCGCGAGATGCGGGGGGACCTGGCCGCTGCGGCGCTGCATCACGACGCTCGGCTCGCCGAGCCCGTGCAGCGCGCGCACGGTGTGGGAGCCGATGAACCCGGACCCTCCAGTGACGAGAATCATCGCGTTCCTTTCGTCAGCATAACAAATCATCAGGAGAAATGACAGTCAGTCTACTGCTACTATCCGGGTGTGCCGGGGCCGGGTTCTGAAGCAGCGCGCCAGGTCCGCGCGCGTGACGACGTGCTCGGCTATCTCCTCAAGCACGCGCACCTCGCACTGGAGCACCGGGCGCAGGCCGCGCTCGCCGACATCGGGGTGACCGTCCGCGACCTCGGCGTGCTCAGGGTCATCGCAACCGGGGAAGCGCAGTCACAGCAGGAAGCCGCAGCCGTGCTGGGCGTCGACCGCACCTCGATGGTCGCGCTCCTCGACGCGCTCGAACGCCAGGGAATCGTCGCGCGCCGGCCCTCAGAACAAGACCGGCGACGCAACATCATCGCGCTCACCGACCACGGCTGGGAGGTATTCCGGCAGGCAGAGAGCCGGTACTCCGAGACCGAGCGGGACTTCACCGCGACGCTAGGCGACGCTGGAGCGGCCGGACTCCGGCAAGCGCTGCGGACCGTGCTCAGCGAGAACGGCCACGCCTGAGCAGCGCCCAGTGGAGTCTTCATCAACAAGCGGGCCGACCACGCACGTAATCCGCACTGCGGTCAGAACTCGCCAACATTGATCATCGCCCCCAGCCGCCAAGTGCGGCCAGAACTCACAAACAACCGCGGTCAGAACTAGGATCTGGCCCCTATTTCGTGATGGCATCGGGCCCTAGGGGGCGCCCGGTTCGGCGGCCTTGGGCGCGATCGGCTGTTTGCCGTGTGAAGTGAAGGGACTCCTGGTAGTCCGGCGGTTGTCTAAGCCTGCCGTTCTTCCAGGGGTCCGTGGTGTCATTGTCGCAAGGTGGCGCGTGCTTGTCATGCCCAGGTGCCGTTGAGCTGGGGATTCTCCTGCCGCACCTGGCCGGGGTCGTCGTCGGGGGAGCCGTAGCGGCGGCCGGGCTGCTGCTCGTGCTGGCCAGGGCAAGGGCCGGGGAGGCCTCGTGCCCGGCGTGCGGCACGGTGTCGGCCCGGGTGCACAGCCGCTATGCCAGGCGGCTGGCCGACGCGGCGATCGGCGGGCGGCGGGTGGTGATCAGGCTGACCGTCCGCCGGTTCTTCTGCGGCTGCGCCTTCTGCAAGCGCCGGACGTTCGCCGAGCAGGTCCCGGGCCTGACCGTCCGCTACGGGCGGAAGACCCCGCCGCCGGGCGGCGTGCTCCGGGACATCGCGGTCGCGCTGGCCGGCCGGGCCGGTTCCCGGCTGGCCGCCGCCCTGGGCGCGCCGGCGAGCCGTCAGGTGCTGCTGCGGCTGGTCATGGCCGCACCGGACCCGGCCGCGCCGGTCCCGCGGGTACTCGGGGTCGATGACTTCGCGGTCAGGCGCGGCCAGCACTACGGCACGGTCCTCATCGACTGCGAGACCGGCGTTCCGCTTGACCTGCTCGAAGGCCGCGACGCCCAGCCGCTCGCGGACTGGCTGACAGCCCATCCCGGCGTGGAGGTGATCTGCCGGGACCGCTCCGGCGCCTACGCCGACCGAGCTCGCACCGGGGCACCGCAGGCGGTCCAGGTCGCCGATCGGTTCCATCTGTGGCAGAACCTCGCCAACGCCGTCGAGCGGTGCGTCGCCGCGCACCGCGCCTGCCTGGCAGAGCCAGATCCCGCGCCCGCCGGCCAGCAGGACGAGCCCGGGCCGGCCGCGGGCCCGGCGGACCCAGCCCGGCCGGACCCGGCCGGGAAGTACGCCGACCGCGCCCGGCGGCACCACGCGCTGGTCCACGAGCTGCTCGCCGAAGGGCGCGGACTCCGGGAGATCGCCCGCCACCTGGGCTGGGGCCTGCACACCGTCCAGCGCTACGCCCGCGCCGCCACCTGGCAGGAACTCGCCGACTGGCGCTGGCAGGGACCCCGCGCCAGCAAGCTGGACCCGTTCAAGCCGTACCTGGACCAGCGCACCGGCGAAGGCTGCGGCAACGGCGCCCAGCTGTTCCGGGAGATCCGCGAACGCGGCTACACAGGCAGCTACCCCGTCGTCCGCGCCTACCTCGAGCAGCACCGCCCCGCCAGGGCACCGCTCCCGGCGGCCCCGCCGACCGTCCGGGACGTCACCGGCTGGATCGCCCGCCACCCCGACTCCCTCACCGAAAAGGACCGGCCCCGGCTCAAGGCCGTCCTCGAACGCTGCCCTGAGCTCCAGGCCGCCTCTAACCAGGTCCGCGCGTTCGCCGTCATGATGGCCCGGCTCTCCGGCCAGGACCTCCCGCAGTGGATCAGCGACGCCAAAGCCTCCGGCCTGCCCGGCCTTTCGTCCTTCGCCAGGGGACTGGACCAGGACCTCGACGCCGTCACCCAGGGCCTGACCACCCACTGGAACTCCGGCCCCGTCGAAGGACGCGTCAACCACATCAAGATGATCAAACGGCAGATGTTCGGACGCGCCGGGCTCCCGCTACTCCGCAAGCGGGTCCTGCTCACCGCCCAGAACCAGCCAGCGACCGAAACCGTATCCATCACGAAATAGGGGCCAGATCCCAGAACTAACGAACAAATTCAGGCACCCGGATGGGGCGATGACGCCGCCCATCCGGGTGCCCGTGTCTGTGACGATTCCCTGCGGACTGTTGGCACTGGTCAGGCGGCGGCCTTCTGAGCGGTGGTGTTGTCCTTGACGAATCGGGCGGCCCGGTTGAGGGCGGCGTCGCCTTCGTCGAGGAGGGCGGCGAATGCCTGGAAGACGTGCGGGACGCCGGGGGTGATGTCCAGGATGACGGCCACGTCGTCGGCTGCGGCCTTC
>Ga0302178_10002840_pt1 | contig 13409 bp, 8 predicted proteins | sample I_Palsa_E1_3_FD_198790 | JGI IMG/M metagenome (GOLD analysis project Ga0302178, IMG submission 198790) | Peat permafrost microbial communities from Stordalen Mire near Abisko, Sweden - I_Palsa_E1_3 | ecosystem: Environmental > Terrestrial > Soil > Palsa > Peat permafrost | place: Sweden: Abisko... | reverse complement strand
TGCACGACACAGCCACCGGGGAGCTGGTCCTCGCCTCGGCGGGTCCGGTGGCCACGCTGTATGCCTGCGGCATTACCCCCTATGACGCGACGCATATCGGGCACGCCGCCACCTACACCGCCTGGGATCTGCTCGTGCGCGCCTGGCTGGACGCAGCCCCAGAAGCCCCAGAAGCCCCAGAAGCCCCAGAGCCCCAGTCGTCCCCCTCCCGCTTCACGGTTATCTACGTGCAGAACGTCACCGACGTCGACGATCCGCTGCTCGAGCGGGCCACCCGGGACGGCGAAGACTGGCGTGAGCTGGCTCGCCGCGAAACGCAGCGGTACCGCGAGGACATGGAGGCACTGCGCGTGCTGCCGCCCACCCGCCTGATCGGGGCGGTTGAGGCGCTGCCGATCATCGAGCGGTTCACCGCTCAGATGGCGGACCGGGGTGCCTTGTACGGCGTCGATGAGGATGTCTACTTCGCGAAGTCGGCGGACCCGCGGTTCGGTCTGCTGTCCGGACCCGGCACGGCCTGCGCATTCGACCCGGCGGAGATGGCCGAGCTCGCCGCGCAGCGCGGCGGTGACCCGAACCGGCCGGGGAAGAAGGATCCGCTGGATTGCCTGGTCTGGCGGGCGGAACGGCCCGGCGAGCCGTCCTGGGACTCGCCCTTCGGCCGCGGCAGGCCCGGCTGGCACGTCGAGTGCGCCGCGATCGCCACCGAGTACCTAGGCCCGGTCTTCGACGTCCAGGCGGGCGGAGTTGACCTGGTGTTCCCGCATCACGAAATGAGCGCTTCACACGCCCGGGTCGCGCTGGCTCCTGCCGAGCACGCGTTCGCGCGGGTATACGTCCACGCCGGGCTGGTCAGCTATCAGGGCGAGAAGATGTCCAAGTCGCTGGGGAACCTGGTGTTCGTGAGCAGGCTCCTGGCCGATGGCGTGGACCCCATGGCGATACGGATGTCGCTGCTGGCGCACCACTACCGCTCCGACTGGGAGTGGACCGACGCCGTCCTCGGCAATGGGCAGGCCCGGCTGGCCCGCTGGCGCGCTGCGCTGGCCCGCGCCGAGGCAGCTGTTCCCTACCCGGCCGCGGACTCCGCACCGGGGCCGATGGCTTCGGAGGCCGAGTTCGGCGGTCGCAAGGCCGAGTTCGGCGTGCCCGGCTCGGGTCCGCCCAGCGATGCCGTCGGCGTCCTGGCCGGAGTGCGGGCACGCCTTCGCGACGACCTCGACGCTCCCGGTGCGCTCTCCATCGTCGATCGCTGGGCTGACTCGCTGCTGGCCAAGGCACCCACGAGGATCACCCCCCAAGACGCCTCCGGGGCCCGGCTCGTCAAGGAGACCGTCGACGCCCGGCTCGGCATCACCCTGTAGCCCGCTTCGCCTGCCAGCGGCAACGACATTTCGCGCTGAACGCTCCACCCCGCCTGTGGATAACGTGATTCATCCACAGGCGTTTTTGACACTTCGCGTAAGCCTTCCCGAAGTCACAGGCTGACGGCATGACACAAACTTGCACTGCGGGTGACGAAACCCCGCAAAACTCCCAATTCCGGGCCGACTCGCCCGCGGCGCTCCTCGCCGTCGTCCCGCAGCTACTCGGTTTCGTGCCCGAGACCAGCCTCGTGGTGATCGGGATCGAGCCCCCTGGCCGCGTCAAGGTCACGCTTCGATATGACCTGCCTGATCCGCCTGGTGCAGGCGTGGCCGCGGACGTCGCCGCCCACGCCGTCGGCGTCATCAGCGCGCAGGAGATAACCACGATGGTGACGGTCGGCTACGGTCCCGAGACGCTGGTCGACATGGTGGCGACCGCGTTGCAGGCCGCAGCGCGCGAAGCCGGCATTGAACTGGGGGAGTTTCTCCGGGTCGATGACGGCCGCTACTGGTCATACACGTGCGACGACGATGTGTGCTGCCCGGCCGCGGGCGTGCCCTTCGACGCAAGCGCGCCGTCCGCCACGGGTGCCGGCACCGCGACCCAGGTCCTGCCGGACCGGGCCGCCGTGGCCGCCCGCGTTGCCCCGCTCGGCGGTATCACCGCGGAGTCCATGCGTCAGGCCACCCGCCGGGCGGAGCGGCACGTCACGCGGTTGCTTGCGAAGGCCCGCAAGTCCGGGCGCTTGGGCGCCGTGCGGCACCTGATCGCCTCTGAAGGGCTGGCCACGGTCAGCGCAATGATCACCACCTATCGGGCCGGCGGCCGCTACGGTGCGGACTACCAGCTCGCCAGGATGATGGTGGCCTTGCGTGACCTGCGGGTCCGGGATGATGCGTGGGCCCGGATGGATCCCGCGCACCGGGACGCGCACCGCCGGCTGTGGATCGATGTGACCCGTCGCGCGCAGCCCGGCTACGTGGCCGCGCCGGCGGCTCTGCTGGCCTTCGTAGCCTGGCAGTGCGGCGATGGCGCGCTGGCGAACGTCGCACTCGACCGGGCCCTGGCCGATGATCCGCGGTACTCGATGGCCCTGCTGCTCCGGCAGGTGATCACCGCGGGCGCTCCGCCGTCGCTGGCCAGGCTGCCGATGACGCCGGAGGAAGTGGCCGCCAGCTACGACGACGCCGAACGCAGCTACGATGGCGCCGTAGGCGAGGGCGGGGCCGACCATGACCACGAAATGGACTCCGGCGTCCACGACCCGGACTCAGATGACGAACTATGAGGTCAGGCGAAGGTGCGGATCGGCGATCTCGAGGAAGACCCGACGTTGCGAGATACACTGCCTGAGATGTTCGTCCAGCTCAGCATGTATCCTGCCCATTTGCCCGCCCCTGCCCGTTCCCGTCAGAGGCGACAGCCGGTTACCGGAAGGATGTCCGCATGACTGCCGACGCGCATGAGGCCGCGGTGGCCCGGTTGCGTGACGCCTATGCGGCCTGGCCGCCGGGGACACCCGTGCGGCTGGCCAAGCGCACGTCCAACCTGTTCAGGTTCCGCGACTCGGACGCCGCGGCCTCTCTGGGCGGCAAGGCCAAGGTCGCCATGGCCAAGGCCGCCACGGCGGGAGCCGGCGCCGGCTTGGACGTTTCCGCGTTCGGCCACGTGCTGAGCGTTGATCTGGTGGCCAGGACCGCGAGGGTCGGCGGCATGACCACCTACGAGGACCTGTGCGACGCGACGCTCAGGCACCAGCTGATGCCGCTGGTGGTGCCGCAGCTCAAGACGATCACCCTCGGCGGTGCCGTCACCGGGCTAGGCATCGAGTCCACCTCGCTGCGTAGCGGCATGCCGCACGAGTCGGTGACCGAGATGGAGATCCTGACCGGCGACGGCCGCGTGGTCCGGGCAACCGAGAACAATGAGTACGCCGACCTGTTCCGCGGGTTTCCGAACTCCTACGGGACCTTGGGCTACAGCCTCTCGCTCACGATCGAACTCGAGCCGGTGCAACCTTTCGTGCACCTTCGCCACTTCCCGTTCGGCACGGCGGAAGATTGCCTGAACGCGGTCGGCCAGATCGCCGCGGAGGGAAGCTATCGCGGCCACCGGGCGGATTTCGTCGACGGCACCGCGTTCGCGCCCGACGAGCTCTACCTCACGGTCGGGGCGTTCAGCGACGTCGCACCCTGGCGCAGCGATTACACCGGCCAGCAGATCTACTACGAATCGATCCGGCGCGACAAGGAGGATTTCCTCACCATCCGGGACTACCTGTGGCGCTGGGATACCGACTGGTTCTGGTGCTCGCGGCCCTTCGGCGTGCAGAAGCCGGTGATCAGACGGCTGTGGCCGCGGCGCTACCGGCGCAGCGACGTGTACCGCAAGCTGGTCGCCTTCGACCGGCGTCATGGGCTCAGCGACACCCTGAATGCCCGCCGACAACTTCCGCCCCGCGAGTTCGTGACCCAGGACGTGGAAATCCCGATCAAGCGCGGGGCCGAATTCCTGCAATTTTTCGCCGCAAATGTGGGGATGAGCCCGGTATGGATGTGCCCGCTGCGACTTCGTGGTGAGCGTGTCTGGCCTCTGTATCCACTGCAGCCGGGTGAGGTGTACGTGAATTTCGGGTTCTGGGGAACCGTCGCGTTGCCGACGGGACTAAAGGGCCGGACCCAGGGTTACTACAACCGGCTTGTGGAAGACGAGGTCGCGAAGCTGGACGGGCACAAGTCGCTGTATTCGACGTCGTTCTACGCCGAGGACGAGTTCTACCAGCGCTACAACGGCGACGCCTACCGGGCGCTCAAGCGCGCCTACGACGGTGACGGGCGCCTGCTCGGCTTGTATGAGAAGTGCGTCACGGGACGCTGAGTTACCCCAAGAGCGGAAAGGAACGCTGAGGATGGCACTGGCGCAAGTCTTCGAGTCATTTGTGGGGCCCGATGCCCCGCTGGAGTTCGCGGCCTATGACGGCAGCCGGGCCGGCGCGCCCGGGTCTCCGGTGAAGGTCACGGTTCGTTCCCCGGTGGCCGTGGCCTACCTGGCCCAGGCGCCGAGCGAACTCGGCCTGGCCCGGGCCTACGTGGCTGGGCACCTGGACGTCGACGGCGACATGTACGAGGCCCTGGCCAGGATCACCAAGGCCCAGTCCATCAGCATAACGGTGGCCGAGAAGCTGCGCCTGCTGCAGTCCCTCGGCGGCCCTAAGCTGCTGCTGCACCGGATGCCGCCGCCGCCGCAGGAAGTCACGCAGAGCCGTCGTTGGCTGACCGGCCGACTGCACTCCAAGAGCCGCGACGCCAAGGCGATCTCGCACCACTACGACGTGTCCAATCAGTTCTACGAATGGGTGCTCGGGCCGACGATGGCCTACACGTGCGCCTGCTACCCGCGCGAGGACGCGACCCTGGAGGAAGCGCAGGCGTACAAGTTCGACCTGGTCGCGCGCAAGCTGGGCCTGCACGAAGGCATGCGCCTGCTCGACGTCGGGTGCGGCTGGGGCGGCATGGTCATGCACGCCGCGCGAGAGTACGGCGTCAAGGCGCTCGGAGTCACGCTATCCGCCCAGCAGGCCGCGTGGGCGCAGGCCGCGATCGAGCGGGAAGGGCTGTCCGGGCTCGCCGAGGTGCGGCACCTGGATTACCGTGACGTGCCGGAAACCGGCTTCGACGCGGTCAGCTCCATCGGGCTCACCGAGCACATAGGCAAGCAGAACCTCCCGGCCTACTTCTCGTTCCTGTACGGGAAGCTGAAGCCCGGCGGCCGGCTGCTCAACCACTGCATCACCCGGCCGGACAACATCGAGCCCCCCATCCGCAAAAGCGGGTTCATCAACCGGTACGTGTTCCCGGACGGCGAGCTCGAGGGGCCCGGCTACCTGATCTCGCTCATGCACGACGCCGGCTTCGAAGTGCGGCACGAGGAGAACCTGCGCGAGCACTACGCGAAGACCCTGGCCGCCTGGGGCGCCAACCTGGACGCGCACTGGAACGAGGCGGTCGCTGAGGTCGGCCAGGGCACCGCCAGGGTGTGGCGGCTGTATATGGCCGGCTCGCGGCTCGGATTCGACCGGAACCACATCGAGCTGCACCAGGTGCTTTGCGTGCGGCTGGCCGCGGACGGGACCTCCGGCATGGCGCTGCGGCCCGACTGGGAGGCCGCGCCGGTGCTGGCTAGTTAATCCATCCCGAACGGACCGTGCTTCTCCGTCCTGTATCATCGTTTTCCGCGTGCCCGCCGAGACCCTGCGGTGCCTGTGATCCGGCCGGTTCGCCCATCCGCATCCGCGGTATGGCGCGGCTGGCCAGGGTGTCAGCGCGCCCGGACGAGGCCAGGAACGGCAGCAGGTCGGTGATGGCCCCGGCGGCGAACAGAGCGGCGATCATCGTGGCCGCCATAGCCGGGTCCGACCCATACGCCCCGGTGAGGCCGGCCTGGGCGGGCGCCGGGACCGCGACGGCAGATATTCCACAGCATTCGGCGGCCGTGGCCGCCAGAGCCGTGTCGGGCCCGGCCGTCACGATCAGGTCGGCGTCCTGAGCCGCCCGCGTCATCGCCTGGGCGAAGAGCACGGGCAGGGTTACCTGCCTGGCGAGCGTATCGGCGATGTCGTCGGCGGCGGTGAGCGGGCGCCCGGTGATGGTGGAGATGAGCCTGCGTCGCGGCGGCGCCATCCGGGTGCCCGCCAGGACAGTGCGCAGCGGGGCGACGCACCTGGCCACGGCGCGGCAGTGCATGGCGCTGGTGCCGGCCAGGACCTCGACCGGGACGCCGAGCGGCCCGGCTCGCCGGGCTAGCTCGCGTATGCCGACGGTGGACCCCGCCAGCACGTGCACGCCAGGTGCCTCATAAGCAGCGATATGCAGGCGGTCCGCCGCGCACAGCGCGCGGGTCACCTCGGCATCGGCGGTGACGCGGGCCATCGCGGCCGGCTCGCAGCCGCAGCCGCGCAGGACCTGCTCGCACTGGGCGACCAGGCGCGCCGCCTCGGTCGCAGGCAAGCTCCCCGCCCAGACCAGCCCGGCAAGCTCCCCGCCCAGACCGTAGCCCACCCCGGTGACCGGCTTGACGCCGAGCAGATCCAGGGTGCCGAGCGCCTCGAGCGAGACGGCGAGCCTGGCCGGCTGTGACGCCGCCGATTCGGCGCGTCCGGGGAAAAGCACGACGACCGCGCCAGCCGCTCCGGCTGATACGTACGTGCCCGGCTCCGTCGTGGCCGAGGTCGTTCCGCCCGTCCTGAGCAACCAGGCGGCGAACCGAGCCTGGTCAGCCAGCCGGGAGGGCGTGGCGGCGGCCAGCGCGACTCGCAGCGGCGCCGTCTGGCCCGCGGCGCCTTTCGCGCCGGCCGCCAGCTGCCGGGTGAGCTCACACAGTTCGGCGTCCGAGAGCGTGGCGGCGCTCACCGCGATATCGTCGAGCCGCTCCGCCACGGCGCCGGGATCCCCGCCGCACCACGCGAAGATGCTCGGCGGCTGTCCGGCTCTATAGCCCCAATCCCCCCGATTGTCCATTGCCCCCCCGCACCGCCCAATGGTTAGCTCTGTTCCTCAGTCATGAGTAAGTGCTGGCAGGGCACCCGTCAAGGGGAATGACGAGACGCGCTGATTTCGCGCGCGGATGGATTTCTGGGCCGTCATGGAGACCTTTGACCGCTATGCGCGGGCGGGATGAACTGTTGCCGGGGAGGGCACCCGATACCAGGCACCCGGCCGCGGGCAACTGGCACCCGCCCTCGGGCAGCGGACACCGGGGCGGGCATACGGCGGGTGCGCTATCCTGTGCGCATGCGTGCCGTCCGGCTGCTTCTCACCTAGCCGCGCCGACCTACCCGTCGTTGGCGCGGCTGCCCCTCGTCTCGAGGGGCGTTTTCATTGCAGGTGATCATCACCCGAAGGGTTGATGGGTTTTAGCGGTCCGGACCGATTTCAATGGTGAGGAAACGATGACAGCGGCCGAGAGCGCCGAGCTGGCGCAGCGCTATGACCCCCGTGATGTCCAGGAAAAATGGCAGGCACGCTGGGCGGAGCTAGACCCGTTCCGCGCCAGCGAGGATCCGGCCGATCCCCGGGAGCGCTTCTACCTGGTGGACATGTTCCCGTACCCGTCGGGCGACTTGCACATGGGCCACGCCGAGGCGTACGCCATCGGCGACGCCCTGGCTCGCTATCACTTCCTGCGGGGCCGCAATGTGCTGCACCCGATCGGCTGGGATGCCTTCGGCCTGCCTGCCGAGAACGCTGCGATCAGGAACAACACCCACCCGGCCGACTGGACGTACGCCAATATCGAAACGCAGGCCGCCTCGTTCCGGCGGTACGCGACCTCCTTTGACTGGAGCCGCAGGCTGCAGACCTGCGACCCGACCTTCTACCACTGGAACCAGTGGCTGTTCCTGCGTTTCTACGAGCGAAGGCTGGCGTACCGCCGGGACGGGTACGTGAACTGGTGCCCGGTGGACCAGACCGTGCTGGCCAACGAGCAGGTCATCGCGGGCAAGTGCGAACGCTGTGGCGCCGACGTGGTCCGTCGGATGCTGAACCAGTGGTACTTCAAGATCACCGAGTACGCTGACCGGCTGCTCGCGGACGCGGAACAGCTCGAGGGCTCCTGGCCCGACCGGGTCCTGTTGATGCAGCGGAACTGGATCGGCCGCTCCGAGGGCGCCGAGGTGCACTTCGCGGTGGAGGGGCGCGACGAGCCGGTGACGGTCTTCACCACCAGGCCCGACACGCTGTACGGTGCGACGTTCTTCGTGGTGGCGGCGGACTCGCCGCTCGCCGAGCAGCTGTGCGCGCCCGATCGCCTGTCCGAGCTGCGCGCCTACGTTGAGCAGGTCAGGAAGCTGACCGACATTGAACGCCAGTCCACCGACCGGGAAAAGACCGGAGTCTTCCTCGGCCGGCACGCCATCAACCCGGTGAACGGCGAGCGGATCCCGGTGTGGGCCGCGGATTACGTGCTGCCCGACTACGGCACCGGCGCCATCATGGCCGTGCCCGCGCATGATCAGCGGGACCTGGATTTCGCCCGCGCCTACGGGCTCGATGTCCGGCTGGTGGTCGACACCGGACAGCCGGACCCGGCGCAGACCGGGATCGCGACCGCGGGTGACGGGACGCTGGTGAATTCGGGTCCGATCGACGGGCTGGCGAAGGCCGAGGCCATCGCGACGATCACCGCGATCCTGGCGGAAAAGGGCCTGGGGCGGGCGGCGGTCAACTACCGCCTGCGGGACTGGCTGGTGTCACGGCAGCGCTTCTGGGGAACCCCGATCCCGATCGTGCACTGCCCGTCTTGCGGCGAAGTACCGGTGCCCGACGATCAGCTGCCCGTGGAGCTGCCCGACCTGCGCGGCCAGGACCTGGTACCCAGAGGCGTGTCCCCGCTGGCCGCCGCCGAGGACTGGGTGAACGTCCCCTGTCCCGCCTGCGGCGCCCCGGCCAAGCGCGACACGGACACCATGGACACGTTCGTGGATTCCTCCTGGTACATGTTCCGGTACTGCTCGCCCGAATACACCGGCGGCCCCTTCGATCCGGCCGAGGTCCGCCGCTGGGCGCCGGTGGACATGTACGTGGGCGGTGTCGAGCACGCCATCCTGCACCTGCTGTACAGCAGGTTCTTCACCAAGATCCTGTATGACATGGGACTGGTCGACTTCACCGAGCCGTTCACCCGGCTGATCAACCAGGGGCAGGTGATCAACAATGGCAGGGCGATGTCCAAGTCGCTGGGCAACGGCGTGGACCTGGGCCAGCAGATCGAGCGCTTCGGCGTCGACGCGATCAGGCTGACCATGATTTTCGCCAGTCCGCCCGAGGACGACATCGACTGGGCGGACATGCATCCGGAAGCGATGGTGAAATTCCTCGGCCGGGTATGGCGGATCGCCGCTGATGTCGCTGATGTCTCCGGGGTCTCCGGGTCGGACTCGGTGGCCGAATTCTCCGACGCGGCCGGAAGCACCGAACTGCGCAGGATCACTCACCGGACCATCGATGAGGTCTCCCGCCAGCTGGAGTCGTATCACCTCAACGTGGCCGTGGCCCGGCTCATGGAGCTGGTCAGCGCCACGCGCAAGGCCATCGACTCTGGTCCGGGCGCGGCTGACCCGGCGGTTCGTGAGGCGGCGGAGGTGCTGGTCGTGCTGGTGTCGCTGTTCGCGCCCTACACGGCCGAGGAGTCGTGGCAGGTGCTCGGGCACGAGCCGTCGGTGGCGCGGACGGCCTGGCCGACGGCGGATCCGAGCCTGCTCACCCAGGACAAGGTCACCTGCGTGGTGCAGGTCAACGGCAAGGTCCGCGACAAGCTCGAAGTCTCGCCTGAGATCGCCGAAGACGAGCTTCGTGAGCTCGCGCTGGTCGCGCCGGGGGTTCTCCGCACGCTGGGCGACCAGCAGGTTCGCAGGGTCATCGTCCGGGCGCCGAAGCTGGTCAGCATCGTCGCGGCGTAGCGGCCCACGGCCGCGGCGACCCGCCGCACGCGCGAGCTTGAACGCCCGCAGTCACGATCGGGGCGGACGCGCCCGGCCCTGGGTGGGCCCGAACGCCTCCGCACCGCCCGACCACTGCGTGCTCAGACCTGGCGCGGTCAAACGCGGCGGAGCACGGCGACAACGCGGCCAAGGATGGTGGCCTCGTCACCGAGGATTGGCGTGTACGCCGGGTTGTGCGGAATCAGCCAGGTGTGCCCGTCGCTCTGCTTGAACGTCTTCACCGTCGCCTCGCCGTCAAGCATGGCCGCCACGATCTCGCCGTTCTCTGCCACCTGCTGCTCCCGGACCACGACCCAGTCCCCGTCCGTGATGGCAGCGTTCATCATCGAGTCGCCCGCCACCTTGAGCAGGAACAGCGTGCCGTCGCCGACCAGCTGCCGGGGCAGCGGGAAGACGTCCTCCACGGACTGCTCGGCCAGGATCGGGCCACCCGCGGCGATCCGCCCGATCAGCGGCACGTAGATGGCCTCCTGCGAGGGGATGTCGATGCCGGGAATGTCGGAGGCCTCGGCCTCTTCGTGTCCCCGGTCTGGCCGCACGGCCGGGTGACCGGGCAGTCGCACCTCGACGGTCCGCGGCCGGCCCACGTCCCGGTGCAGGTATCCCTTTTTCTGCAGGGTGCTCAGCTGGTACGAGACGCTCGACGTACTCGTCAGGCCGACGGCTTCGCCGATCTCCCGCATCGAGGGCGGGTAACCGCGCTTCTGCACGGATTCCCTGATGACCTGGAGTACTTTGCGCTGCCGCCAGGTCAGGACGTGGTCAGGATCGGGCTTGTCCGGCGTGTCGGGGATGACGACCGGCACGCTGCCCTTCGGCTTGCGGCCCGGCCGCCCCTTTGGTCTGGGCGCCTCCGTTGGATCGATGCTGGAAGTACCTCGTGCGGTGCCTCCCATGGCGGTTTCCTCCATTTTGATGACCTTCCGTGTCCGAGTTCTTGCGTGCTGACTAGAGAGTAACGGTTCTCGCTCAAGATCCCAAACATCTGTTCGACGTGTCGTCAAAATGTCGGACCCTCGCGATACAACGAAGATGTACCCGTTCGATCGAATGTTAAGGCGATCGAACTGGGATACGATCGAACACAGAATGGCTCGAACGAAGATTTGATCACGGAGGCGCCATGGATGCGACGCGAGCGGCGGCGTTGCCCGCACACCACCCGGAGAACTACGCGCGTCCCCGCCCCAAGCTCCACGTTGTGTACCGGGCCGAAGGCTCCCTAGCGGTCGTCGCGCCCCCTGCCGCCGCGCCCCCTGCGGTCGCACCGCCCGTGACGCTAGCCCCCGTGGTCGCGCCCCCGCAAGCCCCGGCGCCCGTAGCGGTCCCTCCTGCCGCGCTGAGACCTGCCGCCGCGCCGAGACCCGCCGCGCCGCCGCGCCCTACCCGCCGCATGCCGGCCGCCCAGCCGACGACCAGTCCGCTGCGGCTCACCAGGCGCGGCCGGGTCGTGGTCGCGGGCCTGGCCGTGCTGCTCGTGGCCGCGCTATCCCTGCTCGTGGCCGGGGCGGCGCAGGCGACCAGCCACGCCGCGCCGCTCAGCGCCGCCAGGCATGATCTGGCCCACGTCGCCGTCGGCCCGGGCCAGAGCCTGTGGTCGGTGGCGGAGAGCGCGGATCCAGACGCGGATACACGGCTGGTGATCCAGCAGATCGTTGAGCTGAACGCGCTCCATGGCGATGCCGTCTTTGCTGGTGAGCGGTTGTGGGTCCCGCGCGGTTGAGGTCCGGGGAGGGCGGGATCCGGTGCGGCGACACGCCGGCGCGTGATCACGAGCGCCCGGCGACCAGGGTTTCCGGATTGACAGCGCGAGTGCGCTTGCCTCCGGCCGTTGTCGTGGTCTACGGTAACCACTACATCTAGTACTTACATCGTTGTTTTTTTTCCACAAGTTGTGGTCACCAGGTAGACTGGGAACACAGCAAAGGGTAGCTCGGGGAGGTGATCGCGTGCATTGCCCGTTCTGTCGCCACCCGGACAGCAGGGTCATCGACAGCAGGACCGCTGACGATGGTGCCGCGATCCGCCGCCGGAGGTCATGCCCGGAGTGCGGCCGGCGGTTCACCACCCAGGAGACGGTCATCTTGATGGTGGCCAAGCGCAGCGGTGTCACCGAGCCGTTCACCCGGGACAAGATCATCCGTGGTGTGCAGCGGGCCTGCCAGGGGCGGCCCGTCAGCGAAGACAAGCTGGCGATCCTGGCCCAGCTGGTGGAAGAGACGATCAGGGCGCGGGGCCTAGCCGAGGTTCCCTCGCACGAGGTCGGCCTGGCTATCTTGGGCCCGCTCAGGGAGCTTGATGAGGTTGCGTACCTGAGGTTCGCCTCGGTGTACCGAGGATTCGAGTCGCTTGCCGACTTCGAGGAAGAGATCACGGCCTTGCGCCAGGAGCGTCAAAGCGCCACGCATACGGAAACGGGATCGTAGGGCGGTACCAGAGTTGTCATTGTTGCAGCGCGGCCATACAGGGACTGGCGGGGATCCGGAAGGGTCCCAGAAGGGGGAGAAATGACCGAGACGGTGAGCGGAGCGAGCACCCGCAAGGGGAAGGGGACCCAGCAGCAAGGGACCCAGCAGCAGGGGGCGCAGCAGCCGCGCGGCGGGAACGGCGGCGGGCTCAAGATCGGCCGCATTAACACCACGCCAGGCGTGCACCCCTACGACCAGGTCACCTGGGAACGCCGGGACGTCGTCATGACGAACTGGCGGGACGGTTCGGTCAACTTCGAGCAGCATGGCGTCGAGTTCCCCGACTTCTGGTCGGTGAACGCCGCCAACATCGTGACCACCAAGTACTTCCGTGGCGCGGTCGGCTCGCCGCAGCGTGAGTGGAGCCTCAAGCAGCTCGTGGACCGGGTCGTCGGCAAGTACGAGCAGACCGGCCGGGAGCAGGGCTACTTCGCCACGGAGCAGGACGCCGAGATCTTCGGCCACGAGCTCACGTACGCCCTGATCCATCAGATGTTCTCTTTCAACTCCCCGGTCTGGTTCAACGTAGGCACCGCGTCAAAGCAGCAGGTCAGCGCGTGCTTTATCCTTGCCGTGGACGACACGATGGACGCCATCCTGGACTGGTACCGGGAGGAAGGCCTGATCTTCAAGGGCGGATCCGGGGCCGGCGTCAACCTCTCCAAGATCCGGTCGAGCAAGGAGCTGCTGTCTTCCGGCGGCACCGCGAGCGGTCCGGTGTCCTTCATGCGCGGGGCCGACGCCTCCGCGGGCACGATAAAGTCGGGCGGCGCCACCCGGCGCGCGGCCAAGATGGTCGTGCTGGACGTGGACCACCCGGACGTGGCGGATTTCATCACGACCAAGGCGCGCGAAGAAGAGAAGGTCCGGGTGCTCCGCGACGCCGGCTTCGACATGGACCTCGGCGGCAAGGACATCATCAGCGTCCAGTATCAGAACGCGAATAACTCGGTCCGCGTGTCGGACGAGTTCATGCGCGCGGTCGAGGAAGGCAAGGAGTTCGACCTGCTGGCCCGCCTGACCGGCGAAGTCGTCGAGCGGGTCGACGCCCGCGAGCTGATGCGCACGATGGC
>Ga0302178_10002838_pt1 | contig 13411 bp, 3 predicted proteins | sample I_Palsa_E1_3_FD_198790 | JGI IMG/M metagenome (GOLD analysis project Ga0302178, IMG submission 198790) | Peat permafrost microbial communities from Stordalen Mire near Abisko, Sweden - I_Palsa_E1_3 | ecosystem: Environmental > Terrestrial > Soil > Palsa > Peat permafrost | place: Sweden: Abisko... | reverse complement strand
GACAGCCTGCATGACCGGTTCCGGTTGCTGACCGGCGGCGCCCGCACCGCGGTGCGCCGCCAGCAGACCTTGCGCGCCTCGGTGGACTGGTCGCATGCGCTGTTGACCGAAACCGAACGCATTCTGTTCCGTCGGCTGGCGGTGTTCTTCGGCGGGTTCGACCTCGACGCTGCCCAGACAGTCGCCGGCTCCGGCGCGGTGGAGCGTTATCAAGTAATCGATCAGCTCACCCTGCTCGTCGACAAGTCGCTGGTGGTCGCGGACGACACCCGGGGCCGAACCCGCTACCGGCTGCTGGAGACGGTGCGCCAATACGCGCTGGAAAAACTCGGCGAATCCGGCGAAGCAGAAGCCGTGCGGGCACGCCACCGCGACCACTACACGGCGATCGCCGCGCTGCTCGACGCGCCGACAGGCAGTGACTATGAGCAGCGCATCGAGCAGGCCGACACCGAGATCGACAACCTGCGGGCCGCATTTTCGTGGAGCCGGGAAAACTCCGACGTCGAACTGGCCCTGGCGCTGGCGTCCTCGCTACAGCCGCTGTGGCTGGCTCGGGGCCGCCTCCGGGAAGGGCTGACCTGGTTCGACACCGCCCTCACCGATCTCGACCCGCAGCACCCTGGGGTGGCGCCCCCGGCGCGGGCGCGAGCGCTCGCCGACAGGGCCGTGCTCGCCATCTGGGTGGACGCCGCTGAGAGCCCGGATCAGGCTCAGCAAGCCCTGGTGATCGCGCGCGAGGTCGAGGACCCGGCCCTGCTGGCGCGCGCGCTCACCGCCTGCGGCTACGTCGCCGCCTACTTCGACGCAGAGGCGGCCCCAGGGTACTTCGCCGAGGCGATCGGCCTGGCCCGGGAGTTGGACGACCGTTGGCGGCTCAGCCAAATCCTCACGGCGCAGGCCGTCGCAGCGGCGTTCATCGCGGGTGACCCGATCGCGACGCGCGGGCCCGCCGAGGAGGGACGCGACCTCGCCGACGCGATCGGTAACCGGTTTGACTCGCGCCGGTGCCGCTTCTGGCTGGCAATGGCAGAGCTATATCAGGGTGATCTGGCCCGAGCCGCCGCACAGTTCGGCGAGGTGGCCGCCGAGGCTGAGGCAGCTCACGATGGGGTCTGGGAGGTTAACAGTCTCGCGAGCCAGGGCATCGTGCTGGCCTACCAGGGGGAGGCCGGGGCGGCCCGGGCTGCCGCCGACGCGGCCATCCAGGCGGCCGCCGAGGTTGGCGGGGTTTTTGCAGGCATCGGCTACGTGGCGTTGGCTGCCGCGGCCGTCGCCGCTGGCGACGTTGCAGCGGCGCTGGATGCCACCGCGGCGTCGCCGCACCTGAGTGTCCTGCCCCAGACGGCGGCGATACTTCGGGCCTGGAACACGCAGGCCGCGCTGGCCGGCGGGGATCTGATCGCGGCCCGCCGCGGGGCCGACGACGACGTCACCATGGCGACTGGCTTTCACCTGTCGCAGGCGCTGACGACGCGCGCCCGGGTGGCGATCGCGCAATGTGAGCCCGAGCAGGCCGAGCGTGACGCCCATGACGCGCTGGCGTGCGCCGCCGACGTTCGGGCGTACCTGCACATCCCCAACATCCTCGAATGCCTCGCCGTGCTGGCTAGCGACGCCCACAGTCACCGCGAAGCCTCCCGGCTCTTCGGCGCGGCAGAGGCCATCCGGCTGCACATGGGCGCGGTGCGGTTCAAGATCTACGACGCCGGCTATGAGGCCTCGGTGGCGGCGCTGCGAGATGCCTTGGGCGAGAAGGACTTCGACGCAGCCTGGGCCGAAGGCGCCGCCCTCTCTACCGAGGAGGCGATCGCCTACGCCCAGCGTGGCCGCGGCCAACGCAAACGACCCACCAGCGGCTGGGGCGCGCTCACCCCCACCGAGCGCGACGTCGTGCGTCTGGTCAGCGAAGGGCTGGGCAACAACGACATCGCCGCCCGGCTTTTCGTGTCACCGCGCACCGTGCAAACTCACCTCACCCACGTCTACACCAAACTTGGCCTCAGCTCGCGGGTGCAACTCGTCCAAGAAGCAGCCCGCCACGCCTGACGATGAAATACCCGCCCTTACTCGGCGGCAATCTACGCGTTTGCGCTGATGTTTTGCGCTACGCGCTTCGCGCATGCTGGCTAGCATGAGCGACATTGAGCCGCGTGCGGATGCGCCGCTGGTGGACTGGAGCGAGCTGGGCGTGAGCGGGCTGCTACCGACCGGAACAGTGACGTTGCTGTTGGCGGACGTCGAGGGTTCCACTCGGCTCTGGGAGACCCGGCCCGAAGAGATGACCGCCGCGGTGGGTCGTCTGAATCAGACAGTGAACGACATCATCGCCGCCCACGACGGCGTGCGACCCGTCGAGCAAGGCGAAGGTGACAGCTTCGTCGCGGCGTTCGCCCGCGGCTCCGATGCGGTGGCCGCGGCGCTGGAATTGCAACGTGCCCCGTTGGCGCCGATCCGGCTGCGGATCGGCGTCCATACCGGCGAGATCCAGTTGCGCGATGAGGGCAACTACGCCGGCCCGACGATCAACCGCACCGCACGACTGCGCGACCTCGGCCACGGCGGCCAGACGGTGCTGTCGGGTACGACCGAGGCTTTAGTTATCGACACGCTGCCCGCCGATGTGTGGCTGACAGATCTGGGCGCTCACGAGCTTCGCGGTGTTGCCCGTCCAGAGCGAGTGGTGCAGCTGTGCCACCCCGACCTGGTCAACGAATTCCCTCCGCTGCGGGCATCTAGCGCCGTTGTTTCCCAGCATCTTCCGGTGCAGCTGACCAGTTTCGTTGGCCGCGACACACAGATAAAGGATGTGCGGCAGATCCTGGCGGATAACCGGCTGGTGACGTTGACCGGCGCGGGCGGGGTGGGCAAAACCCGGCTGGCAGTCCAGGTCGCGGCCGCAATGGCCGGCGAGTTCGACGACGGGGGGTGGTACGTGGATCTGGCGCCGATCACCGACCCCGAACTTGTGCCCGTGACGGTGGCGCGTGCCTTAGGGCTGCCGGATCAGCCGGGCCGCTCCACTATGGACACCCTGCTGCGGTTTGTTTGCGACCGTCAGATGCTGGTGGTGCTGGACAACTGCGAGCATCTGCTGGATGCGTGCGCCGAGCTGGTTGTCGATCTGCTGAGCGGGGCGCCGAGGCTGACCTTGCTCGCGACGAGCCGTGAGGCGATCGGGGTGGCCGGTGAGGTGAGCTGGCGGGTGCCCTCGCTGTCGCTGGACGGTGAAGCTATTGAACTGTTCACCGACCGGGCTCGCCAAGCTCGCCCTGATTTCACCGTGGCTGATGACAATGCCGCGGCGGTGGGCGAGATTTGTGCGCGCCTGGATGGGGTGCCGCTGGCCATAGAGTTGGCGGCGGCGCGGGTGCGCGCGTTGTCGCTGGTCGAGATCGTCGAGAGCCTGCATAACCGCTTCCGATTGTTGACCGGGGGGGCGCGCACCGCGGTGCGCCGCCAACAGACCTTGCGGGCCTCGGTGGATTGGTCGCATGCGCTGTTGACCGAGCCGGAGCGGGTGTTGTTTCGTCGGCTGGCGGTATTTTTGGGTGGATTCGACTTCGATGCTGCCCGAGCGGTCGCCGGTAGCGGCGAGGTGGAGCGCTTCCAGGTGCTGGACCTGCTCACCCTGCTGGTGGATAAGTCGCTGGTGGTCGCCGACGACAGCGGGGGTCGAACCCGGTATCGGCTGTTGGAGACGGTGCGCCAGTACGCGCTGGAAAAGCTCGGCGAGTCCGGCGAGGCCGACGCCGTGCGGACACGTCACCGCGACCACTACACGTCGATGGCAGCACCGCTCGACGCGCCGGCAGGCAGTGAATATGAGCAGCGTCTCGAGCAGGCCAACCTCGAGATCGACAACCTGCGCGCCGCATTCGGGTGGAGCCGGGAAAACTCCGACGTCGAACTGGCCCTGGCGTTGGCGTCGTCGTTGCAGCCGCTGTGGCAGGCGCGGGGGCGCCTCCGGGAAGGCCTGGACTGGTTCGACACCGCCCTGGCCGACGACAACGCGCAGCACCTCGGGGTGGCGGCCGCCGTGCGGGCGCGGGCGCTCACCGACCGGGCCCCGCTCGGCCTGTGGGCGGGCGCCGCCGACAGCCCGGATCAGGCTCAGCACGCCCTGGCGATCGCGCGCGAGGTCGATGACCCGGCCCTGCTGGCGAGGGCGCTGACCGCCTGCGGCCACATTGCCGGCTACTTCGACGCGGAGGCGGCGCGGGCGTACCTGGCCGAGGCGATCGGCCTGGCCCGGGCATTGGACGATCGGTGGCGGCTCAGCCAAATCCTCGCCGCGCAAGCCTTTGCGGCGCTCGCGTCGGGTGACCCGATCGCGACGCGCGCGCCCGCCGAGGAGGGACGCGATCTCGCCGACGCGATCGGTGACCGGTTCACGTCGCGCCGGTGCCGTTGGTGCCTCGGAACAGCACAGTGGGTCAGCGGCGATCTGGTGACAGCCGCCGCACAATTTCGCGAGGTGGCCGCCGAGGCTGAGACAGCTCACGATGAGATCTGGAGGGCGAATAGCCTCGCGGGCCAGAGCCTCGTACTGGCGTGGCAAGGTGACACGGGTCTGGCCCGGGCCACCGCCGACGCGGCCATCGAGGCCGGCGCCGAGCTTGGCGGAATAACCGCGGGCAACGCCTACACGGCGTTGGGCACCGCGGCCCTGGCCATCGGCGATGCTGTGACGGCCCAGGACGCGGGCGAGAAGGCCGGGCAGCACATGAGTGTCCTGCCCGCGAGAGCGGCGGTGCAGCGCGTGTTCAGTGCGCAGGCCGCGCTGGCCGGCGGGGATCTGGTCGCGGCCCGCCGTTTGGCCGACGAGGCCGTCGCGACAACGACCGGCTGGTCGCTGACGTGGGCGCTGAGTACGCGCACCCGGGTGGCGATCGCACAAGGGGAGTCGGAACAGGCGGAACGCGACGCCCACGACGCGCTCGCGCGTGCCGCCGAACTCGAGGCGTACCTGTTCATCCCTGACATCCTCGAATGCCTCGGCACCCTGGCCGGCGGGGCCGGCGGTCAACGCGAAGCCGCGCGGCTCTTCGGCGCAGCCGACGCCATCCGGCAACGCAGGGGCGCGGTTCGGCTCAAGGTCTGGGACGCCGGCCACCAAGCCTCGGTGGCGGCGCTGCGAAATGCATTGGATCAGGCTGACTTTGAAACAGCGTGGGCGGAAGGCGCGGCGTTGTCCACCGAGGAAGCAATCGCCTACGTGCAGCGCGGCCGGGGCCAACGCAAACGACCGGCCAGCGGGTGGGCCTCACTCACCCCCACCGAGCGCGACGTCGTCCGTCTCGTCAGCGAAGGGCTCGGCAACAACGACATCGCCACACGGCTTTTCGTCTCACCCCGCACCGTGCAAACCCACCTCACCCACGTCTACACCAAACTCAGCCTGACCTCGCGCGTCCAACTCGTGCAAGAAGCAGCCCGCCACAACTGACAGCGAAACATCCGCCTTTAAGCGGCTGGGATATACGCGTTTGCGCTGATGTTTTGCGGTACGCGCGTCGCGCATGCTGGCTAGCATGAGCGACATTGATCGGCGCGACGAGACGCCGTTGCTGAACTGGAGCGAGCTGGGCGTGAGCGGGCTGCTACCGACAGGCACGGTGACCTTGCTACTGGCCGACGTCGAGGGCTCCACGCGACTCTGGGAAACCCAGCCCGAGCAGATGACCGCGGCCATGGCGCGAATGAATCAGGTGGTGTCGGACACCATCGCCACGCACAGTGGCGTGCGCCCCGTCGAGCAAGGCGAGGGCGACAGCTTCGTGGCCGCCTTCGCCCGCGCCTCCGACGCGGTGGCCTGTGCGCTGGAGTTGCAGCGCGCCCCGCTGGCCCCCATTCGTCTGCGCATCGGGATCCACACCGGTGAAATCCAACTGCGCGACGAAGGCAACTACGCCGGCCCGACGATCAACCGCACCGCGCGAGTGCGCGACCTGGGCCACGGTGGCCAAACCCTGCTCTCCGGCGCCACCGAAGCGCTCGTGCTGGACGGGCTTCCCGATGACGTGTGGCTGTCCGACCTGGGCACGCACTCGCTACGCGATCTCCCCCGCCCCGAACGGGTGATGCAGCTGTGCCATCCAGATCTGGCCAACGAATTCCCGTCCTTGCGAGTGTCGAAATCGGTTGTATCGCAGCATCTTCCGACGCAGCTGACCAGTTTCGTCGGGCGCGACGACCAGCTGACTCAGGTGCGGGAGCTCCTAACCCAGAACCGGTTGGTGACGTTGACCGGTGCCGGTGGAACGGGTAAGACCCGACTGGCAATCGAAGTCGCTCGCCAGCATTCCGGCGGATTCGGCGATGGGATTTGTTACGTGGATCTCGCGCCGATCACCGATCCCGATGTTGTCCCGATCGTGGTGGCCCGCGCATTCGAGCTACCTGATCAGCCCGGCCGCTCCACCATGGATGCCCTGCTGCGGTTTGTGCGCGACCGTCAGATGCTGGTGGTGCTGGACAACTGCGAGCATCTGCTGGATGCCAGCGCCGAGCTGGTCGTCGCCTTGTTGGGTGCCGCGCCGGGGCTGACACTTCTTGCGACCAGCCGTGAGGCGATCGGGGTGGCCGGTGAGCTGGGTTGGCGGGTGCCGTCGCTGTCGCTGGCCGACGAGTCGATTGAGCTGTTCGCCGATCGGGCCCGCCATGCCCGTTCCGATTTCACCGTCACGGATGACAATGCCGCCACGGTGGCCGAGATTTGCGCGCGCCTGGATGGGTTGCCGCTGGCGATCGAGCTCGCCGCAGCACGGGTCCGGGCCCTGTCACTAACTGAAATCGTCGAGAGCCTGCATGACCGATTCCGGCTGTTGACCGGCGGTGCGCGCACCGCGGTGCGCCGCCAGCAGACCCTGCGCGCCTCGGTGGACTGGTCGCACGTACTGCTGACCGAACCGGAACGCGTCTTGTTTCGTCGGCTGGCTGCCTTCCTGGGTGGCTTCGACCTCGACGCCGCCCAAGCAGTCGCAGGCGGCGGCGACGTACAGCGCTACCAAGTGGTTGATCAGCTCACCCTGCTGGTCGACAAGTCACTGGTGGTGGCCGACGACCGCGGGGGCCGAACCCGCTACCGGCTGTTGGAAACCGTGCGCCAGTACGCACTGGAAAAGCTCGGCGAATCGGGCGAGGCCGACATTGTGCGCGCACGCCACCGCGACCACTACACGGCGACGGCCACGCTGCTTGACGCGCCGGCGGGCAGTGATTATGGGCAGCGCCTCGAGGTGGCCAACACCGAGATCGACAACCTGCGCGCTGCATTCTCGTGGAGCCGGGAAAGCTCTGACGCAGAAATGGCGCTGGCGCTGGCGTCGTCGTTGCAGCCACTATGGCAAGCGCGTGGACGCCTGCGGGAAGGGCTGACCTGGTTCGACACCGCCCTGGCCGACCTCGACGCGCACCAGCCTCGGGTGACGCCCGCGGTGCACGCGCGCGCGCTGGCCGATAGAGCCACCCTCGGTGTGTGGGTGGCCTCGGCCGAGAGCCAGGATCAGGCTCAGCAAGCCCTGGCGATCGCCCGCGACGTCGACGACACGGCATTGCTGATCCGGGCGCTTACCGCGTGCGGCTACGTCGCGGCCTACTTCGACGCGGAGGCGGCCGGGGCGTACTTGGCCGAGGCGAGCGGCCTGGCCCGGGATTTGGGCGACCGGTGGAGGCTCAGCCAGATCCTCGTCGCGCAAGTCGTGGTGGGACTTGTGGCGCGTGACCCGATCACGGCCCGTGCGGCCGCCGAGGAGGGACGCGATCTCGCCGACGCGATCGGTGACCGGTTCGATGCGCGCCGGTGCCGCTGGTACCTCGCAGTCGCACAAATAAATCAGGGCGATCTGGCCGGTGCGGTAGCACAATTCGCCGCGGTGGCCGACGAGGCCGAGGCAGCTCACGATGAGATCTGGAGGGTGGATAGCCTCGTGGGCCTAGCCGTCGCCCTGGGGTACCGGGGTGACACCGCGGGGGCCCGGGCCGCCGCCGACGAGGCCGTCGAGGCCACCGCCGAGCTAGGTGGGCTTAAAGCGGGCGCCGCCTACCACGTGTTGGCTTTTGCGGCCCTGGCCGCCGGCGATGTTGCGACGGCGCAGGACGCGCTCGAGGCGGGCTGGCCGCTCGTGAGTGCCGTGCCACAGGCGGCGGGGGTGCAGCGAGTCCTCAGTGCTGAGACGGCGCTTGCGGGTGGCGATCTGGTCGCGGCCCGCCGCTGGGCCGACGATGCTGTATCGACAAAAGCGAGCATATTCGCGTGGGACCCACTGACCACGCGCGCCCGCGTGGCGATCGCGCAAGCTCAGCCAGAGCAGGCCGAGCGTGACGCCCACGAGGCGCTCGCGGGCGCCGCCGAAGTCGAGGCGTACGTATTCATCCCCGACATCCTGGAATGCCTCGGCACTCTGGCCGGCGATGCTGGCAGTCACCGCGAAGCGGCCCGCCTCTTCGGCGCGGCATATGCCATCCGGCAGCGTATGGGTGCGGTGCGTTTCAAGGTGTATGACGCCGGCTACGAAGCGTCGGTAGCGATGCTGCGAGATACGATGAACGACAATGACTTTGACACGGCGTGGTCCGAGGGCGCGGCGTTGTCCACCGAGGAAGCGATCGCCTACACCAAGCGCGGTCGAGGCCAACGCAAACGACCCACCAGCGGATGGGCGTCACTCACGCCGACCGAACGTCAAGTTGTGCAACTGGTCAGCGAAGGACTGAGCAACAATGACATCGCCACAAGGCTTTTCGTCTCACCACGCACCGTGCAAACGCACCTCACCCACGTCTACACCAAACTCAGCCTGACCTCGCGGGTGCAATTGGTCCAGGAAGCAGCCCGTCACGCGTGAGAAGTGAAGCTGCTCTTGGTGTTCCCTAGCTGGATCTCCGTGCGTTGACACGGGCACCGATCGGCTCGGCAGCGACGACGGTGAACGGTGTGGCCAAGGGGAAGTCGCCCTTGAGCGATGTGATCCGGGCGGCCCGGACGATGGTGGCCAGTGCGAGGGTGGCTTCCAGCATTGCGAAATGGTCGCCGATGCATGAGCGAGGTCCGCCGCCGAAAGGCAGGTACTGCCAACGACTTCGGCCCTGCGATCGGTCCGGCAGAAACCGATCCGGGTCAAATGTCAGCGGGTGGTCCCACAGTTGCGGGTCTCGGTGCATGGCGTAGAAGCTGACCACCGCCATGGTGCCGGCTTCCAGCCGATAGCCGTCGACAGTCACATCCTTGTTGAGCATGCGGGGCGTTCCCGCGGCGGGCGGGCATAGCCGGAGGGCCTCGTGCAGCACCCGCACGGTGTGGCCGAGCCGGGGCACGTCGTCAGGCGTCAGCGGCCGATCACCGAGTGCGCTGACCTCATTGAACATTCGGTCTTGGATTTCGGAGTGGTGCCCAAGCGCCCAGAGTGAGTACGCCAGAGTGGTCGACGTGGTGTCGTGGCCGGCGAGGATGAACAGCACCAGCTCGTGGCAGATCTCATCGTCCGAAAGTGATTGGCCCGTAGATGGATCGGCTGCGGTGATCAAGGCACGCACAAGTGGCGCATCTCGGTCGGGATCTTTTCGCACCGCGGCGAGGATCTCGGCGGCGAGCTGATGCAGAGTCCTATTGCCTCGACGTGCCCGCTGCTGGCAGGGGGTGGGCACCCATTGCGGAAGATTCACGGGCCGGGTCCCGCGGTCCGCGATCCATGAAACGGCGGGTCGCAATGCCTGCCCGATAGCATCGGCCTGGGCGTCGAGGTCCATGCCGAGCACAGATCGGCCGAGCGCCCGCAGAGTAAGGGTGCGGCATTCGGTGTCCAGATCAACTGAGGCGCCGTCGCGCCAGCCGTCGACCACGGACTGCGCGGCCGCGGCCATGTGCCCGGCGTAGCGCGGGATGCGCTGTTTGGTGAACATCGGCTGGAGCGTTCGCCGCCGCGGCAACCATTCGTGGTGCGGCAGGACCAGCAGATTGCCACCCATCAGCCGGCGCAGCTGGATCGCGGTCGTCGTTGTGCCGCGATCGGCGATCTCGTCGGTGCGGCCCAAGACGTCGCGCGCACCCTGCGGCGACGCGATCAACACCGCCGTCGGGAAAAGCCATTTGGGCCCGAGCACGATTCGGGTGACGGGGCCGCCGGCATCGAGCAACTCCTGGTGCCCGTCGATCCGAGACCGCACGTCCCTGAGCTGGTCCCGATAGGGCAGCGGATTCTTCGGCGCCAAGGGCAGTTTGGCGACATCGGTCGGTACAGGCGTTTGAAGCATGGCCGTCAACCTTTCTGGACAACTAACTGTGCCAACACCCAGCCCTGAGGACATAAGTAGTGCACTACCTAAATCCGCTGGGTCCGGCGGTTGACTCGACTATCCGGCGCTATGAGGCCCAGAACGTCGGCCAAGGCACGTAGATCTGCGCCAATCGGGGTCGTATATTCCGTTGGCCGCAAATCTGCGCGTTTGCGCTGATGTTTTGCGGTTCGTCGGGTCGCATTCTGGCTAGCATGAGCGAGATCGATCCACGCGCCGACACGCCCCTAATGGACTGGAGCGAGCTAGACGTGAGCGGGCTGTTGCCGACGGGCACCGTGACGTTGCTGCTGGCTGATGTCGAAGGCTCCACAAAGCTGTGGGAAAGCCAACCCGAGCAGATGACCGCGGCGCTCGGTCGGATGAATCAAACGGTGTCGGAGATCATTGCCACCCACGGCGGGGTGCGCCCGGTCGAGCAGGGCGAGGGTGACAGCTTTGTGGCCGCATTTGCTCGCGCGTCGGATGCGGTGGCGACGGCGTTGGAAATGCAACGCGCGCCGTTGGCGCCGATCCGGCTGCGGATCGGCCTGCACACCGGCGAAATCCAGCTGCGCGACGAAGGCAACTACGCCGGCCCCACCATCAACCGCACCGCGCGACTGCGCGATCTCGGCCATGGCGGCCAGACCTTGCTATCGGGAGCGACCGAGGTGATGGTGCTCGACGCGCTGCCTTCCGACGCGTGGCTGTCCGATCTGGGCACCCACCAACTACGTGATCTGCCGCGCCCGGAGCGGGTTGTTCAGTTGTGCCATCCGGACTTGGTTAACGAGTTTGCGCCACTGCGCGTCTCTAAACCTCCAGTCTCCCAGCATCTTCCGACGCAACTCACGAATTTTGTTGGGCGACAGGCGGAGCTGAGTCAGGTGCGGGAGCTTCTGAGTGAGAACCGGCTGGTGACGTTGACGGGCGCGGGCGGCGTCGGTAAGACCCGGCTGGCCATACAGATCGCGGGTCAGCTCGCAGACGAGTTCGGTGGCGGGGTTTGGTATGTGGATCTGGCGCCGATTACCGACGCCGAGTTGGTGCCGACCACCGCAGCCCGCGCATTCGGTCTGCCCGACCAGCCCGGGCGTTCAACGATGGACACCCTGACGCGATTTATCGGCGACCACCAGATGCTGGTGGTCCTGGATAACTGTGAGCATCTGCTCGATGCCAGCGCGGCTTTAACGGCGGCGCTGCTGGCAGCATGTCCGGGATTGGCCTTCTTGCCGACGAGCCGGGAGCCCATCGGGGTGGCCGGTGAGGTGAGTTGGCGGGTGCCGTCACTGTCGTTGACCGACGAAGCCCTCGAATTGTTCAGTGATCGGGCCCGCCACGCCCGGCACGATTTCGCCGTCACCGACGACAACGTCGCGGCGGTGGCCGAAATCTGTACGCGACTCGACGGTTTGCCGCTGGCGATCGAGTTGGCAGCGGCGTGGGTCCGCGCCTTGTCACTGACCGAGATCCTGGACACATTGCACGACCGCTTCCGGTTATTGACCGGCGGGGCGCGCACCGCAGTACGCCGCCAGCAGACCCTGCGCGCCTCGGTGGATTGGTCGCACGCCTTGCTGAGCGAACCCGAACGGATGCTGTTTCGCCGGTTGGCGGTGTTTTTCGGCGGATTCAACCTCGGCGCCGCACAAGCGATCGCCGGCAGCAGCGACATGCCGCAATACCAGGTCGTGGACCTGCTCACCCTGCTCGTGGACAAATCGTTGGTGGTCGCCGACGAGACGCGGGGGCGCACCCGCTACCGGCTGCTGGAGACGGTGCGCCAGTACGCGGCGGAAAAGCTCGGCGAGTCTGAGGAAGCCGGTGATGTGCGCACGCGTCACCGCGATCACTACACATCGATGGCGGCGCTGCTCGACGGGCCGGGAGGCAGCGATTACGGACACCGCGTCGAGCAGACCGAAACCGAAATCGACAACCTACGCGCCGCATTCGCCTGGAGTCGCGAAAGCGGTGACGCTGACTTGGCGTTGGCGTTGGCGTCGTCGCTGTCGCCGCTGTGGCAACCGCGGCCCGCCGAGGGGGTTGCGTGGCTCGACGCGGTCCTCAACGAGGCCAACGCGCACCACCTCGACATCGCTCCGGCTGTGCGTGCGCGGGCGCTGGCCGACAGGGTCTTGCTGGCCGCGAATATCGGGTGGTACGCCGACCTCCCGGGTCAGGCCGACGAGGCCCTCACCATTGCGCGTCAGCTCGATAACCCGGCCCTGCTCATGCGCGTGCTGGCCGCCCGTGGACTGATCGGCTTCGGCTCTGCGGAGGCCCAAGAATACCGCGCTGAAGCGATTGGCCTTGCTCGCAAACTGGGCGACCGGTTGAGGCTCAGCCACATCCTCAGCATCGAGACGCTCGTGGCATCGTTTACCGGCGACGTGATCGCGAAACGTGCAGCGGCGCAAGAGGGATGCGAGCTTGCTGAGGCGATCGGTTACCGCGCCGGATTTGTCCGGTGCCGCTGGTATCTCGGACTCGCACAGCTGGCACAGGGCGATTGCGCCGGAGCGGTCGAACATTTCCGCACCGCCGGCGCCGCGGCCGAGGCGGGCCATTATGCGAACTTTCAGAGGTACACGCTGGCCTTCGAGGGAGTAGCGCTTGCGTGGCAGGGTGACGCCTGCGCGGCAAGAGTCGCGGCAAGCGAGGCTTTGGAGGGTGGCGACAACGAGCTTGGCAGCCTCAACGCCGGCCTCGCCTACACAGCACTGGGTATGGCGGCGCTGGCGGCTGGGGACGCCGCCACCGCGCGAACGGCAACCGACGCCGCCTGCCTGCACGCAAAAGGCGCCCCGCCCGGGATGTCGGCGCTGTCCCGCGCTTTCAGCGCGCAGGCGGCACTGGCCGACGGAGACCTTGTTGCAGCGCGGCGAGCGGCCGACGAGGCGATCGCGACCGCCGCGGGGTGGTACTCGATGTGGGCATTGCTTAGCCGCGCGCGGGTGGCGTTCGCGCAAGGAGAGCCGGGGCTGGCTGAGCGCGATGCGCACGATGCGTTGGCGTGTGCTACCGAATTTGATACCCAACTTGGCGTTCCCGACGTCCTGGAGTGTCTCGCTGCGATGGCGTGCGATGTGGGTAGTCACCAAGAATCCGCACGGCTATTCGGCGCGGC
>Ga0302178_10002837_pt1 | contig 13418 bp, 14 predicted proteins | sample I_Palsa_E1_3_FD_198790 | JGI IMG/M metagenome (GOLD analysis project Ga0302178, IMG submission 198790) | Peat permafrost microbial communities from Stordalen Mire near Abisko, Sweden - I_Palsa_E1_3 | ecosystem: Environmental > Terrestrial > Soil > Palsa > Peat permafrost | place: Sweden... | reverse complement strand
CGCCGCCGAGGGCGGCCGCTGCGGCCAGGCTGATGCTGGCGATGATGATTTTCGGGTGTCGCATGGTCTTAGCTCCTTGAGGTATCGATGATGCACTATCTACTAACACGTTTAGTAGAAGAGGATGGTTCACTTGCCGTGGTCATGGCTGCCCGGGCGATGGCGCGGACCTGGTCGCCGGTGACGGTTTCTTGTTTCAGCAGGGCGGCGGTGCGCTGGTTGAGGGCGTCGCGGTGGCTGGTGAGCAGGTCGCGGGCGCGGGTTTCGGCCTGGGTCAGGATGGCGGCCCCTCACATGTCCGGCTGGAGGGAAAATGAGCACGTCATCACCACGCGGTGGCCGAGGGCCGGGATCCGCTGGCTGGTTATCCACCTCGAGTCGATGACCCAGCTGCTGGCGACAAGGATGCGCGGGGAGCCGTCCGGCCGGGTGTCGCCAAGGTGCAGATCGAGCTGGCAGGCCAGCTCATGCTCGGTGCCCCTGACATTGAGGTAGCCGACGGTCCGCCACCCGGCCGGAACCCAGGCCAGCAGCTCGGACCGGAAGCTGATCTCTGGGTAGGTCACGGCGTCCAGGAAGCCGGGCCCGGCCAGCAGCCGGTCCAGCAGAGGTGACCCGGTGCTGATGGCGCTCGTCCTGGCGGCCAGCCGCGCGGTGGAATCCTCGATCGGCTCGGTAATGAGCACCCGGCCGGTGAGCGGCACGCGCCCGAGCACGGGCCGGCCGACGGCCCGGGCGGCAAAAGACGCATACGACCGGGCCGGGTCCACCCGCCAGCTGCCGACCGCTAGCCGCGGCAAGCCTGCTGTTAGGAACTGATGGCCGGGCGTTGTCGCGGTCACGGGGATCTCCTTCACTGGCCGGATCAGGTAGCCGTCGGCACGCCGGGCCAGGTATCGCGCCCGGGTGCTGTAAGGCGCACGAGAGCCGGCCTTGTACTAATGCAGGTAGTAGATGTTCATCCGAACGAGGTGGCCTCATGCCCGGGCCTACCGCCACGCCCCGGCCGGCGGAGAGCTCGGCCGGTGCGGTGAGCCCACGGCAGGGCGGCTCAGGCGTCATGCCGCAGCCGCCTGGCGGCGGGCCTGCCATGCGGCCTCGGCTTGTCCCATCGGGGTGGCGGCGGGGCCGTGGGTGAAGGGCCAGATTTCCTCGGCGATGGCGCGCCAGTCGGCGGTGGCGGACAGTTCGCCGAGGACGGCGAACAGGCCGAGGTTGATGCGCTGCAGGATCACGTAGGGCTGCGGGACAGCGATGTAGGCGGCGACGGGGCTGCGCAGGTCGAAGAAGCGGCGGACGACGGAGGAGGCGTAGTCGCTGGTGATGGTCAGCGGTCCTGGTTCGCGGATGGTGTCGTAGAAGACGGCCAGGTGCTCGACGATCGCCTCGGTGCTGAGCGGAGCGCCCGGGCGCAGGAATCCGGCCTTCTCCAGGCTGGCGCGGAACGCCTCGGGGTCGTGCTCGACGCAGATGGTGCGGGCCATCGCCATGAGCGGCTGCAGTTCGGCCGGGGTGAAGTGCCTGACCAGCCCGAAGTCCAGGAAGGTGACCTTGCCGCCGGGGTGGAACAGGTAGTTGCCCGGGTGCGGGTCGCCGTTGAAGGCGCGTACCTCGTACAGGCTGCGGAAGGTGAACCGGTAGATCGTCTCGGCGGCCAGGTCGCGTTCGTGCTGAGGCCAGCCGACCAGTTCGGCGAAGCGGGCTCCGCTGGAGAGCTCGCTGGTGATCACCCGGCGGGCGGACAGCCCGTCGATGATCGCGGGGATGGTGATGGTGGGGTGGCCATGGTAGTAGGCGGCCATCAGGTACTGGCTGGCGGCCTCGCGGCGGTAGTCCAGCTCCTCGCCGATCCGGTCCCGCAGCTCGCTCAGCAGCGCGCCGATGTCCTGGGCCGGCGCGGCGATGCGGAGCATCCGGCGCAGCAGCGCGACGTTGCGCAGATCGGCCGCGATGGTCTCGGCGATGCCCGGGTACTGGACCTTGACGGCGACCGCGCGGCCGTCCAGGGTGACGGCCCGGTGCACCTGCCCGATCGAGGCGGCGGCGATCGGCCGCGGATCCCAGCGGGCGAAGACCAGTTCCGGCGGCGCGCCGAGTTCTTCTTCCACCACCGCCGCAGCCAGGTCCGGGCTCATCGGCGGGACGCTGTCTTGCAGCCGGGCCAAGGTGTGGCGGACCGCGGGCGACAGGCCGTCGTCGACGTAGCTGGCCATCTGGCCGATCTTCATCATGACGCCCTTCATCGCCCCCAGCGTGTCGGCGACGTCTTCGGCGGTCTGCAGGGCCAGGTCCTCGCGCAGCAGCTGGCGCTGCTCGCCCGCGGCCGCGAACAGCCGCGGCGCGCTGGCCGCGTAGCGGACCCCGCCCCGCGCGGCCAGCCCGAACGCCGCCCGGGCGCGGCCAAGGCGCAGCCGCCCGGGCCGGCGGCCAGGCAGGACCAGCGTCAGGACCAGGGTCGCGGCACCCGCCACCATCGCGGCCAGGAGCTTGATGAGCCTCATGCCGGCCGCCCCGCGCGCATCCGCAGGGTGATTCGCTGCCGCGCCTCGAGCACGCCGGGCTGACCGAGGAACAGGGCGTCAAGGACGCCGAGCGACTGCCGGATCTCCGTCCGGCGGCCGGGTGTCAGGGGCGGCGGCGCGTCGTAGCCGTACATCTGCCGGGCCCAGCGCGGGAGCACGGCGATCGCGGCGTCGCGGAGATCCTGCCAGATCTCCGCGGTGTCCTCGTCCATTCCCGGCGGATCGAGCAGGTAGGCCATTGATTCGGCGGCCGCTGGCGTGCAGCGCAGGGTCGGCCGGACCGACGCGATATAAAGGTCAAGCTCGGGGATGTTTGAGGGCACCAGGTAGCGGGGCACGCCGGTGAGCTCGGCTGCGGTCACCATCTCCGCGAGGTAGCGGTTGCTGTCCGCGGCAGAAAGCGCCGTCCCGACCAGGCTTCCGGCGGCCAGGACGGAGTCGACCAGCGCGCCGTGCACCCACAGCAGGAGAGCGGGATCGCCCGCCGCGTACGGCCGGCCGCTCACCGCGTCGGTGCCGCGGACATGATCATGGATGCGCCGCACCCGGGCCGCGGCCTGCCCGGCCGCGGCTCGGTCGCCGAAGGTGACCGTGGCCAGGTACGCCGAGGTGGCGGCGAGCCTGCCGGCGGGATCCCGGCGCCAGCCGCTGTGCTGATCGACGCCGGCCATCGCCAGTGGATGCAGCGCCTGCAGCAGCAGGGACCGCAGGCCCGCCACCGGGGAGGCCAGGTCAGCGCTCATCCGCCAGGTGACGCTGGCGGGCCCGAAGAAGCCGTCGTCCCTGGTCCCTTCAGGCACACCCGACGCATACGCAGCCGCCGAGCGCTCGATAAGGCCGGTCGCGGTCGCGTACAGATCCGCCGTGTCAGTCAAACCAACCAGCTCCTTCGCAGGCATCGCAGCGCCGACTCTGTCGTCGTCGTCATCGTCCGGTCGAGCCTGGCCAGGTCTGATCGGCAGCCTCGAGTCGGCTCATCTACTAACACGGATAGGAGATAACGACTGTTCACGGCGAACGGCTGACGATCAGTGCTGGCGGCGGCAGCCGGCGATGACCGTGCCGGGCAGGCGGCCGTGCCCTAGTTGGCGGACGGTGTCCCTCGCCCGCGCTCCGCCATGATCGCCAGCCGTTGCAAGATGGCGGCCGACGGCTCGCCCGTCGCCTCATGCAGCTCGTGCATCAGCACCACCGAGGTCACGTGCAGGCCGACCGGCGGTGGCGAGGACGACCAGGGTGGTGGCGAGCAGCCGAGGATCGCGGGCGCGGGTGGCCGCATCGTCGGCGTGCAGTTCCACCAGCCGCGCTACCTGGTCTTCGGCGTCCCGCATCAGCGGCATGAACGGGAGGACCTCGCGGCCGATCCTCGCCAGGCCAGCAGCCGGTGATGGCGGCCGGTCAGGTGCGCTCGCTCGTGCGCTAGCACCGCATCCAGCTGGCCGGGCTCGAGGGCCTGCACCGCGCCGGTGGTCAGGGTCACCGTAGGCTGCCGGCCGGCCACGCAGTAGGCGGCCGGCTGGGCATGCTCCAGTAGCACGGCTCCCAGGGCCGGGGCGGGCTGCCCGACCAGCCGCGCGGTCTGCGCGTGCCGTAGCGCCTGCCGTGGGCGGCGCGGAAGTGGGCCAGCGCGGTAAGCGCGGTGCGGGCCACGACAGCGCCCGCCAAGGTCAGGCCCAGGGCGACCGAGGCGCCGCCCGAGCCGGCCACCTGGCCCGGCCCAGCATCGGAGAACCCAGGACCCCCAGACCGCCCGCGTACGCCAGCAGCACCGCGGCGACGGTCACCGGGACTCCCCGGCCTCGGCCTCGCCGGGTGCCTGGCCGAGCGCCTCGCGCAGCAGCGCCGCGTCGTGCGGGCTCATCTGGAGCGCGAAATGCGCCAGCGCCGTGCGCCGGTCCGGGCTGGTGGCCAGCGCGTCGCTCATCAGCGCCGCGGTGTAACTGGACCGCGACCCGGTGGGCTCATAGCGCCAGGCCCGGCCGTCCCGCTCCCGCCGCAGCCACCCCTTGCGGTACAGGTTCTCCATCACCGTCATCACGGTGGTGTACGCCGGCGCCCGGTCGTCATGCAGAGCGTCGACCACCTCGCGGACCAGCACCGGCCGGCCCCACTCCCACAACCGATCCATGATCACGGCTTCCAGCTCACCGAAACGTCGCATCCTCACTCCCGACCATGGCTGTGCCAACCGACGCGCCCGCCGTTACCTACTAACACGCATAGAACAACCTTACGGTGCAGCCGCCGGGTCCTACCGCCGTGATCACGATGTGCCGCTGATGGTCCCTACCTGAAACTTCCGGGACCCACCTGGGTGACAGGCCCTTTGCCCGCCCCCAGAAGGCCGAGACGATCGGCAGGCTCGCTTCAGGTGCATCAAAGAAGGACACGTGTTGTGCCGACTGGACTCGACCCCGAGCAGGCCGCGGTCATTAGGGCCAGCCGATCAGGGTCGGCAAGCCCAGCCGTTAGCCACGCGATCCGGTGACGGGAGGCGGCCAGCGTTTGACTGATCGAATTGACGCTGCGACTGGCTCGCCACGAAGGGGATCGGAGGTCCGTGGCGGCGGCCTCTGCGCGTGCTTGGGAGCGGTTGCTACTCAGCTGGCGTGGCGGAGCGTGCCGCCAGTTGGCTGGGGCTGGGCCGGGGGGATGCTGCCGCGGAATCCGGGGGAGTAGGCGAGGTGGAACCCCCGGGTGGGAACGGTGGCGCCGAGCTGCGCGAAGAGCCCTGCGGCTGAGAGCGTGGCCCGCCAGAGCAGGGCGTACTGCGGCGGTGGCGTCAGGGTGCGCAGCGCCGGGGCAAAGCGCGGCTGGGTGAGGTGGGCCATCAGTCCGCGCAGCCACGCGCGGGAGTACGTGAAGGTGGTGTCGGCGCCAGTGGCCGCGAGGGGGTGAAGCAGTTCGATGATCAGCCTCGGGTCGACCTGGGCATCCGGGGCGAGCGCCCCGGACTGGCGGGCCAGCCGTACCGCCGCCGGTTCGTCCCCGGCGAGCACTGCGGCGGCGAGCTGCCCGAACGGCGCAGGGATGCCGCCGGGCGTGGCGGCGACCGCGCCGAAGTCCAGCATGCCGAGCCGGCCGCCCGGCAGCAGCAGGAAGTTGCCAGGGTGCAGGTCGGCGTGCATCCAGCCGGTGCACGGCGCGGGCGCATAGATGGCGTGCCCGAGCAGCCGGGCGGCCAGATCCGCCGCGTCGCGCCGGTCGAGCTCGCGCCAGCCCTCCGGGAGCCGATCGGTGCGCCCGTCGAGCAGTGCGGACAGGGGCGCCCCGTCCAGCCAGCGGGTGATTAGCACCCGTGGTGTCGCGGCGTAGACGGCCGGGACCGTGACGCTGGTCCGGCCTGGTGGTTCGTGCGCCCCGGCGGCACGGGCCGCGGCGATCTCCTTCGGCAGGTGGTGCGTGAACGCGGCCGCGACTTCGGCCTGGACCTGCCCCTCGCGCACGTAATCCAGCTCCTCGACGATGCGCCCAGCGAGTTCGTCCGCCAGCCCGGACACGTTCAGTCGGGTGAGCCGGGCCATCACCCTGGCCAGCAGCCGGGCCTGGCGCAGGTCTGAGCGCAGGGCCTGGCCCACCCCCGGGTACTGCACTTTCACCGCCACCTGCACGACCTGGCCGCCGTCGATCCGCCATTGCCCGCGGTGCACCTGGCCAATCGAGGCCGCCGCGGCCGGGATGTCGTCGAAGGCCACTAGCCGGTCCTGCCAGCCCGGCCCGTAGACGACCGCGAGATCAGCGGCAACCACCCGGCGGGCGACCTCAGCCGGCATGGCCGGCGCCGCGTCGGTGAGCCGCCGCAGCGCGGACCGATAGGGCGCCGCGACTTCCTCCGGCAGCGCCGCCTCGAACACCGACATCGTCTGCCCCAGCTTCGCCGCCCCGCCTTTCAGCTCGCCAAGGGTGGCGAACACCTGCTCAGCGGTGCGGGCGGCGATCTGGTCAGCACCGGCCCGGGACAGCCGGCTGGCGGCGGTACGCGCAGCATGCCGCAGCGGCAGCAAAGCCAGCCGACCGGTACGCTCGAGCGCACCGGTCGGCAGGACCGGCCGCTCCCGGCTCCCCGCCGCTGCTGGCAGCGGCCGCTCCTGACCCTGATGTATGTCGGTCATCTCGACCGTCCTCCTTCTGCCGTTGTTTGCCTGGGGCGGTTCGTGGCCTGGCGCCGGGGACGCGGCGCACCGGCGTACCCGGCGGCGTGACCGCCCGAGGTGGCCAGGGCCCGCGCGCCCACCGCCCGCACGATCAGGTCCGTGCTCTGCGCTAGCGGTGCCGGGCCGAGGTGAGCAAACATCCGTGTCCTTACTGTTGTCGAGCAGCCCCGCGGAGCGGGACCGCCACGGCGCACCGGTGAAGCCACCGTCAACTACTAACACGCATAGGAGACAAGGGGTGTTCAGAGGTCCCAGCACGGTGTCCACACGTGCACGAAATCGACCGCGAGAAGGCCGCCGGCCCGGGCCGGCAGGACCTGCTTGCAGCCCCGGCCGGCGGGGCGCGGAGCCGAGCCCGGCGGCACGCAGGGATCGGCTGTACCGTCCAGGCCGCGACCATGTGGCCGAGCGATGAGTCGCTCGCCTTGCGCCCGTGCGAGCCGAAACCTCGTCCACGCCACGCGACCAGCCTGTTCGGGCCGGCCTGGCCGCACAGCCGCCAGGCCGGGTGCCGGCCTAGCCAGGCGCAGGCCGTCCGCCGGGTCGGCTAGCCATGCGATCAGGGCGGCAAGGTCGTGCCCGCTGGCCCTCCGGTTGCCGGGGGGGCAGGCCAGCCCGGCGGTCAATGAACAAAAGCTATCTACTATACGTGTTAGTAGATATGCAAACCCTCAAACGCAGTAAACGAGTCCAGCCGGTTGACCGCAGACCCCGACGCGTCCCAAGCCGGGGAGCGCTGGCGGCAGTCCTATTCGGCGTGGTGGTACTAGCCGCCTTCGGGCACATCACCACCTTCCTCCTGTTCCTGCTCGCCGGAATCGCCGTACTTACGGCAGTCCTTCGCCGGCGCCGATCCGGGAGGTGACCGCGTGGCTGGTGAGCGGGGCGTGAGCCGTCGGCTGCGCCTTGTCGAAGGTGAACGACGCGAGGCCGAGCGGGTCCCGGACGCACTGATTCGCCGGGTCCGTGGCGCCATGATCGAGGTGGAGGGCGTCAGCAAGTCCTTCGGTCAGACCAGGGCGCTGGCCGGGGTGGACATGAGCGTCCCGGCCGGGACCGTGCAGGGGCTGCTCGGGCCGAACGGAGCGGGTAAGACCACCCTGGTGCGGATCCTGGCCACCCTGCTGGCCCCCGACACCGGGCGGGCCCGGATTAGCGGCGTCGACGTGCAGAAGGACCCGAACACCGTCCGCAGCCTGATCGGGCTGGCCGGCCAGTACGCGGCGGTGGACGAGACGCTGACCGGCCGGGAGAACCTGGTCATGGTCGGCCGGCTCTACCGGCTCGGGGCCCACGCTGGCCAAGGCCCGGGCCGGTGAGTCGCTGGAGCGGCTGGGGCTGGTGGAGGCGGCGGACCGTCCGGTGAAGACCTATTCGGGCGGCATGCGCCGCCGCCTGGACCTGGGCGCCAGCCTAGTCGGCCGGCCCCGGGTGCTGATCCTGGGCGAGCCGACCACCGGGCTCGATCCCCGCACCCGGCTGGACATGTGGGCGTTCATCCGCGATCTGGTGGCCGGGGGTACCACCGTGCTGCTCACCACCCAGTACCTGGAAGAAGCCGACCAGCTCGCGGACCACAGCATCGTCATCGACCGGGGCAAGGTGATCGCCTCCGGCACCTCCGCTGAGCTCAAGGCCCGGCTCGGCAGCGACCTGATCGCGGTAGAGGTGCGCGCCGCCGAGCTGGACTGGGCCACGGCGGCGCTGGCCGGCATCGGCTGCGGCGCGCCGGTCATCGACCAGGCCCGCGCCCAGATCACCATCCCGGTCTGCGACCCGGTTCCCGACCTGATGGCGGCCCTGCGCACCCTGGATGCCGCCGAGATCGTCCCGGTGGACCTGGGACTGCGGCGGCCCTCCCTCGACGACGTCTTCCTGTCCCTCACCGGGCGGGCCACCGGCGACGACGACCCCACCGACCCGCTGACCACCGCCCCCCGTACCCCCAGCCGTCCCGGAGCCCCGCATGACCGCCGTCCAGTCCGCCCCCGCCCGCCCGCCAGCGCCACCGGAGAAGCTGACCACGACCGAGCCCGCCCCGCTCCCGCGCTCGGCCGTCTTCGCCGGCGCCGTGGTCATAGCCCGCCGCAACCTGACCCGCATCGCCCGCACACCCCAGCTGCTGGTCTGCGCCACCATCCAGCCGGTCATGTTCGTGCTGCTGTTCCGTTACGTCTTCGGCGGCGCCATCCACGTCCCCGGGATCAGCTACGTCGACTTCCTGATCCCGGGCGTCATCGTGCAGACGGTCGTGTTCGGCGCCACCTCCACCGCAGTCGGCCTGTCCCAGGACATGAGCAACGGCATCATCGACCGGTTCCGGTCCCTGCCCATGTCCCGCTCGGCCGTGCTCGCCGGACGGACCGTCGCTGACCTGGTCCGCAACGTCTTCGTGGTGCTGCTGATGATCGTCGTCGGCATGGCCGTCGGCTTCCGTTTCCACAACGGCTTCCTGCCCGCCGTGGCCGCCGTGTTCGTCGCACTGCTGCTCGGCTACGCCCTGTCGTGGGTGTTCGCCCTGATCGGGCTCACCGTCGCCGACCCCGAAACCGCCCAGCTCGCCGGCTTCCTGCCCATCTTCCCGCTGGTGTTCGCCAGCTCGGCCTTCGTCTCGATCCAGAGCATGCCCGGCTGGCTGCAGGCCTTCGCCCAAAACCAGCCCATTAGCCGAGCCGCCGACACCGTGCGGGCCCTCACCGAAGGCGGCCCCGTCGCCACCAACCTCATCTGCACCCTCCTGTGGAGCACCGCCATTCTGGCCGTCTTCATCCCCCTGGCGGTCCGCCGCTACCGCAAGGTTTAGCACCGCCAGGCGATGTCCGGCCTGGGCCACGCCCAGATCACGATCCGCGGGCCGCCGTCGAGTCCTCCTGATGTCCGGGCATTGCCGTGGCCCGGTGGCGCAAGAGGAAGGACTCGGTAATCAGGCCGAACGGCACGTCATGCGAGGCGGATCCGGACCGGAATGCCGCGAACCGCCGACCAGCTCAAGGAACTTACGGACGAGGTCGTCGCCTGGATCCCTACGGCAGCCGGTCACCTCTACCTGGTGAACAGAAGAGATCCCCTGTCCGTGTTAGTAAGAGGATCTGTCCGCTAGGTGCCTGGCGGGCACGCGGGCAGGAGATCTGGCCCTGGAGCCGCCGGCTAGCTGACCTGGCAAGCGAAGGAGATGCTCCGTGACTACGGCGACGTCCGGCATTCAGCTCCGACCCGGCGGGCAACGCGGCTGGCCGCCGGCAGCTGTGGGTCAATCTGGCCTGCCAGCTCGATGTGCACCTTCCCGGCACGCGACCGGGCGGCCCGCCGCGCGTCATCATCGCCAGCAGCCGGGTCATCGACGCGAGGTGGGTAACCAGCCAGCGGGTGCCGGCACTCGGCCGCCGTATCGCGATGACATGCTCATTCTGGGTCGAACCGGACACGTGAGCGGCTGGTCGTCGTCCGCCGCCCGTGCGTGCGGGTCGCTTGCCGTTGCCTGCCGCCGCTCCCGGCGGCGTGTTACGGATGCGTTGCCTGCATCGCGCCCCGTCAACCCGGATCCGCCCCTGCCCATGTTGAGGATCAAGGAACGCCTGCTGAGGGCCTGGCTGGCATGCAAGCGTTCGACCGGGCTTTCGTTCCCGCGGCGCTTTCCGATCGTGCAGTTTCCCAACCTGCCGCTCATCGTCGGGGTCCTCGCTGGTGCGGCAGGCAAGTTCCTGGACGGCAGTGCACATTCCTACGCCGTGTCAGTGTCTTACCTGGCGATGACGATATGGGCATACGAGGAGCTGGTGCATGGGGTCAACTGGTTCCGGCGCCTCCTGGGACTGGCTTACGTGATTCTCCTGGTCGTGCGCGTCGCCGGCGCGTTGCACCCCTGATGTGTATTGCCGATGCCACGTTATTGCCCTCTGGCGGCGGACCTTTTCTCTGCCGGTCTGTCGCCGTGCCGGTCGCCAGACCGGCGTGTCCCGGGCCCACCGTTCCGGCCGCTGGCGGGTGTCCTGCTCACCCACGACGAGATCACCGTGGCGTTGAAAGCCGCCGAGATGCTGGTCCGGTCCCGCCTGATGATCGTGGTGCCCGGCCCGGGCCGGGTATTCACGCTGCTGCCTGGCAGTTCGCCTCCGGCGAGAAGCGCGCCTGCCGCGGCCGGGAACGGGATTTAATGGCCGCTGGTCACTACCCGCAGCGGCCCGTCCGGCAGAGCCGGGTGACGAGGGCGGGACGCAGCCGAAGTTCAGCCGGAAACGGATATCTCGTGCCACAGCCCGCCGTTCAGGTTGAGGTTATTGCCGTGAGCCTGGCCGGGGGCGGTATCGGCGATGTAGGTGTACAGGGGATGCCCGTCGTAGGTGGCCTGCGTCGCGCCGTCTGACCGCTTGATCGTGCCCAGCTTGCCGGTCACGCCCGGGCCGGCGGCCGGGGTCCCGGTCGCTGGCGGCCAGTAGGCAGCGCACGTCCCGTTGCAGTTCGATCTGGTCGGGGTATCGGGGGCGAACGAGTACAGAGTGAACCCCTTGGCGTTGGTGAGTACGGTCATGCCGCCGATCTTCGCCGTCCTCAGGCCGCCGGCGGCCGAAGGTCCCGGGCGCCCGCGCCGGCAACGGCGATGCCCAGCAGCACCAGGGCAGCAACCGACACTGCAGCGGCGGCCGCCCCGGCACCCGGCACCCGGCACGCCAGCCTGCAGCCTGGCCAGCATGGCTGCGGGACGCCGCTGGCCCGGCCGGCTGGCACTGCGCGGCGAGGGAAAGGGCACAGCCAGCCGATCACCGGGATGGACCGGTAGCCGGTCAGGTACAGGTCGAGGTGGATCGCCCCGGTCACGGCGAGTAGCCCGCCCCCGGCTACCCGGAGCCCGAGTCGCTGCCAGTTCAGTCCCGGCCGCCGCGTTTTCTCCATAGCCATTGACACGGCTCCTGCCTGCCCGCTGGTTCGGGCCTCGCACTGCTTGCTTTCAGCACCGCGCGCTGCGGGTCACCAGGGGTTCCCCTATCGATGGTGCACGGGTTCTCGGTGTATTGGCCCGGCCGTCCCGCCGCACCGGCGGTGGCCAGGACCGCCACGGCCAGCAGAACCCCCAGGGCAGCGGTGGCGGTGTCGGGGATCGTGTACGGGCCGTGAAAGCCGGACATGGCCGCCTGCGGGGCCGACGCGGCGCCGATCAGCAATGCGGCCCAGCCTGCCCAGCGCCGGCCGGTCTGGTATCCGCGCGCGGTCCGCACGCTCAGCACGGCCACGGCCAGCCCGGCCGCGACCAGCCCCGCAGTCGGCGCCGGGTGACGGGCCGCCGCCAGGACCAGACCGCACCGGGTCAGGTCCAGGACTGCCGCGCCGAGAAGCATCACGGCGATCAGATGCCGGCCGGCCCTAGGCCCGGCGGCAGGTGCTGCCTTCTCGCCATCGGCGCAGGCAGCGGTGATGTCCCAGGGCATGCGGTCGGCCATCAGCACGCGATCGCGTCGTGCTCTTCGAGGTGCTGGCGCAATGCATCCAGCGCGTAATGCAGCCGTGATCTGGCCGTGCCGTCCGGTATGCCGAGCTCGCGGGCGACCGCCGCCATGGTCCCGCCCCGGTAGAAGGTCTCCACCAGCACGCTCTGGTGCGCGGATGACAAGTGCGCCAGGGCGGCGAAAATGAGCTGCCGGTCCAGGACCTCCTCCATTCCGGAGTCGGTCCCGATCTCGGCTGGCGGCTCTGGCGCGCTCATCGGCCGGGCCTGCTCGGCCCGGTTCGCGTCGATCAGCAGGTTGCGCGCGACCCGGAACAGCCAGGGCCGGATGGGCCGGTCATCGGCGCTGAGCTGGGGCAGGTGCCGCCAGGCCCGGATGAAGGTTTCCTGCACGATGTCATCCGCGCTCGCCCGGTCCGGGCAGAACTGCTCGACGTAGGCGTGCAGGGCGCTGGCGTAGTGCGAGTACAGCTGGCGGATCGCGGCATCGGGGTCGCCGGGCAGCTCGCCGCTGGCAGCATGCGTGGTAGCAGACATATCTACTAACACGGATAGTAAGAAGGTTGTGTTCACCGTGGCCGCTTCGGTTGCGGCGGGGCGCCTGCGGCGCGGGCATTCCCCGGAGACCTTCCCGGGCCGGCGACGCCCAGGTTGAGTAGGCAAGCCTCCGGACGCCTCCGGTGAGTTCCCGGCCCGCTGGCCGTGTCGAGGCGGCTGCCGGAAGAAAAATGAGACGATGCCTGAACTGCGGGCTTGCTCTATGCGTGTTAGTAGGTAACGGCGTACGCCGCAGGCATGGCCATGCTCGGGAGTGAGAATGCGACGTTTCGGTGAGCTGGAAGCGGTGATCATGGACCGGCTGTGGGAGTGGGGTCGCCCGGCGCTGGTCCGCGAGGTAGTCGACGCTCTGCATGACGACCGGGCGCCGGCGTACACCACCGTGATGACGGTGATGGAGAACCTGCACCGCAAGGGGTGGCTGCGGCGGGAGCGGGATGGGCGGGCCTGGCGCTATGAGCCCACCGGGTCGCGGTCCGCTTACACGGCGGCGCTGATGAGCGACGCGCTGGCCACCAGCGCGGACCACCGCACGGCGCTGGCGCATTTCGCGCTCCAGATGAGCCCGCACGACGCGGCGCTGCTGCGCGAGGCGCTCGGCCAGGCACCCGGCGAGGCCGAGGCCGGGGAGTCCCGGTGACCGTCGCCGCGGTGCTGGTGGCCTACGCGGCCTGCCTGGGCGTCCTGGGGTCCAGGATGCTCGGCCGGGCCCGGTGGACGGCCCGGGCGCCGCTGCTGGCCATC
>Ga0302178_10002831_pt1 | contig 13430 bp, 12 predicted proteins | sample I_Palsa_E1_3_FD_198790 | JGI IMG/M metagenome (GOLD analysis project Ga0302178, IMG submission 198790) | Peat permafrost microbial communities from Stordalen Mire near Abisko, Sweden - I_Palsa_E1_3 | ecosystem: Environmental > Terrestrial > Soil > Palsa > Peat permafrost | place: Sweden... | reverse complement strand
GGACCGGTCTGGTCGGAGCGCCGGCCTGCGGCGACGTGATGCGCCTGCAGATCAGGGTCAACGAGCAGGGGGTCATCGAGGACGCCAAGTTCAAGACCTTCGGCTGCGGGTCGGCCATCGCCAGCTCCTCTCTGGCCACCGAGTGGATCAAGGGAAAGACCGTGGACGAGGCCGAGGCCATCAAGAACTCGCAGATCGTCGAGGAGCTGAACCTCCCGCCGGTGAAGATTCACTGCTCGGTCCTGGCCGAGGACGCCATCAAGAGCGCCATCGCCGATTATCGCAAGAAGCAGTCGCAGCGGCGCGCCGCGTCGCAGTAAAGACTCGAAGAGGAGCATGGAAGCCAGCATCACAGTGACCCCCAAAGCCGTCGAGGCCATCGCCCGCCAGATGAAGAAGCGCGGGACGATCGACGCGGCGCTCCGCCTCGGCATTCGCGGGGGCGGCTGCTCGGGGTTCTCGTACGTCATCGAGTTCCACGACGGCAGCCCGCACGCGCGCGATCGCACCTTCGAGTACACCTCGACGGACGGGACGCCGGTGCGCGTGGTGGTCGACCCCAAGAGCCTCCTCTACTTGAGCGGCACCGAGCTGGAGTGGGAGCAGACCCTCATGCAGCAGGGGTTCAAGTTCAAGAACCCCCACGAGAAGACCGGGTGCGGCTGCGGTCACTCGTTCTCGGTGTGACGGTGGACCCCTTCGCGACGCTGGGCCTCCCCCCGAGCTACCACCTGGATCTGGCGGCGGTGGAGAAGACGCACCGCGAGCTGTCGCGCGCGCTTCATCCGGACCGCTTCGTGAACGCCGGCGCAAGCGAGCGCCGGGCCGCGCTGAGCAAGGCGGTCGAGGTCAACGAAGCGTGGCGGGTGCTGCGCGACCCCATTCGCCGCGCCGAGGCGCTGCTGGCGCTGGCCGGCACGGCGACGGGAGAAGACGACGCGCGGCAGGCCCGAACCGATCCCGAGTTTCTCATGGAGATGCTGGAGCAGCGCGAGGCGCTGGCCGAGGCCAAGCAGGCCAGGGATCTTTCCCGCGTGCAGGAGCTGGCCCGGGTGATCGAGGCGCGCTCGAAGTCGGTGGAGGGGACGCTGGGGACGGGGTTCGCCCGCGGCGAGGCCGCCTCTCTGGTGAGCAAGCTCTCCGAGCTCCGGTTCTACCGGCGCTTCCTCGACGAGGTGAGCGCCATCGAAGACGAGCTCGCCGCATAGGTCCCCGCCCATGGCCCTCTTCGAGATCTTCGACCCCAAGGGGCCCGCTCGCCCCATCGGCATCGACCTGGGGACCACCAACTCGCTGGTCGCTCACGTGACCAACGAGCGCCCGGCGGTGATCGCCGACTGCGATCTCGAGGTGCTGGTGCCCAGCGTGGTGAGCTACTTGCCCGGCGGCGAGGTGGTGGTCGGGCGGCGCGCGGCGCGTCTTGCCAGCGAGTATCCGCGGGACACCATCGTGAGCGTGAAGCGCTTCATGGGTCGCGGCGCCGGCGATCCGGAGACGCGGCGCCTGGGGCCCTACGAGTTCGTCGACGCCGCCGAGGGAGAGTCCAACACCGTTCGCTTCAAGGTGCAGGGCGATCGGGTGGTGACCCCCGTGGAGGTGAGCGCCGAGATCCTGCGCGTCTTGAAGCAGCAGGCCGAGGACGCGCTTCGCCAGGTGGGCGGCGCGGTCATCACCGTTCCGGCGTACTTCGACGATGCGCAGCGCCAGGCCACCCGGGACGCGGCGCGCCTGGCCGGCCTGGAGGTGCTGCGCCTGGTCAACGAGCCGACGGCGGCGGCGCTGGCCTATGGGCTGGAGAAGAAGCAGAACGGGACCTTCGCGGTCTACGACCTGGGGGGCGGCACCTTCGACGTCACCGTGCTGCTGCTCGACGACGGCGTCTTCCAGGTGCGCTCCACCGGTGGCGACAGCGCCCTCGGCGGCGACGACATGGATCGCGCCATCGCCCACGAGCTCCTGGCCGAGCTGGGGTTCGACGCCGCGCGCCAGACGCCGCAGCTGGTGCGTCTGGTGCTGGACGAGGCGCGCCAGGCCAAGCACGCGCTGACCACGCAGACCTCCGTCGAGGCCGAGGTCCCGGGGCAGCGGCGGGTGGTGCTCACCCGCGTGCGCTTCGAGGAGCTGATTCGCCCGCTCCTCGAGCGGACCGGGGCGGCCTGCCGGCGTGCCCTGAAGGACGCGGGCCTGCGCCCGGAGGAGCTCGACGGCGTCATCCTGGTCGGCGGCTCGACGCGCGTGCCGGCGGTGCGCGAGTACGTGGCCAAGCTCTTTCACAAGGAACCGCTGGGCGACATCGATCCCGATGAGGTCGTGGCCCTGGGCGCCGCGGTGCAAGCGGACTTGCTGGCCGGGGAGGGGAGAAGCGACGAGGTGCTTCTCCTCGACGTCATCCCGCTGTCGCTGGGCATCGAGGTCGGCGGCGGGGTGGTGGACAAGGTCCTGCCGAGGAACTCGACCATCCCCTGCTCGGCCAAGGCCACCTACACCACCCAGGAAGACCGCCAGACCGGCTTCGAGGTGCACGTCCTGCAGGGCGAGCGCGAGATGGTGGCCGACAACCGCAGCCTGGCGCGCTTCACGCTGAAGGGCATCCCGCCCATGCCCGCCGGAATGGCGCGGCTGGAGGTTACCTTCCAGGTCGACGCCGACGGCCTGCTGGGCGTAAACGCCAGGGAGCTCACCACCGGCATCGAGCAGACGGTGAGCGTCCGGCCGAGCTACGGCCTGGACGACGCCAGCGTGGAGCAGATGCTGCTCGATGCGCTGGACCACGGGGAGGACGACCTGGGACGGCGCCGCCTGGCAGAGAACCGGGTGGATGCGCGGCGCATCCTCATCGCCACGCGCAAGGCCCTCGACGTCGACGCCGACCTGCTCGAGCCGGGGGAGCGCGAGCGCATCGCTCTGGCCTGCGACGCGCTCGACGAGGCGGCCGCGGGGGAGGATCCGTCGAAGGTGCACGCGCGCATCGAGGGGCTCGACGAGGTCACCCGGGCGTTCGCCGGGCGGCGCATGAACCGCGCCATCGCGCGCGCCATCGAGGGCCAACGGGTGGATGCCGTCGAGCAGAGCGTCGATCACGCCAAGGGGATCGAAGAGGCGCACGCTGCTCGCGGTCCGCTGCCGGCCGGCGCGGTGAGCTGATGGCCACCGTGCGCTTCAAGGGGTACGGCGAGGTCGAGGTCCCGGTGGGGACGTCGCTGCTCGAGGCCGCGACGCGCGCGCACTTCCCCGAGGGGAGCGCTTGCGGGGGGGTGTGCGCCTGCTCCACCTGCCACCTCTACGTGAGCCAGGGCGCCGACCTTCTCAGCGAGCAAGAGGACGACGAGGCCGACATTCTCGACAAGGCCTTCGACGTGCGCGCCGGTTCCCGCCTGGGCTGTCAGTCCAGGATCGAGCGAGACGGCGTCATCGAGGTGGAGATCACGCGCGAGAGCGTGGAGGCCTACGAGAACGAGCACCCCGCCGAGCGCGGGAAGTACACCAAGCGCGCGAGCTGAGGTCGGGGCGGGGGTGGGAGGCGGCGGTGGGCGACGTGCGGGTGGGCGGCGACCTGCTCCTGGCGCTCCCGAGACGATGGGTGTGCGGTCTTCAGGCGATGGGTGCGTGGTCTTCAGGCGATGGGTGTGCGGTCTTCAGGCGATGGGTGCGCGGTCTTCAGGCCAGGGGTGCGTGGTCTTCACGCGAAGGGTGCGTGGTCTTCACGCGATGGGTGTGCGGTCTTCAGGCGAGGGGTGCGCGGTCTTCAGGCGAGGGGTGCGTGGTCTTCACGCGAAGGGGTGCGTGGCCTGTCAGATTCTCCGTGTAACTTGCCTCAAGCGGGCAGACGGTTTTCGAACATGATGGCGAAGTTGGCGAGCGCGCGTCCCCGGAGGGATCTAATCTTAGGCTCCCCCGCAGCGCGCTGGGGCAGCCGTATGCTGGCAGCCCATGCGCTACTTGGTTGCCGCTGCCGCTCTGCTCTCCGCATGCACCCCTTCGGCGCAGGCCGGTCCCCCCGCGCCCGCGACGCGGACCGCTGTCTGTCACCCGCCCCCGCCGGCCGGGGCGCCCCCACCCGCGCCGACCGAAGCCAGCCTGCTGCAGCGCAGCCACGACGTGCTAGCCGCCATGGATCGCGCCGACGTCGCCGTCGTCGAGTTCCAGCTCGCGGCCGACTACGTCCATTTCGAGGGCGACCTCGTCGATCGCGAGCACGAGCTCAGCACGCTGCGCACCCGCGGGACCGGGCCGCACATCGGCACGCGGACCTGGTCGCACGAGCACGTCATGGTGGGCGCAGGCGAGGCGATCGTCGTCGGCGAGGCCCTCGAGCACACCGCCGGCAACGAATCGCACGGCGGCTACAACTTCGACGGCTGGTACACGCTGGTGTGGACCCGCGACGGCGAGGCCTGGAAGCTCGCCTACCTGGGCTGGCGCCAGGGAGGTCCGACGAGCAAGCGGGCCACGTGGGACGAGATCTTCCGCAACTCAATCGGCTTCAACCACGAGCCCAATCGCCTGCTGGTCGACACGGTGGCGCACCTGCGGCCGGGCGCGGCCCTCGACGTCGCGATGGGCCAGGGTCGCAACGCGTTGTACCTGGCCGCGCACGGCTGGAGGGTCACCGGCGTGGACTTCTCCGACGAAGGGATCGCCGCGGCGCGCGCGTCGGCCGACAAGCGCAAGCTGGTCCTCGACGCGGTCGACATGGACATCGACAGGTACGACTTCGGCACCAACCGGTGGGACCTGGTCACGATGATCTACGCCACCGACAACACGACCTGGATGGAGAAGATCAAGCCCAGCCTGCGCAAGGGCGGGCGGTTCGTGCTCGAGTATTTCGCGCTCGACCCGAGCAACGGCGTGGACGACGGCATCCCTGCGGGCAAGCTGGCGAAGCTCTTCGGGGATGGCTTCGAGATCCTGCGCGACGAGGTCGTCGACGACGTGCCCGACTGGGGCATGGATCGGGCCAAGCTCGTGCGGTTCGTGGCGCGGAAGAAGTAGGGTGTCGTCGAACGCGGCACGCTTTGCCGAGGCGCAGGGTACCCAGAAACCAGGGCGCGGGCGCGGGCGCGGGCGCGGCGACCGAGTCGGAAGAGAGAGCCGTGGGGGGCTCGCTCTGGCTTTCCCATGGTCGCGCCGTGCTCGGGCGATTCAAGGACGCGCGCAGGAGCGCGCGCCGCTGCCAGGAGGCAGCGGTGCTTCGCATCCTTGAGTCGCCCTGTGCGCGGCGCGTGCGAGGGGGCGCCTCGCGAGAGACACGCGGGGCGAAGGAGAGAGACCATGTTGCGCATTTACACGGTGATTCTCGATGTGCTGCGGGATCTGCGGCCGGTGGTGGCGCAGATTGAGACGCACGACAAGGACCTGGGGCGGCAGCTGCGGAGAGCGGCGACCAGCGTTGCGCTGAATTGCTCCGAGGGGAGCGGTTGCAGCGGCGGGACAAGGCGGGAGCGGTACCGGAATGCGCTGGGCTCGGCGCGGGAGACGGGGGCATGCCTCGATGCGGCGATCGCGCTCGGCTACGTCGAGGCGGTCGAAGCGTCTTTGCTCGACAGACTGGATCATGTTCGCGCGGTTCTCGTGAAGAACGTCCTGTGAGAGGAAGCGAAGGCGAGCGCCGTCCCGCGGCGTCTCGCCTTCGCGCCTGCGCCCGCGCCCGCGCCTGCGCCCGCGCCTGCGCCCGCGCCCGCGCCCGCGCCCGCGCCCGCGCCTGCGCCTGCGCCTGCGCCCGCTCCTAGAACGCCCCGCCCACGCCCATCCACCCTCCGTGCCCGTGCTCCGCGTCGCCGGTGACCGCCAGCCTCGGGGTCAGCGTGAGGGGCGGCGCGCCCGTCGACGGGGAGGAGGCCTTGCCCGGCTCCCACGCGAGCAACGCCGCGTCGATGGACACCGCCGTGACCAAGCCGATGGCCAGGCCGACCGCCGCTCCCCCCAGCCAGGGAAGAACCTCTTCCTCCTCGGTGTTCCGGTTCGGGGAGGCCGTGGCGGCACCGATCCAGCCGCCCGCAGCGGCGAATGCGACCGGCACGCCAACACGCAGGAGGACGTCGGCGATGCCTTTGGCCCCCTGCCCATGCGCCACGTGCACCACGGAGGGACCGAGGGCGTACGTCAAGCCGCTCACGCCGAGGACCGCGCTCGAGCGCGACTCGGCGCCCGCCACCAGCAGCGCCAGCGAGGCTGCGTCGACGAGCAGGGTCTGCCAGCCGTACCATTGGCGCGGCGTCCCGGGCGAGGCCGGTTCGGGCTCGGGTGCGGGCCCCGACGTCGCGGGCGGCGGGCGCGGTCCGCTCCCTCGCTGATCGATGGCGACGACCTCCGACCAGGGCGCCGTGATCTCGGTGCCGTCGTCCAGACGGATAGTCACCAGGACGTTGGGCCGGTTCTCGATCACCGTGCCGCGAAAGGTGTGCCCCCTCACCTGGACGACGTCGGACCCGGCGGCGCGCGCGACCGACGGGAGCACTCCCAGAGCGCCCGCCGCCAGGAGCGCCGCGATGGCCGGACCTTGCTGCATCCCACGACGCCTAGCAAGCGACGCGCCCTCGACGCAGCACGGGTTTTTCCGGTCCCGGAGCGCGCCCCTGGCTCGACGCGGCACGCCCATCGCGACTCGCCGGTCATGGCGGGAGCGCGGCGGGCTCGACGCCCGTCAGAGGCGGATCCCCGGGGCCGGGTACTTCGCGCAGAGCTCCTTCACCTCGCCCGCGATCTTGGCCAGGCCGGCCTCGTCGCCAGGGGCCTGGGTCACCCGGTCGATCCACTCCGCGATGCGCACCATCGCGTCCTTGCCCATGCCGCGCGTCGTCACTGCCGGCGTCCCGATGCGCACGCCGGAGGGGTCGAACGGTTTGCGCGGGTCGAAGGGGACGCTGTTGTAGTTGAGGACGATCCCGGCGCGGTCCAGCGCCTGGGCGAGCTGCTTGCCGGTGACGCCCTTGCTGGTCACGTCGACCAGCAGCAGGTGATTGTCCGTCCCGCCGGTGATGACCCCGAACCCCTTCGCCGAGAGCGCGCTGCCCAGCGCCTGCGCGTTCTCCACGATGCTCTTCGCGTAGGACTTGAACTCCGGCCTCGACGCCTCGAGCGCGGCGACGGCGATGGCCGCGGTCACGTGGTTGTGCGGTCCCCCTTGCAGACCCGGGAAGACGGCGCGATCGATGGCCGCGGCGTGCTGCTGCTTGCAGAAGATCATCCCGCCGCGCGGGCCGCGGAAGGTCTTGTGCGTCGTCGAGGTCACCACGTCGGCGATGCCCACCGGGGAGGGATGCACGCCCGCGCAGACCAGGCCGGCGATGTGCGCGATGTCCGCCACCAGGAGCGCACCCACCTCGTCCGCCACCGCGCGGAACGCCGCGAAATCCAGCGTCCGCGGGTAGGCCGTGGTCCCGCACCACAGCAGCCTGGGCTTGTGCTCGCGCGCCAGGGAGCGCACCTGGTCCATGTCGATGCGGTGGTCGTCCTTCCTCACGCCGTACTGCACGCTCTTGAAGTACTTGCCGGTGATGGAGACGCTGTGTCCGTGGGTGAGGTGTCCGCCCGCCGGGAGGGCCAGGCCCATGATGGTGTCGCCCGGCTGGCAGAAGGCGAAGTAGACGGCCAGGTTGGCGGGGCTGCCGGAGTACGGCTGCACGTTGACGTGCTCGGCGCCAAAGAGCTGCTTCAGCCGGGTGATGGCCAGCTCCTCGACCTGGTCGACCACCTGCTGCCCCTCGTAGTAGCGCTTGTGCGCGTAGCCCTCGGAGTACTTGTTGGTCAGGACCGAACCGGTCGCCTCCATCACCGCGCGCGAGGCGTAGTTCTCGCTGGCGATGAGGCGCACCTTGTCCTGCTCGAGGCGGTTCTCCTCGGCGACGAGGCGCGCGATGTCGGGATCGGACTCGGCCAGCGGGGGATCGAAGGGAGAGGACATGGGGGGCAACCCTCCTTCTACCACGAGACTCCGCCCCGTGAAGGCGCCGCCCGCGCGTGGTATCAGGGCAGCCGTGCTCACCGCCGCCGCCCTTCTTTTCGCCGTTTCGTCGCAGGCCGCCGCAGCCTCCACCCTTCCGCTGGGCGAGAGCGTCACCCCGGCGACGGAGCTTACCTCCGCCCATGACTTCCGCAGCGGCCTGGTGCTCGGCTTGTCGCTGGGCGCGGGCATCGGCGGCGCCAGCGGATACCCCAATAACTCGAGCGACATCGGCAATCCCGCGGACTACTCGGCCAGCGGCTGGATGCCCGGCACCACCGAGTCCATCTTCGCCATGGGCGCGCTGAGCGACTACGTCAGCTTCGGCTTTCTCTTCACCCACGGCCTCTTCAAGAGCGACAGGTACTACGCCAACGGCGACGCCATCGGCTTTCGCATCGAGGGCTTTCCCCTGGTCGGGCTGGTGCCGCGCCTCCAGGGTCTGGGCCTCCTCGCCCAGTTCGGGGTCGGCTTCGGAAACCTGGTCTCCAAGGCCCCCGGCATGCCCGAGGCCCAGGGCACGCAGTCGTTCGGCGGGGCCGGCGCGTTCTACGAGTGGTCCCTCGGCAAGAAGGGCGGAGCGCACTTCGGCCTGGGTCCCAGCCTGGAGTACGACGGCATCTGGTCGAGGCCCTTCGAGAGCCACGGGTTCGTGGGTAGCCTGCGCGTGGCCTTTTACGGCGGGGGATAGAAGCGAGCCCCCCGCCAGCGGGCACAACCGGTCATAATCGGGCGGCATGATGAGACGACGCGCCATGGCGCTCCTCGTGACGACGACGCTGCTCGGCGCCGCGCCTCCCTCCGCCGTGCTCGCGCAGTCGAGCGACTCTTCGGAGGCCGCGCGGCACGAGGCGCGCGAGCGCTTCGACCGGGGTCTCGAGCTCTTCAACGACGGGGACAACCCCGGCGCGCTCGCCGAGTTCAAGCGCGCCTTCGAGCTCATTCCCAACTCCGTCGTGCTCTACAACATCGGCCTCGTCTACGCGGCCATGGGTCGCCCCGTCGAGGCGGTGGAGGCCCTCGACAAGGTGCTGGCCACCCCTGGCGCGCTCGCCGGGGAGCGCCTGGCGCGCGCCAAGCAGACGCGCGACGTGCAGGCGCAGCGCGTGGCCAAGCTGTCGGTGGTGACCAACGTGCCTGCCGCCATCTCGATCGACGACGTGGAGGTCGGCCGGACGCCCCTCAGCGCGCCGATCTCGGTGGCCGGTGGCGTGCACGTGGTGGGCGTCGTGGCCAGTGGCTACACGGCGGTGCGCAAGGAGGTGACCATCGCCGGCGGCGCGACGGCCGAGGTGAAGATGGACCTCGTCGAGACGCAGGGACGCGTGGCCCACGTCACGGTGAAGACGCATTTGCCGGGCGCCGAGGTGCTGGTCGACGATCAGCCGGTCGGCAAGACGCCCCTGCCGGAGTCGCTCAGCGTCGCCCCCGGACCGCACACCATCGCGCTCCGGCGCGTGGGCTACACCTCGGCCCGCCAGGACGTCGTCCTCGGCGACGGTGCTTCGGCCGAGGCGACGCTCGAACCGGAAGAGGACCCCTCCCTCCTTCTCACGCGGGGAGGCACACTCGTCGTCGAGTCCAGCGAATCGGATCCGGTGGTGACCGTCGACGGGAAAGCCCGTGGCGTCTACCCCTCGGGCGGGCTGAAGCTCGCGGAGGGGCCGCATCAGGTGCTCTTCGAGCGCGGCGGGTTCCTGCCGCTGGTGCGCGAGGTCACCCTCGACGCCGGCCAGTCCACCCACCTCCGCGTGGTCTTCGATCCCACGCCGGAGACGCGCGCGGCGTACGCCAGCAAGACGTCGTCGCAGCGCACCTGGGGCCTGGTGGCGGGCATCGGCGGCCTGGTCGTCGCAGGCGGCTCACTGGGATTCCTGGTCTGGAACGGGCAGCAGCGCAAGACCGCGCACGACGACTTCGACGTGGCCGAGAACGACGTCAATCACCCGGTGCCGGACAGCATCTGCGACACTCACAGCCAGAACGGCAACGCCGCGGCGTGCAATGCGCCGGTGCTCGACGCCCAGTCGCGCATCAACGACGCCAACACCCGCGACGTCTTCGGCTGGGTGGGCGTGGGGGTCGGGGCGGGGGCCACCGTCCTCGGCGCGCTGCTTCTTCTCACCAACGGCGGCTCGCAGCTCTACGACCGCGATCGCACCGGGTCGGGCGCCAGGGGCTTCGTCCTGCCCGTCGGCTGGGGGAGCGCGGGCGGCGGCGGGGTGGCGCTGGTGGGCGCGTTCTGACCGGCGTCAACCCTCTGGTATCGTATCGCCGTGCTGCCCCACGATCCCATCGGCCTGGTCGGCCAGGTGCTGGACGGGCAGTTCCACGTCGACGCCTACGTGGGCGAAGGGGGCTTCAGCAGCGTCTACAAGGGCACCAGCGTGGGGTTGAACGAGCCCATCGCCGTCAAGTGCCTCAAGCTACCCGCGTCGCTGGGGTCCGCCCTGGTGGAGAACTTCGTCCAGCGCTTCCGCGACGAGAGCCGCATCCACTACAAGCTCTCGCAGGGAAATCTCCACATCGCGCGCAGCATCGCCAGCGGCACCACCATCGCCCCGGCGACGGGCGCGCTCGTGCCCTACACGGTGCTCGAGTGGCTGGAGGGCCGGTCGCTGGCCGAGGACCTGGCCGATCGCCGCCAGCAGAGGCTGAGCGGGCGATCGCTCGCGGAGGTGGTGAAGCTGCTCGACACCGGCGTCGACGCGCTCGCCTACGCGCACTCGCAGGGCGTCGTCCACCGCGATCTCAACCCCGGCAACCTCTTTCTGGCCAGGACCCCGGCGGGGATCAAGCTCAAGGTGCTCGACTTCGGGGTGGCCAAGATCCTGGCCGACTCCGCGCTGGCGACGGGGCCGGCGGTGCGCACCATGGGCAACGTGCGCATGTTCGCGCCGGCCTACGGCGCCCCGGAGCAGTTCGACGAGAACGTCGGCCCCATCGGCCCCTGGACCGACGTCTACGCCCTGGCCCTGGTCACCCTGGAGGCCTTGCGCGATCGCACGGTGATGGATGGCGAGCACCTCGGCGAGTTCGCGGCGAGGGCGCTCGACCCGCGCAGCCGTCCGACGCCGCGGGACCTGGGCATCGCGGTGGGCGACCAGGTGGAGGAGCTGCTCGCGCGCGCGGTGGCGCTCGATCCCGGCCAGCGGCCGGGGGACGCCGGGCAGTTCTGGGGGATGCTCAAGCACGCCCTCCGCGTCGACGGGGAGGCCGCGGAAGCGCCGCGCATCGAGGAAAAGCGCTTCCAGCTCGCCTCGCCGCACCCGAGCACGCTGCGACTGGCCGGGCGTCCCGGGGGCGCGGAGCCCGCGCTCCCCGCCTCGTCCGCGGCGACGACGGCCCCCATCCCGGCACTCGTCCGTCCGGCCGCCACGCAGCCCAGGGCCTTGTCCGCGCCGCCTGCCGCCTCCGGTCCCGTCTCGGTCCCTCCGCCTCCGCCACGCTCGCACCCGCCCATGGCGCTGCTGGTCGTCCTGGCCCTGCTGGTGCTCGGCGCGCTGGCCGCCGGCGTCTGGCACTTCGTGGCCTATGCCCACCATGCGGCGCTCGCGGTCGCGCCCCCACCCGCGGGCTGACATGCCGCGCGAGCCCTTCGGTCTGACGGGGCAGCTCATCGACGGGCAGTTCCGCGTCGAACGGCCCATCGGGGAGGGCGGCTTCAGCGTGGTCTACCGCGGCATGCACACCGGGATGGGGGAGCCCATCGCCATCAAGTGCCTCAAGCTCACCGCCACGCTCGACGGCGAGTCCATCGAGACCTTCACCCGACGCTTTCGCGACGAGGGGCGCCTGCTCTACCGGCTCGGTCAGGGCAACCTCGACATCGTGCGCTGCATCATGAGCGGGACCACCGTGGCGCCGGCCAGCGGCGCGCTGGTGCCCTACATGGTCCTGGAGTGGCTGGACGGTCGCTCGCTGGCTGCCGACTTGAAGACGCGACGCGAGCTGAAGCTGCGCGGGCGATCGCTGGAGGAGATCGTGGCGCTCTTCCAGCCGGGGGTGCTGGCGCTCGACTACGCGCACCAGCAGGGCGTTATCCACCGCGACGTGAAGCCCGGCAACCTCTTTCTCGCCGACTCCCCGGCCGGGCGCACGCGCATGAAGGTGCTCGACTTCGGCCTGGCCAAGATCCTCGACGAGACCATCGGCATCAAGCAGACGGCGACGCTAGGGACGTTCATGATGTGCTCACCGCGCTACGCCGCACCGGAGCAGTTCGACTCGAAGATCGGGCCCATCGGCCCGTGGACCGACGTCTACTCGCTGGCGCTCGTTCTTCTCGAGACGCTCCGCGACCAGAAAGTGCGTCCGAGCGACGGGCTGGTCGCGTGCATGATCCCGGCGGTCGACCCCAAGACGGATCTGTCGGCGAGGGCGCTGGGCATGCAGCTCCCGCGCGGCATCGACGCCGCTCTGGCCCGGGCGGTGACCCTGGATCCGCGTGACCGGCAGCGCTCCGCCGGGGAGCTGTGGGAGGAGATCAAGAGCGGCATGCGCGCGCGCGTGAGCTCGCCGTGGAGCGCGTCGCCGCCGGAAGGGGAGCCCTCGACCCGATCGCCGGCGTCGCTCGCGCCGGACACCCTGGTGGATCCCGTCTTCAGCGTGCCGGTGCCCAGCGGGACGCCGGCCCCCCTCCGAGAGCCCGTGCCGCGCGATCCCCCCAGCTCGCCGGCGGGGACCTGGATGATGCTCGACGCCCCCCCGCGTCCAGGGCTCTCGGGCTCGACGCCGGCGCCGACGCCTCCCGCGCGACCGCGGTCGAGGGCGCCCTTGTTCCTGCTTCTGGCGCTCCTCGCTCTGGCGGCGCTGGGGGTGGGGGGCTTCTTCGCACGGCGCGCCTGGCGCCTCCACCACGCATCGGCAAGCCTTCCGCTCTAGCGGCGAATGCCCTGTTACGCTGGAGGCCCATGAGCGATCCCGTCTCCCGTTCGCTGTTCGAGCGCGCGTGCCGTGTCATCCCGGGGGGCGTGAACAGCCCGGTGCGCGCATTTCGCGCGGTGGGAGGCACCCCCGTCTTCGTCTCGCGCGCCGAGGGGGCGTACCTCTACGGCGCCGACGGCCGACGCTACGTGGACTACGTGGGCTCCTGGGGACCGATGATCCTCGGCCACGCCCATCCCGCGGTGGTGGCGGCGGTTCGCGACGCGGCGACGCGCGGGACCAGCTACGGCGCCCCCACCGAGCTCGAGGTGCGCTTCGCCGAGAAGGTCTGCGCGCTCTATCCGTCGATCGAGATGGTGCGCGCCGTCTCCAGCGGCACGGAGGCGACCATGAGCGCCCTGCGTGCGGCGCGCGGCTTCACCGGGCGCGACGTCATCGTGAAGTTCGAGGGGTGCTACCACGGCCATGCCGACTTCCTCCTCGTGAAAGCAGGGAGCGGGGCGGCCACCCTGGGGGTGCCCGATTCGGCGGGTGTACCGGCGGCCACGGTCGCCAACACGGCGACCCTTCCCTATAACGACGTCGGGGCGTTGCGGGC
>Ga0302178_10002815_pt1 | contig 13491 bp, 15 predicted proteins | sample I_Palsa_E1_3_FD_198790 | JGI IMG/M metagenome (GOLD analysis project Ga0302178, IMG submission 198790) | Peat permafrost microbial communities from Stordalen Mire near Abisko, Sweden - I_Palsa_E1_3 | ecosystem: Environmental > Terrestrial > Soil > Palsa > Peat permafrost | place: Sweden... | reverse complement strand
ACGCCGCCTACTCCCATGGCGGGTGGAAGGCCGAGCGCCCGCTGCAGGTGATCGGCGCGCAGATGAACGTCGCCTACGTCGTCGCGGTGGCCTTCCTCGACGGCGACGTGCTGGTCGACCAGTTCCGGCAGGACCGCATCAACCGGGATGACGTCTGGGCGCTGATCGACCGGACACTGACCCACCACGAACAGGCCTACGACCACCTCCCGGTCGACGAGCAGCTCACCACCCAGATGCGCCTGACCCTCAAGGACGGGACCAACCGCGCCGCCAAGGTCGTACACCCGCGCGGCACCGGCGACCGGCACCTGACGAACGCGGAAATCCGCGACAAATACGCCAAGCTGACCCACGACGTCATCTCCGCCGAGCGCCAGGCCGCGATCGAGAAAGCCGTCCTCGGCATCGACACTCTCGACGACGTCGCTCAGCTGGCGACCCTGCTCACACCCGCCGTGCACTCGCCACTCGACTGAAACCCCGCCGGCGATGAGTCGTCTCAGCCGATACGCGCTTTGATGAGGTCGGCGAGATCCGTCGTCGCCTGGTCACAGGCGGCAGAGTAGCGCGTAAATTGCGGGAACCCATGGGTCAGGTCAGGATTGTGCACGTAGGTGAGATCGTTCCCGGCCGCCGCAAGTTTCTGCGCATATGCGTGTCCCACGTCCCGGAGCGGGTCGAATCCGTTCGTGACCAGGATCGCCGGCGGCAGGTTCGCATGTGATTCGGCGTTCAGGGGGGTGAACTGGGAGCCGGTGAGCGGGATCGAACCGCTGACCTGCCGTTTACAAGAAGTCCGTTTTGTAGCTATATGTGCTCTAACTGCACTGATGCCGCGCGTTATTGCTCCGATGGCACTCACCGAACTGGGGTTTCCCGGCGGCTCGTCCCACGATTCGTCCCACGCCGCAGAGCAGCAATTAACCCGTACCTATAACGCTGCGTAGCTCAAGGGCTGCATAGCAATCCTGCGCGAGGGCGTCGCCCGTCTGGCGGAACCCGGCGCCGTCACCCTGCGGCGACTCGGTCCACGAATCGGTCCACGGTCCACGCCCTAGAGATCGTGAGCGAAAACGCGCCGGGCTCACCATCCGTTGCGCTGTCCGGAAGGGAACAAGGCGGTTTTAGTATTCTTCTGGGAGACGGGAGTGGCGATGAGCGCCGAGACTGAGACAGCGGTCGGCGAGAGCGGATGCTGGTGCTGCGGCCGGGTTACCGCTGAAGGCGCCCTGGTGCGCCTGGGAAATCATCCTGAGGTGGGTGTGTGCGTCAGCTGCGTCCGGTTCCTCGGCCGCCGGGCCAGGGACTACCAGGCCTCGGTCCTGCGTAGGCGGCTGCGTGGCGCGGCGGAGTCGGTTCGCGGTGAGGTCATGTCCCGAGGACTGCATGAGCGTCCTGTCGTCGGACCGGCGTTGCGGTGGCTCAACCGGCACGTGCCCTGGTAGCGGCGCTGAGCCGTTCCGGGCAGCGTCGGCGGCATTCCGGCGGCTGTTCGGGGTCTTGATAGCATTCCGGATGTACCGCACTGGTAGCGGCCTTCGTCATTTCGCGTTGCTCATTCGTGTCATGGAGGCCTGCTGATGTCACCTATCGAGGTGCGCCTGTTCCGCCGCGGCGACCGGGACCAGCTCACTCAGCTCGTGAATTCCCATGCCGCCGCGGTGGTGCCCGGGATGGGCGCGTCGGTCAGCGCTGTCTTGTCCGCGCTTGAACGGCAGCCGGGCGAGTTCATCGAAGATCCCTGGGTGAGCGAGCGGGCAACCCTGGTCGCCAGCCAGCAGGACCGGATCGGCGCCGCCGCCCACCTGCTCCGGTATTTCCCTGATGAGCGGGCCGGGACGTCGGCGCGGGACGTCGGCGAGATCCGCTGGCTGTTGTCTGGCCCGAGGCGCCGGCCGGGAATCCCTGCTGGCCGGACGCGGCGGAAGCTGCCGGGGCGCTGATGACCGCGTGCATCCGCCAGCTGGAGGAGTGGGGGGTGACGCGCCAGCAGGCGGGCGGCGAGCTGCCCGTGCGCGGCGTGTACGGGGTACCGGAGCAGTGGCCGCACATCCGCGCGCTGTACCAGCGGGCCGGGTTCGCTCATACCGGGCACACGGAGATCGTCTACCTGGCCAGCGTCGATGACCTGCCCCGCCCGGCCGCAGTTCCCATCGACGGCCTGGCGGTGCGCCGGACCGCCGGGACGAACGGGACCCGCCTGTCGGCCGTCCTCGGCGAGCACGTGATCGGCTGCGTCGAGGTCGAGACCTTCGACGCGGGAGAACGGCTGCCCCGGCACGGCGGGTGGGCCGATGTCGGGAACCTGCGGGTCGCCGAGCCGTACCGGCGGCGTGGCGTCGCGTCCTGGCTGCTCGGGCGGGCTGCTGACTGGCTGCGGCTGCCAGATGTCGGCCGGGTCCTGGACTACGCCTGGCTCGACGGGACCGACCCCGGCGGCCTGGACTACGCGGACTACCGCGCGTTCCTTCCCGCAGCCGGATTTCAGGAACTCACCCGCACCAGGCGAGGATGGACCCGGACACTGCTGGAAGCCTGATCCGCCAGCCCGGCCCGGCTAGCTCACCAGGCAAGTAAGGAGGCGGCGATGGACCTGAAGGTACTGGCCGTGCCGGACTGCCCGAATGTGGTGCTGCTGGAAGAGCGCCTCGCGCAGGTGCTCCAAGGGCGCCGCGACGTGACCGTCAGCCGTCAGGTGATCGCTGACCAGGACGAAGCGGCCCGCCAGGGAATGCATGGATCGCCGACGATCCTGGTTGACGGGAAAGACCCCTTCGCCGAACCGGGCCAGCCAGCCAGCGTGTCGTGCCGCCTGTACCGGGACAGCGGCGGCCAGGTCGATGGCGCGCCCTCGGTCAGCCAGCTCCGTCGGGCCCTCGGCGAGACAGCACCCTTCGCGGGCGCTGCGGGCACCCAGGACTGGCTGGACGGGCTCGGACGCGGCGGCCGGGGACGGATAGCGCCTGCCGAGCGCGGCCTGCGGGCGGTTCATCAGGCCGTGCTGCGCTCCTTCGCGGCAACCGGCCGCGCTCCGGAGCAAGCCGCGCTCGACGAGGCGGCCGCGCCCTTTGATGCCAGGCAGGTGGTTGCGGAGCTGGCCGAAGGTGACTTTCTCTGCCTCGACCAGGCCGGGCGGATCAGTGCCGCGTACCCGTTCTCCGCCACCACCACGCCGCACACGGTCCGGATCACCGGCGGGGCCAGCGCGTACGCGATGTGCGCCATCGATGCCCTGGGCATAGCCGAGATGCTGCACGCCAGCGTGCTGATCAGCTCCGCCGACCCCTCGAACGGCGAGCCGGTCACCGTCACCCTCGACGGACGTGACGCCGTATGGGCTCCTGCGACGACCGTCGTGTTCGTCGGCCGGACAGCGGACCGGTGCGCGGGACCATCCGCTGAGATCTGCTGCGAGCATGTGAACTTCTTTGTCACCCACGCGGCCGCCGAGGCCTGGGCCAGCGCGCACCCCGAGATCACAGGCGGGATCCTTGGCCAGGCCCGCGCCCTGGCAGTCGCGGAACAGATATTCGGGCAGCTCCTCCGCTTATCCAGGTCAGGACCGGCAAGCGATGGGCGGGACGCTTGCGGATAGCTCCGGGTCCTGAGGCCATGATTTCGCAGCGGCTCCGCCACCGTCGGCTGAACATGCGGCGGCTGCCGGGACTGTCCGGCGGCTAGGATGATGGCCACGATGAGTGAGCACGAGACTGGCAAGCAGATCCCGGGCGACGGCCCGGTAGCGGTCGAGCTGCGGCTGGCGGTTCGTGCCGGGGATGTCGCAGCCATCCAGAGATTGCTGCGTGAGGATCCCGCACTGGCATCGGCCAGGCTTGTCGGCAAGGACGGCGGCTCCGGGACGCCCTTGCATCTTGTCGCGGACTGGCCCGGCTACTTCCCCAACGGCCCGGAGATCGTCCGGCTCCTGATCGAGGCTGGTGCCGACGCCAACGCCCTGACCAGCGGCCGGGATTCGCCCGGTCCAGGTGATGAGACGCCGTTGCACTACGCGGCCAGCAATGACGACGTCGATGTGGCCGAAGCCCTCATCGATGCAGGAGCCGACATCGAGACACCTGATGGCTCGATCGGCACCCCGCTCGATAACGCCGTCGGGTACGGCTGCTGGCATGTGGCCCGCCTGCTGGTGGCGCGCGGCGCCAGGGTGGACAAGGCCTGGCATGCCGCCGCGCTGGGCATGCTGGGCCGCCTCGCCGCGCTGGTGGGAAGCGATCCGCCAGCTGAGGACGTGTCGCAGGCGTTCTGGCATGCCTGCGCCGGCGGCCAGCGGCGCGCCGCGGAGTATCTGCTGTCGCGTGGCGCGGATCTCAGCTGGGAGCCGGACTACGCGCAGGGCACACCGCTTGACGCCGCTAGCGGGCTGGGTACCAGGCAGGAGAACGTCATCTCATGGCTACGCGAGATAGGAGCCCGTTCCGCCAGCTCCGAGTTATCCGGCAAGGTCAGGTCCAGCCGGCCCGGACGGCCAAGGCGACGATGAAGCTCACTTCGCGAAGCCCGCCATGCAAGGCCGGAAAGCGCCGGGAAATCCGGAGAGCGGTCAAGACAGCTTGACTTCGCGGTACGGTCAACGTAGCTTGACTGGATGGAGGACTCGCGGCCGGAGGACGTAACGGTCCTGGCAGCTGATACCGGTAGCCGCGATCCGCAGGTTGGCCTGGCGGCGGTGGCAGCCCTGCGCCGCCTGGTTGATGTGCTGGAAGCGCTGCAAGTCGATAACGCCCGGGCGGCCGGCTGGACATGGAAGGCGATCGCCGAGCGGCTTGGCGTCAGCAAACAGGCTGTGCACCAGAAGCACGGCAGCCGGATCTTCGCCAGGGGCAGGGGGTGACTGGCCATGTTCGAGCGATTCTCCGGGTCAGCGCGAGAGGTCATGGCCCTGGCCGACGCGGAAGCCGATCGGCTGCACCACGACTATGTCGGCCCGGAGCATGTGCTAGCAGGCCTGGCCGCGCAGGCGGACGGCAGGGCGGCGGCGGCTTTGCGCGCCGCAGGGCTTACCGTCGTCGTGGTCCGTGCCGGGCTGGACCAGCTGGTCGCTGACGGTCAGCTGCCAGGCCGGGCGCAGAGCGAGGCTGAGCTGCTGCGCACGATAGGGGTTGACATTGAGCAGGTGCGATGCGCTGTCGAGGCCTCTTTCGGTGCCGATGCGGTGCGGACGGCTAGCAGGCGTACCCTCAGGCGCTCGCGGCCGAGACGGGCGCGGACGGTGTGCGCAGGTCCGCTGACCGGGAAGGCCATGCTCGCCAAGCGAGCCTTTGCGTTCGCCATAGAGGAAGCTGAGGCATCCGGCCAAGCTGAGGTGGGGTCTGAGCATCTCCTGCTTGGTATCCTGCGCGACGCGCAGGACCGCCCGGCCGGCGTCCGCGCCAAGCGTCCGAGATTGCGGAGCCCGGCATTCGCGCTACCTCGGGGCGGCCCGGATCCCGTGACGCTCATCGTGGCGAGATCCGGGAACAGCCTCTACGCGCTGAGGGACAAGGTCTCGGCGGCACTGCGGGCCAGTTGATGGGTGCCACCTCGCGGCGTCGTAGGGCAGCCAGCCGGGCCTGCTCGGTGTCGACAGCGCTGATGCCGCGCACTTCGAACGCCGAGATGCGACTTGAACGCAACGCCAGCACGGCCTGATCTTTACAGCTCCATCTCGTATGAGGTCTCTGTCTGCCGGTCAGCCTGCGGTCCGGCCTGGGCCACCCGCTCGATGCGCGCGGCGTGCTGGCTGCTGGCCTCACGTCCTGCCCGCTGAGCGGCGGAGCGCCTCGCCGCTTCGTGCGCCCGGGCCTGCAGCTGATCCAGCCGAGCGGCACGCCCGTCATCGGCGTGGACAGGTGCGGCAGTCTCGGGCTCCGGGGTTCCCGGATCAGTTGCCGACGGCCCGGGCTCTGCCGAGGGCCCCGGCATTCCCGGCCGGGACTTCTCCACCTGCGGTTCGCCCCCGTGTGCGGCGGTAGTCAGTTCCTCGTGTCCGGCTTCCGGCGTCCGTTCGGGTGGCCACGGCTGACCGTCGCGGATGGCGGCGTGGTGCTCACGTTCGATCGCCCGGTCCGCGGCGTCCGCGTGTGCCTGGAAGTCCTGCCACCAGCTGGCCATGCTCTGCGGTCCCGGTGCTCCCCCGGCCGACGGTTCCTGCCCGCGGCGCTGCAGCTCGGCCTTGGCCCTCCCGGCCCTCTCCCGGGTGGTCGCGGTCCGGGCAGACCATTCCTCATACCAGGCGTTCGCGGCTTCCAGGCGGGCCGCCTCTACGGCTAGCGCGGCAGCCAGGGATCTAGCGTCTTCTGCCCGCACCGGGTCGTGCCCGGCTTCGGCGTCAGACGCCTGCCGCCACGCATCGGCCTCAGCCTGCGCGGTCGAACGTAGCAGGCTGCCGAGGTCCGGTGGGGCGGTTACCTGCGCGCGGTCGGCTTGGAGAATCTGAGCCTCGAGCTCGCCGCGGCTCATGGCCCGGAGCTCGGCGTGCTCGTCGGCGATCTCCAGGGCACGAAGGGTGTCGGTGCGCAGGGCTTCGACCTCGGGCCCGGGATGCGGGCCGAAGCTGACCGCCTGCTGCGGGTCGGTGATCGCCAGTGCTTCCCGGTACGCCGCGGCGATGCCGGCCCGCCGCGCGTAGTCCTCCCGCAGGACCGGGGAGGCGTCCGGTCCGGGCGGCGGTCCGAGGTGGCGGGTCAGCCAGGGCTGGGGGTCGGCCAGCGCGCGTCCGCCGAGTTCGCGGCGCCGGTCATCGAGTGCGGCGGCCAGCTCGTGCGCCAGCGCCGGGGCATTCTCCGGCGTACGCTGCGTCCACGTCACGCCATGTTCTCGCGCCTGGAGTCGGAGGCGTTGCAAGCGGCCGTGCAGGACGCTCGCGATCGACCGGGCGCCGTCCATCGGGCCAGCGGTGATCCGGTCGATGACCGCGCCGATGTCATGCCCGGCCAGCTGAGCATCCCGCAGCGCACGCTGCAGCACCGGCCGGGAGGGCTCCCGCTCATACCGCCAGGCTTCAGAGCCGGTGAGCCGGGACCTGATCTGCTCATCGATGGCCGGGTACAGGGCCTGCCTGACGGCGGCCGACCACAGGGTGAGCAGGTGACCGGTTCCCCCAGCCCACTTCTGCCCCTGGCGGATCTGCCCGATGGCGGACAGGTCGCCCCCGTCGCGCTGCAGGACATCGGCGAGCACGGATTCTGCCGTGGCCGGCTGGTACGGCTCGGTCCCGGGCGGCGCGGTGTTGCCGGTGACCACGTGCGCGGTATTCGATTGGCGGCCGCGGGTCATGCCGACGTACAGGGCCTGCCGGGACAGCGTGGCCGTGACCAGCAGGTGCGCGGTGTCGACGGTGCGGCCCTGGGCGACGTGGACGTTCCCGGCATAGGCGAGCTCGGCGCTGGCCGCGAGGTAGGACCTCGGGACGCGGAACGGCCCGGTCCAGGTCCCGTCCAGGCGCTGCCGCCGCACCTCGGCGTCCGGTCCCCGCCACCCGGTGATCTGGAGGGTGTCGCGGTTGGTCAGGGTGCTGCCCCCGGCGTCGATCTTGGTGTTGAGGCGGGCGCGGACCAGGTCGCCGGTTCCGGCGTAGTTGCCGTCCGCCAGCACCGTGGCCGACGGCCCGACGTCGCCGAGGTGGATGAGCCGGGCCTGGACCCGCCGGGACAGGTCGGCGGCTTCGGCGTTGGACCCGGCCAGCAGCAGCGCGTCCTTCCCCCGCAGGTGATCCGCGAGCCACATGCCCGCGGCCCGGTCGTAGGCGGCTTCGTGGTCGGCGCCGCGGATCCGGCCGTGCCGGTCGTAGACGGCGGCCGCTGCCAGGTCGCCATCGCGGAGCCGGACGCTGGCCTCCCGCTCCCATGCGGCGGCGAACCGGCGGACCTCATGCAGCCGCGCGACACGGACCTCGGCGGCCAGCAGGGCGAGCATGCCCCCGGCCTCGACCGCGCCGAGCTGCGCGGTGTCACCCGTGGCGATGATCCGCGCTCCGGCGTGCCGGGCTGCTGCGGTGATCATGGCCAGGTCGGCGGTGCTGAGCTGGCTGGCCTCATCGAGGACCAGCACGTCGTCACGGTACAGAGGTATCGGGCGCCGGAGCTCGTCTGATCCTTCGGTCTTGCCGAGGAAGGCGGCGATGTTGTAGCTCTCGGCCAGTCCCTCATGCGTCAGCACCCGCGCCGCATTTGTCGAGGTGGTCAGCCCGATGACCCGGCGGCCGGTGAGCGAGGTCCACAGCCGCGCGAACGCGGCCATGGTGTGACTCTTGCCCGCCCCGGCCGGCGCGATCAGCACCGTCGCCGCCGTCGTAGCGGTGAGCATCATCACCACCGCGTCGCGTTGCTCGCCGGTCAGCCCGGCACGTTCCGTGGCCGCTTGTGCCTGCCCGGCGCTGACCAGCTGCGGCATGGTCCGCCTGGCGGCGGTGAGGATCTGTTCCTCGGCGTCCAGGTGGGCCAGCGTGCAGTACCGTTCAGCGTTCGGCGGCCGGTAGATGCTGCCGCCGTCCGACGCACGGACACCCAGGCCCGTCACGTCGGCGATGTCCGGCGCGGTCACCTGGAAGACCTCGGCTCCGGGCCGGCCGGAAACGGCCAGCCGGGCCACCTCGGTGACCACCGCTTCGCCGTCGGCGCCTCGTGGCAGGACCGGGAGCGCCCGGTGCACCTCGAACCGGAGCTGCGCCATCGACCAGACCGCGTGGTGGGTTTGCACCTCGGCGACCGCGATCCGCGCGGCGGTGCGCTTGGTCGCATCATCCAGCACCGCCGGTGCACGTCCTGCGTGCGCAGTCACGAACGCCGTGACCTGCTCGTGCACCGCGGACAGCGCGGCCAGTTCGCGGTGCATGGTCTGGGCTTCCCACGCGGCGAGCCGCTGCGCCGCGGTCGGCTCGGCCGCGCCGGTCTGCCCGGCCAGGGTGCGGCGCGCCTGGGCCTTGGTTCGCCTCGTGCGCTGCCCGGCCTGCTGGTGCAGCAGCCACAGCGTCCGCCGGGACGGCGGCTTGCCGTGCTTGTACTCGTACTCTCGCGCGAGCCTTGTCAGCTCGCCGGTGACGGCGACGGCGCGGGAGCTGAACAGGTCCATCACGTCCTGGCTGACCCCGCCGACCTCGGCGCCGTTGCCGTCAGCCCGCGGCACCATGACGTAGCCGAGCGCGGACAGCCTGGTCTCCAGGCCCCGATCGGCGACCGGGGCCACGCCGAGCCGCTGGCCGTGCAGGGACCGGGAATCCAGCGTCCGCCACGTGTCATCGGCGCCGTCGCCGCGCTGGATCCGGTTCCAGATCGCGACATGCACGTGCAGCTGCGGGTCCCCATCGCGGGACAGGTGGTGCAGGAACAAGCTGGCGACCAGACCCTGGCCATCCCGCCACTCCCCCGTCTGCGAGGAATGGTGCCCGGTCCGGGTGTAGGCGGCATGCTGGTCCAGCCAGCCGACGGCTGCGCGCGCCGATTCCATCAGCGCGTCCTCCAGCTCATCTGCCCGGGCGTCAAACGCGGCGGCCTGATCGTCCCGGCCGCGGTCGCGGGCCTGCCGGGCCGAGACCCGGTAGGAGGCATGGAGCACCGAGACGCTCTTGACCGCGCTGACCGTCAGGTCGAAGTACGGCACCTGCTGCGGGTCCTGGCCGCGTTCGGCCGCGCGGACCTCGGCCAGCTCGGTCGCGCTGGCGTACGGATGCGCGGCCAGGTACGCCGTCACCGCCGCCTGCTCCCGGTCCCCGGCCGCCTTGGACCGGCGCCTTGTGACCAGAAGTTCTCCGCCGGGTCCGATGTTGTGCTGGTACAGGCGGCCGATCTCGTCGGGGTCGATCTGCCGGCCAGCCCGAGCGCCGCGGCGCCCTTCCCGGCCCACTGGCCGGGCGGCTCATCGGCGGCGGTGTAGTACGACATGGCCCCGGCGCAGCCGCCGCGGTCCTGCCCGGAGGTGAAGTAGGCGACGTCGTGGCCTGCGTGCAGCGTCACAAGAGTGGACACGTGTCGTTACCGCCTGCGCCCGTTTTCCGCGTTCATCGTTCGTGATGCCTGTGTCCGATTGGTTTTCAGATTGGTTTTCAGCACGCACGGACGGTACGTCCGGGCAACGCACAATTTGCGGATTTACCGAGCCGCTGCTGACCACCGGGCGCGGCAGCGGTTCGCATCACGGAAGGGAGCAGAGCTGGCGCGGTAACCAGGACGCGGCCTACCCGGACGGCGGGCCCCCAGCGCGGCCATCGGGATAGTGCTTGCGGCCCTCGCAAGCCGATATGTCCAGCCCTGCCTCGTGGCGGCGCGCAAGGACTGTCAACCGGCAACACGAAACACAGTTTTCGGTCAACGGCCGAGAATATTTAATCCGCAGTTAAGCGGCAGAAACCAGGTGACGAAAAGCCGCTCCGGCACCTGATAACGCCGCTTCCTAAATGATCATGCTCGGCACTTTTCGTATCCTGCCGTTACCGTCAGCGTGACGGCGTGCCCGGCCGAACTGCGGACACAAAAAGGCCCCCTGGACCATCCGCCAAGATCACCCAGGGGGCACAGCCCCTTCGACAGGACCTGCCTTGCAAATTAACACGCCCCCCATCCCTCACCCAACAGATCGGCTAGCCCGCGACCCGGTCCCCGCCGAGCTGCTGGAAACAGTCGCCCGTGCCGTGGCCGCGGCCCTCATCCCGCGCCCCCGGCAGCCTGAACCGCCCGCCGCGAAGGAGCCGGACTTCCTGACCGCCGCGCAGCTCGCCACCCGGCTCGGCGTCTCCCGGGAGACTGTCCGGCGGCTCGCGATCGCCGGGACGCTGCCGCACACTGTCGTGTGCCGCGGCGCCCGCAAGACCACGCGCCGGTTCCCGCGGCGGTTCGCTGATGAGTTCGCGGCCAGCGGCCTGGACACCGACGGCCTGGCCGCCTTCGCCGACGCCTGGCGGGCGCGGGTAACCGCGCCCGCGCGGTGACGGCCGCTGGGCCGCGTCACACGCTGCCTGCTCCGGCGCGTTTTGCTGCGCGCTGGTGGGAGGAGGCTGCGTGCCGTGGCATGCGCATCGAGGTGTTCTACCCCGGCCGCGGCGGGACGGCCGGGCCCGCGCGGCAGGTCTGCGCGCGGTGCCCGGTCCGCCAGCAGTGCCTGGAGTTCGCCGTCAGCAACCGGATCGTCTACGGGATCTGGGGCGGGCTGACCGGACCGGAACGCCGCGCCCTGCAATCCGGCTGGCTGCGGGCCGCGCGGCGGGGCCGGGACCAGGCGATTCTCGCCGTCGACGCGGCCGGGTTCACGCCAGAGGAGATCGCCCGGTCGTTCGGCCTGTCGCGCATGACCGTGACGCGGATCGTGCGCAGCAGGAACCGAAGCGCGCGCGGAACCTGACCGTCGCGCGGCGCGGATGCTTCCCACGCGTGAGGGCGGACGATGAGCGGGCCGCCCGCTGGACCTGGCATGCAGGCTCTCGGTGAGAGCCTGGCTGCCCTGGCCGCGCAGCTAGCGGACCTGCGCGGTCAGGTCGCGCAGGTGAATCAGCGGCTCGATCGCGCCGGACTGCGCGGGGGCCTGGACCTCGTCGCGCGTTTCGAGGAACTCGCGCAGAGCGTCGCGGACACGCTTGACGCCGCCGTGCCGCGCGGGCCCGCCGCCCCCTGCTGGCTCGGCCTGGACCGGGAGGCGTACCTGGCCGAGCTGGCCAAGCTGCGGCACTGGGCCGATGCCGTGCTGCGCCAGCACTACTCCGGTTATGAGCTCCGGGACTGCTGGCCCTGCCACATCCACGCGGTCTGGGAGCTGTCCACGCTGGCCGCCGCCTGGCAACACGCGTACGACGGCCAGCGTCCTGATCTGGCCCGCGCGCTGGAGTTCCACGACCGCTGGCTGCCGGGCACCATGCGCCGCGTCGCGCACATCACCCGCGCATGTGACCCGGATTGCGTCACGCGCCGCCGCCGCCCCTGGTGACGGACCCGTCCCGGGCGGTCTGGTACCCGCTCCTGGATGCGATCGGCTATCCGCAGCAGACGCCGGAGGAGGCAGGTTCGTCTCCGCGGGCGGGCTGCGGGCCGCCGCAGCACTGGGTGTCCTGCCGGGCGGGCGCGCCGAGTTCAGCCTGGACGGCGTCGGAGCGCCGCTCGTCGTCCTGCCCCCAGAAGGTGGCGCTGTCTTCCAGCACGGTGTAGATCTCCCACCGCTCGCCGCCGGGCGTGCCGGTGACCCAGAACTTGTCCTGCCGCGCGTAGCAGCAGGTGGTGTCCCGCTCGTCGACCGCGGCCAGGCCGGCCTGGGCGAGCCGCTTCTGCTCGGCGTCGACGGTGTCCGCGTCTGCGACTTCCACGCCGAGGTGGTTCAGCGTGCCGCCCTGGCCGGGGTTTTCCAGCAGGACCAGCTTGAGCGGCGGCTCGGTGATGGCGAAGTTGGCGTAGCCGGGCCTGCGCTTGGCGGGCTCGGTGCCGAACAGGGCGGTGTAGAAGGTGACGGCCTCGTCGATGTCGTTGACGTTCAGCGCGAGCTGCACCCGGGACATGATGACCTCCGGTAGATATTGACGTTCGTCTATGTCTTGCCTGAGCCCAGCTTGCCATGGGACATCGACTTCTGTCAATATAGACGTGTGTCGATTTCCTTGCCGGTGATCAGCCCGGCCGAGACGGCGGCCTGCTGCGCTCCGCTGACCGCGCAGCCGCTGAGCATGGAGCAGGCGGAACAGGTAGCACCGCTGCTGAAGGCGCTGGCCGACCCGGTCCGGCTGCGGCTGATGTCGCTGGTCGCCTCGCATGAGGGCGGGGAGGCGTGCATCTGCGACCTGACCGAGGCGTTCGACCTGTCCCAGCCGACGATCAGCCATCACATGAAGGTGCTGCATGACGTCGGGCTGGTGGACCGGGACAAGCGCGGCGTCTGGGTGTATTACCAGGTCCGGCCGGCCGGGCTGGCCAGCCTGGCCGCCCTGATCGGCTGCCCCGTTCCGTAGTCGCGCTGCGCGGCTCACCGCGCCCGGCCTTCCATAGCTCTCCTTCATCGTCTATCGTCGATTAACGATGAATGATGTGCAGCCGCTGGACCGGCAGACCGCGGAGACGTACGCGGCCTGGTTCCGGGCCCTGGCCGATGGCACCCGGGTGCAGGTCGTCTCGCTGCTGGCCCGGGCGGGACGGCCGCTGACCGTCAAGGAGATCGTCGCGGCGGTGCCGGTGGGCCAGTCGACGGTGTCGGAGCACCTGCGGCAGCTGGCTGCGGTCCGGTTCGTGCTGGCCGAGGACCGCGGGACCTCCCGGCTGTACCGGATCAACGACGCCTGCGTGACCTGCTTCCCCACCGCCGCTGACCTGGTGATGGGCAAGCCCTCACCCGTCCCGCTCGGAGGATGACCATGGTTTCAGCTGATCGTGACGAGATACGGGCGGCGGTCGCCGCCCGCTACGCCGGCCTGGCCCGGGCCGTGCAGGCGGGCCAGGCGGTCACCGATGGCGACCCGGACGGAAGCTGCTGCGCTCCCGGGTATCCCGACACGGCCGGCCTGCCCGAGGCCGCGGTGCGGGC
>Ga0302178_10002809_pt1 | contig 13497 bp, 11 predicted proteins | sample I_Palsa_E1_3_FD_198790 | JGI IMG/M metagenome (GOLD analysis project Ga0302178, IMG submission 198790) | Peat permafrost microbial communities from Stordalen Mire near Abisko, Sweden - I_Palsa_E1_3 | ecosystem: Environmental > Terrestrial > Soil > Palsa > Peat permafrost | place: Sweden... | reverse complement strand
GCTGCTCTGCGCACACCTGGACACCGTGCCCGCCGAGGCACCGATCCAGCCGGTGGTGCGCGATGGCTTCTGGGAGAACGCCAACGACGCGATCCTCGGCGCCGACAACAAGGTTGCCGTGGCGGTGCTGCTCGAGCTCGCGCACCGGCTCGTCGCGACGCCCGCCCGGGCGAGCGTCGAGCTGCTCTTCACCGTCGGCGAGGAGGTCGGGCTGCTCGGCGCGAAGGAGTTCGAGGCGGGCGTTCTGCGCAGCGCCGTCGGCTACACGCTCGACTCGGCGCGGCCACTGGGCGGCGTCACCGTCGCCTCGCCGACCTACTACCGCCTGACCGCCGACCTGCGTGGCGTTGCGGCGCACGCCGGCATCAGCCCCGAGCAGGGCCGCAGCGCGATCCTTGCCGCAGCCCGCGGCATCGCGCAGATGAAGCTGGGACGGATCGACAGCGAGACGACCGCTAACATCGGGACGATCGGCGGCGGCAGTGCCGTCAACGTCGTGCCCGATCGCTGCCGCGTCGTTGGCGAGGCGCGCAGCCTCGACCCCGCTCGTGCCGAGGAGGTCGCGAGCGGCCTCCTCGCCTGCCTCGCCGACGCCGCCAACGACCCCGAATGCGAGTGCGACCTCGACGTCAAGCTCGAGCGCGTCTTCGACGGCTACCACGTCGGCTCGACCGCACCCGAGCTCGAGCTCGTGACACAGGCGCTGCGCGACTGCGGCTACGAGCCGCTGCTGGATCAGAGCGGCGGCGGCAGCGACGTCAACGCCTTGCGCAACAAGGGCTGCGCCGTGCTCAACATCGGCAACGGCACGGAACGCCCGCACGAGCCGGGCGAGCGCGTCAGCGTCGCGGCGCTCGAGGGAACGCTCGTGCTGGCAATTGCGCTCGTCGAGCGGGCCGGCGAGCGCGAGTAGCAGCGCTGCCGTGCTGAGGCTGCGGCGTGCCGTCGTGCGGTCGGCCGGTGGGGAGGCCGGCGAGCAGCAGTTGACGGTCGTGCTCGACGACGGCGTCCACCCGGCGATCGCCGACGTGGCGCTCGTCGGGCGCTGCGAGCCCGGCGACGAGCTGATCGTCAACGTGGCGGCCCGCGAGCTCGGACTCGGCTCGGGCGGGTTTGACGTCGTGCACGTGAACCTGACTCGCGGCCTCGACCGCGAGCAGGCCGCGGACGCCCACGTGATGAAGCTGAACTACACGAGCCTCCAGCACGCGGTGGCGCCCGTCGAAGCGCTGGTGCCCAGGCGCGGCAATCGCCTTGCCGCCGGCCCGCCGATCGCCGTGATCGATCAGCACGGCCAGCTCGCGCCGGTCGCCTGGGCGTTTGCCCAGGCCCGCCCGGGCGCCCGTCTCGGCTACGTGCAGACTGTCGGCGGCGCGCTCCCGGGTAGCCACTCGCGGACGGTGCGCGAACTGCGCGCCCGCAACCTGCTGGCCTCCCAGATCACCGCCGGCGCGGCATTCGGAGGCGCCGACGGCGACGCCCTGACGACCGCCGGTGCGCTCGAGTACGGCTTCGAGCGGCTCGGCTGGGACGCCGCCGTCTGCGGCCCCGGTCCGGGAATCATCGGCAGCGGCTCGCCGCTCGGTCACGGCGGTCTCGCGGCCCTCGACAGCGCCCACACGGCGCTCGCCCTCGGCGCGCGGGTACTCGTCGTGCCACGGATGTCCAGTGGTGACCCCCGCGCCTCGCACCGCCCGCTCTCACATCACACGCGCACGCTGCTCGAGCTGCTGCTCCGCGAGGTCACGGTCGCGCTCCCGCCCGGCGAGCATCCGTCGTCGGGCCGGCATGACTGGTGCTCCCATGAGGTGGATCTCGACGCCTACGCGTCGAGTGGGCTGTCGGTGGAGGTCATGGGGCGGGCATTGCCCGACGACCCGTTGTTCTTCACGGCCTCGCTCGCGGGCGGCGGTGTGCTCGCCGAGCTCGTGTGAGCGCCGGGGGAGAGGTCCGCGAGACGCGGACCGGCTCGTGCGGGCGCGGCCGGCGGTGCTCGAGAGTCCGGCGATGGTTAGAGTGCCAGCCACGGCGGCCTGCATTCGCGCCTTTCATCATCAACAGCCACAGGGGGAATCACTGCCATGCGCCGCCCGACACGGAAGTCCGCCGAGTCCCTGCCCGCTTCGAACCGGCGTCCCCGAAGGCGAGCGCTGCGTGCAGGCGCCGTCGCCGGCGCGACCGTCGCGCTCGTCCTCGCAACGGCAGTGACCGCGGCGGCCGGGACGATCGGCACGTTCAGCTTCAGCGGCCAGATCGCGGGGACGTTGAAGGTGCCGCAGGTTGGGAACAAGAAGGTGGACGGCGTCGCGGTCGCGTTCAAAGGCTGCCAGGTCGGACAGGAGTCCACTGCAGCCTTGATCAACTTCTTCAACGTCAAGCTGTCGCTCAACGGGGCGAAGACCGCCGAGACCGCCGTCGTGGCGAACATCCAGGTCACCAAGACAGGAGTCGCTGAGTCGCTCGTCCCCAACACCGCCGACGACAACAACGGGTTCACGTTCTCGGTAGTGGTCGGCACGAAGACGTACACCTGGGCCGCCGATTCGGGGACCCTCACGACCAAGCCGGGCGACGACGGGGGCTCGGTCAACGCCGAGCTCGTCCCCGCGGGCAGCAACACTGGCAATCCACTCGAGGCCGGGGCCGCTACGAAGCCGGTTCACGTGAGCGGATCGTGGTCCAGCTGCACGCCGTGGCCCAAGGACGCGTAGTAGCGGCAGTGCGCCCGCGCCTTGTGGCGCTGGCCTGAGGCCTCGCCCCACCCTGATCCGTGCGCGCTCCAGCGCTGGTCGGCGCGTTGCGTGCGGAGGGGTCTGTGCGCGCGCTGCGAACCAAGCGTTATGGCCGCGGTAGCGATCGCACCCTCACGCGAGCTCGAGCAGCTGATGCTTGACTTCCTCGCCTACCTCGAGTTCGAGCGCGGGCTGTCGCGCAACACGCTCGAGGCCTACCGCGGCGACCTGCTGCAGCTCGGCGAGTACCTGCGCGCGCATCAGCTGGACGTACTGAGCGCCGGTCACACCGAGCTTGCCGGCTTCCTGACCGGTTTGGCGGTCGGAAGCGAGGGCCGCCCGGGCGCTGCGGCGGCGACGCTGCAGCGCAAGGCGGCCTGTCTGCGCTCCTTCTACCGCTACCTGCGTCGTGAGGGGATCATCGAGCACGACCCGACAGCGGAGCTGCGCGGGCCGCGCAAGACGCAGAAGCTGCCGGACGTGCTGACCCGTGACGAGGTCGCCACACTGCTCGCGACGCCCCATGGTCGCTCGCCGACTGCGCTGCGCGACCGCGCGCTGCTCGAGCTGATGTATGCCTGCGGCCTGCGGGCCTCCGAGGCGACCGGGCTCGAGATCGACGACATCGACCTCGGCGAGCAGATGCTGCGGGCGCGCGGCAAGGGCTCGAAGGAGCGTGTCGTCCCGATCGGTCGCGAGGCGGTCGCGGCGTTGCGCGCCTACGCCGAGCAGGGGCGCCCCGAGCTGGTCGGTGTACGCAACGAGCGCCACGTGTTCGTCAACAGCCGCGGTGTCGGCCTGACGCGCCAGGGCCTCTACAAGATCATCAGGGGTCACGCCGAGACCGCCGGGCTCGCTGGCCGTGTCAGCCCGCACACGCTGCGCCACACCTTCGCGACGCACGTCCTCTCCGGCGGCTGCGACCTGCGCGTGCTGCAGGAGATGCTCGGCCACGCCGATGTGGCGACGACCCAGGTCTACACCCACCTCTCGAGCGAGCGGCTGCGCGACGTGTACTTCCAGGCGCACCCGCGAGCGAGCGCCGCGCCGCTCGGCGCGGCCGGCGATCCGGACGAGTTGGCGAGCCAGGCGGTCGACGCCGCCTAGGTTCAGGTCGGACGCTCCGGGCGGACCGATTAGCATCCGCCGGCGTGAGTCACGCCGATGCCTGAGCTGCCGGAGGTCGAGACGGTCCGCCGCCAGCTTGCGCCGGCGATCGAGGGCCGGCGGATCGAACGGCTCGAGGTCCTCGACCCGCGCTGGTGCGCGCCGCTTGCGCCGGACGCGTTAGCCGACGCCGTCCAGGGGCGCCAGGTGCTGCGGCTGGCGCGCTGGGGGAAGTACCTCGACTGGCAGCTCGAGGGCGAGCTCCACCTGCTGATGCACCTGCGGATGACCGGGACGCTGCTGCTGAATCCCAGCGGGACGCCGCCGTACACCCGCGTGCACGTTGCGCTCGACGGTGGATCAGACCTCTATTTCAGCGATCCACGGCGCTTCGGCACCGGGGAGCTCGTCGCCGGCGACGCGGCGCTCGAGCAGTTTCTCGCCGCGCGGCTCGGCCTCGATCCGTTCGACGAGCGCTTCGACGGGCGGTTGCTGCGCGAGCTCGCGCGCGGTCGCCGCGGGCCGATCAAGTCGTTCCTGCTCGACCAGCACAACGTCGCCGGGATCGGCAACATCTACGCCGACGAGGCGCTGTTCCGGGCCGGCGTCCACCCGCGTCGTGCGGCCGGCAGCCTGCGCCCGGCCCAGTACGACCTACTCGCCGACGCGATCCGCGAGGTGCTCGCTGCCGGCATCGACGCCCAGGGCGCTTCGATCGACGACTTCCGCCACCTCGACGGGGCCCGCGGCAGCTTCCAGGATCGCTTCCTCGTCCACCGCCGAGCCGGCGAGCCCTGTCCCGTCTGCGGACGGACGATCGAGAAGCTCGTCGTCGGTGGCCGCGGCACGTATGTCTGCCGTCACTGCCAGCCGGTACCGCGGTCGGTCAGCTGATCAGGCGGCTGCGACGAGCTCGGAGAGGCGGCCCGACTGGTCTGCAGCGTGCAGCTCCGTGAAGCCGCCGACTAGCTGCTCGCCGATGATGACCTGCGGGAACGTCATCATTCCGGTGCGCGCGGCCAGCTGCGCGCGACCCTCCGCGTCCTTCGCGAGGTTGATCTCTTCGTATTCGAGGCCACGCTTGTCGAGCAGCGCCTTTGCCTGGCGACAGTAGGAGCAGGGGTCGGTCGTGTATACGGTGATGTTGCTCATTACTTCAGTAACTATAGCGTGACCAGTCGCGCGCCAGACACAGCTCCCGCGCGCCCGATCCGCGTCGTCTACCTCGGTCACGTCGCCCAGCTCTCAGGCAGCGAGATCGCGCTGCTGCGGCTGCTGCGCGCGCTCGATCGCGTCGACGCGCACGTGATTCTCGCCGAGAGCGGTCCGCTCGTCGATCAGCTCAAGGACGCGGGCGCCACGGTCGAGGTGCTGGCGATGTCCGAGCGTGCCCGCGGTGTCCGGCGAGGGCAGGTTCGCGTCGGGCGCTCGGCGCTCTCGGCGGTCTTCGAGACGGCGCGCTATGTCGTTGTGCTCGCGCGCCGTCTGCGGACACTGCAGCCCGACGTCGTCCACACCGAGTCGCTCAAGGCCGGCGTCTACGGCTCACTCGCTGCGCGGCTCGCCCACCGCAAGGTCATCTGGCATGTCCATGACCTGGTCGACCGCGGACAGCTTTCGCCCGCGACCGCGATCGCCCTGCGTCTGCTGATCCGCCACCTCCCAAACGCGGTGATCGCCAACTCGCAGGCGACGCTCGCGACGGTCGGCGCCGGGCCCTCCCGCCACGTCGTCTACCCGCCGATCCCCGCGCCTGGCGGCTCGCTCGAACGGCGCGCTGCGCGCGCTCGCGGCGACGCGCTGGCGATCGGCATAGTTGGGCGCCTCGCGCAGTGGAAGGGACAGGACGTCCTGCTGCGCGCCTTCGCGCAGGCGTTCGCCGAGGGCGCAAACCGCCTCGTGATCGTCGGCGCGGCGATGTTCGGCGACGAGGACGATGCCTACGCCGCCGGCCTGCACGAGCTCGCCGGCTCGCTCGGCATCGCCGACCGCGTCGACTTTCGCGGCTTCCGCGAGGACGTCTGGAGCGAGCTGGTGGCGCTTGACGTCCTCGTCCACGCGTCGCTGACCCCTGAGCCGTTCGGCCAGGTGATCGTCGAGGGCATGGCGGTCGGCCTGCCGGTCGTGGCGAGCGCCGCGGGCGGGCCGTCGGAGATCATCAGCGACCGCGTCAACGGGCTGCTCTACCCGCCCGGCGATGTCGCTGCGCTTGCCGCGCTGTTGAAGCTGCTCGACGGTGATCCGGCGCTGCGCGCCTCGCTCGGGTCCGCGGCGCTGACGCGCGCAGCCGATTTCGCCCCCGCCAGGGCCGCGGCGGCGACGCGCGCCATCTACGAAGCGCTGCTCGCACGCTGAGCGCGCCGTGCCGTCGCAGGACTCGCGTACTCTCGAAGTAGTGATCGACGCGGCAGCGAACCTGGACGGCTGATGCCCGGCGCATTGAAGACCGAGGCGATCGTGCTGCGCTCGCTGCGCTACGGCGAGGCAGACCGGATCCTCCATCTCTACACGCCCGCACTCGGGCGGATTGGCGCGATCGCCAAGGGCGTGCGGCGGACGCGCAGCCGCTTCGGCGGCCGGCTCGAGCCGTTCTGCCGCGTCCGCCTGGTCTGCCACGAGGGTCGCGGCGAACTGCTGACGGTGACCGGGGTCGAGACGCTCGAGCCGCACGCGGCGCTGCGTGAGCAGTCCGCGACGCTCGACTGCGCGGCGCGCGCCTGCGACGCGGTCTCGCGGATCTTCGAGACCGGCGAGCCGCACCCCGACGTCTATAACCTGCTCGCCAACGAGCTCGCGCTGCTCGCCGGCGACCCGACGCAGGCCTGCCACGCCAACGCGCTCGCCTTCCGTCTCAAGCTGCTGGTTGCCGCCGGCCTCGCGCCGGCGCTCGCCTCGTGCGCCTCCTGCGGCGCGCTCGAGCACCTCAGCGGCTTCTCGGCGGCGGCCGGCGGGGTGGTATGCGGGGCCTGCGAGGCGGCCTCGTTCCCGTTCTCGCAGGAGACCTACGAGTTCATGACCGGCGCGCTCGCCCGGCCGCTCGCGCAGGCTCCCGAGGCTTCGCCGCAGGCACTGCGCGAGGCCGAGCGGGCGATCGGCGAGACGCTCGAGCACCACGCCCACCTGCGGCTGCGAGCGGCCGCACAGCCCGTGGAGCACGTGCGATGACGGCCGGCGCCCCCGAGCAGGTCGCCGCCCGCTTCGCTGAGCTCCAGAGCGAGCGCGAGGAGCGCGGCCTCGCGCCGACCGCCACCCGCAGCTACCCGGCGCGGCGCCGCCGGCCCGAGGACGACTGCGGATTGCGCACGCCGTTCCAGCGCGACCGCGACCGGATCGTCCACAGCAAGGCGTTCCGGCGGCTCAAGCACAAGACCCAGGTGTTCGTCGCGCCCGAGGGTGACCACTACCGGACCCGGCTCACGCACACGCTCGAGGTGACCGGCGTCTCGCGCACGGTCGCGCGGGCGCTGCGCCTCAACGAGGACCTCGTCGAGGCGATCGGCCTCGGCCACGACCTCGGCCACCCGCCGTTCGGCCACATCGGCGAGGACGTCCTCGACCGCTGCCTGCGCGAGCGCTTCGGTGGCCACTTCCACCACTGGGAGCAGTCGCTGCGTGTCGTCGACCAGCTCGAGCGTGGCGGCGCCGGCCTCAACCTCACGGACCCGGTTCGCGAAGGAATTCTCGCTCATTCCGGCCGCGCCGACCCACCCCGGACGCTCGAGGGTGCAATCGTGCGGATCACTGACCGCTTCGCCTACCTCAACCACGACATCGACGATGCCCTGCGCGCCGGCGTGCTGGCGGTCGACGAGCTGCCGGCCGAGGCGATCGCCGTGCTCGGCGACAGCGGTTCGAGGAGGATAGATGCGCTTGTCCACGATCTGGTTGAGAACTCTGAGCGAGCGGGGGAGATCCTCCAGGGCGAGCAGGCGGCTGCCGCGATGAGCGCGCTGCGCGACTTCATGTTCGAGCGGGTCTATCTCGGCGCGGTCGCCAGACGCGAGCATTCGAAGGTCGAGACCGTCATCCGGACGCTGTTCAACCATTACTGCGAGCATCCCGACGAGTTCGGCGCCGAGGCCGACGATCAGCTGGCGACGAACGTGACCGACTACATCGCCGGCATGACCGACCGCTTCTGCATCCGCGCCTTCGAGGAGCTCGCGGTTCCCCGCGCCTTCGGCAGCGACGGCGCCTAGGTGATGGTTGATTCCACGACCCGCGCACCGTCTGGCGGCGTCCGCTGGCGCCGGATCGCCACGCCACGGCCGGGTCCGTGGCTCCACCACTGTCCCCGTCCGCGTCGCGGCGCCCGTCATCCAGCGGCCACTCCCCAGCCGGCAGCGCCGGCCGTGAAATCAACCATCTAGATGCCGCGCTACACCGACGACAGCAAGGAGCGGGTCCGCGCGGCGATCGACATGGTCGACCTGGTCGGTACGCGCAGCGAGCTGCGCCGCGCCGGCGCCGACTCCTACAGCGGCATCTGCCCCTTCCACGACGAGCGCACGCCCTCGTTCTCGGTCAAGCCGTCGGAGAAGCTCTACTACTGCTTCGGCTGCCAGGCCCAGGGGGACGCGTTCACGTTCGTGATGGAGACCGAGGGCGTCGACTTCCCTGGCGCGCTCGAGCTGCTCGCCGAGCGCTACAACGTGACGCTCGACGTGGTCGAGGAGGATCCGCGCGCAGCTGCCCGCCGCCAACGCCACGACCGCCTGCTGGAGTTGCTCGAGCGGACCTGCGCCTACTACGAGCGCTACCTCTGGGAGGCCGACGAGGCGGCGCGCGCGCGCGACTACTTGGCGGCCCGCGGTCTCGACGAGACGGTGCTGCGGCGCTTTCGCGCCGGCTACGCGCCGAGCGCCTGGGATCGCGTGCTGCTCGCCTCGCGCCGCGGCGGCTTCAGCGAGAAGGAGCTCTACGACGCCGGCCTCGTGCAGCGCTCGAGTGACCAGCCCGGTCGCGTCTACGACCGCTTCCGCTCGCGGATCACCTTCCCGCTCTGCGACCGCCGCGGCCGCGTCCTCGGCTTCGGCGCCCGCGCGATGCGCGCCGAGGACCCGGCGAAGTACCTCAACAGCCCGGAGGGCGAGGTCTTCCACAAGCGCGAGCAGCTGTTCGGCCTCCATCTCGCGCGCGGCGCCGCGGCGCGCGCCGGATCGGTCGTGCTCTGCGAGGGCTACACCGACGTGATCGCGATGCACCAGGCAGGGATCGAGAACACCGTCGGCCTGATGGGCACCGCCCTGACCGACGAGCAGCTCGGCCTGCTCTCCCAGCTCGCACCGAAGGTGATCCTCGCGCTCGACGCCGACGGCGCCGGGCAGGCGGCGATGCTGAAGGCGGCGTCGGTCGCCGCGAGCAAGCGCCTGGAGCTGCTCGTCGTCGCGCTGCCGGCGGGCAGCGACCCGGCCGACGTCCTCGGCCGCGATGGGCCGGCGGCGCTCGCGCCGCTGGTCGACAGCGCGACCCCGTTCGTCCGCTTCCGCGTCGAGCGGATCCTCGCGGCCGGCGACAGCGCGACGCCCGAGGGTCGCGACCGGATCCTCGACGAGCTGCGCCCCGTGTTCGCGCAGATCGGGCTCGGGGCGATGCGTGAGACGCTCGAGCGCGAGGTCGCATCGCGACTCGACGTTTCCGAGCGCACGATCGAGCGCGTGCTCGCCGCCAGACCATCCGGGGGACCGGCGATCGCCGCCGCGGTCGGCGAGGCTCCCGCCGCCGCGCTCGGCGCCGGCGAGCGCACCGAGCGCAGCTTCCTCGAGCTCTGCATCGCGATGCCCGACCGCGGCGCCGCGATGCTCGCCACGCTCGACATCGACTCGGCCTTCGCCGGCACGCTCACCCGCGCCGCGGCCACGCACCTCAAGGACCACCTCGACGAGCCGGTCGCCAGCGCCACCGACGAGGCGCTCGCGCAGCTGCTGACGAGGCTCGCGGTCCGTGCGAGCACCCTCGAGCCCGTCCCGGCACAGCTCGAGGTCGCCGCGCGCCAGCTCGAGCTCGCCCGGATCGAGCGCGCGATCGAAGCCGTCCGCGCCAGCGGCGGAGCGGGCATCGCCCTGCTCGGCCACGAGCGCAACGAGCTCAAGGCGCAGCTCGACGAATGGATGCTCCGCGCCCTCGAGGAGACCGCCGGCGCCGCGCGCTGATCGCTCTGTTCCATCGCTGTCGTTCGTCACAATCATACGAACAGATGTTCGCACAAGATTGGGACGGAAATGGACGAGCAAGAGCTTCGCTCGTGGCTCGCTGAGGGCCTTTCACTCGAGCAGATCGGCCGACGCGTCGGGCGTCACCCGAGCACGGTCGCGTACTGGCTCGCCAAGTACGGCCTCGCCCCACCGGGACGCGAGAAGCACGCGCCGCGGGGCGGCATTCCGCGGGAGCACCTGGAAGCGTTAGTTGAGGCAAACATGTCGATCGCCCAGATCGCCGGGTCGCTCGATCGCAGCAAGGCGACGGTGCGCCCTTGGCTGATCCGCTACGGACTGAAGACCCGACCGGGCGCGACCTCGAAGGCGGCGAAGCAGGCTGGCCTGGTGGTAACGGTGATGCACTGCGCCCACCACGGCGATACCGAGTTCTGCCTCGATGGGCGCGGATACTATCGCTGCAGGCAGTGTCGATCGGCGGCTGTGACGCGGAGACGACGGAAGGTGAAGACGACGCTCGTGCAGGAGGCCGGCGGAGCGTGCCGCATATGCGGCTATGACCGCACCATGCGAGCGCTGCACTTCCATCACCTCGAACCGTCGCGCAAGCGCCACGAGATAAACGCCAGGGGAGTCGCAATCTCTCTGGCGAAGTTGCGGATCGAGGCGCAGAAGTGCGTTCTTCTGTGCTCTAATTGCCACGCGGAGGTCGAGGACGGGATCGCATTCGTGCCGACCGACGCGTTGCACAAGCTCCCTCCGGGGTAGCACGGTCCGGGGTAACTCAATGGCAGAGTGCTCGACTGTTAATCGAGATGTTGTGGGTTCGAGTCCCACCCCCGGAGCTCTGAACCGCTAGCGCATCGGCCCGCCGAGGCCTAATCGCGAGCCAGCGCCGCGGTGTGCCCCTTGCAGTCGTAGAGCGCGTAGTTCTGCCCACCGAACGGGTACCAGTAGATCGGATGGGTCGGGTCGCCGATCGTCGTCGCCGGTCGCCACAGCGGTGGCGGAACGATCGCGCACGCAGCCTTGATCGCGTTTGAGGCCGCGTTGCCGCCACGCCAGGTGTAGGCGCCGCCCAACAGCATGTAGCGCGCCTCGCCGCGCGTGACGAGCTTTGCCAGCTGCCGCGGCGTGACCGCCGGCGTCTGCGTGCCGTAGCCCCCGAGCGCCGCCGCCTTGTAGCCGAGCAGGATCATCGGCGCGGCGGTGATCGAGGCCTGTGTCAGCACGGTCCAGCGCGCGTTCGGGGCACGGGCGTCGGTGTACTGGAAGAGCTGCGCCAGGATCGGCAACGTCGGCGCCGGCGCGCCGACGCCGCCCTGACCGGCGTCCGTATACGGCCCGGCTGCCGGGAACGTCCCGTCCACCGGAATCTCCCAGACCGTCTTCGAGTAGAGCGCCGGAACGATCAGCAGCGCGATCAGGCTGGCGGCGATCGTCGCGCCGAGCAGCCGTGGTCGCGCCACCAGCAGCGCGATGCAGACGACCGCGGCCACGATCAGCACGGGCCAGGTCCACTTCAGGTAGTCGTGCTGCCCATGGAGCAGGTAGATCTGCACGCCGACGGTGCTCGCGAGCGCAAGCACCGGCAGCACGAGGTAGCGCCGGTCCCGCCGCGCGAGCGCGACGAACGCCGCCGCGCCGCAGGCGGCGACGATCGCAGTGCCGGGCGCTAACGCCGAGGTGTAGTAGGGGTGGACGATGCCGTCAGAGAAGCTGAGCACGAGCGCCTCGACGACGAACCAGCCGCCGAAGACGATCAGCGTCGCGACTCGCCGATCACGCCGCGGACCCTTGAAGAGCATCAGCACCAGTGCGATCAGGCCAAACACGGCGAACGACAGCAGCCATGCGGCCTGGTCACCGAACCCGGTCGCGAACAGGCGCAGGACACCGGGGGAGGGGCCCAGCGCGATCGGCGAGTAGCTGCGCAGGACGACCGGCGCGGTCGGAGCAGTCGTCGTCGTCGACGTGGCGGCGGGCTGGCCATAGGTATTCGGGATGACCGTCACGCACGTCGTCCCCTTGAAGATGCCGACCTGGCTGTCCGCCGTGCCGATCGGCAGCGGGCCCGTCGCGCCGGTCGCGCCGGTCGGCCCTGTTGGCTTCTTGCACTCGAGGCTCGCCACGCGTGAGCCGAGGACCGATGTCGCGTCGGGCGCCGGGTGCGCCGCAGAGTCGCCGAGCACGCCGGAGGAGAAGCTGGTCCCCGAGCCGCCAACCTCGCCGGCGACGCGGCCAAAGCCGTTGTAGCCGAAGGTCAGCGACAGCTCCGAGTCGTTCTCGGTCCCACCGACATACGGTCGCTGACTCTGCGGCACCAGATCGACCGCGACGATCCAGATCAGCGACACCGCTGCGAGCACGACACCGCCGGCGATCAGGCGCACCAGGCGACGGCGGATCGAGCCCTGGGCGCACAGGACATAGGCAACCGCCATCCCGGGCACGACGAGATAGGCGGCGAGCGCCTTCGTATTGAATGCGAGTCCGGCCAGCAGCGCCGCGAGCAGCAGCGTGCGCAGCCGGTCCGTCTCGATCGCGCGGATCGTCGCCCAGCCGGCTAGCAGCATCAGCAGGATCAGCAGCGCGTCGAGGTTGTTGTCGCGCGTCGAGGCGACGAACCCGGGGAAGGTCGCGAGCACGGCGGCGGCGCCGACCCCGGTCCAGCGACCGAAGCGCGGGGCGACGATGAAGTAGCTGAAGAGCACCGTCAGGAAGCCGCACGCAGCCTCCGGGATCAGCACGCTGAGCGCATGGAAGCCGAGCAGCTTCGCGCTCAGGACCTGCAGCCAGAGACCGAGCGGCGGCTTGTCGACGGAGATCAGCCCACCCGGGTCCGAGGAGACGAAGAAGAAGTTGTGCAGCGACTCGAGCATCGACTTGACCGCTGCCGAGTAGTAGTTGTTGCCGTAGCCGTTGTGGCTGATGGCGTGGCCTTCGAGCAGGATCGAGATGACGACAACGACCGCCAGCGCGACGTGCTCGCGGCGCAGCGTCAGCGACCGACCAGCGAGGCGCAGGTGCGAGCTCCGGTTGTGTTGCTCGTCCGCTTCCGGTTCGCCAACTCCGCCGACGGCGCCTTCGCCAGCGCTCATCGATCCGCAGCGTTCGCGCAGCGGTCAGCTACGCAGCCGTTGTGGACAGCGGACCTCACGTGCGCCAAAGAGTATGCGAGCGACCGGGCGTGGTGCGGCGGTGGCGCCGTTCAGTGGCGTGAGCGCACGACGACGGCTTCCGCACAGCGCTCCGCCCACTTGCTCACGCCCTCGGGGCGTCGCTCGCTGCAGGACTGGCGGTGCGTGGTCGTCCGCACGACGGTGTGGCAGGCCTTCGCCGCCGTCGCAACACCCCGGGCCTCCCGCTTCGTCTTGCAGACCACGCTGGCGCTCTTCGCCACCGTCGTCTTCGTGCAGCGCCGCGTCTCCGCTCCCCTGCTCCCGCGTCGCACGCGCCCGCAGCTGACCTTGGCGGCTGCCTTCTTGGCGCCCGCGGCGCCG
>Ga0302178_10002808_pt1 | contig 13498 bp, 12 predicted proteins | sample I_Palsa_E1_3_FD_198790 | JGI IMG/M metagenome (GOLD analysis project Ga0302178, IMG submission 198790) | Peat permafrost microbial communities from Stordalen Mire near Abisko, Sweden - I_Palsa_E1_3 | ecosystem: Environmental > Terrestrial > Soil > Palsa > Peat permafrost | place: Sweden... | reverse complement strand
TCCACGTGTTCAGGATCGCGATCACCGGCTTGCCTGCGTACTCTTCGCGGCTATAGCCCATCTGCGCCGTGCGCGAACGGTGGCCGAACGAACGCAGGTCATTCACGCCATACCAGCGGTGGCTACGTAATTCTTCAGGGGTCTTTCTCTTGGTACTCACTTCGTAGTGCTCCAGAAAACTCAGTCGGTGAAGCGCCCGCCGCGACGTGGCACGGTCGGCAACCGGATCCGCATTGTTCGCCGCAGGGTCGACTCGACGCAGGCAAAAACCGTGTCGATGCTGGGCGAGAGGAATGCGGTAGCGGGGCTGCCTGCGACCTGCATTGCCCTCGTATTGATGGGCAGGTGCGGCGTTGGCGCTACGGTGGTCGGGATAGGGGAAAGGAGGCTCGGGCGCGGTGCCGTGAACCCGAGGAAGCTTTCCTGTGTGAGCCTGTGATCGATCAAGCGACTGTCAATGTTCAGCGACGCGGACGGGTCCCGCACCGCATCGGCGGCAAGGTCGATGCCGAATGCAACCGAAGCATCCGGAGATTTGACTGACAACCCACTCAAATCGAACATCTTCGTCTCCTCACCATCTTGTTATTTGGACAATCCGCCAGGCAGACGCCTGACGAATTTACCGCGCGAGGCGGTCCGATGAGCGAACATACCTAACCACCAGCAATGATGTCAAGCAACTACGCAAACGGCGTCTGACTGTCTTTTTGAGAAAAACAGCCGTAACCCATTGTTTATGTGGAGTTTACTAGTGAGAATCAGGAAAACCCGAGTGTTGTAAGGTTGTCAACGCTTAACATTCGGGACCAAAGCCGTTACTGGTAAGACAAATATGCGTTGCTCATCAACCCTGCGCGTCACTCGCTGACTCATCGCAGCGGCGAAAACAAAGCGGCAGGACGCGGGGACACCGATCGCCCATCACGCGATGGCGATCTGAAAGATCAACTCAGTCGGCAAAACCGCGCTGCGAGATGTGAAAGAGCAGCGCGGGTTAGTTGTATGTCGCGGGCAACAGGAGAAGAAGCGTCGCTCGCCAGCGTCGCAGACGGCCGTTCAGGCTGCGAGCCGTGGTCGAACTCGCAGCCAAGGCAAACGCACGATGGCATTCGCGCTCATTGAGTGCATCAGGTGCGGGTAATCGGCAGGCAAACGGGCGCCCCGCAGCGCGGGCACGCCCAGCGACTCACCTGCCGGTCTGCATCATGAGACGCCTTTGACCAGCACCACCGTTCCTTACGCGCCTGCTTTCGCGACCAGATCGCGCTCGAAAGCGAGCAGAGCCTGGGTTGCGGCATCGACCGCTGCGTGGTGTTCCTTCGGCGTCGCACTGAGCAGCGGCAGGATCGCACCCATGTCGGCGATCCCCGAGAACGTCACGGCGTCGTGCAACACGCGGATCAGCGAAATGTTGTCGCGCAGCGTCTCGAGCGGCATGAACGCGTCGTAGATACGTTGGGCGTCGGCGTGCCGCGATTCCTTCGCGGCGCGCAGCAGCGCGGTCACCGAGTGCGACGCAATGCAGCCCGAACCCGTGGTCCACGAAGCCAGCCCGAAGTCGCGCACATGCACGAGCGCCGGGCGCTCGCCCATGCCCGACACGACGCGCGCCCGGTTGACGCTCTCCAGCAGACGCCGCAGGTAGGCATCTTCCGAAGGGTTTTCGCGCACGATGGCGTACTTGACCGCGATCAGCGTGCCGCGGTCGAGGAGGCGAGCGAGCGTATCGACGTCGACGTAATTCTCGCTCTTGATATATAGCGTGAGCGGGATGCCCGCTGCGTCCACAATCCGCGTGAGCCCGGCCTCGACGCCTTCAGACGTGGTGAAGCCGCCGAGCGGCAGCACCATCGCCGTGCGATACGAAGTCTGCGCGAGGATGCGGGCCTGATCGAGCATCTTGCCGTAGTCGGGGCCAATCGCCGGGATGACCCGCGTGTCCGGACCCGCGCTTTGCGCGAGCATGTCGAGCAACTCGCGGTATTCGCTAACGGCGACGTGATAGAGGTTTGCATTGCCGCCGTACAGGAGCGTGCGAACACCGCCCGCCTCGATGTGCCGGATCAGCTTCAGATTTTCGTCGGCGTCGATTGACAGGTCGGCGCGGCGCGCCAACGGCGGCACAGCCATCACGGTCGAGGCGAATTCGCTCTCGACGATCGGGGACACGTTCATGGGGTCTCTTGTCTCTTATGGGAATTGATTGCTGGCAGACTGAACGGTAGCACCGCTGTCGGCATGTTGTCAAACAACATGACAAATCGATCAAATTTCCGTTTGCGACGTGCGGATTCAGATCGCAAGGGTCCGATCGTGACGACCGGTCAATACATGGCTTAAGCGCCGACCATGCGGTCCATAGCGTTGGCCAGATGCTCGCGCATCGCCCGTTCAGCGCCGCGCGGGTCGCGCCGCCGGATGGCCTCGAGCACGGCAAGATGCTCCGCCTGGACAAGCCGCTGGCGCTCGACCGACTTCGCCTGCGAAAGCTTGCGCGACAGGTTCATGCTAGATTCGACCTGCTCATGAATGAAGGACAGCGCCGTAATGAAGAACTGGTTCTTCGACGCGCGCGCCACGGCCAGATGAAAGGCGAAATCATCCCGGGCGCCGACTCCTTCGCTGCGGATGACCTGCTGGAGGGTGTCCCACGCCTGCTGGATGGCATCGAGGTCAGCCTCATCGGCCTTCTTGGCGGCTAGCGACGCGCCGCCCACCTCGGTCATCACGCGAAACTCGTAACAGCGCCGCACATCCGACAAGGTTTCCAGCGGCGCGAAGCGGCGCAGGTCGGGATCCGGCCGGCGCCTCACGGTGGTGCCGGAACCCTGCCGGGTGGCGATGATGCCGTCCGCGCGCAACTGGGCCAGCGCTTCGCGCACCGTCGGGCGCGAGGTTTCGAAGCGCTCGGCCAGCATGTGCTCGCTGGGCAGCCGGTCCCCTGCCTGATACTCGCCGTCGATGATGCGGTTCAGGATGTCGCTATAGACCTTTCCCGGCATGCCGGGCGATTTGTGTTCGATCATGACCGAGGAACCGTCTAAAGTTGTCACACTGGACAACAATTGTACGACCACTTTTCTCGAAAGCGCATAGTGGTAAACAACTTAGGCCAGACTGGCGGTGAGCGGGTCCTGCCCCGTTAGCGCAGTTCCATCACCGCGCTCGCAGACCTCGTCGCAAGGCCCTTAAGCCATCCACCGCGCCCGCCTACCACCGCCCCGGCGGACCGATATGGATAACCGGACTGGTGAAATTCTCAAATGCGAATCATTTGCATTAACGAGAAATCTGCCGCATCATGGCCGTCATGCCGACACTGTGCTGCTGCCTCCCGTGAATCCGCCCCTCGCTGTAGCCTCGCTCGATCGCACAACCACCACTGAACCGCTCGATCACGCGGAAATCGTGTTGCAAACGCTGCTGTCACGTCAGTCGCACTGGCCATTGACGAGCCCCGGTCCCGACGACGAGGCGCTTGCCTCGATCTTCGATGCCGCGCTGCGCGCGCCGGATCACGGGAATCTGCGCCCATGGCGCTTTGTCGTCGTGCGTGGTGAGGCGCGTGCTGCCTTGGGTGAAGTGCTGGTGGATATGGCGTGCGCCCGCTCGCCGGACGAGCCGCGCGCAGCGCATGCGCATCGCGGCAGGAAAGCTCTAGCCGCACCAGTGATCATCGCGCTGGGCGCGGCGCTCGACGATGGGTCGACGGTGCCCGAAGTCGAGCAGTTGTTGTCAGTCGGAGCGGCGACCATGAACATGCTGAACGCGATCCATACGCTCGGTTACGGCGGCTTCTGGGCCACCGGTCCCGATAGCTACGACAAGACCATGCACGCAGCCCTCGGTCTTCAGTCACCCGAACGATTGCTCGGCTTTCTGTTCGTCGGTACGCCGCAATCAAAGCAACGCGCCACAGCAAGACCCGAGCGCTGCGCCCACGTGCGCGAATGGACCGGCCCGTCGTCGAACCGGTCGCCCGCGAATTAACAGCGCAACAAACGTACGCGTGGCCTTGCAGATCGAACTGCAGCGCGCACCATAACGTACGGCTCGCTCGCTGCGCGCCAATGCCCTCTTCCCGATGCGCCAGCGCCGGCGCAATGCCCATCTCACGCCGGAGGTCCCATGCATTTTCATAGCCTATCGGAGCAGCCGTACTCGCTGCTCGACGAGTCTCTCGCACAACATCCCGACATAGCCGAGCAAACCGTCCTGGGAGCGGTCAGGACCTGGCTTCGTCCACAGTGCGACGCCGTGCGCAAACGAGAAAGCTGGCGCGAATCGCTGTCTGAAGCCGGCCTCTCGACCGACGGCCTGGTCTCGTTCGACCTGCTCATGCGTTCGATCATGAGTATGTCGCGCCGGCCCCTCGATACGCGCTGCCGCTGCGCAAGCGAGCTCGCGAAAGACGAAGCCATGTTGCTGCAATCCATTGCGCTACTGCAGGGCATGCGCAGCGACGAGGCGATCGACCTGCTTGACGACTGGTTACCGCAACCGGCAGTGAGCGTCATGCTGAAAGTGGTTCGCTGGTTTGCGATCGCGCTCCTCGAAGCGGGACTTGAACTGACGGTTCGTGAGCGGCGCGTGAGCTATATGCATTGAAGGCTGTACGCCGTGGCGCGCTCCAATATACGGCGCCCCACGGCTCGCAACGCATACAACCTTTACTGTGCGCCGAGCTTCTTGATCAGCACGTCCAGCTGCGCCATTTCCTCAGCCGTCAGATCGGTAAGCGGCGCGCGCACCGGACCGGCGTCGCGGCCCACCAGCTTCGCGCCAGCCTTGACGATGCTCACCGCGTAACCCTGGCGGCGATTGCGAATTGCCAGATACGGCAGGAAGAACTCGTCGAGCAGCTTGCCCACGGTGGCATGGTCGTCGGCAGCAATCGCCCGGTAAAACTGCATCGCCGTCTTCGGAATGAAGTTGAACACCGCCGATGAATACACCGGCACGCCAAGCGCCTTATACGCCGCCGCGTAGACTTCCGCGGTCGGCAAGCCACCGAGGTACGAAAAACGATCGCCGAGGCGGCGGCGAATCGTCACCATCGCCTCGATCTCGCCCACGCCGTCCTTGAAGCCGATCAGGTTCGGGCAGCTATCCGCCAGACGCTCGAGCATGTCCGCGTTGAGCTTCGAATTGGCGCGGTTATAGACGATCACGCCCAGGTTCTTGACCGACTTGCACACCTGCTCGACGTGCGCGGCAATGCCTTCCTGCGACGCTTCGGTCAGGTAGTGCGGCATCAGCAGCACGCCTTTGGCGCCCAGGCGCTCCGCTTCCTGCGCATACTCGATCGCCACGCGCGTCGGGCCACCCGCGCCGGCGAGGATCGGCACCTTGCCCTTGCAGGTTTCAGTAGCTGTCCGAATCACGTTGCTGTAATCGCTCTTGGTCAGCGAAAAAAATTCGCCGGTGCCGCCCGCAGCGAACAGGGCCGTCGCGCCGTACGGCGCGAGCCATTCGAGGCGTGCAGCGTAGGTGTCGGCGCGGAAGTCGCCGTTCGCGCCGAAGTCGGTAACAGGGAAGGACAGCAGGCCTTCGGAAACAATCGCTTTGAGTTCTTGAGGGGTCGTCATGGTCTGAAGAGTGTCAAGTTTGGGGGAAAGTTGGCGGCCATGCCGGCCGCTGTCGGGTCGAGGTTCGAATCAGCGCACGAGGCACGGACGCTTGTTGTCGAACTTCCAGTTCGGAATCAGGTACTGCATGGCCACGCCATCGTCGCGCGCACCCAGGCCATGCTGCTGATAAAGCGCGTGCGCCTTTTCCAGCGCATCCAGATCGAGTTCGATGCCGAGGCCCGCTGCTTGCGGAACCTTGACCTTGCCGCCGACGATCTGCAACGGATCGCGCGTCAGGAACTGGCCGTCCTGCCAGATCCAGTGCGTATCGATGGCGGTAATCTTGCCCGGCGCCGCCGCCGCGACATGCGTGAACATCGCCAGCGAGATATCGAAGTGATTGTTCGAATGCGAACCCCAAGTAAGGCCCCAGTCGTTGCACATCTGCGCTACGCGCACCGAGCCTTGCATGGTCCAGAAGTGCGGGTCGGCCAGCGGGATATCAACGGACTGCAGTTGAATGGCATGACCCATTTGCCGCCAATCGGTGGCGATCATATTGGTCGCCGTCGGCAAGCCGGTCGCGCGGCGGAATTCCGCCATCACCTCACGGCCCGAGTAGCCGTTTTCCGCACCGCATGGGTCTTCCGCATAAGCTAGCACGTCGTGCTGGTCGCGGCATAGACGCACGGCTTCCGCGAGCGACCACGCGCCGTTCGGGTCGAGCGTCACGCGTGCATTGGGGAAGCGCTCGGCCAAAGCCGTCACCGCTTCGATCTCGGCATCGCCCGCAAGTACACCGCCCTTGAGCTTGAAGTCGTTAAAGCCGTAACGCGCCTGAGCCGCCTCAGCCATCCGTACCACCGCTTCCGGCGTCATCGCTTCCTCGGTGCGGATCCGTTCCCAGGCGTCGCGGCCATCCGCGCCGCTCGCGTACGGCAGATCGGTTTTGTTGCGATCGCCGATGTAGAACAGGTAGCCGAGAATTTCGACTTCGTCGCGTTGCTGGCCTTCGCCGAGCAATGCCGCGACCGGCACGCCGAGATGCTGTCCGAGCAGATCGAGCAGCGCTGTTTCGAGCGCGGTCACCGCGTGAATCGTCGTGCGCAGATCGAAGGTCTGCAGGCCGCGGCCGCCCACGTCACGGTCGGCGAACTGCGTGCGCGCCTTGTTGAGTATCGCTTGCAGGTTGCCGATCGACTGGCCCACGACGAGCGGACGCGCGTCGTCGATGGTCTTGCGGATGCTTTCGCCGCCGGGCACTTCGCCGACGCCGGTGTTGCCGGCGCTGTCGCGCAGAATGACGACGTTACGTGTGAAAAACGGTCCGTGCGCGCCGCTCAGGTTTAGCAGCATGCTGTCACGGCCGGCGACCGGCACGACGCGCAGTTCGGTGACGGTCGGCGTGGCGTTCGACTGAAGTGGTTTCGTAGACATGAGGTGGGACTCGTTAAGTGATAGAGCCGGCAGGCAGGAGTCGTTGACCGAGCCTGACGCGGAGCCGGACGGCTCCAGTCGGAAAGCCGAGATACGTTGTCTGATGACAGTCTACTCTTTTTCGTTTTGAGTTTCCAGCGCGGCTTTTACCCTGCGCTTACGCCGCTTAAGCCTCATCCTCAAGCGCTTTGCGGCACAGACTCGACGCGCGCAACGGTCATGGTATTCGTGAGACTTCCTTGACGCGCAGCCGCTTTGCGCTTCTATCCTCACCTGTTGTACGATGACCTCGTGCGATCACGCGCACCGTCACGCGCGCAGGCGAAAAACAAAAAAGCGGCCACCTGGCCGCGTTTTTGTCCTTGGTCCGTGCTTCAGACCGTGCGTTCGATTCCCTCTTCCGACTCGCTGCTCAACCGGCGCAGCCGTTCCCGGCTGCTCGAAAGATGCATGCGCATCGCTGCACGCGCGCCTTCGGGATCGCGCCGGGCAATGGCGTCGAGAATGCCCTCGTGTTCCATATTGACCCGCGCCATATAAGCGACGGGATCGCTGTGAGCCAGGCTCGGCGAGTCGACGCGATGCCGCGGAATCAGCGCGGTGCCCATCTGCGTGAGTATGTCGACGAAGTAACGGTTGCCGGTCGCGCCCGCCACCGCAACATGAAAGCGCAAGTCGGCGGCCGCGCTGTCGCCGTCGGCACGGCTCGTGGCCTCGATGGCGTCGAGTGCAGCGCGGATGTTGGCCAGGTCGCGCTCGCTGGCGCGCTGGGCGGCGAGGCCCGCACACTCGGTCTCGAGGCTGATACGCAATTCCATCACGGATAGCAGGTCGGCCAGCGTCGTGGCGGCCACCATCGCGAGACCCAGCGGTTCGCGGCGCGGCTCGAGGACAAAACTGCCGATCCCGTGCCGCGTTTCAATCACCGCGTTCGCCTGCAGACGCGAGATGGCCTCGCGCACCACGGTACGGCTGACGCCGAGCAGCGACATCAAGGTTGTCTCGGTGGGCAGCTTGTCGCCCGGCTTCAGCGTGTGTGCTGCGACCTGCTCATTGATGTAGTTCACCACCCGGTCAGCAAGACTTCCGCGCGCGCGCATCGGCGGCGCGATTAGGGTCGGGGACGCGGTCATCGAGGACCTCCTTGGTTATTTGCTGACCCGTCCATTATACGTTGTCCTACAACGCGAAACGGCCAATATTGCCAGCAGTCAACCCGTCCGCGACGCCCAGAACGTCCGTTGCACCCGTCTCTTGCGTAGAAACTGTCTGGTACAGCCGCCCCGATAGCTAACACCAACCGAACACCGCGCCCGTCAATACGTCCACCCCCGGGCTACAATCAAGACTGAGCAAATGGGACCGACGCCTGCTAAGCGTCCGATCGCAAGAACGTCGCTCAACCGTTCAAACCGCGTCAGAAATTTCTGACTCCAGTTGAGCCAAAAATCCACTCCGATTGCCATCGGGTGCCGACACCTCCAATCCCAAAAAACTTAGCATTGCAAACAATTGTTACTCTTTACCTTGTCCCATAGACATTCGTTTAACTGATGAGTTAGTTTACGACCCCAATAGCAAACGACTACTCGCATAGGCGCCGTTGTCGATCAACAAGAAACGGAGACCACTGCTGTCATGGGTACGATCAAGGACGTTCTGCAGCACCCGAGTGCCAGACTCACGCAACACCTGCGCTTATCGATCGGCACCGTCAACTCGCCGCTCGACGTTCTTGAGTTCCGGCTTGAGCAGGAGCTAAACGAAACCTACCGCGCGGGCATTACCCTCACGTCGACCGACCAGGCAATCGACGGCGCGGCGTGCGTGGGACGCAGGGCAACCTTCACCGTCGAGGAAAAGGCCGCGATACCTTCGGTGCCGGGCCTGGTTGCGCCGGTGATCGAGCCAGGAATCATTGTGCATGGGGTGGTGACCCAGTGGGAGCGCGTGAAAACCGGTCCGGACGAGGCAACCTACCGACTGCTTCTGGAACCGCGCGCGGCCCTACTCGACCGCGTGCACGACTCCGGGGTGTTCCACAACAAGTCGCTAAAGGACTTGATTCCCGAACTGGTGGTCGATCGCAAGCTCTTCGATTCCTTCGACATTGAGTTCGCCCTGGAGGACGCGCAGGAGCAGTTCGAGCAGACGGTCATGTACGAAGAAAGCGTCTGGAATTTCATCTCGCGGCACTGTCGGCGTGCAGGTGTTTTCTGGTACTTCAAGCAAGGCCGCAAGAGCGACGCGCCAAGGCGCGACACGATCGTATTCGGCAACAATCCCCGATCCTACGTGCGCGCGCTCGAAGTCCCACTCATGCCGTATTCGGGCCTGTCAGGCAAGTGGCACGAGGCGGTGCTCACGATCAGCGAGGTCCGAAAGCTCGTAGCGTCAGCCGTCGAACTGTGGGAGCACAACTACCGCACGCCCGATGATCCACTGAAGGCGGAATCCACGGTCGCTCACGCTGACCGCTCCACGTTCGGTCGCGTCAACCGCAGCTCGGAACATCACCATAGCGTCGAGATCGGCCAGCTGCTGGCTGACGCGCGACGCGAAGAGCTGGCGCCTGACGAACCACAAGCTGCGTGGAGTGGAGCATGGCGTGGTGATCACGAAGCTCATCACGACCGGCAGTCGCACACAGCCGGTCTTTAACGAGTTCGAGGCGACGCCCTCGCATCTCACGTGGCGTCCGGAATATATCCCGGAAAAGCATTGGCGCTGGATCAGCGGCCCCCTGATCGGCATCGTAGGGTCGGTCGACGACCAGCCCTACGCGTCGCTGGACGAGTATGGCCGCTACGAGGTGGCGCCACAATTCCTGCGCAGTTCCGGCACCCGTGGCACGAATCTGCTGTCGCTGCGACTGCTGCGACCGTCCGCTTCGTACCAGGGCGGCTTTCATTCACCGCTGTTGCGAAAGACCGAGGTGCGGCTCGATGCCACTGGCGGCGATGTGGACCGACTGTATATCGCCGGCGCGCTTCATGACTACGCGCACCCGGATATCGTGCACGGCAAGGCGGGCTGGTACAGCCGTGCGATATGGAGAAGCCCGCTGCTCGGTGCGAAGATCCGTTTCGAGGATCTAAAGGACCACGAAGGCGTCAAGGTCGCAACGGTCTATATGAAGTCGTCGGTCAGCCTGGGCTACCTGGTCGACAACCAGAAGCGCAAGCGCGGTGAGGGCTTCGAGATCAGCACGCAGGGCTGGGGAACCGTCCACGCGGCGAAGGGCTTGATGCTTTCGGCTGACGGGCTGTCGAATCCCAACGCACCACAACTCGAAATGCAGGCTGCGCTCAGGGAATTGCAGTCGGCCTTGCAACGCGTCACGGCGCTCGTCGAGGCAACGACCCAGGCCAAGGCTACACCCGCCGATAAGGCCACCCAATCCGGCCTGATAGATGCACTGGACCAATTGAAAAGCGCGGGCCTCATTGCCAGCGCACCGGGCGGCATTGCGCTCGTCACGCCGAAATCGGTCCAGCAGGTCGCAGGCGAAGACGTGATGCTCACGGCGGGTCGGCACGTGGACGTGAGCGCCGTGAAGCGGTTCACGCTCGCGGCGGGCGACCTGATCTCGCTGTGCGCGCACAAGCTCGGGTTGAAGCTCTTCGCCGCGAAGGGCAAGGTCGAGATCCAGGCGCAGAGCGACGCTCTGGACCTGTTCGCGGACAAACAACTGCGCGTGGCGAGCGCAAGCGAGGACGTGCTGGTGAGCGGCAAAACGAAGGCGGCGATGGCCAGTGGCGGCGCGGCGCTGACGATCGAGAACGGCAGCGTGGTGTTCCATTGTCTCGGTGAATTCCGGATCAAGGCGGCATCGTTCACATTCGAAGGGCCGGCTGGCTTGAATCCGCCTTTGCCTGTGATGCCGAGAGCAATTTAAATGCGCCCGATGACGGTTACTCTCTTTCCCACTGACTCCGATGATTATCAGTCCACCCTTTCTGCCGACTGCTGGCCTGACGATCACTGAACCCGCGGCCACCGATCCGATGATGGATTTGCTCGACAGGTTCACTGCGTCTCACGGCGGCTATCCGATTGCGTTTGACCGCCGTTGGCATACTGGCCTGCACCTAGTGCCGGACGATCAACATCTACCCGTGCGTGCGATTGCGGATGGCGAGGTGATGGCTTTCCGGGTGTGCCAGAAACCGCTCACGGACGGGTTCGACGATTGCAACAGCAATGCCGGTTTCGTGCTGCTCAGGCATGCAACAGAGACCGGCGAAAACCGTACGCTCACCTTCTATTCGCTATACATGCACCTGCTCGATCTGGATGCGATGAATCACCTCGGCGTGTTCCATCCAGCAAATGATCAAGGGGAGCAGCCCCCTCACGCGCTAGCGCCGTGGTTGCAGCACCCGACCGGAGAAGCCGTTCCCGGTGGCGGCAAGAAAGTCCGTCGCAAGGACATACTCGGCTACCTGGGCAAGTTGCAGAACATGCATCAACTGCACTTCGAGGTATTCATGACACAGCGCGATTTCAAAGCGTACTTTGACGGTACGCAATTCGGGCATACGGCCGTTGCGACACCACCTGGCACTGACTACTGGGGTCACAGCTACTACGTGATTCCCGCCGGACAGGCGTTTTGGGGACTACCTCCAGGTACGGACGAACACAACAAACTGAACGGCATCAAATTCGACTCCGCACAAAACGGAAAGAATGAGCATCCGTTGCAAGTGGAAGTGTATTTCCACAAGGGCGACAAATACACCAACGTATGGAGCGTAGCCGACAAGGGTGCCCGGACCTTGCTGACTGAATCGCCCGTTGTGGAAAAAGACTACGAGTACGATCTGTACAACCGCGCGACGAAGCTTTATCCCGCCTGCCCAAGCGACGGATATGAGTTGCTGCGCTTCGGGCGCATTCTAAGCACGCCAGCGACGCTGGCAGCCATGCCGGAGTCGTCCCGGCCGCTCGGCGCCGAGCAGGCAGGACCTGTCCTGGCGAAACCTCGCATAACGTGGTTCCTGGTGACCTTCGCTGAAGGCAAGAAGGGCTATATCGACATCAGCGACGATGCGATACAGAAGCTGTCCGATGCGGATTTCCCGTTTTTCATGGGCTGGCAGAGGATCAGTGGATCCGCCAGCGACAGTCCATCTCGCTCGAGTGCGCCGTTCGACAGCGATGGGCTATGGGATCTCGATAAACTCACCCAGCTCGTCCGGACCTCTGTAGGCGAAGCCAATCCGATGTTTGCCCCTACGTACGTGGGTCAGCAGCCCGAAGCCGGGAAGAAGGCCGAAGTGCAACAGAAAAACGACGCGTTAAAGCGCTATGTGAACGATCCCGATAGCTTCGCGGTTCGTGACCTGTTGCAACGTTTCGTCTGTGAGGCGCCGAGCGAATGGGACAGGACGCATCTCGATATGCGCTACAAGAACCTACTTGATGCGGGAGAACACTTTGAAGGCAAGCAGGCTGCGTACGACAAGTTCCTCGCCTTCGTGAAGAAAATCCAGTTCTGGGACGCGACGGGATTGCCGGCTGGCGAAAAGCTGTGGTTTTTCCATCCGCTTGCGTTCATCCGGCATTTTAGAAGATCCGCATGGTTTTCGAAGAATTAATTCGAAATGATATATCCCAATCAATACCTTGGATCCAACGGAGATTCATTACGCGAGAAGTATCGATGTAGCCTTAATTTCTCGTTGAGAAAGTACGGCCTGGTCAACTACGTCAGACAAGCGCATTTTCTTGGTCAAGGAGCTGTCGAGTCCGCATTCTTGGGGTCTATGCAAGAGAAGAGCATGTTGGAGCGGTGACACTTACCGAAATTCATGGTACAGCGATAAATTCCATGTCTGCCGCTTCCGAAAGCGAACTTGGTCATTGGTATGGAGCGATTCCCGCAGATCACGATCCATATTATCGACTTGTGAAATACGCTTCCAATGGACGCTTGATCGCCGGATCATATGATTGGCGCAATGGAAACTGTGACCTCGAAGATTCCCAGAAATTTCGAGGGCGAGGTTTTAAGCAATTAACTGGACGAAGCAATTACGCAGATTACTGGATTTATCGAGGTTGGATCTCGCAAGAAAAATTACGAAATTTTGGTGGACCGATTCTCAATACCAAGCTAAAAATCGTTCAAAAATGACAAAAACTCCGGCGACTATTCCCAATCCCGAGGCTATTTCAACTGCCCCAGACAACTGCATTGATTCTGGGGCTTGGTACATAACGTCGTTCCGCCCTAAAGTACTGCGTGAAATCGACAATGATCCTGTGAAAATCTCGACAACACAAACGGAAGCGGATATAGAAAAAGAAGTAATAAAGAAGATTACGAATAACATTAATAGCGCAAAAACAGGACTTGCAAACCGGGTTACATACACCAAAATGATAAAGGAAATTTTATTATGAGTAATATCCGCATATTTGCTATGCTAATTTTTATCGTTTTACCTGATCTTGGCTTTGGCAAAATTCTTGACAATCAA
>Ga0302178_10002801_pt1 | contig 13535 bp, 17 predicted proteins | sample I_Palsa_E1_3_FD_198790 | JGI IMG/M metagenome (GOLD analysis project Ga0302178, IMG submission 198790) | Peat permafrost microbial communities from Stordalen Mire near Abisko, Sweden - I_Palsa_E1_3 | ecosystem: Environmental > Terrestrial > Soil > Palsa > Peat permafrost | place: Sweden... | reverse complement strand
CCCGGGCTTGACGGTGAAGATCTCGTAGGTCCCGTCGCCGGCCTCGTAGCCGCAGCGCCCGAACCCGCGGAATCCCTCGACGGTCGAGGCCGGACCGTAGGCGTGCAGGTCGGCGAACAGGCCATCAGGGTCCGCCTGCCAGGTCTCGATCAGGTGGTCGGGGATCGCGACGCCGTCGCCGTCGTAGACGGTCCCGGTGATCCTGATCGCGCCGGGGCTGCCGGGCGGGACGACGTGCGGGCCCTCCTCGAACGGGAGTCCGATCGCGAAGTACGGCCCGACCGTCTGGGATGGGGTGGTGGCGAAAATCAATGCGCCTCCTCGAAGGGGGTCGCGCCGGGACCGCGCAGGTAGATGTCGAATTCATACGCGTGGGCCCAGTTCGGCTGGGTCCCGTGGATCGAGAACCGGGAGACCATCCGCTCGCGCGCGGCCTCGTCCCTGACCGAGTTGAAGATCGGGTCGTAGGGGAAGAACGGATCGCCGGGGAAGTACATCTGGGTCACCAGCCGCTGCGTGAACGCGCGGCCAAGCAGCGAGAAATGGATGTGGGCCGGGCGCCACGCGTTGTAGTGGTTCCCCCACGGGTACGGGCCGGGCTTGATCGTGGTGAACCGGTAGCGGCCCTCCGAGTCGGTCATGCACCTGCCCGCGCCGGAGAAGTTCGGGTCAAGCGGTGCCGGCCAGCGGTCCCAGCGATGCGCGTAGCGCCCCGCCGAGTTCGCCTGCCAGATCTCGACCAAGGTGTCGCGCAGCGGCTTACCCTCGGTGTCGCGCAGGACGCCCGAGACGATGATCCGCTCGCCGATCGGCTCGCCCGCGTGCTGCCGGGTGAGATCGCGGTCGAGCTCGCCGCTGATCCGCACCGGCCCGAGCCGCGGGCCGGTGATCTCAGTCAGCATCTGCGGAAGGTAGACGAGCGGCTCCTTCGGATGGCGCAGCTGAGTCGACTTGTATGGCTTGTAGTCGAGCGGCGGGTGCGCGGCGGGCGGGTCGCGCAGGTAGCTCGTCGGCGTCTCGACGATCGGGTCGTAGATCTCGGTGTCGGGCTCGGGCATCAGCGTGCCGCCAGCTCTCTGAGCGCGGACAGCTCTTCGTCGGTGGGCGGATCGGTGACCCGCAGTTCATCTGCCATCGCCAGCTCCCATCCAGTCGCTTCCGCAACCTGCTCGGCCGTCACCCCCGGATGCACCTGCGTGAGCGTCAACTCGCCGTCGCGCGGCTCGAGCACCCCCAGGTCGGTGATCACGTGCGTCGTACGGTTTCCGGTGGTCGTTACAAAGTCAAGCCGCTTGACAAAAGTCCGGATCGAATGCGGAGCGATCACGACCACCTCCTTGCAGCCGGTCGCGATCTCAGGCGCGCCGCCGGCCCCGGGGAGCCGGGTCTTCGGATGGTCATAGTCGCCGATCACGGTCGAGTTGAGGTTCGCGTGGCGGTCGATCTGCGCCGCTCCGAGGAACGCAACCTGGATCCGCCCAGGCCCGATCCAGTAGTTGAACATCTCCGGCACCGACACGATCGCATCGGCCGTCTCGGCGAGCTCGCCGTCGCCGATCGACAGCGGCACGTGGTATGGCTTCGCGCCGATCGTGCCCGACTCGTAGACGAGCACGAGCTTCGGGTTGTGCACCATCCGCGCGAGGATCGCAGCCGTGCTCGGGCGGCCCACGCCGATGAACACCGACCGCGCGTCCTTGAGGCGGCGGGCGGCGACCACGGTCTGCACTTCGGCGGAGGTCGCATGCTCCGGAGTGGTGGCGCTCATGCGCTCGCCCCACGGCTCATGCGCTGGCCCCCACTCCCAGCACGTTCGCCTCCATCCATTCCGTGAACGCCTCCCGGTCGCGGCTGAGCTTGTCCCAGAAGCGGTAGAAGTCGTTGTCGCGCTCGGTCACCCCGAGGCTGTAGGACGGGCTCGACCCGCCCGGAGCCTCGGCGACGTAATCGATCACCCACGAGGGGATCACGACGCCGCCCGGGCGCAGCTCGAGCCGCTCGACCACCCGCTCGACCGTGACCAGCGAGCGATCGGCCGCCAGCACCGCCTCCTTCTGCACGCCGGGGATCCCCCACAGCTGCACGTTGCCGTCGCGATCGGCCTCCTGCGCGTGCACGATCGCGACATCCGGGGCCAGCGCCGGCACGGCCACCAGCTGCTCGCCGGTGAACGGGCACGCGATCGGGCGGACCCGGGTGTGGGCAACCAGATCGGTGCCCGTGTAGCCGCGCATCACCGCGAACGGCAGCCGCGCCGCCCCTGCCGCGTACCGGTTCGCCATCCCGGCGTGCGAATGCTCCTCGATCTCGATCGGACGCGGCCAGCCATGCTCGACCGCGTCGCGGACGCGGTGCAGCGAGCCTACGCCCGGATTGCCCGCGTACGAGAACACGAGCTTGCGCGCCACACCCACCCCGATCATCTGGTCATACAGGATGTCGGGGGTCATCCTGATCAGCTCGAGCTCCCGCCGTCCCTGGCGCATCACCTCGTGCCCAGCGGCAAACGGGATCAGGTGCGTGAAGCCCTCGAGCGCGACGCTGTCGCCGTCCCGCACCAGCTCGGCGACCGCGTCGCTGAGTGACGCATGCTCAGCCACCTAGTAGCGGGAGGGCTGTGGGGGCGCGCTCGAGCGGAAGCCCAACGTAGTTCTCGGCGAGCGACGTGGCGGCGGCGGTCGAGGAGGTCACGTAGCGCAGCTGCGAGCGCTGGAGCTGGGCGCCGTAATCGTCGTCATTCGGATCGACGTGCAGCATCTGGGTCATCCACCACGAGAAATGCTGGGCCCGCCAGACCCTGCGCAGGCAGCGCTCGGAGTACTCGTCGGTGGCGGTCAGCCCGCCGGAGGTAAAGCGTTCGACGAGCGCCTCCGCGAGCACGGTCACGTCCGCCGCGGCCAGGTTGAGCCCCTTCGCACCGGTCGGTGGGACGATGTGCGCCGCGTCGCCCGCGAGGAACAGTGAGCCGTATCGCATCGGCGCCGCCACGAAGCTGCGCATCGGCGTGATCGCCTTGTCGGTCACCGGGCCCTGCTGGAGCGTCCAGTCGTCGTGTGCCAGACGCACGTGCAGCTCGTCCCAGATGCGCTGGTCCGGCCACGCTGCGATGTCCTCATCCGGCGCCACCTGGATGTAAAGGCGGCTGACGCTGGGCGAGCGCATGCTGTGCAGCGCGAAGCCACGCTCGTGGCGGGCGTAGATCAGTTCGTCGGTCGACGGTGCGACGTCCGCCAGGATCCCGAGCCACGCGAACGGGTAGACGCGCTCGGAGACCTTCAGCACGTCGGCCGGGATCGCCGTCCGGCAGACGCCGTGAAAGCCGTCACAACCGGCGATCACCTCAGCGCGCAGCTCGTGGCGCTCGCCGTCCAGCTGATAGGTGACGTGGGGCGAATCGGTGTCGATGCCCGCGACGGCGACGCCGGAGCAATCGAAGTGAAGCGGTGCGTCGGTTGCCAACCGCGCGTTGATCAGGTCCTTGACCAGCTCGGTCTGGCCGTAGACGGTGACCGCCCTGCCGCCGGTCAGCTCGTCCATCGGGATCCGGTGCAGCTCCCCGTCGAAGCACAGGTAGATGCCGCCGTGGACGAGGCCCTGCTGCTCCAGCCGGGCACCGAGCCCCGCCTCGATCAGCACCTCGCGCGTCGCCTGCTCGAGCACGCCGGCGCGGATCCGCGCCTCGCAGTACAGGCGCGAGCGGTTCTCGAGGATCACCGTCTCGATCCCGTGGCGGTGCAGCAGGTGCCCGAGCATCAGGCCCGCAGGCCCGGCACCGATGATCGCGACCTGCGTCTGTTCGGGTGCGCTCACCGCGCGTTCGCGGCCCGCCGCGGGCGCTTCCGCGTCGGGACCTCGCCCCCGGCGTCGACCACTGCGTCCTTCAGCATGCTCGGATCGTATCCCGGATCCAGGAGCTCTGAGACCTCGAGCCCGGTCCTGGCCAGATGCGCCGCGAGCAGCCTGGCGCTGCGGTCGCGATCGCCCGCCTTGCACGCATCGAGGATGTCGCGGTGCTGCGCGGTCGCCCACGCCGACGGGCCGCGACCGATGTGCAGGCGACGGTAACGCTCGGCGTGGTCGAACATCTGTGCGAGCACGAGGTTCACGCGCGCGCCCGCGTGCACGGTGAGCGCGCGGTGGAAGTTGTGGTGCGGGATCGTCCAGCGAACGTAGTCCTTGTTCTGCGCGAAGTGGGCCATCTCCGCCATGTGCCCTTCGAGCTTCGCCAGGTCCTCCGGCGTCATCTGCCGAACCGACAGGCGCAGCGCCTCCGACTCGAGCGCGACCCGCATCACGTACAGCTCCTCGAGGTCCTGGGCCGTCATCGGCGCGACGCGCACGCGCCGGTTCGGCTCACCCTCCACCAATCCCTCGCTCTGCAGCATGCGCAGCGCCTCGCGCAGCGGCGTCCGGCTGATCCCCAGTTCTTCGGCGAGCGCCACCTGCGACATCACCGAGCCGGGCGCCAGCGTCCCCTCGAGGATCGCGCTGCGGACGCGCTCGTAGACGTCGTCGGTTTGCTGAGCGTTGTCGGGCACGCCGGTCGCCGCCTACGCCCCGAGCATGCTGTAGCCGCCGTCGGCGATCACGTAGGAGCCGGTGATGTGGTGGGCATCGTCGCTGGCGAGGAACAGCGCGGCGCCGGTCATGTCCTCGGGCTTGGGGATCTTGCCGGCGGGTGTCGCCGACAGGATCGTCTCGCGCCGCCCCGTCTTCCACTCGGGCCTGGCGAGTAGCGCCTCGGTCTCCATGAAGCCCGGCGCGAAGGTGTTGACGCGGACCTTCGGCGCGAGCGCCTTCGCGTAGGACTTCGTGATCCCCAGGAGCCCGTACTTGCCGGCCGCGTACTGAGGTGCACGCGGGCTGCCGCGGACGATCACCGTGGAGCCGACGTTGACGATCGCCCCGCCGTCGCGCTCAGCCATCCGCTGTCCGAACTCGTGCACCATCAACATTGTGCCTTTGATGTCGACGGCAAGCACGTGGTCGATCGCCTCCTCGGTCACCTCCGTCCACGACGCCTGGTCGGAGGCCATGTCACCGACGTTGTTGATCAGCACATCGAGCCCGCCGAACGTCCCGAACGCGATCTGGGCCATCCGTTTGATGTCAGCCCACGAGGTGATGTCACCCTGCACGAGCGCGGCCTCGGCGCCCGCGTCGCGCACGCGCTCGGCGGTCTCCTCCGCGCCCGCAACCGAGCTGCGGTAGTGGACCAGCACACGGGCGGCGCCCTCCTGCGCGGCCCGCAGCGCGAGGGCCGCGCCGAAGCCGGTGCCCGCGCCGGTGACCATGAAGCTGCGACCTTCGAATCTTCGCTGCATCGGCTGCCAATCGCTCCTCAAGTGACGCGCTGCCGCGATCAGACGATCGTGCGCCCGCCGTCGATGTACAGAACCTGACCGGTGATGAAGCTCGCGTGCGGCGAGCAGAGGAACAGGACCGGACCAACCACCTCCTCGAGCGTCCCGAACCTGCCAGCGGGGATCAGCTCGATCAGGGCGCTTCGCTTGTCTGGATTCGCGGCGAGGTAGTCACGCGTCAACTCCGTGTCCATGTACCCGGGCGCGACCGCGTTGGCCGTCACTCCCGAGCTCGCGTATTCGTGCGCGATCACGCGCATCAGCTGGTTGATCGCTCCCTTCGTCGCCGCATACGGGCCGTGGTGCTTGTGGCCGCTGCGCCCAGCCACGGACGAGAAGAACACGATGCGGCCGTGTCCCTGCGCGCGCATCCCGACCGCGGCTTCGGTCGCGGTGTGAAACGCGCTCGTCAGATTGACCGCCAGGATCCGGTCCCAATCGCTCGCCCCGTACCGCTCGATCGGCCTGCGATCGTTGATCCCGACACAGTGGATGAAGACGTCGAGACCGCCAAGCTGCGCGCGTGCCGCGGAGACCGCCTCGCGCGCCGCGCCGGCATCGGTCAGGTCGGCCTCGGTGAAACTGGCCGCCGAGTCGCCCTGCGGCGCACGACGGTCGACGATCGCCACCCTCGCGCCGGCCGCGTTCAGGCCGGCGGCGAGCGCCGCACCGATCGTTCCCGCTCCACCGGCGACGAGGGCTCGACTGCCCTCGAGCTCCAGCCAGTCAGGCACCCGGCGTGGTCTCTCGGTAGGTGAACACGTTGAGCGTCACCGCGCCGGCGCCGGCGGCCGGCACGGTCGCCGAGTGCGCCGTCCCGCCGGGCAACGCCGCGAGCTGGCCGGCGACGAGATGCACCGGCTGGCCGTCGACGACGAAGTCGATGGCGCCCTCGAGCACGGTCGTCATCTGGTCCTGCGGGTGGTCGTGCTCCTCCCAGCTCGAGCCGGGTCGGTAGCGGTACAGTGTCGCGGTCAGCTGCGGCGTATGAACGGTCGTACCGAAGATCCCGGGGCGGACCTCGGTGAATTCCTGCTCGTTCCAGTCGATCGTTCGCGCGTCGGGCACTCGCGCAGTATTGCATACAGTTTTTGATTCCGTCTACAGTATTCCCCGCCGTTCGACGAGCTCGACCAGGTTTCCCTCGGGATCGGCGAGGAACGCGAACCTCACCCCCGGCTCGGGCGAGGGCCCCGGCTCGACCACCGGCCGCGCCCCGACCTCGACCGCTGTCCAGAACACCGGCTCGATGTCGGCGGCGGCGAGCGCCAGATGGCCGTAGCCACGCGTGGCGAGCGCCTCGATCGGAGTGGCAGCCTGCAACCCCGGCACCGAGCCCGCACGCTCGAACAGCTCGATCCGCGCCCCCGACGGGTGCCTGAGCATCACCCCGCGAACCTGGTGCGGCAGCTCGAACGCAAGCTCCTCGACGAACCCGAACGCGGCGCCGTAGAAGTGCGCGCTGGCGGCGAGGTCGGCGACCGACAGTCCGGCGTGATCGAGCGCGAGGGCGGTGGACATGGCGGGTGGCTTCGCTCAGACGATGACCGACTGGCCGCCGTCGACGACGATGTCGGCCGCGTTGAGGTAGGCGGCGGCGTCGGAGGCGAGGAACAGCGCGACCCCCGCGACGTCCTCGGGCTCGCCGAGTCGCCCGAGCGGATGGTTGCGCCGCAGCTCGTTCATCGGGTGCCCGGGCTCGTCCAGGAACGGGCGCGTGTGACCGGTGACGATCAGCCCGGGGCTGATCGAGTTGGCGCGGATCCCGTGCCTGGCGCCGGACGCGGCCAGATGCCGGGTGATCGACAGAACGCCGCCCTTCGCCGCACCATGGGCGGCCTGAGGCGCGAACGTGGCGCCGCGATAGGCGGACACCGAGGCGGTGTTGATGATTACGCCCCCGCCACGCGCGATCAGATGCGGCCACGCGGCGCTCGTGACCGTGTAGATGATGTCGAGCTCGTTGCGGATCACGAAGTGCCAGTCGTCCGGGGTGACCTCCTCGAACGGGCCGATCCGCGTCGCCGAAGCGTTGTTGTAGAGGATGTCGACGCCACCGGCTTGCTCGACCGCAAACTGCACCCATCCGGCGGCGCCCTCCACGCTCGCGAGATCGATCGGAGCCTGCGAGAACATCCGCCCGCCCGCGGCCGTCACCTGCCGCACCGTCTCGTTCTCGCCCTCGGCGTTCACGTCGCAGCCGACGACTGTCGCTCCCTCGCTCGCGAACAGCACCGCTGCAGCCCGCCCCATCCCGCTCGCGGTGCCGGTGATCAGCGCGACCTTTCCATCGAGACGCCGGGGCATACAGTGGCACGAACTATATGCAGATTTGTCTTTAGGATGCAGAATTGCCGAGCCGCCGGGAATCGACCGAGCGTGTCAGGATGGCCGACGTGCACGTCGCCTACACGAAGGGCCTCCATGAGCTGGGCGACGGGCTCTATGCCTACCTGCAGCCCGACGGCGGCTGGGGATGGAGCAACGCCGGGCTGATCACGGCCGGCGGCACCTCGCTGCTCGTCGACACGCTGTACGACCTGCGCCTGACCCGAGAGATGCTGGAGGCGATGGCGCCGGTGACGGCGGCGCATCCGATCAACGCCGCGATGAACACGCACGCCAACCCGGATCACTGCTTCGGGAACGAGCTGCTGCCCGCCGGCACCCCGATCTACGCGTCGCAGGGGACGGCTGAGGAGATGACCGAGCTCTCGCCGCAGCTGCTCGACGCGATCAAGCGCGCTGAGCTCCCTCCGGCCGTGCGCGCGTTCGTCGACCTCGCGTTCGGGCCGTTCGAGTTCGGAGATGTCAGCGTTCGGCTCCCGACCGAAATGTTCAGCGGCCGGCTCGAGCTGCGGGTTGGCGAGCGGAGCGTGAGCCTGGTGGAGCTCGGTCCAGCCCACACCAGGGGCGACACGATCGTCCACGTTCCCGACGCCGGCGCCGTGTTCACGGGCGACCTCCTGTTCAGCGAGGGAACGCCCGTGGTGTGGGCCGCGTACGACAATTGGATCGCCGCCTGCGACCGGATCCACGAGCTCGGCGCGCGAGTGCTCGTGCCCGGACACGGACCCGTCACGGACCAGTCAGGATTGAGCGACCTGCGCCGGTATCTCGTCCACGTGCGCGAGCAGGCGCGCGAGCGCTTCGACGCCGGCATGGACGAGACGCAGGCCGCCGACGACATCGACCTGTCCGACTTCGCCGACTGGGGCGACCCCGAGCGGATCGTCGCCAACGTGTCCGCCGCCTACCGCGAGTTCGAACCGGCGCTTCCGCACAAGAGCGTGCCCGAGCTGATGCTCGCGATGGCCGACTGGCGCGCCCGCCACTGACATCCGCTTGACGAAGTGGACTGCAGTCCGCTAGCCTTGCCGTAAGCGGACCGGAGTCCGAATCAATTACACAGGAGCACAGCATGAGCGCAACCAGCACCGGGATCCCGGCCGGGACCTATGGCTTCGACCCGGTCCACAGCACGATCGGCTTCGTCGTCGTCCACAACGGCATCTCCAAGTTCCGCGGCAGCTTCGAGAAGGTCGATGGCAAGCTCGAGGACGGCGTGCTGTCCGGCAGCGCCGAGGTCGCGTCGGTCAAGACCGCGATCCCGCAGCTGCACGGCCACCTGCAGGCGCCCGACTTCTTCGACGCCGAGCAGCACCCGACGATCACCTTCCACTCGACCGAGATCCGCCCGGGCGATGGCGGCAGCGTCGAGGTCGTCGGCGACCTCACGATCCGTGGCGTCACCAAGACCGTCACGGCCACCGGCAACTACGGTGTCGGCGTCAACATGATGGGCGGCGATGTCGTCGGCTTCGACCTGACGACGACGGTCGACCGGCGCGACTTCGGCATCGACTGGCAGGCCCCGCTCCCGAACGGCAACTTCGCGGTCGCATGGGACGTCACGATCGAGGTGCACCTCGAGCTTGCAAAGGCGTAATCCAGGCGCCTTGAGAAGGAGACTGTGATGAGGATCCTCGGTATCTCGGGAAGCCTCCGCCGCGGGTCCCACAACACGAGCCTGCTCCGGGCGGCGGCGACGCTGCTGCCGCCCGGCGTGGAGCTGGAGGTCTACGACGGCCTCCGGGACCTGCCGCCCTACGATCCAGACCACGATCTAGAGCCTGCCGAGCCGGCCGTCGCCCGCCTGCGGGACGCGATCGCGGCGGTTGACGGCGTGCTGATCGCAACCCCGGAGTACAACGGCTCGATTCCAGGGTTGCTCAAAAACGCGCTGGACTGGGCGTCTCGTCCGTTCCCCGACAGCTCGCTGAAGGGCAAGCCCGTCGCCGTGATCGGCGCCTCGACCGGCCTGTTCGGCGCCGCCTGGGCGCAGGCCGACGTCCGCAAGGTGCTGGGGATCATCGGCGCCGACGTGATCGAGGACGAGCTACCGGTCGGAATGGCGGACTCGACCATCATCGACGGCGAGCTCGTCGAGGCCGAGCAGCGCGACGTGCTCGAGAGCCTCGTGCATGTCCTGGTCGCTCGTGCCGGTGCAGCGGGCGCGCAGGCGGCATAGGTTGGAGCATTCGTTCCCCCCATCGCTGGACCTCCCGATCTGGGAGTCGCCGGCCACCAAACGGGAGCGCGCGGATGCGCGCCGGAACCGCGAGCGCATCCTCTGTGCCGCGCGGCACCTGATCCTCGAGGACGGCGGCATCGACGACGTCTCAATGGATGACGTCGCAGCCGCCGCCGGGGTCGGCAAGGGGACGCTTTACCGCCGCTTCGGCGACCGCTCCTCGCTGCTGCGCGCGCTGATCGAGGAGCCCGAGCGCGCGTTCCAGGACGAGCTGATTCGTGGGCTGCCGCCGCTCGGACCGGGCGCCCCGCCGCAGGAGCGGCTGCACGCCTTCGGGGCCGCTTACCTCGCGTTCCTCGACGGCCATGCCGCCCTGCTGAAGGCCGCCGAGTGGCTCAAGCACGGCGACTACTACCTCCACCCCGTCTACGGCTTCTACCGCACGCACGTGCTGGTGCTTCTGCGGCAGGCGATCGGCGGCGACCCGGCGCTCGACGACGCGACGATCGAATACCTCGCCGATGCGCTGATGGGTCCGCTCGGCGCGGCGCCCTTCCTGCACCATCGCCAGGACCGCGGCATGTCGCTCGCGCAGCTCCAGGGCAGCTGGTGCCGGCTGGTCGATGCGCTCCTGAGCTCCCGCCCCCGCTCCGAGCGGTAGCAAGATCAGCCCGCGGCCTGACTCCGATGAAGTAGCTAGCTAGCCCTCAGTGCGTCTCGGCGCGTAGCGATGGTGGAGCATCAGCGCGTTTCCGTCCGGGTCGCGGAAGAACGCCATGTGACACACGCTGGTGTCCCATGTGTCACCGGCGAAGCTGACGCCACGACTCTCGAGCGTCGCGCGCGCGGCCGCGACGTCATCAACGTGCAGCGCGATCGCGTTGCCATGTGGCACGTGCTCGAGACCCATCGCCTCGGCGTGGATGATGCTCAGCGTCAGGTTGCCAGTCTCGAACTCTGCGAAGTTGCGCTCCGGCATATAGACGGCACGGCGCAGGCCGAGTGTCGTGCCGTAGAACTCGACGGCCCCCGCGAGATCGCGCGTCGGAATCGGCACGAAGTCGACGCCGGTAATCAGCTGTTGTGTGGTCGTGCTCATGGCGGCAGCGTAGCCGCCCATTCCCAGCTGCGCTCGACTCCCCGGATCAGATCCGCGACCGCGGCGTGGAGCGGCGTGGGGACGCCGGCCCGCCGGCCGGCGTCGACGATCCCGCCGTTGAGCGTGTCGATCTCGGTGCGGCGGTGGGCGGCGACGTCCTGGAGCATGCTGGGCCGGTGATCCGGGTTGACGCGCGCCGCCCGCTCGTTCAGGGCGGCCGGGTCCTCGTCGAGGGCGATCCCGAGTGCGTCGGCGACCGCCTTGGCCTCGTCGATCAGCGCGTCGACGAGCCGGCGCGTCGGGCCGTAGGCACACAGCTCGCCGTGCGTCAGCCCGCTCAGCGCGCACAGCGGGTTGGTGGATGCGTTGAAGATCACCTTCGTCCACTGCGCGCCGCGGACATCCCGCATCACCCGGGTCTCCATCCCGGCGCGCTCGAGCAGCTCTCCGAGGCGCTCGATCTCCGCCCAGCTCGCCGGCCGGGGCTCGAACGGCCCGATCCACGTCTGACCAGGGGCGTCTGCGTGGATCAGCCCCGGGCCGCTGACGGCGCCCGACACGAGCGTCACGCCGCGGATCACCCGCGAGACGTGCTCGGCGATCAGCTCCTCGTTGCCGATTCCGTTCTGCACGCTGCAGACGGCGGCATCGGCGAGCACGCCCGCCGTTGCCGCGATCGCCGCGTCGGTGACCGTGCCCTTGGTCGCGACGATCCCGAGCGAGCACGGAGGGATCTCGGCCGGATCGCTGCGCGCGTGGATCCGTGCGGTCAGCTCGAGCCTTCCCGTGATCCTGAGGCCGTCGCGATTGATCGCCGCGACGTGCTCGGCGGAGGCGTCGTACGCCCACACCTCGAGCTCGGGCAGCGCCGCGAGCTGTCCCCCGAACAGCCCGCCGATCGCACCCGCACCGACGATGCAGACCCGCTCGACCCCGCCCGAGCTCACGCCGGCCTGGCCTCGAGGCTCGCGAGCGCGACCCGCTCGCACACCTCGGGCGCCGGTCCGGCGATCCCAAGCCCGCCGACGACCCGTCCGCCGTCGCTGACCGGCCTTCCCCCGGGCGCCGCGAGGATCGCGAACGGCAGCGCCCGCGCGAGCTCGGCGCGCGTCGCGGCGTCGACGAAGCGCTCGGCGACCGCGTGGCTCGGAAGCTGGAAGCTCGCCGCGGTCGCGGCGAGCGCCTCGGCCAGCTGGATCGACGCGGTCGGCGCGCCGTCCATCCGATCCTGCTGGATCGGGTCGCCGCGTTCGTCGACGATTGCGACCGACACGCTCAGGCCCCGCCCCTGCGCCTCGGCGATCGCCCGGTCGGCGAGTGCGACCGCCCACCGGTGCTCGGACTGGTTCTGTGCCGGTGACGCCGGCGCCATTCCGGTACCGGCCGCCGGGTCGAGATCTCCGGGCCACGCGCCGTAGGCGCCGATCCAGCGCTCGAGGTCGTCGCCGTGCTGCCCCTCGTACGGGATCCCGAGCGCGTAATGGACGAGCAGGTCCTCGCCGTTGGCCGGCCTGGCGTCAGCGATCAGCTTCAGCGGATCCGACCCCGGATAGCCGACGAACGGGCCGATTCCGGCGCCCGATGCGGCGAGGCCGGCGATCACCGGACCGCCGGCGCGCCCCTCGGCGCGAATCGGCATCCCGCCCGCGCCCGGGAACGCCGCCTCCGGCGACAGCGTCGAGAAGCCGGCAACCATCGGCGGGGCGATCACCCCCAGCCGGTGCAGGTGCTCGACGCTCGGGATCTGTTGGGTCGCGGCGATCCACGCCTTCGACTTCGCCCGGGCCATCCCGCCGGCGCCGCCGTGATCCATCCGCGAGGCGGACACGAGCGCACCGGTCGCGCCGATCACGGCAACCGCGCCGCGCATGCCGATCTCCTCCGCCTTGTCGATTGCGCGCTCGATCAGCGCACGGGCCTCGAGCAGCGGCATGTCGGTCGTGTGGCCCATGACGTCGCGGCGATAACTCTACACAGAACTAAGAACTGTATGCACTATCGTCCACACTCGATGTCAGGCGAGCACTGGGGGCGCCGGCCCCGCGACTGGGCCAATCTGGCCGAGCCCTCGAACGAGCCGCTGTTCGCCGAGGTGCTGAACGCGCTCGGTGCCGGCGCCGGCGTCCGCTTGCTCGACATCGGCTGTGGCTCAGGCTACGCCGCCCGGATGGCCGCCGCCCTCGGCGCGAGGGTCGCCGGCATCGACATCACGCCGGAGCTGCTCGCGATCGCGCGCAAGCGGGTCCCGGCGGCCGAATTCGTCGAGGGCGGGATGGACGAGCTGCCCTTCCCCGATGGCACATTCGATGCCGCCGTCGGCTTCAACGCCTTCCAGTTCGCCGACGATCCGGGGCGGGCCGTCACCGAGGCGGCCCGCGTCGTCCGGCGCGGCGGCCTCGTCGCCGCGACGACGTTCGCCGAGCCCGAGCGCAACGAGTCGACCGCGCTGCACCTCGCGCTCGAGCCGCTGCGCCCAGCGCCCGGCGGGACCGGCCGGGCCGGCCGGGCCGGACGGGCAGGCCGGTCCACCACCCACGCG
>Ga0302178_10002799_pt1 | contig 13537 bp, 16 predicted proteins | sample I_Palsa_E1_3_FD_198790 | JGI IMG/M metagenome (GOLD analysis project Ga0302178, IMG submission 198790) | Peat permafrost microbial communities from Stordalen Mire near Abisko, Sweden - I_Palsa_E1_3 | ecosystem: Environmental > Terrestrial > Soil > Palsa > Peat permafrost | place: Sweden... | reverse complement strand
GACGGCGGCATCGGTGAATTGCACGCTGACGTTGTCCGCGTTGTCGCTGCGTCTCGCCGACAAGCTGAAGAAAGAACTTTGATTGCGCGCCGACGGAGAGCCACGATGAAGAACCCCAAACCTCGCGACGCGAAGCGCTTTAGCAAACTCAAACTGAACAAGCGCCTGGGCGGCGCGCTCGCCGTTCTTGCGCTCGCCATCACGGGCGTGAGTTTTCACTCGCTGATTCAGTCGGCGCACGCGCAGACCACCGCGACTGAGCCCACGGTCGTGCAGCGCGATACGCTGGCCGGCGCGGATCTGATCAAGCGCGGTGAATACCTTGCGCGCGCGGGCGACTGCGTGGCGTGTCACACCGCCGACAAAGGCCGTCCGTTCGCGGGCGGCCTGCCGATCACCACGCCGTTCGGGACCATCTATACGCCCAATATCACGAGCGATCCGGATACCGGCATAGGCCGCTGGAGCGACGCCGACTTCCTTCGCGCGATGCATGAAGGGATTGGCAAGAGCGGTGAGCGCTTGTACCCGGCTTTTCCTTACGCCGAATATACGAAGGTCACCGACTCAGACGTCCTCGCGATCCGTGCCTATCTGAATACGCTTACGCCGATCCACTACTCACCGCCGCGCAATGAGCTGTCGTTTCCGTTCAACCAGCGCTGGCTGATGGTGTTCTGGAACATGTTCAATTTCAAGGAAGGCCGTTTCGTGCCCGATCCGAAGCAGAGCGCGGAATGGAATCGCGGTGCTTATCTGGCTGGCGGTCTCGCGCATTGCGAGGAATGCCATACGCCTCGTAATCTGATGCAGGGTCTGAAGACGAGCGAGCGCTTCAGCGGCGCCGAGTTGTCCGGCTGGCATGCGTTCAATATCACGCCGGACAAGAACGCGGGCATCGGCGGATGGACTGACGACGAACTGACGCACTATCTCGCGTCCGGCGTGGCGCATGGCCGGGCGAATGCGGCGGGCCCGATGGCGGATGTGGTGCAGAACAGTACGCAGTACATGACGCCTGAGGATCTGCGTTCGATCGTGGTGTACCTGCGTTCGGTGCCGGCGCAGAGCGGCGGCGACATCCATCCGCGTGATTCCTTCGGCAAGCCGACCAACGCGGACGTCACCGCGATGCGCGGCACGGCGATCAGTGGCGTGAACGGTGCACAATTGTTTATCGCTAACTGCGCGACGTGTCATAGCTGGACGGGCGAGGGCCGGGGCGGCAGCGCGCCGGGCGCGTATCCGTCGCTGATTCATAACAGCGTGGTCGGGGCTTCGGCAGCTAACAATCTGACCATGGTCATGCTGCACGGCGTGAGCCGTCAGACGAAAGACGCCACTGCTTTTATGCCCGCGTTTGCGAATGAACTCAGCGATGAGCAGATTGCCGCCATCAGCAATTATGTGACGAAGACGTTTGGCAATCCGCAATCGGCGACCTCCGCCGATCAGGTCGCCAAACTTCGTTCAACACCGCAATAAATACGGTGTAATGAGGCTTGGCGCGGCAATTATTGCCGTGCCAAGCTGATCGTGTTGCGCATTGCCGGGGGCCGTTCCAGAATGTGGGTAGGTAATTTGTTGGAAAGCGAGTTGGCGCGCATATCCGTGCGTTTTGTAAGATTAAAATTGCTGCTATGACTGCTTCTACTCATCCTGTCGTTTGCTGGCATCCGGCGAACAAAGCTGGCCGTGACCTTGTGGTTGGCGACCTGCACGGCTGCGTCGACGCCCTGCGGTATTTGCTTAGTGAAATCGCTTTCGATGGTTCGCGTGATCGCCTGTTTTCCGTAGGCGATCTGGTCGATCGCGGCAGCGATTCGCTGGCGGCTATAGACTTGCTCGATAAACCCTGGTTCTACCCTGTGCTGGGCAATCACGAAGACGCGTTGTGCGCGGTTGCGGCGGGCAAGATGCAGCGCCACGTGTGGTATTCGATCGGCGGAGCGTGGGCGGCGAACCTGCCGGATGAGCAACTGAGGGGAATTGCCGCGAAGCTGGCGAGTGTTCCGTTGGTGCGAATTGTCGGCGACGGTCCAACGCGGTTCAACGTGCTGCATGCGGAGTTTTTTGGCAGCGACGCTGATCTGGAAGTCGCGTATTTCCCCGACGATATCCGCCAGCAGCTGCTGTGGGGGCGTTCGCTTGCGCTGGGGACCGGGAAGGCCGCCTGGCAGCGGGGATTATCGCCAACCTATTGCGGGCATACGCCCATGAAGGCGATCAAGCAGATCGGGTCGCAGATTTTTATCGACACTGGCGCTTATACCGATGACGGGCGCCTCACTATCGTTGAGGCTGGCACCGATCAGCGCTGGTCGGTCAAGCAGGGTTGGGCGAGTGCGGAAGGGGCCAGGGAGTTGGCTCTTCCGTAGGTATGGGCTTTGCTTGGATCCCGTCTAATCGAGCGAGATCCAAGCGAGGCACGCAGTGACATCAACCCTGGACCCACAACCGCAGAGCGAGATCAAGGGCTGCCCGGAAGACCTGCCCCCAGGTCTGCGCTACGTCGATGACTCCCGCCCCGGCTACACCCGCGCGTGGAAAAACGGCGCCTTCGTCTATTCCAATACCCAGGGCACACCCCTCTCTGACGATGCCGACATCAAGCGCATCAACGCGCTCGCTATCCCACCCGCTTACACCAACGTCTGGATTTGCCCCGACTCACGTGGCCACCTGCAAGCCACCGGCCGCGACGCCCGTGGCCGCAAGCAGTATCGATATCACCCGCGTTGGCGCGAAACCCGCGACGCCACCAAGTACGAACGGATGCTGGCGTTCGGCGCCGTATTACCGAAACTGCGTGCACGCGTAACCCGCGACCTCGAACTCGAAGGTATGCCGCGGGATAAGGTCTTGGCCACCGTGGTCAGGCTCCTCGACACCACGCTGGTTCGCGTAGGCAGCGAAGAATACGCGCGCGAAAATAAGTCGTACGGACTCACCACCCTGCGCAAGAAACACCTGAGCGTCAAAGCCGGCACGCTGCGCTTCCAGTTCCGCGGCAAAAGCGGGATAGAACACGATGTCTCGGTGAGCGACCCTCGCATCGCCAGGATCATAAAGCGCTGCATGGACCTGCCCGGCCACGATCTGTTCCAGTACCTCGACGCGAACGGCGAACGCCACACCGTCAGCTCCTCCGATATCAACGACTACCTCCACGACATCACCGGCGCAGATTTCACCGCTAAGGACTACCGGACATGGGCCGGCAGCGTGTTTGCCCTGGCGGCGTTGCGCAAGCTCGCGTGGGAAACCGTCACCGAAGCGCGCAAGCATGTGGTCGGCACGATCAAGGAAGTATCGAAGATGTTGCGCAACACACCGGCCGTGTGCCGCAAATGCTATGTCCATCCGGCGGTGATCGAAGCGTTCGAAGCCGGTGAACTCGCCGATGAACTGCCGCCCTCCCGCCGATCCGGCCTGAAGACCGACGAAGCAATGCTCGCCATTTTTCTGGAAAAAGACGCGAAGCGGCGCGCTCGCGAAGCAGCGCGAGGCCGCAAGAGCCCGGCGAATGGCGCGGACCCGCGGCTCGCCCGGCTGCTTGCCAAGTCCAGTCAAAAGGCGAAAGCGGCCGCGCTGAAGAACTCATCGAAAGATGTCGGGATGGAGGCGCTGGCGGCGGTGTCGAAGGCTGCCGCGCCGAAAGCCGCATCGACGGCCGCACGTCCCGCGACCAAGAAGATCGCGCGCGTACGGTCGTCGACGGCAGTGTCTATCAGCTAGTTGAGTTGCTCGGCTTAACCAACCTTGCTCATTTCGAAGACGTTGGTCACGGCCTCGCCGTTCCATTCGTATTCCAGATAAGCAGCGTGATGACAATCGCGCAGCAGGGTAGTGCGGAAAGCGGCAAGGCATTCGCCACCGTGATCCCGCACCGATGGATACGCAATTCCCGGTGCGCCCGCTTCGCGTGCAGCCCGTCCCAACGCCTGGCCCGCGACATAACTCGATGGCGAAAGAATCGCGGGATCGAGCGCAGCTTGTTCCAGCCGCCCCTTGCATAGATCGACGACGTCGCCTTGCGCCAATACCGTGTAGAGGCGCATCTGCTGCCGCAGCGGCGCTTGTTTCGTGTCCGCGAGAAACAGCGCCGAGTGATAGCGCGTCTCCTCAATGGCCGTGCGCCGGTCGCGCGCACAATAAAACACGCCGTAGCTGCCATCGGAAAAACGGCTGCCGTTTGGGTTCAGATGCGTGAAGGCTGCCATGATCGGGCCATAGCCGGCACCGAACTGGCGCTCGACAAGCGGCACCAGATCCAGGTCGCCCACTTCCGTGCGCAAGCGGTCATTAGTCATGGCCTCGAGTGCGTAAAGGGCATCGAAATCCTGGGGCGACGCAACCCGGTCGAACAGGTTCACGGCAGGAAAACGTGTGGGAATCACACGGTAGGCCGGTGACCAGTTGAGGTCGATATGCGGCCACTCAGAGTGCCAGTCGTTCTCAGCGTGCGGCAGATTGGATAGATCGCTCACGCCCAACCGCCCCGCATTGCATCGAGATATTGGCGAACCGCCACGAGATCGCTAACGTTGCCCGCGAGCATGCGGTCAAGCGCGCGCCGTCCGCCGAATGGCGGCGCGGTATTCGCGCGCTTGATCCAGCCATCCGCGGCTTCGGCTTGCGGTAACAGGATCTGCAGCGCCTTGTAGATACCGAGAATCAGCGAGAGCCGCTCGAGCGTGTCGCGCCCGAGACGCGCCGTTTGCGGCGTGGCTTTCCACTTGAAGAAGGTAGACCGCCCGGGCGAGCCGAGCAGGACGATCTGCTCGTCGGCCGACAAGGCCCAGTCGCGCGCGATATTGAAAAATGCACGCAAGCCCGCCGCAGACATGTCCGCGATAGAAGGTTGTGGCGCAGGAACAGGACGCGGGACGCGTTGAGCGCGTGGCATAGAAAAGTCTCGTTAAGAACTTGATTCGTATATTAGTCCATTTATGGACTTTATCAAGTTTTAACTTCCAGCCCGGATGCGCGTCCAAGGTTGTGTCCGTCCGTGTCCGACTGTTTTCGCCAAGCAGCGGAGCCAAAAAGGGCCGCTGCTGGTGTTTAGCGTGGTATGGAAAAAGTCATTCCTGGACGGTCCCGTCGGAATCCGTGGGACCGTACCGCCGACCCGACACGTGCGCACGCAATACCTCGGCAATCTCGGAGGTAGTGAACTCTGCCGGAACCACGCTCAATTGACTGCAGGGATCGCTTTTGCGCGCCCATTCGACTGTTCTGTACGGCTTGCCCCACGGCCTTTCCACGGCCTCGGAAAGCCGGCATTCGTGCAGCGGCAGGGCGTGGTCGGTTTTCATCGTGGACTTGATGTTTTGAAACGATGCGCTGGCGGCCATGACGTGTCCTCGCGGTGAAAGCCCTGATTCAAAAGCCGCCCTCGATGGCGGCGATAAAAGCTCGCGTTTGTAATGTGCCCTCTGACAATTAAGTGCAACTTAAAACCAGACGGGTTTACGTGCACACTGCGCATTGCCGCGTGAATGCTTTTCCGTCGCGCGACATTACTGTATATTCATACAGGTGAATGCTTTTGCATGGACACGGAACATGAACAGTCATTCTTCTGCCGAAGCCGCTGCGCTCGCGCGATACGTGCAGGCAACCCGCGCGGTATCGGCCGCTTTTGACGCTACGCGAAGCGAACCGGAACTGGACGCCGAGGGCCGCACAGTTGCGTTGGCGCTGCAACGGCTGGACAGTGCGTTGCTTGAACTCGACACATCGCAGCGCTCGCTGGACGCTATACTTTCGCGCGCTGGCGGACACTGAACACTCTGGAGCATTTGTTGTGAGATCTGCTTTATCCACACTCTCTTCGAACGTCGTGCTTGCGGTCCTGGCCGGATTCATGGGTTTGGGCCCGCTGGCAGCGGTAGCCGCTGAGCGATACGTCGAGGTCTGGAATCCGCCCGAAGCGCAAATGCATAAATCGAAGGCGAAACCGCGCAGCGTGCAGTCGGCGCAGGCAAAGAAAAAGCGCAAGAGCGGCCCGGCCGTCAAGCAAGTCGCCGATAAAACCAACCTGGCGCCGCCGGCGCTCACGCCAGCCCCGGCAAATCCAGGGCATCCGAAAACGGCGCCCAGAGGGACGGACTCAACGCCGCGCCTGCCGCCGCTGATCGGGCCGGACGGACGTGTCTTGCGCGTGTGATCCTGTATGTAGTGCATTGATCCTGCTTGCGCGGCGCTCACCGTTCTAAAAAGCAGACCGCACAACTCCGCCGTCCACCCGCAGCGCAGCGCCATTCGTAGCCGACGACGCTTCCGAGCACACATACACCACCATATTTGCTACTTCTTCCGTCGTGGCAAACCGCTTGAGCAGCGAACTTGGCCGTTCCGTTTCGAAGAAGCCTTTCTCGAACTCCGCGAACGACTTGTCGCCCATGCCTTTCGCTGCCATTTCGTCGAGACCGTCGGAATGCGTCGGACCGGGTAATACCGCGTTCACTGTCACGCCCGTGCCTGCGCAGTGTTCGGCGAGCCCACGCGACAACCCGAGTTGCGCCGTTTTTGTCACGCCGTAATGGATCATTTCGACGGGAATCTGAATGCCGCTCTCGCTGCTGATGAACACCACACGGCCCCAGTTCTTCGCTTTCATCTTCGGCAGATAGGCGCGCGCCAGCCGTACGCCGGACATCACGTTGGTATCGAAGAAACGCAGCCATTCGTGATCCGGAATTTCCTCGAACGGCTTTGGATCGAAGATGCCGAGGTTGTTCACCAGAACGTCGACGGCAGGGTATTGCGCGACCAGCGCATCGATCTGGCCCACGTCGGAGAGATCACCGGCGAAACCTTCCGCTTCCGCGTTGGGCACCTGGGCGCGCAGCTTTGCCAGGGCTTCGTCGACGGATGCTTGCTTGCGCCCGTTCACGATCACGCGCGCACCTTCACGCGCCAGTCCGGTGGCAATGGCCAGGCCAATGCCTTTTGTCGATCCCGAGACGAGCGCGAGTTTGCCTTCCAGGTGGAGGTCCATGAAATGTGTACTCCTTGATTAGCGGATGTAGCGGATGTCGAAGCGCGGTCAGTAGCCAATGAAAACCGCCTGCCGTAAGGGATGTTCTCCTTTTGGCAGGCGATAACACAGCGGTTTCAAGCTTTCCTAACGTGCCGCTGCGCTCTAGGCGCGGGCAGTTTCAACCTAGCGCCGGATCACAGGACAAGCGACTGACGCACCGGCCGACGTATGACTCTAGATTCTTCCCATGAGCAACAGCACGATCACAATGATTACCACCACGCCCAGGATCCCGCTTGGGCCATACCCCCAGCTACGGCTGTGCGGCCATGAGGGGAAAGCGCCGAGCAGCAGCAGGATCAACACGACAAGCAAGATTGTTCCGATCATTCCACTTCTCCTTAATTATTAAAGTCTGCTGAAGAGTGAATGGCGATGCCGCGTCTGGTGCGGCGTGAGTATCGGCGGATTGCCTCAGCTTGCGTGTCCGCAGCACCAATACCCTCGCGATTGCCGCATTGATAGAGCAAGCGCTGTGCCTGTCGGGGAAAACTTGGAAGGGGGGAGGGAATACGGAGGGAGGAGAAACAGATGCTGGCCATCGGCAAATTCTGCAAATTCTGCAGGCGCGCGAGCAGTTTGAAAAAACCGCTCGCGCTGCAACGTGAGACTGACGTGCAACTAACGTGCAACGGGCTTGAAACCATGTTTGAAAAAGCCCGTCAGCATCATTCATGTGCCGCTTAGAACAGCCCGCGGAACACCCAGAACAATCCCGCCGCGAGTGCGATCGACACGGGCAGGGTCAGGATCCAGGCAAGCGCGAGGCTGCGCACGGTGCGCCATTGCAGCCCTGAACCGTTCGCCGCCATTGTCCCGGCCACGCCTGAGGACAGCACGTGGGTCGTGCTGACAGGCAGGCCGTACACGTCCGCCGCGCCAATGGTCAACATCGCGACGAGTTCCGCCGATGCGCCTTGTCCATACGTCAAATGGGTTTTGCCGATCCGTTCGCCGACCGTCACCACGATCCGCTTCCAACCGACCATGGTGCCCAAGCCAAGTGCCACCGCCACGGCCACCTTCACCCATGTCGGGATGAACTTGGTCGAATGGTCGAGCTGGCCTTTGAAGTTCTTGAGCACGGCGGCGTCATCGGCTGCGAAAGTGGGCGCACTTTGCTTGTCCATCAAGCGCAGCGCTTCGGAGGCCACATACATATTGTTGCGCACGTTATTCACGATATTTTGCGGCACGGTTGCCATCGACGATGACGGCCCGACTTGTCCATCGATGATATCGGTGAGCTGCTTGAGTGCGACCACGGTGTCCGGCTGGACCGCCTTGGTCTGCACGTAGAGCTGCACCGTTGCGCGCGGGTCGGCCACGGGTGCGGCGCCATTGATGTACTTGCCGAGCACTTCGGAGGCGTGATGGCCGACCGAGAGGAAGGTCTGCGTCTCGGCCGGCGTAACGGCCTTGTTCAGCGCATAGGCGGTCGGCACGGTGCCGATCAGGATCAGCATGATGAGTCCCATGCCTTTCTGGCCGTCATTGGAGCCATGCGCGAACGACACGCCCGTGCAGGTCAGGATCAACAGGCAGCGAATCCAGAACGGCGGCGGCGTGTTTTTCTTCGGCTCTTTATAGAGCGCGGGAACGCGCACCACGAGCTTCATCACGTACAGCAGCAAGCCCGCCAGGATGAAGCCGACCAGCGGCGAGAACAGCAGCGATTTGCCCACCGCGAGCGCCTGGCCCCAGTCGACACCCGAGGTTCCCGACGGCCCGTGCATCATCTGGTTCATCAAGCCGACGCCGATCACCGAGCCAATCAACGTATGCGAGCTCGATGAAGGAATGCCGAGCGCCCAGGTGCCGAGGTTCCAGATGATCGCGGCGATCAGCAGCGCGAAGACCATCGCGAAACCCTGCGATGTCCCGACGCCAAGGATCAGTTCCACCGGCAGCAGTTGCAGGATGCCGAATGCCACCGCACCGCTCGATACCAGCACGCCGGCGAAATTCCACATGCCCGACCAGACGACAGCGAGGTTAGGCGCGAGCGAATGCGTATAGATGACGGTGGCGACGGCGTTTGCCGTATCGTGGAAACCATTTACGAATTCGAACCCAAGCGCGATCATCAAGGCGACGCCGAGCAGGAGGTAAGGCAGTATCGAGGACTGTTGGACCGACTCCAGGTCGTGCATCAGGTGCGTCACGCAATAGATAATGCCAACGCCGATCACGACGAGGAATATCGGCATGCTCAGCCGGCGTCCGAGCGAGCGGGGTCCGTTGCTGTCGTTGCTGTCGGGTAGAGTCAGGTCAGGCATGGAACGTCCTTTGGTCTAGAGGCTGCGCGTGTACGGAAGGGGATTCAGGTGTAAGGAGACACCGGCAAGGCGTTGCTTCTGGCAATGGCGTCGTCCATGTTTGCACAGGCTTTATGTCGGCTTGATGACACGTGACAGGATTGAAATTCGTCTGATCTGAAGGTGCGGCGTGCGCCTTGCTGCCCGGCAAGGACACCCGCTCATGATGGGGAAGTTATGTTGCAACTCGTCGAGTTGAGGATGGTTTCTCTGGATGCGCTGAACGGCTCGCCAGACGAAGCGCTGGCGCGACTGAGCCGGTTCGCTACGGCGCGCCGGACGGATTTCGTGCTGCGATCGCAAAAAGCCGGGACGGATCTGGCTGAGCGGGAAAATGAGCGGGGAGATGAGTGGGGAGCTGAATGGGAACTTGGGATCGAGACACACGATGACCATCGGGTTTTCGTGGCAATGCACCTTGACTGGCCGTTGGTCCGGCGAATGGAAACCGAGGCGGGGCCGTTTGACACGCTGCATGCCTGGATCAAGTCGGAGGCAGCGCTGGCGGATCTGAAGACGCTGCTCGGCGATGCCAGCTTTACATTGAGCGAGGCCAGCGAGACGGCGATCGTCGAGTGGGATACGCCTGGCGAGATGGATACCGGTGTGCACGTGCGCGCCACGCTGCGGCTTGACCCGGATCGCCCGGCCAAGCTGACGCTGACGGCGGCCCCCGACGAACGCGAGGCGCTATTCGCGACGGCGCATGAGATTGCAGCGACGCTGCCATTCCTGATCGTGCCAATTGCTATCGACAACGCCTTGCGCGAGCCGGTCAAGGCCAGCAAGCTGAAGTTGCCCAAAAACGCCAGTCCAACCGATGCATTCGTCGCGATCGGCAAGTCGGTTGCGGCGCAGTGGTTCGGCAACGACGCTGCGTCCCGCAACGGCCTTGAGGTGGAACACGTGCACCAATTGCGTGTCGCGCAGCGCCGGTTGAAGACGGCGATCAAGCTTTTCCCCGAATGGATCGACGACACATGGACTACCCAGGTCGCGCCCGATCTGAAATGGTTCGGCGACTTGCTGGGCGATGCCCGCGACTGGGACGTTTTCACCGAGACCACGCTTGTCGCCTACGCGGCAGCGGATGATCCCGAGCACAAGGACGCGTGGAAACCGACGCAAAGCGCGGCCGATAGCAAGCGCATCGCCGCCCGCCAGCGTCTGCAGGACGCGATGAATTCCCCGCGCTACGCGCTTCTCGCGCTGTCGTTTGTCGAGTGGTTCAGCGCGCTCGAAGCGCCCCCGCACCAGGCGGACCAGACGCTCGCGGCCTATGCGCAGAAGCGCATCACGAAGCATTATCGGAAGATCGAGCGTGCGCCGGAACTCACCACGCTCGATGCCCCCACGCGACACAAAGTGCGGATTCACGCCAAGCGCTTGCGTTACGCGCTCGAATTTTTCCGCTCGCTGCTAACCCGGAAAACCCGCAAGCAAGTTGAAGAGGCATTGGGGAATCTGCAAAGTGTTCTGGGCGAAGGCAACGATGCGGCCGTCGCCGCTCAACGGCTGGCCGATCTGGAAGAAGCCGGCGAGTTCCAGAAGGGTTTGGCGAAGGGTTTTGCCGTCAACGCGCAGCGGATGAGCGCCATGGAAGGCGAGCGCATTCTGCGCAAGATAAAACCGCCGCGGATCAAGTGAATGAATGCATCGATACGCATCGATACGCATCGATACAATGGCCGCACTCTCTTATCACTCGACTCGGCTCTCGCCCCATGACCGACGAATCCCGTAGTACACCGCACGATGCCATCGAAGTGGGCGGGGCAGTCTGGCTTCGTAGCGGGGAGGCCACGCTCGGTGGCGCGGCACGCATCGCGTTGCTCGCCGCCATCCAGCAGACCGGTTCGATCACGGGCGCGGCCAAAGCAGTCGGCATGAGTTACAAAGCGGCGTGGGACGCCATCGACACCATGAACAACCTCGCCGGTACCACGCTCGTCGTGCGTGCCACGGGTGGCAAGGGCGGTGGCGGGACCACGCTGACGGCGAAGGCGCTGAGACTGATCGACACCTATCGGGTGATCGAACGGGAGCATCAGGCGTTTCTGGAGCGCGCGGGTGCGGCGATTGAAGGTTTCGTGCAGGACTGGCGGCTTATTGGACGAATCGGTATGAAAACAAGTGCTCGCAACCAACTGTTTGGCACGGTTAGTCAGGTCACACGCGGTTCCGTCAATGATGAAGTCGAACTCAGGTTGTCCGCAGGCCAATCGATCGTCGCCGTAGTCACGCACGAAAGTACCGAGTCGCTTGGTCTCAAGGAGGGCGTTGAGGCGTTCGCGCTCGTGAAGGCGTCATGGGTCATGCTGATGGTCGATGACGCCGAAGGGTCTTCCGGACCCATGCGGGTCTCGGCGCGAAACCAGTTGCGCGGCAAGGTGTCGAGCGTGACGCCGGGCGCGGTGAACGCGGAGGTTTCTCTCGCACTGGACGACGCCACCACCGTCACGGCCGTCATCACCAACGAGAGCGTGACAACGCTCGGCCTCGTGCAAGGTCAGGCTGCTATCGCGGCGTTCAAGGCGTCGAGCGTGATTCTCGGCGTGACCGACTGAGGGCGTCGAGGGCATCGCCCGGATGCACGATGCCTTCGCGCAAACTTACGACCTGGTCGCCGAACATGGCGACGTCGTCGAGATCGTGCGTGATGAGCACCATGGGAATATCCAGGCGGCTTTGAAGGTCGGCCAGTTCCTGGCGCATGCGCTGGCGCAAGGTCATGTCGAGCGCTGAGAACGGTTCGTCGAGCAACAACAATTGCGGATGCGGGACCAGCGCGCGCCAACGCAACACGTTGCTTTTGGCCGCCCGATAATTGCGCCGGAAACTGTCGCGCAACCTGGATCAGATCGAACGCGTTCAACGAGTAGTCCACATCGGCGTGCGCAACGTGTTTCGACGGATTCCACCAGCCGCGCTCGGGCGTGATTGAAATGCTTGCGCAGGCGGGCGGTAAGGGCGGTCATGGCGGCTATGTTTACCGCACCGATGCTGTTGAGCGCTGCGGCAGGAGCCGTCCGGCTGCGAGCAGGATGACCACGCAGGTGACCGAGGTCACGATCACGAGGATGTTTGCGGTGCTGTCGTCGCCGGCCTGGACTGCTGCATAGACGGCGACCGAGAGCGTCTGCGTCCGGCCTGGCAAGTTCCCCGAGATCATCAGCGTGGCGCCGAACTCCCCCAGCGCCCGCGCGAACGCGAGCAGTGCGCCGGCCAGGATGCCGCGTGCGGCGAGCGGCAGCGTCACGCGAAAGAACACGGCGGCTTCATTGACGCCGAGCGTGCGTGCGGCGCGCTCGAATTGCGGATCGACGGTTTTAAATGCGGTACGCGCCGACTTAAGCACGAGCGAAAATGCGACCACGGCGGGCGCGATCACCGCGCTTTGCCAGGTGAACACCAACTGGATGTCGAACTTGTCGAGCCACGCCCCGATCACGCCGCGCCGGCCTAGTAACACGAGCAGGTAATAACCGAGCACGGTGGGCGGCATGACCAGCGACTGCGTCAGTGCCGAATACGAAGCCGGCGTCCGCTTCGCCGCGCGCTACGTAGTCCAGGCTTTGACGCACGTTGGCCGCGAGCACGCCCTTGGCGCTGACTGCGTTCCATACACCGGCTTGCTTGAGCGCGCCTTCGGTATAGCGGCCGACCGGCACCGATGCGGGATCGCCGTAAGCCACGCGTTTCACGCTGGCAGCGGTGAGGTCCTTGACGCTGGCGGGCACAAACGTGCTGTCTTTCTAAACGATCAGTACGAGCGAGTTCGCAGCAAAGTCGCGACGCGAGCCTGTGGCGATGACCTTTTCGTCGATGACCTTGTCCATGGCTTTTTGATCGGCTGAGGCGAACACATCGGCGGGTGCGCCCTTTACGATTTGCTGCATCAATACGTCGGAGGCGCCGAAGTTCATCAGGACTTTCGTGCCTGGATGCTCTCTCTCTCATAAGCTTCGCCGATGGCTTTGAACGCATTGGTCAGGCTTGCTGCGGCGCAGACGACGATTTCATCGGCATGGGCGGCGGATTGCAGCGTGAACGTGAAGACAGCGGCGATCAGCGAGTGTTTGAGATTGAACAATGGACGGGTCGAGTGGAATACAAAGCGCACGTAATATATTTGAGGTTATAACGACAGGCAGTTCATTCGCACTGTTTG
>Ga0302178_10002795_pt1 | contig 13541 bp, 11 predicted proteins | sample I_Palsa_E1_3_FD_198790 | JGI IMG/M metagenome (GOLD analysis project Ga0302178, IMG submission 198790) | Peat permafrost microbial communities from Stordalen Mire near Abisko, Sweden - I_Palsa_E1_3 | ecosystem: Environmental > Terrestrial > Soil > Palsa > Peat permafrost | place: Sweden... | reverse complement strand
GGCTCCTTCAAGGCGGGGGAAACCGTGATCGCGAGGTTCGCGATACCCAACTGGCTCACCCCCAGCCGCTACCTGCTGACGCCCTCGGTCGCGCGCGAGGGCACAGGAGAGAATGCGCTCGCGCTGGTCGAGGACATGGCCTCCGTCGTCGTCCACGGCAGCAGCGTCAGCGGCGGCATATTGGAGTTGCCGGTCGATGTGAGGATCGAGCGGGCATGAGCACCCCGGGAGTGCGCCTGCCCCTGCCGGGCCGGATGCCGGCAAGCCACAACGTGCATGGACCCTCGGCGCTCGGCCATGACCTTCGGCGCTTCTGGTCGCTCACGTTCACACTCGCCCGCACCGAATTCAAGCTGCGCTTCTACGGCTCGGTGCTCGGCTACGTGTGGACGCTCGTGCGACCGCTCTTGCTGTTCAGCGTGCTGTGGGTGTTCTTCACCAAGGTGGGCCACGTCAACGACGGCAAGAAGCCCGGCGAAAAATATTACGGCGCCCAGTTGCTGGGCTCGATCGTGCTGTTCACGTTCTTCGTCGAAGCCACGACCGGCGCGGTGCGCAGCGTCGTCGACCGCGAGAACCTGGTGCGCAAGATCCACTTCCCGCGGCTGGTGATCCCGCTGTCGGTCGTGCTGCTCGCCTTCTTCAACCTCGCGATGAACATGATCGTCGTGCTGATCTTCGCGCTCGGGGCCGGGGTCACGCCGATGCTGAGCTGGCTGGAGCTGCCGCTGATCATCGGCGCGCTGGTCCTGTTCTCCACCGGTGTGGCGATGCTGCTGTCGGCCATGTTCGTGCACTTCCGCGACATCCAGCCGATCTGGGAAGTGATCCAGCAGATCCTCTTCTACGCCTCGCCCGTGATCATCTCGATCCAGACCGTGATCGCCAAAGTGAGCGCCACTGAGCTGCACATCTACATGCTCAACCCGCTGGCGGTGATCTTTCAGCAGTTCCGCCACGCGATGATCACGAACGCAACGCCCAGCGCCGGGACAGTGCTCGGCAGCTGGGCTGCCCTCGGCGGAGCGCTCGCGATCGTGATCGCGATCTTCATCATCGGCTTCACGGTGTTCAACCGCGCCGCCGCACGGATCGCAGAGAATCTGTGAAATGGACCCCGCCCACCCCGACACCGATATGAGCAATGACTCCTCGCCGACCGAGGCGCAGGCCGAGAACGAGCGCCTGCGCGCGCGCGTGGCCTCGCTCGAGGCCGAGCTCGTGGAGACGCAAGCCAGGACGAACGCGATCGTCGCCCAGACCCAGGAGCGCGTCTACTGGCTCGACCGCTGGCACCTCGACCTGAACGCGCTGATGCGCCGACCCGGCGCCGCGGAGCTGCGCGGCGCGCTGCGCGGCGCGCGCGCGGTCTCGCGCAAGCTGCGACGGGCCAAGCGCCGGCTGCGCCCGTGAGCGAGAGCTCCGTCGTGCCCTCGATGTCGGTCGTGATCCCCGTCAAGGACGGCGAGCGCTATCTGGAGGAGCTGCTCGACGCACTGGCGCGTGAGGGCGTCGATGAGGTCCTCGCGATCGACTCGGGCTCACGCGACCGCTCGCTTCAGATCGTCCGCGCGGCGGAAGTCGAGCTGCTGGAGATCGACCCCGCAGAGTTCGGCCACGGGCGCACCCGCAACCTCGGCGCCGAGCACTCCAGCGGCGAGCTGATCTGCTTCCTCACCCAGGACGCCACGCCGGTTCCCGGCTGGGCCACGGCCTACCGCGCCGCGTTTGCGCTCGACGAGCACGTCGGCGCCGCCTACGGTCCGCACCTGCCACGGCCCGATACGAGCCCGATGATCGCCCGCGAGCTGACCGAGTTCTTCGCAAGCTTCTCAGCCGATGGGCAGCCGGCGGTTCAACGTCCCGGGGGACAGACGTTCCTCTCGAACGTCAACGCCTGTTACGCGCGCGCCTGCTGGGAGGAGATCCGCTTTCGCGAGATCGCCTACTCCGAGGATCAGGCGTTCGGCGCCGACCTGTTCCAGGACGGTTGGGTCAAGGTCTACCAACCCAGCGCGGCGGTCCTGCACGCGCACGACTACGGCGCCCTGGAGTTCATGCGCCGCTACTTCGACGAGTACCGCGGCCTGCACGAGAGCACCGGTCACGTCGAGCCGTTCGGTGTGCTCGCCACCGCTCGTCAGGTGCGCGCAGAGGTGGCCGGCGACCGCCGCTGGGCGGCAGAGCAGGGCCTCAGCGGCACCGAGCAGGCGAGCCTGACGGCTCGCTCCGCCGTACATCACGGCGGGCGGCGCGTGTTCTCGGCGCTCGGCTCGCGCGCCGAGCGCCTGCCGGCGCCCGTCCGCGGCCGGCTGTCCTTAGAGGGTCGCGACGATCGTGCCGCAGACGGATCCGGAGCCGCGGGCGAGCCCGACTCCGCGCCGGGTGTCTCCCCGGTCCCACCGACCACGCACATATCGCCCAAGCGCGACCACGACGACTACGAGGACGTGGCCCGCTTCTGGCGCGAGGGCGCCGCGCCGCTGCTCGATCCCGTGCCGGGCATGGCCGAGCGCGAGCGTCTGCGCCTGGCGCTCGTGATCCCCTCCTTCCGGCGCGGCAGCGGCGGGCACAACACGCTGCTGCAGATCTTCTCGCGCCTGGAGCAGCGCGGGCATCTGTGCAGCGTCTGGCTATACGACTTCACCGGACAGCACAACGCCGAGTGGCCGGCGGTGATCCGCTCGGATATCCGCGAGTTCTTCGCGCCGATCGAGGGGCCCGTGTACAAGGGCTTCGAACACTGGCAGGGCGCCGACGTGGCGATCGCCACCGGCTGGCAGACCGTGCACCCGACGCTGATGCTCGACCAGTGCCGCGCGCGCGCCTACATCGTCAACGACCACGAGCCCGAGTTCTACGCCGCCTCGACCGAGCGCGAAATGGCCGAGGACACCTACCGTCACGACCTGCACTGCATCGCCGCGAGCCCGTGGCTGCGCGACCTGCTGGTCGAGCGCTACGACGCGAGCGCCGATGCCTTCCAGCTCGGAGTCGACCACGCGCTCTATCAACCGCGCCCGGTTACACGCAAACAGGACACCGTGATCTACTACGCGCGCCACGTGACCCCGCGGCGCGCCGTGCCGGTCGGGCTGATGGCGCTCTCGGAGCTGCACCGCCGCCGGCCCGATCTGCGAATTGTGCTGTTCGGCGACGAGGGCCAGCTCGAGAGCCCGTTCCCCTACGAGCACCTCGGCGTGCTGACCCCGCCCCAGCTGGCGACGCTCTACTCCGAAGCGACGGTCGGCCTGTGCCTGTCGTTGACAAACTTCTCGCTGATGCCGAAGGAGATGCTCGCCTGCGGGCTGCCGTGCGTGGAGCTCGCGGGCGTCAGCGCCGAGTCGATCTTCGGCTCCGACGGCCCGCTCGAGCTGGCAACGCTCGATCCGCGCTCGATCGCCGACGCGCTCGAGCGGCTGCTCGACGATCCGCAGCGCTGGGCGCAGCGCTCGCGCGAGGGGATCGAGTTCGTCGCCTCTCACACCTGGGAGCACGCCACCGACGAGGTCGAAGCCGGGCTGCGTCACGCGCTGCGCGAGCGGGAACAGAGCGAGTGACGCCGGACTCCGCCTTACATCACCCTCGCAAGCCTTCGCGCGAGGCCTTGCTGCTGCTCGCCGCCGTGATCGCGTTCATCGCCATGACCGTGTGGTGGCTGACGCAGGACACGAGCGTGCAGCCCTCCGACAGCGGCCTGCACACACTGCTGGCCTTCGGCATCCACGACCAGCTCGCGAGCGGAAACCTCACCGGCTGGTTCACCGAATTCAACACCTACCCACCGCTTGCGCACATCGTCGGAGCGATCGCCGTGTTCATCGCCGGCAAGAGCCCGATGGCGGTGATCATCGCGATAAACGTCGTCTTCGTGCCGCTGTTTGCGGTCAGCTGCTACGGCGTCGGAGCGCTGGCCTACGGGCGCCTCTGCGGTCTGCTGGCGGCCCTGTTCGCCCTCTGCACGCCGATCTTCGTCTCGCAGATGCACATGTTCATGGTCGACCCCCCCGAGGCGGCGATGGTGGCCGCGAGCGTCTGGGCGATCCTGGCCTCCCGGCGCTTCGAGCGCGTCGGCGTGGCCGCGCTCGGCGGCGTCGCGGTCGGGTTGGCGATGATGACGAAGTCGACGAGCGTCGTCTTCCTGGCCGGTCTCGTGGTCGTCGTGCTGGCGCGCGGCGGGTGGCGCCACTGGCGTGGCCTGCTCGTGTTCGTGGCGATCGCCGCCGCGATCGCGCTGCCGTGGTACCTCTATCACCGCCACCAGCTCAACAGTCTCGTGGAAGGCCAGGGAGGCACGGGGGCAGCGCCCTCGGAAGAAGGGTCGCCGCCGCTGTTTTCCCATCGGGGCCTGCTGTGGTACTTCTGGGCCTCGGTCAACATCCAGCTGCTCGCGCCGCTGATGCTGTTCCTGGCGGTGGGCTTGGTGGGAACAATCGTCGACTGCGTGCGGCGATGGACGCCGGAGAACCTCGGTCCCGAGCTGCTCGGCGGCCTGTTCATCTCATGGCTGGGGATAACGCTCATCCGGCACAAAGACGTGCGGTTCATGTTGCCCGCCCTGGTGTACGTAGCGGTACTTGCAACGGGCTGGATCGTGCTGGCAAAACCCCGTGTGCGCATACCGGCGATCGCCGTCTTGGCGGTGGTGCTGGCGGCTGACTTCTTCGGGGTCTCGATCGGGATCGGACACGCGGTGCGCGTGTCGCTGTCCAGCGCATCGGCCAACAGTGGCCTGCACAGGAAGCAGATCACGCTCTACTCACCGGAAGGCTATGTGCGCGGCGGGCCCGAGCGCGACGGTGACATGCTCGCCATGTTCCGCGGGTTAAAGAATCTGGGAATAAAAGCGATCACGATTGACGCCGGCAGCGCCACCAATGTCAACTTCAGCACCTACGGTCTGACGGTACGGGCAATCCAAGCGGGGATCACGCCGACGCCGGTGTATAACCCGGCCGCCCTTGGTCCACACGAAGCCTTCATCGTGCTGCACGCTCCACAACCGGGAGACCCCCCGCCGTGCGAGAAGCTCGAGGAAGGAATCGGCGTCTACGCAGAGCTCGGTAACCCGGTGAAGCCATTTGAGACATACACGCTGATCTGTCCCACCCACAATCCAGCCATCTATCACCGCACCGCACCGCTGTCACTGGAAGCGCTGATCCAGATACACCCCGAAATCGACGAACCCACCCACGCGATGCTGCTGAACGTCATGCTGGCGTTGCACCGCCAGGGCGTTGTTGCGGTCCAGATCGACCGTGCGAGCGCCGACACCGTCTTCTTTCAGCCGACGGGGATCGAACGAATCGCCGCGCTCGCCGCGCTTCCAGTCCCCAGCACCTATGACCCGCAGACGGTCGGGCCAAACGAAGCGGTGCTGCTACGCCAGAGCCCCTCGCCCGCAGGCCCCCGGCCCTGCGGGCGCTTCCCCGATGGCACCGGTCTCTACGTCATCCTCGGCAACCCCACCGTCGCCCACCCTCACTACGTCTGCCCGTAGCCAGCCGGCTCTGACTACCCGTAGTAGCGCGAGATCGTCAATGTCTCGGCGAACAGGCCATGGGCCATCGCGAGCACGACCAGCGCCGCGCCCAGCGCCGGCGCCCAGCGCCGGCCGACCCCGCGCGCCGCGAGCACCATGAACAACCCGTAGAAGGCCAGCAGCGGGAACAGATAGCGCGCCTGCTCGAAGACGTCGTTGGTACTCGCCCGATAGTGGATGCCCGCGTCGCCGATCGCCGCGAGCAGACCGACGGTCATCACCGCAAAGCACACCAGCATTCCCAGCCACGGCCTGATCGCACTGCGCATGCGCACGACCGTCACCAGGGCCAGCACGCCGAGCCCGGCGAACAGCCAGTGCGCGACGGTGTAGACCCATCGGGGAAAGGTGTAGTCGAGCCAGCCGAACTGCCCGACGGTGCCGTCCAGCCAGGTGGTGATCAGCGGGTAGTAGGAGAACTCCCGATACATGAACGGCAGACGCGGCAGATACAGCTGCCAGATGTAATCCAGTGTCTCCCGGAAGTTGATGATCTGTCCCGGAGCATTGGTGCTGGTCGTCGCTCCGGCGACGCCCCCCGCCGTCACTCCTCCGCGGTGCCAGACGCTCGTGTTCAGGATCCCGTAGGCCAATGCCGGGATCACCACGATCGCGCTCGCCACGGCGAGCGAACGCAAAGCCTGCCCCTTGCCGCTGGGCCAGGCACGCCACGCGAGCAGCGCCAGCGCGAGCGCGATGCCCGGGAGCAGCGCGATGAAGGTCAGCTTGGCCAGCACGCCGGCCACGGTCGCCAGGCCGATCAGCGCCGCCCGTTTGGTGCTCAACCCGCGGCGAAACGCGCGCGCCAGCCCCAGGAACGTCGCGGCAGAGGCCAGAAACAGGAGGTTGTCCCCCTGTACGCCCGCCCCGATGAAGCAGAACATCGGCTGAAAGGCGACGAGCAGCGCCCCCACCGTCCAGGCCCACGGGGTCCCGGGCATCAGCTCGCGCAGGAACATGTAGATGCACAGCACGGTCAGCGCCGCCATCAGCGCCGAGAGCGCCCGCATCAACTCCAGGCGCGCGAGGATCTCCCGGGAGGGCGAGAGCAGGTAGGGGACCGCCTCCAGCGCGTAGTAGAGCGGCGGCTGATCGGTCGCCGAGCTCGATCCTCCTTCCCCGACAGGACTGCCCGAGGAGGCCAGCTCTTCGCGCAGCCCCTGCTGTTCGACGCTGTTCATGATTCCGCGCTGTTCGCCGTGGCCAGAGACGACCACGAAGCTGAGCGCGTCCAGGGTGTTCTGCTCCTGCGGGGAGTACTGACCGATCGGACCCTGCGGGGGCGGCCGGCCCTCTTCAGCGAGATATTGGACGTAGCCGAAGTGGGATATCTCGTCAGGAACCTGAAAGGGAGGGATCACAAAGGTCCAGATCAAGACGTTCAGGAACGCCACCGCAAAGCACCACCGCCCGGCATAGGGCACCCGCCGGAGCAGGTTGGTCACGCGCCCGATCGCGCTCGCGCTCGGTTGTGTTCGATCGGGAGAATCCACGGCCATGGCCGTGGAGGGGCTGCTCATGTCAGCTCCCTCAACAGCAGCCGCCCCACCGCGATCCACAGTCCCAGCAGCAGGAGCGCCGCCACCGGCAGCGTCCACGTGCCGAAGAACAGAGCCTTGCCAAAGCCCATCCGCCGGCTCAGCGTCGGCAGCAGCTGCCACCAGCTTTCCTTTCCGGGGCGCAGATACACGACCGCCATGCGACCGCCCTCGATCGCGCCCTGAACATCGTCCGCGGCCGGCCCGGGTGTGACGATGTCACCGGCGATCACGAGCTTGCGCCGGCCGCCCGCGCGGATACACAGGCTTCCGTTCGCGGTGGCACCGTGCGGATAGGCGATCGGCACGGTGACTTTACCCTGGGGAGAGCCGGCGGCTATCCGCCCGCTGCTGAGGACCCTGCCGGCGGAGTCGACGAAGCGCACAGCAAGCGCCGGCACGGGGAAACCGTAGGTGCCGATCAGCACCTGCACGCGCTGGGCATCGTTTGGGAGCAACATCTGCGGCTGGCACAGTTCCTGCCCGCCCAGCATCGAGCTGAAGAAGCCGACGGGGTTCAGATGGTCGGTGTCGGCGATCCGGGGAGCAGATCCGGACATGTCCAGGATCAGCGCGCCAACCACCAGCGCGCACGTCACGCCAAGCACGACCCGAACCCGCAAGCCCCCGCCTCCGCGAAGGGCGCTCAGCGCCGTCTCAATCCGAGAATCGACAGCAAAAACGACGAAAAGAAGATCTGGATACCCACGATCAAGAACGACGCGGATACCACGGCGAGCCACTCCTTGGAGAGCGAGCCGAAGCCGTGGGCGATCCAGCTCGCGACGATCACCGCGCCCATCACCAGCCCGATCAACATGAACAACCCGCCGAGCATCAGCCCGTGCTCCAGCCGGAAGCGTGCCCGCATGCGGTCGAACCACGGATCCTTCTCGCCCATGAAGTACGTGCCATAGGCGTGGGCGCAGAGGCCGAGCGCAACGACCTGGGTGCCGACGACCATCAGCAGCGTGCCGAGGATCAGGGCGTGGATGCCCCAGGCCCGTCCGAAGATCTCGAGGCCCGAACCGGCAACACCGGAGATCAGCACGCCCAAGACCGCCAGCACGGCGCCGGGGACGATGAACAGGTGCGTGGGGCTGTGAACCAGCAGGAAACGCAGATGGCGCCAGCCGTCGCGGAAGCTCGACAGCTTCGACTCGCCCCCGCGGGGGTGGTATTCGATCGGGAACTCGGCGATCTTCAAGTGCTCCTTGGAGGCGCGGATCACCATCTCCGAGGCGAACTCCATGCCGGTCGTGCGCAAATCCAGCCGCGCCAGCACGTCGCGACGCAGCGCGCGCATGCCGCAGTGGGCGTCTTTGACTCCCGTCCGGAAAAAGAAGTTCAAGAGGCCCGAGAGCAGCGGGTTGCCGACGTAGCGGTGCAGCCACGGCATCGCGCCGGGCTGGATGTTGCCCATGCGATCGCCCATCACGAGCTCGGCGCCGCCGTTCAGCTCTGCCACGAAGCGGGGGATCTCGTTGAAGTCGTACGTCAGGTCGGCGTCGGCCATCACGATGTACTTGCCCTTCGCCGCCGCGAAGCCGGCGAGGTAGGCGCTGCCGTAACCGCGCCGGGGCTCGGAGACGACGGTTGCACCCGCGGCGGCGGCCAGCGCGGCGGAATCGTCCTCGGAGGCGTTGTCGACGACGAGCACCTCGCCGTCGATCGCCCCGTCCTTCAGCGCGCCGAGCGCGGCAGTCACGCAAACCTCGATGTTCTCGGCCTCGTTCAGGCAGGGGATCACGACCGACACCAGCGGCGCGTGGCGATCCTCGGTATCCGCGGGGATCGAGGGCTTTGTCTGGACGACTGTGCTCATAAGTTGCTCGGCGCCCAAATTTTCCCGGGTAGACGCGGAGTCATGCGGTTATAACGCCCAGGGGGGCGGAAAGTGGCGGGGATTCGCGAGATGATGCTACTGCTATGCGCATCTGCGTCATCTATGACTGCCTCTTCCCGTTCACCGTCGGCGGCGCCGAGCGCTGGTATCGCAACCTCGCCGAGCGCCTCGCGGCGGACGAGCACGAGGTCACCTACCTGACGCTGCGCCAGTGGGATCGCGGCGCAGCGCCAGCGTTGGACGGCCCCGTGCGGGTCGTGGCGGTCGGTCCGCGGCTGGCTTTGTATACCGAGAGTGGCCGGCGGCGGATCCTGCCGCCGCTCGTGTTCGGCCTCGGCGTGCTGTGGCACTTACTGCGCCACGGCCGCCGCTACGACGTCGTACACACCTGCGCCTTCCCCTACTTCTCTTTGCTGGCGGCCGCTGTATTGAGGCCTTTCCGTCGCTACGGCCTCGTCGTGGACTGGTTCGAGGTCTGGAGCCGCTCCTACTGGCACGACTACCTCGGCGGACTCCAGGGCAGGATCGGCGCACTGGTGCAGCGCGCCTGCGCGGCGGTCCCGCAGCGCGCGTTCTGCTTCTCGGAGCTGCACGCCGCGCGCCTGCGCGCGGAGGGGCTGCGCGGTGAGATCACCGTCCTGCGCGGCCTCTACTCCGGGTCGCTGGAGCCGGCGCCCGCGCGCGCGGCGGATCCACTGGTGCTGTTCGCGGGCAGGCTGATCCCCGAGAAGCGCGTAACGCTCGGCGTCGCCGCAGTGGCGCTCGCTGCGCGGCGGATCGAGGGCCTCGAAGGCCTGTTCTACGGCGACGGGCCCGAGCGCGATCGGCTGCATGCGGCGATCGCCGAGCACGGCGCCGAGGCGATCCTCTCGGCACCCGGCTTCGCCGACGCAGAGCTGGTAGAGGCCGACATGCGCCGCGCGCTCTGCATGCTCTTACCCTCGCGACGTGAGGGCTACGGGATGGTCGTGGTCGAGGCCTCGGCCCACGCGACCCCGAGCATCGTCGTCGCCGGCGAGGACAACGCCGCCACCGAGCTCGTCGAGGATGGGGTCAACGGCGTGGTCGTTGAGAGCGACGACCCCGAGGCAGTCGCGGACGCGATCGTGCGCGTGCACGAGGCGGGGCCGGCGTTGCGCGAGAGCACCGCTCGCTGGTTTGCCGAGCATGCCGGCGAACTCTCGCTGGAGGCTTCGCTGGAGCAGGTGCTGGCGAGCTACGCGTTAGTAGACTTGCCGGCGTGACGAGTTCGCCGCTGCTGGGCCGGTCGCTGCACGCGGCCGCAGAGCTCTTCAACCGCAATCCGTGGATCGACGGCCGCCTCACGCTGCTCCCCCGCGACGAGGCCCCGCTCTACGCCGAGGACGGTCTTTGGACTCACCACGGCCATACGTTCGTCGAGGACGAGCGGTTCGTCAGGGCATACCGCCGCGCGGTAGAGGCCGCGGGAGGCGACTACGGCATCCGCTGGCGCGTCCACACGATGCTGTAGGCCGCCGCACACGGCGCGACTCTCGACGGGGCTTTTGTCGAGTGCGGCACCGGCCGCGGCTTCATGGCATCCGCGATCTGCGACTACCTGGACTGGACGCAAAGGCCGTTCTACCTATACGACACATTCCTCCCCGCCATGCTCGATGAACACGGGGATCAGGTTGCCGACGGGGTGGCCGTCCATGTCTATGCCGATGGCCCCGAGGCCGTCGCCGAGAACTTCGCGCAGTGGCCCGGCGTTTCACTGGTGATCGGCAAGATTCCCGACACGCTGCTCGATACGGGCCCGATCGCGTTCCTGCACGTCGATCTCAACCACGCCGCCGCCGAGGAAGCCGCCGTCCGGCACTTCTGGCCGAAATTGACAGCGGGCGCGCCGGTGATCTTCGACGATTACGGCTTCCAAGGTTATGAGGCGCAGCGCGAGGCGGCGGACCGCCTCGGAGATGAGCTGGGCTTCCGCGTTCTCACGCTTCCCACCGGGCAGGGGCTCGTGCTGCGTTAGACACGCGCGCCGAGCGCACGGCGGTAGCTCTCGAGCGTCAGACGCGCCGTGCGATCCCAGGTGAACTCCCGCACACGGGCCAGACCGCTGGCGCGCAGCTGTTCACACAGCGCGGCGTCGTCCAGCAGCCGGCGCAGCGCACCGGCGATCGCCGCCTCGTCGTGCGGGTCGAACAGCAGCGCGGCGTCGCCCGCGACCTCGGGCAGCGAGGATGCGTTCGAGCACGCGACCGGCACACCCCGCGCCATCGCCTCCAGCACGGGGAGCCCGAAGCCCTCGTAAAGCGAGGGGAACACAAACGCCGTTGCGAGCGCCCACAGGCCCTCGAGCTCCTCGGCGGAGAGCCAATCCGGGAAGCGCACGTCGGCGGCGAGACCCTCGCTCTGTGTGCGCGCGCGCAGCTCGGCCTCGTGCGCGGTCGGGTAGCCGGCGAGCACGAGCACGGGACGCTCCGCGGCGGGGATCTGCGCGAGCGCGCCGATCAGCGCGAGCAGGTTCTTGTGCGGTCGCTTCGCGGACAGGCTCAGCAACACGCGGCGCTCGCCGAGCTCGAAGCGCGCGCGCGTCTCGCGCTCGCCGATCGGCGTCGCGCGCCGGACGCTGCCGAGCCCGAGCGCCACCACGTCGATCTTCGCGGCCGGCACGCCGAGGATCTGCACGAGGTCCTCGCGCGTGCTCAGCGAATCGGCGATCACCCTGTCGGAGCGACGCGCCGCCTGGGGCACGAGCACCTTCATGCCCTTGTCGCGGATGCCCGCGTGCGCCTCGGGAAAGCGCGCGTAGATCAGGTCGTGCACGGTCACGACCCGGCGAAAGCGCCCCCACAGCGGCGCGGTGCTCGCGAGACTGTGCACGAGATCGACACGCGCGCGCATCGCCGCGGCCGGCAGCAGCGTCTGCTCGCCGAGCACCCACTGCACGCGGTTGCGCGCGTTCACCGGCACCGTCACCGCCGGCAACAGCTCTCCCCACGGACCGTCTTTGGCGGCTGCTGCCTCGCGGTTGATAAACGCCGTGAAGCGCATCTCGGGTGGCGCCTCTTCGAGCAGCGCCGGGATCAGCTCGCGCGCCGCGACCTCCATGCCACCGGTCTCGCCAGGCACGAGGAAGATCAGGTTCAGGCCGATGTGGGGTTGGGCCGTGCGCAAAGTCCCGCAAGGCTAGCTCCACAGACACGCGGCACGAGCCTCGCTCACTAGCATGAGCCGCCGTGAGCGCCTCGATCGATGTCGTCGTCCCCGCCTATAACCACTACGAGCTGACCTCGAGCTGCCTGGCGCACCTAGCTGCTCAGACGGCGCCCCACCACGTGATCGTGGTGGACAACGGCTCGACGGATGAGACACGGGAGTCCCTGGCCCGGGACTGGCCCGAGGTCCAGGTCCTTGCGCTCGAGCACAACCACGCCTTCACCCGGGCCGTCAACCTCGGGGTGGCGGCAGGACGGGGCGAGCACATCGTGCTTATGAACAACGACGTCGACCTGCGCCCGGACTGCCTCGAGCATCTGATCGGGCCGCTGGAGCGCGACCCGCAGCTGGGCTCGGTCGCGACCGTCCTGTTGACGCCGGACGAGCGGGCGATTGACAGCGTCGGTGTCACGACTGATGTGACGCTCGCGGGCTTTCCCCGCCTGCAGGGCCTCGCCCCCGGGCGCGCCCGTGAGCAGCAACCAGCGCTCACCGGTCCCGAGGGCACGGCCGCCGCCTACCGGCGCGCCGCCTGGGAGCAGGTTGCCGGCCTGGACGAGTCGATCCGGGCCTACATGGAGATCCTCGACCTCGCCTGGCGGCTGCGTCAGGCGGGATGGGAGACCACGTCCGCACCTGAGGCGATCGGCGTGCACCTGGGCTCTGCGACCTTCGGCCGGGGCTCCGCCGGGCAGCGCCGTCTAGCGGGCTTCAGCCGGGGCTACCTGCTGCGCCGCTACGGCGTGCTGCGCGGCCGGTTCGCGCCACGAACGCTGCTCACCGAGACGCTCGTCGTGTCCGGCGACGCCGTCCTCACGCGCGATTTGGCGGCACTGCGCGGGCGCCTGGCAGGCTGGCGAGCGGCCCGCGGGATGGAGCGCCATCCGCGCCCGCCGGCGGAGGCGATCGACGCGACGATCACGTTCCGCGATTCGCTGTCGCTGCGCCGGAACGTTCCTCGACCATGAGCGCAAACCCCACAGCCGGCGCCACAGTCACCCATCTCCCGCTTTTCCCGGTGCGCTCAGCCGCCTGCCCTGCGCACCCCAGCTATCGCGCGAGAAGCGCCGGCGACGGTGCGGGGAAGCCGTCCGATAATCCTCCGTCTGGTTGTCCGCAACCAGCAGGTTCTCCTGCTCTCCGCTTCGGAACGTATGGCTATCAGGCCACGCCTCGACATCGTAGATCTGGCCGTCGCGCCCCACGACCGTCGCGCGCAAACCACGCTCCTGGATCCGGCGAGTGATGCTCTGCCGGCCACTCTCGAGCAGATAGGTCGCGCGCTTGTCGGCAGCCTGATCGAGACCCATCTCCACCAGCGCGAGCCGGTCGAGCATGAACGCACTGGTGCGGATGTGGGGATTGGGAAAGCGGGGATAGTCGCGCCGGGCACTAGGCAACCCGGCGAGCTGCTGTGGCCAAT
>Ga0302178_10002794_pt1 | contig 13546 bp, 15 predicted proteins | sample I_Palsa_E1_3_FD_198790 | JGI IMG/M metagenome (GOLD analysis project Ga0302178, IMG submission 198790) | Peat permafrost microbial communities from Stordalen Mire near Abisko, Sweden - I_Palsa_E1_3 | ecosystem: Environmental > Terrestrial > Soil > Palsa > Peat permafrost | place: Sweden... | reverse complement strand
AGGTCGGCGATAAGCTCTTCGCCGATCTGGTTCATCGGCGGGTTGCGCAGCGTGATGGTTCCGAGGTTTCCGTCCTGCGTAAAGCTGACCTTCGGGTCGATGGTGCTCATCGGCCGGTGAACCTCGCCTCGCGGCGCTCGACAAACGACGCGAGCCCCTCCTGACCGTCCTCGCTTTCGAACAGCGTCACCATGTCCGGCTCCAGGCGGGCAAAGGCTGCCTCTTCTCCCTCCAGCCGCGCACGGTGAGCCGATTCGAGCGTCGTCTTGACCCCCAGTGGGCCCGACCGGGTGGCGATCGCGTCGGCCAGCTCGACCGCTCGGTCGAACTCCGTGCCGGTCTCCACGACCTCCTGGACGAGCCCGATCCGGTATGCCTCAGCGGCGTCATACACCTCGCCCGTGAGCAGCCAGCGCATCGCGTTACCCCAGCCGGCGTCGCGCGGCAGACGGATCGTCGCACCGCCGAACGCATAGATGCCACGGTTGATCTCAATCTGAGAGAAGCGGGCATTCTCGGCGGCTATCCGGATATCGGCGGCGAGCAGCAGCTCGATCGCAAGCGTCATCACCCAGCCCTGGACGGCCGCGACGATCGGAGTTGTCCAGATGCCGTCCTTACGCCAGGGATCGCGGCGCCCATCGCCCGTCATCTTCAGCTTGCCTTCCCGGATCACCGGCCCGACCTCGGCGAGGTCAAGGCCGCCGGTGAAGTGGTCCCCATGCGCGTACAGGACGCCGCAACGCAGCTCCTCGTCCTCCTCGAGTTCGTGGTAGGCGACCGCGAGCTGGTCGATGAGCGTGAGGTTGAACGCGTTTCGCTTCTCGGGCCTGTTCAGACCCATCAGCAGGATGTGCTCCTGCCGCTCGACCGTCACAGCTGTTTCGTGTGTCGTGTCTCGGTCCGCTGCTGCGCTCACGTCGTGCCCTCCTCGCTGTCCGTACAGAGGCGGCGATCATAACGTTTCTAGTTGCATTTTGCTATTACGACGAGGGTCGAGTCAGTCGTTGGCGGTGGCAAGGTCCAGGAGCGCCGCGAAACGCTCCTTTGCGGCTGCGCGCCTGGTCGGTATGTGTTCGGTTGGCACTTCTCCGGCGGGCGGCGAGTAGCCGTGCAGGATCTGGCGCGCTACGGACTGGCGGTGGATCTCGTCAGGCCCGTCGTAGAGGCGCCATGCTCGCGAGAACCGGTACATGGCCTCGAGTGGCATGTCCGTCGAGTAGCCGAGCGAGCCGTGCGCCTGGACGGCCCGATCGATCACGCTGTGCAGCGCGCCGGCCGCGTAGAACTTGATCAGGGAGATCGGGACGCGCGCCGCCGAGGTGCCGTGGGTATCCATCACCCACGCTGCGTGCAGCGTCATCAGCCGGGCGGCCTGGATCTCTGCGGCGGAGTCGGCGATCCAGTTCTGCACGGTCTGGTGCTCTGCGAGCACCTTGCCGTGGGTTCGACGGTAGGTGGCGCGCTCGCACAGCATGTCGAACGCACGGCCGGCAACGCCGAGCCAGCGCATGCAGTGATGGATGCGTCCGGGATACAGGCGCTGCTGGGAGATTAGGAACCCCTCGCCGTCGGCGCCGAGTCTGAGCGACGCCGGTATTCGCACGTCGTCATAGAGGATTTCTGCGTGCCCGCCCAGTTTTCCGAACTCCTCCGCGGGGTGCTCCATGGTCGCGACGTCCCGGATGATGTTCACCCCGGGTGTGTCGGCTGGGACGATGAACATCGTTGCGCGCTGGTGAGCTCTTGCGTCAGGGTCGGTGACGGCCATCACGATCAGGAAGTCGGCTATCGAGCCGTTGGAGGTGAACCACTTGCGGCCGTTGATGACGTAGTCGTCGCCGTCGCGAACGGCGCGGGTTTGCAGCAGGGTCGGGTCGCTGCCCGCGGTGTTCGGCTCGGTCATCGAGAACGCGGATTTCAGATCGCCCGCGAGAAGCGGGTGCAGGAAGCGGTCCTTCTGCTCAGGGGTGCCTGACAGCGCGAGGATCTCCGAGTTGCCGGAGTCCGGAGCCTGGCAGCCGAATGCATTGGGCGCCAAGAAGGAAGTGCCGAGGATCTCGTGCATCAGCCCGAGCTTGAGTTGCCCAAAACCCTGGCCGCCGAGCTCGGGGTCGAGATGCGCAGCCCACAGGCCGTGGTCCTTCACCTCCTCCTGCAGCGGCGCGTAGATGCGGTCAAGTGTTGTCTGATCGAGCTCGCCGAAGATCGTCTCGAGGGGCCAGATCTGCTCGCGCACAAATCCGCGCATCCACTCAAGCTTCTCCTCGAAGTCTGGCTCGGTCGAGAAATCCCATGCCATGGCAGTCCTCCTCTTCAATCGTCGATTCATTGACCTGCCGGCCCGGCGCGACGCAAGTCTACGCCAGTTGCATTAGGCAACCTTGCAAGCTATCAGGATGGGTCTATGGGTCTCGCAATAGCCCACCAGTTGCCCTGACCGCCGGCGACGACTCGCTATCGCATGCAGAGATGCAACGATTAGGCGCAATGCTCCGGCTGCGGCCCCTGATCCTCGTAGGCGTCCTGTTCATCGCCGCCACACCAGCATTCGCCGCGACCTCCCACGTCAAGACCTGGACAGCACTCGGCAACGATCTCTACTGCGGCGTCGCGATCCACCAGCCCGGCAAGCCTCCGACGCAGCTCCTGTGCAGCGCCAGCGTGATCCCCCCGCCGCCGCACGGTGTCGGCTTCGGCGATCCCGGCTTTGTGTTTCTCGCCGCGCACGGACGCCCAACCCTGGCACGCCTCAGCCAGGACACCTTCGAAGGCTCCACCCCTGTCGCGCTCAGCTCCGGACAGAGATGGAGCGACCTCGGCATAACATGCACGATCTCGACCGCGAGCGTCCGCTGTGTGAACCGCTCGGCCCACGGCTTCACGATCGGCGTGCGCTCCTACAAGCCCTTCTGAGGCCGTCGAAACCGTCGTTTCCGGTCAGGAGCCTTCTCCGAGCAGTCCGTCGATCAGATCGTGGATCACGACGTGCACCTCCTGCCTCTCACGGGCTGGATCGGCCGCGTTGGCGATGATCATGGCGGCCTCATCGAGTGCGGCGAGGACGATCGTCGCCAGCGGGCGCGTGGGCTGAGCCTTGAGCTGCCCGGCCTCGATGGCCGCGCTCAGCAGCTGCTCGGTCATGCCGAGGCCGTAGCGCTGGGAGACCTCGCGGAAGCCCGCCCAGCCGAGGATGCTCGGGGCGTCGAGCAGCATGAGCTGCCTGATCTCGGGCTCGACGGCGATCTGCAGCCAGGCGTCCGCGGTGATGTGGAGTGTCTCGGCTGGCGTGCTCGGCTGGGCCGCCGTTACATCGGCGATCAGTCGTTCGATCACCTCGGTCTCGATGGCTTCGAGGACCGCGAGAAAGAGCTCTGTCTTGTTCGCGTACTGGTGATACATGGCGCCGCGGGTGACGCCGGCCGCCCGTGCGATTTCGGGCGTCGAGACGGCCGTATAACCGCGTTCCCCCCACAGCCGCCTCGCGGCCGAAATGAGCGCTCCCTGTGTGGCGGCGGACCGCTCTTGCTGTGTTCTTGACATTACGGACAGGTTGTTGGTATCTTACAAGCAGGCTGCATGTCAATGACCATCGGAGGATGATATGCCAAGCGCCAAACTGGACAGCGGAACGATCCACTATGAGAAGTCAGGGCCGTCCGACGGACGCCCTTTGGTCTTCGTCCACGGCTATCTGATGGGCGCCTCCGTTTGGAGGCCCCTCGTCGAGCGGCTGTCCACGGGGGGCTTTCTTTGCATCGCGCCGACGTGGCCACTGGGTGCTCATCTGGAGCCGATGGGCGAGAAGGCGGACCTGACAATGGAGGGCATCGCCTCGATCGTCGGCGACTTCCTGGACTCGCTCGAACTGGAAAACGCGGTTCTCGTCGGCAACGACACCGGGGGTGCAGTCGCTCAGATCCTTGCGACGACGGCCGATCAGCGCCTGGGAGCACTCGTCCTGACGAGCTGCGATGCCTTTGAGCACTTCCCGCCGCCGATCATCAAACCGTTGATCGACGCGGCCAGGGCACGGCCGACCTTCGCCGCGGCGCTGCAGCCGCTTCGCACGCGATTCGCGCGCCGTCGGGCCTATGGGGGGCTTGCACATGCCGATATCGACCCACTCGTTCTCGAGTGGCTCAGGCCAGCCCTCAGCGATAGCCGGGTGCGCGGCGACCTTAGGCGGTTCACCGGCTCGCTGAACCGCCAGAGCACCGTTCGGGCCGGCGCTCGCCTGACGCAGTTCACAAAGCCCGCGCTGATCGCATGGTCGGCCGACGACGAGTTTTTCCCGCTCGAGGACGCCAAGCGCCTCGCCGCCGCGCTGCCGAACTCGCGGGTCGAGGTCATCCCGCAAGCGAAGACGTTCTCGATGATCGATCAGCCCGACGTCCTCGCCGACCTGATCACCGAGTTCAGTGCCGCTCCTCGCCCCTCCCGCGCGTTGAGCTCCGCGGGCTAAGCGCCCTGCAGCTCGAGATCCCGGACTGGAGCGAGTACGCCGTGAAGAACGATCGCTAGATGACGACGCCAATCGGCACTGCCGGGCTTGTAGTACATCGTCGAGGTGATTCCACACATCACCATTCCGAAATCCTCGAAGGTGAAATCGTCTCGTATGACGCCGGCGCTGATGGCGCGTTGGATAATTCGGCTGAGGACTGCAGCCAGAACGGCCTTCTGCTCCTCGATTCCCTCCCACTCGAGCTGGTTGGAGCCCATCATCGCCAGCTGAAAGCCGATGTCTCCCTCGACCGCCTCGGCGGAGCGGCGCATGACCATCTCGAGCGCGTCCCGCGGGTCCGCGGTTTCCTCGGCGAGCGTCGCGATCGCAGCGAACTCCTGGAAGCGAACGCGGACCATCTCCGTCAGCAGCGCCTCCTTGGTCGGGAAGTGGCGGTAGACGGTGCCGATCCCGACGCCGGCGTGCGCTGCGATCTCGTCCATCTGCGCCTCAGGGCCCTCACGTGCGAACAGCTCGCGACCCGCGGACATGATCCGCTCGCGATTGCGTCGGGCGTCGGCTCTGAGTGTGCGCTGATCGGTGGACATGACCTTGACAAACGGAATCTTAGCTCCGTATGCTGCTATAAGCAAGAGGAACCGTAATTCCGCTTCCGGATCATTCCCGCAATTCCGCTCCCGAAAGGACCCCCATGAGCACGATCGAGACCCAATCTGGCGAGGCACCGAGGAGCGGCTCTCGCACCCGTAGGGCCGCCGCCGATCTGAGCTCACAGCGAGGCAAGAACCTCGCTCTGATGCTCCTCGCGATGACGCAGTTCGTGGTGGTGATCGATGCGTCGATCGTGAACGTCGCGCTCCCGTCGATCGGCGCCCACCTGCACTTCTCTCGCGATGACCTCTCGTGGGTCGTCAACGCCTACACACTCACCTTCGGAGGGTTTCTGCTGCTCGGCGGGCGCCTAGCCGACCTGCTCGGGCGCCGGCGGATGTTCATGATCGGCCTGGTCGTCTTCTCGTTCGCCTCGCTGGCCGGCGGCCTGGCCCAGTCTGAGGCATGGCTGATCGGCGCGCGTGCGGTTCAGGGCCTTGGCGCGGCGATCGTCTCGCCGGCGGCGCTGTCGATCATCACGACCACGTTCCGCGAAGGCGCCGAGCGCAACCGCGCGCTGGGCATCTGGGGTGCCGTGGCCGGCGCGGGCGGCGCCGCCGGGGTCCTGCTCGGCGGCATTCTCACGAGCGGGCTGAGCTGGCGCTGGGTGCTGTTCGTGAATGTCCCGATTGGCATTGCCTCGGCGATGCTCGCCCCCCGGCTGTTGCTCGAGAGCAAGTCCGAAGATGGCACTGAAGGCTTTGACATCCCCGGGGCCGTGACCGTCACGGCGGGCCTCGCGCTGCTCGTTTACACGGTGGTCGACGCGGTCAACGTCGGCTGGGGCTCGACCGGCACACTGCTCAGGCTCGCAGTGTCGGCCCTCCTGCTCGCGGCGTTCGTGGCGATTGAGCGCCGCCAGCGCCACCCGCTGGTTCCATTTTCGATCTTTCGCAAACGCACGCTTCGGGGAGCGGACATCGTGGGCCTCTTGATCGGCATGTCTCTCTTCTCGATGTTCTTCTTCATCTCGCTCTACCTACAGGACGTTCTGCACTTCTCGCCGATCAAGACCGGCCTCTCCTACCTCCCGCTCGCCGTGGGCATAATCATCTCGGCCGGGGTCGGCTCGCAGCTCGTTACACGCATCGGCTTCAAGCCGGTGCTGATCGCCGGTCTGGTACTGATCGCCGGCGGTCTGGTGTGGTTCTCGCAAGTTCCCGCACCCGGCGGGTCTTTCGGCGCCGATGTATTGGGGCCGTCACTGCTCGCCGCCTTCGGCCTCGGGTTCTCGTTCGTCTCGGTGACGATTGGCGCCATGACCGGGACCAAGCCGCACGAGGCCGGCCTCGCCTCAGGGTTGATCAACACCTCCCAGCAGATCGGCGGCGCGCTCGGCCTGGCGATTCTCGCGACTGTCGCTGCTGAGCGGCGGCGTGCACCCTTCGGTCGCTCTCACCAAAGGGTTCGACCGCGCCTTTCTCGTGGGTGCGGGCTTTGCGATCCTCGGCGCAATCCTCGCGGCTGTCCTGATCTCCTCGCGCGACAGCCGCGAACAGGCGGAGGCCGCGAGTCGCGCCCAGCTTGAGGCGGTCCCTGCCTGAAGTGGGAGCACCTGTCAAACACGGTAGTTGCGCGCGCAATCGTTTCTCGCTAGGCTGGATCTGTGGAACTCGGACTCGCCACATTTGCAGACCTCGCCGGCGGGATAAGCCCCCATCAGCGCATGCGCGATCTGATGGAGGAAGCTGAACTCGCCGACCAGCTCGGATTGGACGTGTTTGCGATCGGCGAGCATCACCGCCGGGACTTCCTCGTGTCCTCACCGGCGGTTGTGCTCGCGGCGGTCGCCGTGAAGACGAAGCAGATCCGGCTCTCAAGCGCCGTAACCGTCCTCAGCTCCGACGATCCGGTCCGTGTTTTTCAGGACTTCGCCGAGGTTGACCTGCTCTCCGACGGGCGGGCGGAGATCATGGCCGGGCGCGGCTCCTTCATCGAGTCATTCCCGTTGTTCGGCTATGACCTCGCGGACTACGACGAGTTGTACGCCGAGAAGCTCGAGCTCCTGCTCGAGCTGCGCGAGAAAGTCCACGTGACATGGTCGGGCCGACACCGCCCTGCACTGAATGACGCGGGCGTGTGGCCGCGTCCGGTGCAGGAGCGCCTTCCCGTATGGGTTGCGGTGGGTGGCTCACCGGAGTCGGTCATCAGGGCCGGGACGCTGGGGCTGCCTCTCACGATCGCGATCATCGGCGGGGAGCCGGCGCGCTTTGCTCCACTCGTCGAGCTGTATCGCGAGACGGCGCAGCGAGCCGGCCACGACCGCTCCCAGACGAAGCTGGCGATCAACACGCACGCGTTCGTCGCGACCAGCTCCTCAGAGGCCGACGCGGCGTTCGCGGCGCCGTACCTTCAGATGATGAATCGCATCGGGCGCGAGCGCGGCTGGCCACCATCGGGGCAGCAGCAGTTCGAAGCTCTGCGCGCGCCGGATGGAGCGCTCGCGGTTGGCTCGCCGGAGCAGGTCGCAGAGAAGATTCTCTTCGAGCACGAGCTGTTCGCCCATGATCGCTACATCGCACAGATGAGCGTCGGTGCCGTCGCTCATCGAGACGTATTGGCGTCGATGGAGCTGTTTGGGACGCAGGTCGCGCCGCTGGTGCGCGAGGAGGTCGCTCGACGCGGGTCACCGGCAAGGCTTTCGACCACGGGCAGTAACTTGGCGGGCTAAACCTGTGAGCGTTCGTCGCCTCCGCCCCGGCGGCTCGCGTTCTGGGGCGCCGTATGATTGGGACAGTGCAAATGCGTTCGCACGCTCGCCCGGCTCGGTACAACGGCAGCGCCGGCGTGGCGGTACTTGGGGGGGCCTTCGCATGCGCCGTCGCGGTTGCCATGGTCCTGAGCGCTCCGGCCGGCGGCGCGCCACGCAAATCACCGAGTGCGCTGTGCTCGGCCGGTGCTGGACGCAGGCTTTCCAGCTCGCATCAGGTGCGCGTGTTCGCCAGCAAGGGCCGCTTCTACAGCTGCTGGCTGCCCAGCCGGCGGCGTACAACGCTCGGCCAGCTCGGTGAACCCGTTCCCGACGGGCCTCCGGTGCTGACGACCCACGTTCGGATCGACGGTGAATACGTGGCGTTCGCCGACCATCAGACGGGCGATCCCGGTTTCAGTCTGTCGTCGATTGTTTCGGTGAATGCGCGGACCGGGCGCGTGGCTCGCGAAGTCGAACCACATGAAACCGAAGACTTCGACAGCTACGTTGTGGATGTCGGGGTCGCAGCCGACGACGCGCTCGTCTACCTGCAGCGAGAAGGCACGCCGTGCCCGGGTGAACACTCAAGCGGCGAACACGGGCCAGACGATGCCGTGATCGCCGTCGAACCCAAAGCCAAGCCACACACACTGGACTGCGAAATGCCGAGTGAGCCGGAAGGCTCGATCTCAAAGCTCGTTGTAAAGGACCAGACGGCCACGTGGATCCATTCCGGTGTCCTCCATACAACGACGCTGCGCTAGCGCCACGGCGCGAGCTGCTTCTGTGCTGGATTTCACAGACATATGGAAGCGCCAGCCATACGCTGCGCGCACATAGTCATCGACCCCCAGGGGTGAACAAATGTCTTTGCCGGCGACGATCACCGTTATCGCGATTCTCGACATCGCTTTGATTGGCTTCCTCGCGTGGATGATGTCTCACCCACGCCACCTGACGCCGCACGTATCTACCCGCCACACGGAGTCATCGCGTCAGCCCGACGAGCAACACGAGATCCAGCTAGCCACGAAGTCATCGCGTCAGCCCGTCGAGCAACACGAGATCCAGCTAGCCACGAAGTCATCGCGTCAGCCCGTCGAGCAACACGAGATCCAGCTAGCCAAGTAGGACTGTCGCGATCTGGGCGCACGCGCCCGGGTCGCCAACAGTAGAGGTCCTGAAAATCGGTACTCGGGGCGCGTGCAGGGTTACGTGTGCTTGAGGCACTCAGTTCTCAGGCAAGCGAGGGCCGCGAAGCGGCGTCTCGCCGGTCACCGGGGCTTGGTGCGTGCTCGGCGCCGGAGTGTTGTGGTGGCGATATCGAGTACGACGGCGAAGTTCTTACTCGAACTGCCGTGACACTCGGCGAGTACAGCGTCAAGCGCGTCGAGGAAGCTGCGCGCCTCGCTCTCGGAGAGCGTCAGTGGCGGCAGCAACTTGATCACATCGTTCTTACCAGCCGCCATCGTGATCACGCCATGGTCGCGATGGAGCGGGATCACGATCAGCTGCGGAAAAAGTCCCTCGCTCGCCATATGGATCAAACGCCAGTTGAGTCGCGCGATGCGGGTCCGCGGGGCGCCCAGTTCGATTCCGAACATGAGCCCGCTGGCGCGAATGTCCTTGATCATCTCGTAGCGCTGCTGAAGCTCGGCGAGCCCGTCGCGCAGCACAGTGCTCATCCGCGCCGCGTGCTCGACGAGCTGATCGCGCTCGATGATGCGTAGGGTGGCAAGGCCCGCCGCCATCGACAGGCGATTGCGCCCGTACGTCGACTGATGCAGGTAGGAGCGCTCGAGCGTACCCACGGCCTTCTGGAAGATCTCGCGGCTCGTGACCATGGCGGCAACGGGCATGTAGCCGCCGCTGAGCGCCTTGCCGACGAGCACGAAGTCCGGTTCGAGTCCCCAGTGCTCGAGTGCAAACCACTTCCCGGTGCGCCCGAGTCCGGTCTGGATCTCGTCAACGACGAACATAGTCCCGTAGCGCCGACACAGCTCCTGCGCGGCCTGCAGATAGCCCTCGGGCGGAAGCGTCACCATGCGGCCTTGGATTGGCTCGACGATGAAGGCCGCGACATCCTTCTCGCGCAGCTCCGCCTCCAAGCGCGCGAGGTCACCGAACGGAACGCGCTCGCAGCCTGGCAGCAGCGGGCCGAAGCCCTCCTTGAAGAACTCATCGCCGACCAGCGAGAGCGGCCCAAGCGTGACGCCGTGAAAGCTGCTGTCACAGGAGATCAACCGCGGCCGACCGGTCGCGGCGCGCGTGAACTTCATCGCCGAGTCCACGGCCTCGGCACCCGTGCTCGCGAAGAACACGGCGTCGAGCCCTTGCGGCAAGCGCTGCGACAGCGCCTCGGCGAGCATGCCGGCCAACGGCGAGTAGTGGATCTGCACGCCATCGAGAAGGTCCGCGGCGAGTGTGGCCTGCAGGACGTCTCGCACGTCGGGATTGTTGTGGCCCAGGCTGGCGAACCCCTCGCCGGTATGGAAGTCGAGATAGGCGCGACCCGCGACGTCATATAGATAGGACCCTCGCGCCGAGACATACTCTTTGTCGAAGCCGAGGATGCCGAGCACGTCGACGAACGATGAATCGAGATGACGCGCGGCCAGGTCCAACGTCTCGTCCGCGCGCGCCATGGCGTCGGCGACCACACCAAGGGAATCGACCGGGGTAATGGGTTGAGAGTCGGCGTTCATGGCGATTGGGGGTATCCCGGTTCTTCGGATCAGGGGCGTAGATGCGTCTGCGTGCGTTCAGATCCTCCAAATCGCGAGGCTTTCTGGAGCATCGGACGGGTCTGAGGGAGTGGATGTTCCCAAGATGCTGCCACGGGCGTCCGCGCTCGGTGGCGGACAGGCGGTCGCGGAGGGCGCCGAGCTCATCGGGCGCATGGCGACGACCGGTAAGGATGATCCGACCGGCGCCTTGCGGGAGACCGCAGGCGAGCTAGCCTGGTAGCGGCCCGGACGGCCCATCGGGCCGCGCCGCGAGCGCGCAGGCTAGCTGGCCCGAAACGCGACCAAATCGAGAAAGAAGCCCGGAACGTGAAGAACAACCCGACCGACACCGCAAACCGCGGGCGACAGGCATGACCGGGGTAGCGCTAGTCACCGGGGCCTCCTCCGGCATCGGCCACGCCTTCGCTCTGCGGCTCGGTGCCGAGGGCTGGGACCTCGTGGCTGTGGGCCGGCGTCGTGATCGGCTCGACCAGCTCGTGGCTGCGCTCCCCGATGTCGAGGTGCGTCCCTTGGTTGCCGACCTCGGCACTGACGCCGGTGTGGAGACCGTCGCCGAAGTGTGCGCGGACGAGGACCTCACCATGCTGGTCAACAACGCAGGCGTTGCGCACTACATGCCGTTCGTTGAGCTCCCGGCCGAGGAGGCGAGCGAGCTCCTACATGTGAAGGTCGTCGCTCCCACCATGCTGGCCCGCGCCGCGGCCCCCGGCATGGTGGCCCGAGGCGAGGGCACGATCATCAACGTGTCGGGCATGCTCGCTTTCAGCGGGCCGGCATCTCTTGAGGAACTGGCGCTCCGCCGCGCCGTCTACACCGGCACGCTCGCGCATATCGTCTCCCTATCGCAGGTCCTGCACGAGGAGCTGAAGCCCCACGGCGTGCGCGTACAGGCGCTGTGCCCCGGCGTCGTCGCGACCGAGTTCCACGAGCGCCAAGGACTTGACCTCAGCTCCGTGCCACGAATGTCAGCGGATGACGTTGTAACCGCCAGCCTGCGCGGTCTGGAGCTGGACGAGGTCGTCTGTGCACCCGGGGTTGAGAGGTCCGAGCTGCTGGACGCGGTGTTCAGCGCCGACCTCGCAGCGTTCGCAGCCCAGACACCTCAGCTCGCGCAGCGCTACCAAGCGAGCCGGGCGGCGAAATGAAGATGATCCAACCTGCTCGGAAAGTACCCCGGAGCCGCTCAGCTGCCGATGAGGCCTCGCTCAAGCGCGTAGCCGACGAGCTCGGCGCGGGTGGAGAGCCGCAGCTTCTGCTGAATATGCGAGCGATGCGTCTCGACCGTCCTCACCGAGAGGAACAGCTGCTCGCCGATCTCGGTGTTGGTGTGGCCCAGCGCGATCAGGCGCAGCACGTCGACCTCACGCTCTGAGAGGTCGTCCGGTGGCCCCGGAGGTGGCTCTGACGCGATGCGTGCGCCGAGTCTCGGGTTCAGGTAGCTCTCGCCTGCGGCGGCGCGTCGTACGGCCTCCACCAGCTCCTCATCGGCGGCCTCCTTCAGCACATATCCGAGCGCTCCTTCGCCAAGGGCCCGGCGGGCGAACGCGGGCTCCTGCTGCATCGTCAATACGACGATCTGCGTGTCGGGAGATTCCTCGCGAATGCGCGGGATCGCCTCGAGGCTCGAACCGCCCGGCATGTTCAGGTCGAGCACGAGCACCTTGGGATGGTGGCCGCGCACGTAGCGCTTCGCGCTCTCCACGTCACTGGCCTCGGCAAGGACTTCGAAGTCCGGCTCTGAGTCGAGCAACAGTCGCAGGCCGCTTCGCACGACGGCGTGATCGTCGGCCAGCACGATCCGAATCGTCTCAGAGGAGGGGGCTCCCTCCGCCGGTGGCGGGTTCGTGGCGCTCATGACGCGGAACGTATCGACTCAGACGGTCGGCACGTCACGCTTGCCCTGGCCTGCGCGGGAGGGTCCTGTGCGAGGTCAGGCAACCGTGCCTGCTGCCATTTCAGCGCGGACCACGCCGGCGCCATTGGGACCCAGGTATCCGTACGCCTCGCCCGCCCGGACGCTCACGTCGAGCCCGTCGAGCGCGAGTGCGCTCCCGTAGCGCTTGGCGAGCTACGCATGCCGTCAGCGGCACGGCATCGAGCATCTCGTTCCGGTCCGGTCGCTCGCGGTAGCGTTCGCACGGTGCGCGAGGTCCTGCCGGGCATCTTCCACTGGTCTGCAGTGCACCCGCGGATCCACATGGAGGTCTCCTCCTACTGGCTTGAGGACGCCGGCATCCTCATCGATCCGCTCGTACCGTCCGACGTGGGGCTTGCGTGGTTCGAGGACCGCTCGAGCCCTCCCGCCGAGATCCTGCTCTCGAACCGACACCACTTCCGAGACAGCGCACGCTTCCAGGACATGTACGGATGCCCGGTGTACTGCAACCGAGCGGGGCTGCACGAGTTCAGCGATGGCGAGCCCCTCACGGCCTTCGATCCAGGCGATGAGCTCCCGGGTGGCGTCGACGCACAGGCGGTCGGAGGGCTGTGCCCTGATGAGACGGCGCTGCATATACCCTGGGCGCGGGCTGTGGTGTTCGCCGACGGTGTCGTCCGCGGAGGCCCGCAGGGACAATCCGGCCCACTCGGCTTCGTGCCGGACACCCTCATGGACGACCCTCCCGGCACGAAGCGACATCTGCTCCACGCGTTCACCCGCCTGATGGGAGAGCTGAACTTCGAGCATCTGCTGCTCGCGCACGGTGGTCCCGTCATCGGGGATGGCCGCGCCCAGTTGCAGGAGCTCATCGATTGCGGGGGGCGCACGGCGTTCGAGCTGTAGGCGTTCGCTGTCGGTCTGTACAAGCCGAGCTGGCGAGTCCAGCTGCCCGAATCTCATATACCGGGTGGTCGCGGGGGGCGCTCGCGGGTCCTCGAGATCCGTAGAAACCACACACCCGAGTGGGGAGAGTCCCCGATGCGTTCGCCCCTTGCCGGGTCTAGCTTGGGAGTAGTGGTCATGTCGCAGCGGGCACAGCCAAGCGAACA
>Ga0302178_10002787_pt1 | contig 13559 bp, 13 predicted proteins | sample I_Palsa_E1_3_FD_198790 | JGI IMG/M metagenome (GOLD analysis project Ga0302178, IMG submission 198790) | Peat permafrost microbial communities from Stordalen Mire near Abisko, Sweden - I_Palsa_E1_3 | ecosystem: Environmental > Terrestrial > Soil > Palsa > Peat permafrost | place: Sweden... | reverse complement strand
GCCTCGGATGGCACGGTGCTGGACACCTGGTTTCCCGAACCTGCCTTACTGCTTGAGCAGCCCCGCGAACCCGGAACGATCCGCTTGTCGCCGGAAGAGGCGCTCAACGTCCTCGGCTCTGCGGCCGCCAAGTGCTTGGGGCGCGACGAGCGCCGCGACGTGGAAGTGGTGGCCGTCAAAACCACCATCGCGTCGCTGCAGCACGCGCCCAGCGACGCCCACGATGTCTATCTGCGGCTACATTTACTCAGCCATCGGCTAATCAAGCCTCATGAGGCGAACTTAAGCGGCATTTTCGGTCTTCTGGCCAATGTCGCGTGGACCTCGATCGGGCCATGCGCCGTCGATATCGTCGATCGGATCAGGTTAAACGCGCGGGCCGAGCGCATTCCGTTCGAGATCGGCAGCATCGATAAATTTCCGCGCATGACCGATTATGTGATCCCATCGGGCGTTCGTATCGCCAACGTCGACCGGGTGCGTCTGGGCGCCTATCTAGCGCCGGGCACCACCCTGCTCCACGAAGGTTTTTGCAATTTTAACGCCGGCACGCTGGGCACCTCCATGGTCGAGGGGCGCATTAGTTCCGGCGTGGTGGTCGATGACCATAGCGACATCGGCGGCAGCGCGTCGATTATGGGTACGCTGTCCGGCGGCGGCAATCAGGTGGTCTCGGTCGGCAAGCGCTGCTTGTTGGGCGCAAATTCCGGCATCGGTATTTCACTGGGAGACGATTGCGTGGTCGAGGCCGGTTGCTATGTGACGGCTGGAACCCGGGTCGCCATGCCGAATGGCGATGTCGTCAAAGCGGCCAGCTTGTCGGGGCAAACCGGCTTGCTGTTTCGCCGCAACTCGCAAACCGGCGCGATCGAAGCGATCCCCAGGACCAAAACCTGGGGCGGCCTTAACCCGGTTTTGCACGCGCAGCCTTAAACCCCAACGCTATCGTATCGATGCGCAGTTCGTTACACTTGGACCACTACTTTTAGAGCCCACCATCCGATGAAACAGGACCCGCGTTTTCCGCTGCTGCATATTCTCGATCACCCGCTGATCCAGCACAAACTGACGCATATGCGCGACAAAAACACATCAACGCGCACCTTTCGCCAGCTATTGCGCGAAATCACGCTGTTGATGGGTTACGAAATAACCCGCGACCTGCCGCTGGCGCTGCAAACCACTGAAACCCCGCTGACGACCATCGAGTCCCCCGTGATCGCCGGCAAAAAACTCGCCATCGTGCCGGTCCTGCGCGCCGGCATCGGTATGTCCGACGGTTTGCTGGACCTGGTGCCGTCGGCCCGGGTCGGGCATATCGGCGTCTATCGCGCCGACGATCATAGACCGGTCGAATATCTGGTGAAGCTCCCCGACCTCGAAGACCGCACCTTTATCCTGTGCGACCCGATGCTGGCCACCGGCTACTCGGCGGTGCACGCCGTCAACGTATTGAAATCGCGCGACGTGGCGGGCGCGGACATCTTGTTTATGGCGCTGGTGGCCGCGCCCGAGGGCGTGACAGTGTTTGTCGAAGCGCATCCCGACGTAAAACTGTACGTCGCCTCGCTCGATTCGCATTTAAATGAACATGCCTACATCGTGCCGGGCCTTGGCGACGCGGGCGACCGGCTCTTTGGAACGAAAAATTGAGATAAGGTGCAATCGGCATCACCGCATGCCTATTGCCGCCAACCAACACCACCGCTCAATACCGGCGGAATCCCCGCGGCAAACCGTGCCGCCATGGTAAAATCACGCCTCTTCGAAGCGCAGTGCGATCATCCTGAGTCGTTTTTTTACGGAATGCGGGCTGTCAATAGAGGTCTATTGACGACTTATTAGACGGCATTCAGGCGGCACAGCTGGCCGCTCAGCACGGCTTTACCGGCCGGCACGTCCCACAGGGCGCAGCCGCAGAGCCGCCCGCACCCGATCCAAAAATGCGGCAGCTCGCGCCGACGACACTATTTATCAATGCGCGCGCCAACAGCGGCGAGCGCCCTGGAGAGTTTTATGGCAGGTCATTCAAAATGGGCCAACATCAAGCATAAGAAAGCCGCCACGGATGCCAAACGCGGCAAGATTTGGACCCGCCTGATCAAGGAAATTACCGTAGCGGCCCGCTTGGGCGGCGGCGATATCGATATCAATCCGCGCCTACGCCTGTCCGTCGAACGAGCCAACGACGCGAACATGCCCAAGGACAACGTCCAGCGCGCCATCCAGCGTGGCGTCGGCGGCATCGACGGCGTCAACTACGAAGAAATCCGCTACGAAGGTTATGGCTTGCAGGGCGCGGCCATCATTGTCGACACCATGACCGACAATCGTACGCGCACCGTTGCTGAAGTACGTCATGCGTTTTCGAAAAACGGCGGCAATATGGGGCTGGACGGCTCGGTCGCGTTTATGTTCAACCATGTCGGCCAGTTTCTGTTTTCTCCGGAAATCTCCGAAGACGCGTTGATGGAAGCCGCGCTCGAAGCCGGCGCCGACGATGTCACGACGCACGACGACGGCAGTTTCGAAGTCACCTGCCCGCCGCACGATTTCAGCAAGGTCAAAAGCGCGCTGGAAGCAGCCGGCTTCAAGGCCGAACTGGCCGAAGTCACGATGAAGCCGCAGACCGAAGTGGTGTTTACCGGTGAAGACGCGCTCAAAATGCAGAAACTGCTCGATGCGCTGGAAAATCTCGACGATGTCCAAGAGGTCTACACCAACGCCGTGATCGAAGAGTAAAGCCCAGCGTACACGCCGGGACAAGCTGAAAAAAGTCACGCCGCCATTAGCCGGCGTGACTCGCAAAATGTAGCATTGGCACCAAGGTCTGAGGCACTTACGCTTCGATTTAATCAGTTCGGGGATAGCAATGAAATTATTAGTCGTCGGTTCGGGTGGACGCGAACACGCGCTCGCATGGAAACTCGCGCAATCGCCGCGAATCCAGGTCGTCTACGTGGCACCCGGCAACGGCGGTACGGCGCTCGACGAGCGTCTGCATAATGTACCCATCACCGACCTCGAAGCCTTGGCCGATTTTGTCGAAAAAGAGCAAATTGCCTTTACGCTGGTCGGCCCTGAAACCCCGCTGGCCGGCGGCATTGTCAACCTGTTCCGCGCTCGCGGTCTGAAAATCTTCGGCCCGACCCGGGAAGCGGCACAGCTCGAAAGCTCGAAAGATTTCGCCAAGGCGTTTATGAAACGCCACAGCATCCCGACCGCCGAATACGAGACCTTCACCGACGCCGCCGAAGCGCACGCCTATATCGCCTTGAAAGGCGCGCCTATCGTGATCAAGGCCGACGGCTTGGCGGCCGGCAAAGGCGTGGTCGTCGCGCAAACGCTGGAAGAAGCCCATGGCGCAGTCGACATGATGTTGTCCGACAATAGCTTTGGCGACGCCGGCGCGCGCGTCGTGATCGAAGAATTCCTCAGCGGCGAAGAAGCTAGTTTTATCGTCATGGTCGACGGCAAACACATCCTGCCGCTGGCTTCGAGCCAAGACCACAAACGCCTGCTGGACGGCGACCTCGGCCCGAATACGGGTGGCATGGGCGCCTATTCGCCCGCACCCATCGTCACGCCGCAGTTGCATGCAAGAGTGATGCGCGAAATCATTGCACCGACCGTGCGCGGCATGGAGCAAGAAGGCATCCGCTTTACCGGCTTCCTGTATGCCGGCCTGATGATCGACGAGCAAGGCAACCCCAAAACGCTGGAATTCAACTGCCGCATGGGCGACCCGGAAACCCAGCCGATTATGGCGCGCCTGAAAGGTGACTTCTCGCGTGTGGTCGAGGCCGCCATCGCCGGCACGCTGGACCAAATCGAACTATCCTGGGATCGTCGCACCGCGCTGGGCGTGGTGCTGGCAGCCCACGGCTACCCCGATGCGCCGCGTAAAGGCGACCTAATTTCCGGCATCCCGGCAGAAACCGAGGAAACGGTGGTGTTCCACGCCGGCACCGCATTGGTCGACGGCAAGCCCGTCAGCACCGGCGGTCGCGTGTTGTGCGCGGTCGGCTTAGCCGATACAGTGCGCGGCGCCCGCTCGGCAGCGTACGAAACCGTGAACCAGATCAACTTCGACGGTATGCAATACAGGCATGATATCGGTCACCGGGCACTGAACCGCAAACACTGAGTGCGCGTTCCATCGACACATGGCGACGTTGCTTCAGTTGGCGCTTAGTTGGCGCTTAGTCGACTAAAGTCGCGCGCCCGGCGAGTCCACATAGGTGCGCGGCGCTTGCCTATGTGTCGCTAAACAGGGCCGCATATCGCTCAAAGCACGACGATTGGAAGAGATCGGGCTTGGGTGTCGCGATGTGTCGCTCAACATGTCTGGATGTGAAATGACTAAGCTGCTCGATACCCGCTCGGTGCGGGACTATCTGTTGGACTTGCAACAACGTATCGTCGACGCGCTGGAAGGCGTCGACGGCCAGCTGTTTATTACTGACGACTGGCACAAAGAGCCGACCGAACCGCTGCGCGGCAACGGACGCTCGCGCATGCTCGAAGGCGGCCGTGTATTTGAGCGCGCAGGCGTGGGTTTTTCGCACGTACAGGGCGACCAGATGCCGCCCTCGGCGACCGCGGCCCGGCCACAGCTGGCTGGGCGCGGCTTCGAAGCGCTGGGCTTGTCGCTGGTGTTTCATCCGCGCAACCCCTATTGCCCGACCGTACATATGAACGTGCGGCTATTTATCGCCCAGCAGGAGGGCGCCGAGCCGGTATTCTGGTTTGGCGGCGGGATGGATTTAACGCCGTATTATGGTTTTGAAGAAGACGCCCAGCATTTTCACGGCGTCTGCCGGGATGCCCTGGCGCCATTCGGCGACACGCTCTACCCGCGCTTCAAAAAATGGTGCGACGAGTATTTCTACCTGAAGCACCGTAAGGAACCACGTGGCATAGGCGGGATTTTTTATGACGATTTTTCGGAGCTGGGCTTTGAGCGCGGCTTCGAGATGATGCGCAGCGTCGGTGACGCATTTTTGTCGGCCTATCTGCCCATCGTCGAAAAACGGCAGGCGACACCCTACGGCGAGCGTGAACGCGATTTCCAAACCTACCGGCGCGGGCGCTACGTCGAATTCAACCTGGTATTCGACCGCGGCACGCTGTTTGGCCTGCAAAGCGGCGGGCGTACCGAGTCGATCCTGTTGTCGATGCCGCCCGTTGTCAATTGGCGCTATAACTGGCAGCCGGAAGACGGCACACCCGAAGCCAGGCTTTATACTAACTTTTTGATCGCCCGTGATTGGGTATGATTTTTTAAGGAATTGGTCCTGAGTCCGTCCGCTTTTGATACCCTGCAGCCGCCTGCGGCCGCACAGCAACCTGCCTTGGCCGGTGTGGCTAAGCCGCGTGCGCGCAGGGTCGGGGTGCTGGGCGGCACCTTCGACCCGATACACAATGGCCATCTGGCGCTCGCGCGACGCGCGGTCGAACTGCTGCAATTAACCGAGCTGATTTTGCTGCCGGCCGGCCAACCGTGGCAAAAAACTGACGTTTCGGCCGCCCACCATAGGTTGGCGATGACGCAACTGGCGGCCGAACACTTAAGCTTTCCGGCCACCACGGTCACCGTCGCTCGCGACGAAATCGACCATCAGGGCTCGACCTACACGACCGAAACGCTGACCCAATGGCGGGCCCGCGAAGCCCAAGCAGGCTTGGAGCCGGCCTCGCTGGCCTTGCTGATAGGGGCGGATCAGCTGCTGCGACTCGATACTTGGCGCAACTGGAAACAGCTATTCGAATTGGCCCATATTTGCGTGGCGACCCGGCCCGGTTTCGACCCGGCGGATGCGTGCACCGCAATCGCCGCCGAGATCGCCCTGCGCCGCGCCGATGCAGCCACTATCCTGACTCGGCCGCACGGGGGTATCCTGATCGACGACGCACTGGCAATCGACGTTTCCGCGACAGAAATTCGGCATTATTTGAACGAGCGGCTCGCTGGCCGCGAAGAAACCAGCGAACACGTGCCGCCGGCGGTTTGGCACTATATTCGACAAAACCACCTCTACAAATCTGACCAGAACTGAACTCATGGAAATAGCAAAACTGCAGCGCGTCATCATCGATGCCCTGGAAGACGTCAAGGCCCAGGATATCCGGGTATTCAGCACCACTCACCTGACGGGTCTGTTCGACCGCGTGGTTGTGGCCTCGGGCACCTCGAACCGGCAAACCAAGGCGCTCGCCAACAGCGTGCGCGAAGGCGTCAAAGAGGCCGGCGGTGAAATCATCAGCACTGAAGGCGAAGAAACCGGCGAATGGGTGCTGGTCGATTGCGGCGATGCGGTCGTCCACATCATGCAGCCGGCGCTGCGCCAGTATTACAACCTCGAAGAAATTTGGGGTGACAAGCCGGTGCGCGTCAAACTGGGCGCGGAAGGTCCGCGTTCGGCACGCCACGCTGAAGAAGCCGTGGAAGATGAGCCCGCCAAACCGGCTGCGAAAAAAGCCCCGGCCAAAGCACCCGCTCGCAAAACTGCGGCCAAAACCGGCGCCTCGGCACGCAAACCGGCAGCTAAAGCTGCGTCGGCCAAAACCGCCGCCAAAAAAGCTCCGGCGCACAAGCCCGGCGCCAAAGCACCGACGCGCAAGACCCCGGCACGCAGCAGCTAAAGACCCACGCGGCTGGCTGTCCGGTTAAGCGGGTGCCGCCGCAAAACCGGCGATTGTGATGAAATTGTTGATTTTGGCAGTCGGCCACAAAATGCCCGGCTGGATTGCTTCGGGCTTTGAGGAATACACCAAGCGGATGCCGCCCGAACTGCGCATCGAGCTCAGAGAAATCAAGCCCGAGCAACGTTCAGCCGGCCGTTCCGCAGAAAGCGTGATGGCCGCAGAAAAACTGCGCATCGAAGCCGCATTGCCGCGCCAGGCCACACTGGTGATGCTAGACGAGCGCGGTCACGACTGGACCACCATGCAGCTCGCCCAAGCCCTGCCACGCTGGCAGGGCGAAGGGCAGGACGTGGCCTTTGTGATCGGCGGGGCTGACGGACTCGATCCCGCCCTCAAAGCGCGCGCCCATACCCTGCTACGCTTGTCCAGCCTGACCTTGCCGCATGGCATGGTGAGGGTGCTGCTGGCCGAACAGCTTTACCGTGCGTGGACAATCACGCAGAATCACCCCTATCATCGCGTATAACATGGCCGTTAAAGCCGCAGGCCGGTTGACGAGACAACATAGTCTCGCCAGTCGCCGCCTCCTGCCGGACGTCACCGACGTAGTCTAAGCACAACGCTTGCGGCTCGCGAACATAATCCGCAGCCCAGGAACACTAAAGGATTACCCTTTTATCACCAAGCCCTTGTATGCTGAATCCGGTAACACCGCTTTCCTGACAAAATTACAGCCTTCCCGCATTACGGTATCCATGCCCATAGAACAACAGTCAAGCACCCTCCCCACCGCGTCCGGCGCCCCGTTCGAATACCTGTATCTCGCATCGCAAAGCCCGCGTCGCCAGGAATTGTTGCAGCAGTTGGGTATCGGTTTTCAATTGTTGCCGCCCGACGCCGACGAAGATGTCGAGGCCCTTGAAGCCGAATTGCCCGGCGAAGCCGCCGCAATGTATGTGCGCCGCGTGTGCCTGGCCAAAGCGGAAGCCGCAGCGCGCAGGCTGGCCAGAGCCGGCCACACCACAGCGCCGATTCTGGTGGCTGACACCACCGTCGCGCTCGATCGCGCGATCCTGGGCAAGCCGGTTGACGACGACAACGCGGTTGCCATGCTCACGCGCTTATCCGGGCGCACCCACCATGTGCTGACCGCAGTGGCCGTCGTACCCGCGTCCGGCACGCTCGGTGAGGCGCCAATCGCCTCAACCCTATCGGTTTCGACCGTGCGTTTTGTCGCATTGACCCACGACCAGATCGTCCGCTATGTCGCGAGCGGCGAGCCCGAGGGCAAGGCCGGCGCCTACGGCGTGCAAGGTCGCGCGGCCGAATTTATCGCACATATCGACGGAAGCTATTCGGGTATCATGGGTCTTCCGCTATTCGAAACAGCCGCCTTGGTGCGTGCTGCCGGCGTCGCATTCTGAGACACAATGAACGAAGAAATCCTGATCAATATCACCCCGCAAGAAACGCGGGTCGCCATTGTCCAACAAGGCGCGGTACAGGAGCTCCACGTCGAACGCACCTTATCGCGGGGACGGGTCGGCAATATCTACCTCGGCAAAGTCGCACGCGTGCTGCCTGGCATGCAATCGGCCTTTATCGATATAGGGCTTGAACGCGCGGCATTTTTGCACGTCGCCGATATCTGGCAACCGCGTCTACCCGGCAACGGCCACGGGCATGGCTCGCATAACCAGGCGCCGCTGCAGCCGATAGAAAAAACCATCTTTGAAGGCCAGACCTTGATGGTGCAGGTCATCAAAGACCCGATCGGCACCAAAGGCGCGCGTCTATCGACGCAAATCAGCATTGCCGGGCGCACCCTCGTCTATCTGCCGCAAGAACCGCATATCGGCATTTCGCAAAAAATCGAAAGCGAGGCCGAACGCGATGCGGTGCGCGCTCGTCTGACCGCCGTGCTGCCGCCCGACGAGAAAGGCGGCTATATCGTGCGGACCATCGCCGAAGACGCCAGCAGCGAAGAACTAGCCAACGACGTCGCCTATTTGCGCAAGACCTGGACTACGCTCAAGGCGCTGGCGCTGCGTTCGCCGCCCACCACCTTATTGCATCAGGATTTGAATTTGGCGCATCGCGTGTTGCGCGATTTCGTCAACGACGACACCAGCAAGATCCAAGTCGACTCGCGCGAAACCTCGCAGAGGCTAACCGAATTCGCCGCCGAGTTCACGCCCGCGGTCAGTTCGCGGCTGCACCATTACAGCGGTGAGCGGCCGTTATTCGACCTGTACAACATCGAAGCGGAAATCTTGCGCGCCCTATCGCGTCGCGTCGATCTGAAATCCGGCGGCTATCTGATGATCGATCAGACGGAAGCGATGACCACCATCGACGTCAATACAGGCGGCTATGTCGGCGCGCGCAATTTTGACGACACGATTTACCGAACCAATCTTGAAGCAACCCTGACGATCGCCCGCCAATTGCGCCTGCGTAATCTGGGCGGCATCATCATTATCGATTTTATCGATATGGAAAGCGCCGAACATCGTGACGCAGTCCTAAACGAATTGAAAAAAGCGCTGTCGCGCGATCGCACGCGTGTGACGGTCAGCGGTTTCTCGCAACTGGGTCTGGTCGAGATGACGCGTAAGCGCACGCGCGAATCATTGGCTCATGTGCTGTGCGAGCCGTGCCAGGTTTGCGACGGTAAAGGGCAACTGAAGACGCCGCGGACGGTATGCTATGACGTGCTACGGGAAATTCTGCGCGAGTCGCGTCAGTTTAATCCGCGCGAGTTTCGAGTGGTGGCTTCGCAAGCGGTGATCGATTTATTTCTTGAGGAAGAGTCGCAGCATCTGGCTATGTTGTGTGATTTTATTGGGAAGCCGATCTCCTTGCAGGTGGAGTCGAATTTGAGTCAGGAGCAGTACGATATTGTTTTGATGTAGATATTTTTTACCTTTAAATCAAAAACTTATAACAATTTTTTTAAAATATATCGATCCAGCTACCCATCTAGCTACCCAAGAGATGTAATCGATTATCGCAAGCTCTTCCATATGAGCTCTGGGGAAAACCATGCCAACACCGCAGGTTGACGATTCGCAAACATTTGCTGAACAGCATTCGCTAATGTCCACCAGCGCCACAGCCCCAATAACAATTGCTCCCACTGTGCAAATCACCGGCTATGTGGGTCATTGGCCGGAGCATCAAGAGGGTGAGCGCATTATTGAAACTGACGAATATGTTGTTAGGATTGATTTAAAGGGAAATATAGATTGGGAAACCTCAAAAGCATATGACGCTTCTGTGCTGACAAACTGTAAATATAATCATTCCAAATACCACTCTATATTGAACGATGCAGCTCTCCTGGAAGTGTCGCCTTGCGATGGTCTAACGCGCGAAACCCGAAAGCAGTTTAAGCGACTGATAGGCGAAGCCCTTCGCTGCAGTTTCGAATTCGACTATGTCGACGCAAAGAACATGATTAGGGCCGCAGGTAAGTTTGTTCGGGCGCGCAGCGAAGAGGTATCTCGCCGGTGGTACCTTTTTGCGAGCTTCCTAGCTACCTCTCCATTTGCTTTGATCGGCGCAATTATTTGGGGTCTCCGCGACAAGGCGATACATTCCTTTGGTATTGACGCAACTTGGATGTCGCTATCTGCCGTAGCAGGAGCAATAGGCGCACTACTCTCTGTAATCACTCGGACGGGTCGACTCAAATTTGACTGCTCAGCAGGATGGGAGCTTCATTTACTCGAAGGAGTCTCCCGAATTGTCGCCGGTGCGATCTCAGGATTAATTGTCGCTTTAGCTATAAGATCCGATTTGATCTTCACCGCCTTGTCACAAGGTATCCATATACATAAGATCATGATCGTGGGCGCACTCGCGGGAGGGGCTGGCGAACGCTTGGCGACCTCTATCATCTCTAAGTTTGACGCGGGACATATTGACCTGAGCGACAACAAAAACCCATCTGAACCCACAGGCGGAGAGACTCATGCTTAAGAAAATTCTTATTATCGGTGCATCCGGTGGCAATCTGCCTGGCGTGGAAAGGGACGTGGCCAACTACAAAAACTTCTTTTTGAGTTCGCTGGGTGGAGCGTGGCTTGATAGTGAGATTGTTACGCTTGAGAGCCCGGCTCCCGAGGTCGTTCGAGCACAGCTGAAAAATTTAAGTCAACTGGATTACTCGGTCGTTGTATTTGCCGGCCACGGGAGTCACCCTAAACAAGACGGTGCGACGTTCGTCCAGTTACAGCCGAAAGTGTCTTTGAGCGCCGACGAATTGAAGGTCGGAGCTCCTAAGCACACCCTTATTCTTGATTGCTGCAGGCAGCTCGAGCCGGAAATAATCATGGATAGCGCCATGGAAGCGCTCGCGAAGGCGGCGCAACAGATCGATAAGTCGGAATGTCGCAAATGGTTCGAGTATTCCATCGCGGCATGCTCCAAGGGACTAGTGACAATGTTCGCCTGCGACATCGACGAGACGGCAGGCGAAACTAGGCGCGGTGGCTTCTATTCCAGCGCCCTTTTATCAGAAGCACAAAGCTGGCAACTAACGAAGAACATAGACACGTCGAAGGAATTTTTGGCGTTGTCGGTAACCGCAGCACATACTCGCGCCGAACAGACAGTGAAGCGCATATCGGGAGGTCGCCAGAATCCGGTATGCGAGTATCCAAGAGTCGACAAGCAGTTCCCGTTTGCAATAATTGCATGAGTGCATCCCTGCATTAAGGACTATTTAATGACGACGCCCACCATGAAAGCGACCGTACTCGCAGTTGCTGACGAACCATACTGCCTTTGGGAGCATCCACTAGATACCCACAATTTGGATTTCCTAAAGGGAATAGACGCGGAGTACTTCGCCGCTGTCGGCCGCATGGCAGCCCCGGAAAAACAAGAGGCAATAGAAGATGAACATCGCGCCGCGACGGTCGCTCGCTTAGCGTTTCATCAGGGCATCGAGACACTATTCTCCCTGCTTGGGGCAATGTTGCAGGCACCGAAATGCGTATACGCATGGCTTGCAAAATGTGGCAACTCAACTCTTCGCGATATCGTGAGCGCGATATCAAACGGCTCTTTCCCGGGGCCAATGCAACTCCAAGGCGCTGACCCAACGTGGGAGTTGCTTGCGATGTTTGTTCTCGATGACTCGGATGCCCCTATCGAAATTCGTATAGCCGCCGCGAAAAATTTCGGCAAGCTGTGGGCTCGACTTGCACAGGATTTTGTTGCCCCCAGAACGGCCCAAGAATACAACAGCTTAAAGCATGGCTTCCGAGTCGCCCCTGGGGGGTTTTCGTTAGAAATTTCGAAGGATTCCGCCGTGGGAGATATAGCAGATTCTGCCTCGCCAACCATGATTCCGTTGGGGGGCAGCATTCATGGAGTAAGTTACTTTAATGTGGAGAAAATCGCGGGCGAACAAGGTGCCAACAGAAGCATCGTTGGGCGGCGCTACCGCCGAAACTGGAATGCTCGTCAAACAATTCTCCTCCTTGAACTCATTAGTCACTCATTGAGAAATGTAATTTCAAGGTTGCAACAGATCAACGATGTTACGGTCAGCGCCGTCAACTACAGCTTTCCCACTGAGGAGCAGTTCGCTACGCCATGGACTCACTCGGTCGGCGTTGTAGGCATGGAATTGAACCGGACCATTCCGGAAGGGGTAGTGTGTGCGACAACAAAACAGGAGTTAAACGAGCTACTGAACGATCGACACGCGCCAGTTGACGAATAGGTACATGGCCAAAGGACGACATGACGAAACGGCGCGTATTCGCGGCGGCAATCTCAGTAATCGCTTGAGGCTGCTTTTCCGAGGCCAGCTACGCCAGGGTTGGATGGCTCGGCAACGACCTGAAACAGAGATGTAACGCCATGGTAACTATGTTGGCCGATCGCTCAGCCTGGGACACGAATACAGCAGTTTCCACTGGGCAATCAAGCGAAGTACCTGTACTGCATAGCCGACACGACCACTCAGCAGCAAGATGTAGCGGTAGTGGTCGAGTTACTAAACGATCATCCGGAGCAATGGAATTTGCCGGCGGGCCTGCTTATTACAAATGCGTTCACCAGAGCCTACCCACGCAAGCCTAGGTAAGTAATACGCAACGCTTCTTCTGCCCCGTCACATCGCGCTACGTCAGAGAATTAAAAATCCCATGTATCAGAGACGTTAATGATGTGGGGCTCCTTGAGACCTCTGCGTTCGATTTCCCGACCATCGCTATAACCAAGCACACCGTGATTTACCAGAGTTTCAAGAACAGAACGCGCTATTTGTTTGGTTGGTTCAATGGACGCGGCGTAACGATCGAGGTCGTGCGGGAGGAATCGCACCGTTATTTCGCGGGAAATCTGCGACATGTCAACGGGCCGGCCAACTAGCGGCCAACAGGCGCGAATTACGTAGTCACAGTCTGGATCACGCGAAAAATCTGTCCCAGCCGGCAACAACGGCAACAATGTCGAAGCAAGCTCTTCAAGTGCATCAAGGCGGGTCTGTGAAATACTCATTGCATTCTCCTAACGTGTCATGAGCACAGGTTATCTGATAACTATACATCTCATACGACCATATCGTTGCCGATCAGCCGCGGCCGTCATCAAGCCAAGGCTGTCGAATAACGCATGTGCCGCGACAACGTAATGGCATCGAATGTTCAATTAGGATTTCCGCAATGTCTCGATGACGATTATTATCGAGTACTCCAATTGGTTGAAAAGGATGACAGATGGAAAAGAAGCTCACTAACAAGATAGATCACCCTGCATTGAGCATAGAGTTCTGCCAGCAGATGATAGCCGGCGCCGACGCTTGGTATCTCGAATGTATCAAACATCTCGTCGTGTTAAACGGTATTGGGATGACGGTGATCGGCGCAATCTACACCAGCGACATGATTTCC
>Ga0302178_10002780_pt1 | contig 13583 bp, 11 predicted proteins | sample I_Palsa_E1_3_FD_198790 | JGI IMG/M metagenome (GOLD analysis project Ga0302178, IMG submission 198790) | Peat permafrost microbial communities from Stordalen Mire near Abisko, Sweden - I_Palsa_E1_3 | ecosystem: Environmental > Terrestrial > Soil > Palsa > Peat permafrost | place: Sweden... | reverse complement strand
GACGTGGTGAGTGCCCTGACCGGCCCGTCTGGTGTGCTGACCACGATTGAGAGCGACATAACCAACCTGCCCTCAGTACTGCTCGGCGACCTGACCGGCACGGGTGATCCGTTTAACCTTATTGAGACCGACCTGACCAGCCTGTTATCAAGCGATACCATTATTACGACCGATCTCGGGCTTATTACCACCGATCTAGGGAGCCTGACGACCGGAATAAACGAGCTCCTGAGCAACTTCCTACTCACGAGCATTTAGTGCGGTCGTCCGCTGGTTGGGGGGCCGGGAGGCCGACCAGTTAGCGGTCGGCCGTCCGCGGCTCAGATAGGCGGGCGCTGCGTCTCACGCAGGCGTCAGGCGTAGGACTCCACCGGCGGGCAGGAGCAGACCAGGTTGCGGTCGCCGTAGGCGCCGTCGATGCGACGGACCGGCGGCCACACCTTGGGCCGGAAGCCCTTGCCGAGCGGGTAGGCGGCGACCTCGCGGGTGTACGGGTGCTCCCACTTGTCCACCAGCAGGCACTCGGCCGTGTGCGGGGCGCCGCGCAACGGATTGTCGTCGACCGGCCACTCCCCCGCGCCGACCTTGTCGATCTCGCCGCGGATGGCGATCATCGCGTCGCAGAACGCGTCGATCTCGGCGAGGCTTTCGCTCTCGGTGGGTTCGACCATCAGCGTGCCCGCAACCGGGAAGCTCATCGTCGGCGCGTGAAAGCCATAGTCCGCCAACCGTTTTGCGACATCATCGACGGTCACGCCGGTCGACTTGGTGATCGGCCGCAGGTCCAGGATGCACTCGTGGGCAACCATGCCGTTCTCGCCGGTGTACAGCACCGGGTAGTACTCGTCGAGCCGGCGGGCGATGTAGTTGGCCGACGCGATCGCCGTCAACGACGCGGCCCTTAGCCCGGGTGCACCCATCATTCGGATGTAGGCCCAGCTGATCGGCAGGATGGACGCCGACCCGTAGGGCGCCGACGACACCGGCGGACCAGCCGGCAGTTCGGGCGCCAGCGGATGGCCGGGCAGGAACTGCGCCAGATGCGAGCGCACCGCCACCGGCCCGACACCAGGACCGCCGCCGCCGTGCGGGATGCAGAAGGTCTTGTGCAGGTTGAGGTGGCTGACGTCGCCGCCGAACTTGCCGGGCCGGGCCAGCCCGACCAGCGCATTGAGGTTGGCGCCGTCGATGTAGACCTGGCCACCGGCGTCGTGCACGGCCGCACAGATCTCGGCGATGTCCTGCTCGTACACCCCGTGCGTCGACGGGTAGGTGATCATCAGCGTCGACAGCCGCTCGGCTTGCTCAGTGACTTTGGCACGCAGGTCGTCGAGGTCGACGTCGCCGTTGGACCGGCAAGCCACCACGACCACCCGCATACCGGCCAGCGCGGCGGATGCGGCGTTGGTGCCGTGCGCGCTGGACGGGATCAGGCAGACGTCGCGCTGCGGTTCGCCGCGGCTGGCGTGGTAGGCGTGGATGGCCAACAGGCCGGCGTACTCGCCCTGCGATCCGGCGTTCGGTTGCAGCGACACCGCGTCGTAGCCGGTCATCTGCACCAGCCAGGTCTCCAAATCGGCGATCAGCGTGCGCAGACCCTGGCTGTCGGATGCTGGTGCGAACGGATGCTGGCGCGCGAATTCCGGCCAGGTAATCGACTCCATCTCGGCTGCGGCGTTGAGCTTCATCGTGCACGAGCCGAGCGGAATCATGCTGCGGTCCAACGCAAGATCCTTATCGGCCAGCGCGCGCAGGTACCGCATCATCGACGTTTCGGTGCGGTAGCGGATGAACGCCGGGTGGGTCAGGAATTCCGAGGTCCTGTTCACCCCGATATCAGCGCCTGCGGCGCCATGCTCGGCCGCCTTGAGGCCGAACGCGTCCAACACCGCCGCCACATGGGCGTCGGTGGTCACCTCGTCACAAGTCACCGAGACGTGGTCGTCGTCCACCCGCCACAGGTTGATGTTGCTGGCCTTCGCCGCGGCGATCACTTCGTCGGCTCGGCCGGGCACTCGGGCGAGGACGGTGTCAAAGTACTTGTCGTGCACCAGCGCATCGCCGAGTGCGGCGGCGATCGTCTCGGCGTGGCCGTGCACCCGCCGCGCGATGCCGGCCAGTCCGTCGGCGCCGTGGTAGCTCGCGTACATCGCGGCCATCACCGACAGCAGCACTTGAGCGGTACAGATGTTGCTGGTCGCCTTGTCGCGACGGATGTGCTGCTCGCGTGTCTGCAGTGCCAGCCGGTAAGCGGGTGAGCCGTCGGCGTCCAGGGACACGCCGACCAGCCGGCCCGGCAGCTGGCGGGCGTGCTTGGCGTGCACCACCAGGTATCCGGCGTGTGGTCCACCGAATCCCATTGGCACACCGAAACGTTGGGTGTTGCCGAACGCCACGTCGGCGCCGATCTCCCCCGGCGGCGTAATCAGCGTCAGCGCCAGCAGGTCAGCGCCGACGGCGACCAGCGCGCCGCGGTCCTGCGCCTGCGAGACCAGCGCCGACCAGTCGGTGACCTTGCCGCTGGCACCCGGCAGTTGAGCGATGACGCCAAAGAACTCCCCGTCCGGGAGGCCTTCGCGCAGGTCGGCGGTGACGATCTCGATGCCCAACGGCTCGGCACGGGTGGCGAGCACGGCCGCGGTCTGAGCGAACATGTCGACGTCGACGGCCAACCGGTTGGTCTTGCCCTTGAACGCGCGGTGCATCAGCGTCATCGCCTCGGCGGCGGCGGTGCCTTCGTCGAGCATCGATGCGTTGGCCACCTCGAGGCCGGTCAGGTCGGCCACCATGGTCTGGAAGTTCAGCAGCGCCTCCAGTCGGCCCTGGCTGATCTCCGGCTGATACGGCGTATAGGCCGTGTACCAGGCGGGGTTCTCCAAGATGTTGCGGAGCAACACCGGCGGTGTGTACGTGTCGTAGTAGCCCTGCCCGATCATCGACACCGCGACGGTGTTGGCGTCGGCCAGTGTCCGCAGCTCAGCCAGCGCTTCGGCCTCGGTAGCCGCCGGCGGCAGCTGATCCAGGCCGGGCGCGGCGCCGGAACCGGTCAATCCGTCGAGGATTCCCGCAGGCAGAGCGCGACGGGCGAGTTCTTCGAGGGAGTCGACGCCGATGACCTCGAGCATTGCCGTGACGGCTGCACTGTCCGGGCCGATGTGCCGGTCGGCGAAAACCGGGTTGGTGTAGTCGGACATTGGCGAACTCCTGACAGAGACAGAGGAAGGCAGGTCCTCCCCCTCTGTCGTCTACCCGGACCGGGCGCCTGAGAGATTCGACATCAGAATGTCTTTCCCCATGGGCGGGCGACCCGAAAGTCACCGCTTTCCAGAGGCATCGGGGTCTGGCGCGGTCCGGGTGCCTGAGAGGTTGACGGAGAGGTATTGCTCCTTCGGCGTCCGTGGCTGGCGGCCACGAAACTCTCCCGCGTAAGAACGATGCGTTGTCGAGTTTACCGACTCGATGCCGCCGGCATAGCCAGCGGCATGGATATAACGGCTGGAGTCAGCCGATCTTGCGGTCGCGGTGCTTGCGCCGCGAGGCCAGCTCGTCTTCGGGCGCGGCGATCGACTCGCCGTCGTCGGCGCGCTCGCCGGGAAAATCTGCGATGGCGCCGGTCAGCTCGCGCATCGCTCCGGACACAGCGATGCCGAACACGCCCTGTCCACCCTGCAGCAAGTCGACGACTTCTTCGGCCGAGGTGCACTCGTAAACCGTGGTGCCGTCGGAGAACAGCGTGATGTTGGCCAGGTCCTGCACGCCACGCTGACGCAGGTGATCAACCGCGACACGGATGTTGTGCAACGAGATCCCGGTGTCGAGCAAACGCTTGACGATCTTGAGCACGAGGATGTCTTTGAACGAGTACAGCCGTTGGCTGCCGGATCCGGCGGCGCTGCGGATCGACGGCACCACCAGCGAAGTACGCGCCCAGTAGTCCAGCTGGCGATATGTGATCCCGGCAATCTGGCAGGCGCTCGGGCCGCGGTAGCCGACCAGCTCGTCGGGCACTGAGTCGTCGGGGAACAAGCCACCCTGCACGGGTTCGCTCGACACGCGGATCGCCGGTTCGGGAATGGCTTCTGAACTGTCGTCGAGCGTGGTCACAGACTCGAGATCCAGTTGATCCTGACGTGGCTGGTCACCCACGGTGCATCCTCTCGCCGATCGCGCGCTCGTTACGGGCTGCCGTTTTCGCGTTTGCTCAATCGAGTGCTTGTGAGCATACGCTTTTCGACTCGCTCTGGTGTTCGTAGAACTAATCAATCAAATTCAAAGTATGGCGGTCGAGGCGGTGACTCCACGCTATCCACCGGGCGTGTCGAGGTCGAACTCGCAGTTGAGACGCATCCGTGACGTTGCCGACTCGGGTATTCCCTGACGACAAATGCGGCCCGCATTTTTTTGCAGGCCGACGTCGATTTCCGTTCTGCGCGCGTTCAGGTGGCCTTGAAATCGTCGGGCGAAACGCTGTCCAAAAACTCTTTGAACTTCTCCACCTCGTCCTCGCGAACGGCGGTGGACGGCTCGTCGTCGTTCTCGTCGGGAATCAGCAGGCCAGCCTCCGCGAGGACGGCTTCTTCGACGTAAATCGGTACGCCGACCCGTAAAGCGATGGCCACCGAGTCCGATGGCCGCGCTGACACTGTGATGTTCCGGTCAAAGATCAAGTCAGCGTAGAACGTGCCCTCCTGCAGGTCGACGATACGCACCTCTTTGAGCGAATGACCAAGCGCGGCAATGAGATCCCGAATCAGGTCATGGGTCAGTGGACGCGGCGGCTCGACTCCCTGCTGCTCGAGGGCGATCGCGGCGGCTTCGGACTGGCCGATCCAGATCGGCAGGTACCGGTCGCCATCAGCCTCGCGCAGCAACAGCACCGGTTGGTTCTGCGGCTGCTCGACGCGAATGCCGACGACGCGAACTTCACCCATCTGTGTCTGCCCTCCGCGCGTGCTGCCGTCTCCGATCAGACCTGGTCCGACGTCGCGGTGCAAACACCAAGCCGCCGAGCACAAGCTGTGCTTTCGAAGTCTAGTCCTTCAGCGGTGGAGAACGTCGCGCACTGCGGACTTGATCAACGAGGTGTGAAGCGTGATCGCCAGGGCGGCGACTTCTCGCGCGAGGTCGTCGGCGCGGTCGCGGGCACCGGTCTTGCCGCCCTTGACGAGGGGCCCGGCGATCTGTGCGATCAGGTCGGATTGCCGGTCGGCGGCCGAGCGGAATGCTCGAAGATGACGCGGCTCGACGCCGTAATCCGCGAGCGCTCGGGCGCACTGCAGGATCACCACGGCGTGCTCGTCGAAAAAACCACCCGGCCCGGTGGTGATCACGCCGGCTTTGATCAGCGCCGTCAGCAGCTCGCCGTCAACCCCTGAACGCTCCAGGAGGTCTTCGCGGCTGAGCCGGACGCGGGCAGTGGACACCCCCGCCGAGTCCGCGGCAGATGCTGCGGCGCCATCTTCGCCGACCGACACCAATCGCGGCACACCGTAAGGTGATCCGGTCAGTGGCAGCTCGCCGTCGGGCTGCGCGTCCAGCTGGGCCTTGATCACCTTCAGCGGCAGGTACTGGTCGCGCTGGGCGGTCAGAATGAAGCGCAGGCGAGCGCAGTCGTAGGCCGTGAACCGGCGATAACCCGATGCCGCGCGCTGTGGCGTAACGAGACCCTCGGCTTCCAAGAAACGGATCTTGGAAATCGTCACATCCGGGAAGTCCGGCCGTAGCAGGTCGAGGACCGCTCCGATAGACATCCCGCTCAGTGCGGGGGTCTCGGGCGCGGTCACTAGCTTCCGTGCCCTCCGTCTTCGCCAACCTTGGGCCCAGTCAGAAAGACCAAGCGGAATTTCCCGATCTGAACCTCGTCGCCATTGGCCAGCACAGCCGAATCGACCGGCTCGCGGTTGACGTAGGTGCCGTTGAGGCTGCCGACGTCGACGACGTGGAACTCGTCGGTCTCCAACCGGAATTCAGCGTGCCGACGGCTGACGGTGACGTCGTCGAGGAAGATGTCACTGTCGGGATGACGGCCGGCCGACGTGGTCGGTTGGTCGAGCAGGAAGCGCGAGCCGGCGTTCGGCCCCCGTTTGACGACCAGCAACGCTGAACCGACCGGCAGCCCTTCGACACCGGACACTGCGGTCTCGGAGCCCGACTGCGCGGGAGCGTCCAGTTCATTGAGGAAGTCGGCGCGGAAAACAGATGTTGTCTCCACGGTGACTTCATCAGAAGTCTGGTCGTTGTCCTTGTCCGTCACCCGCTGCTCCTCACTGGCCGCTGCTGCGTTGTCTGGTTGGGTCCGGTCGACCGGCTTCCCACCCGCTGTGACCGTCGATGTGACGACCGTACCGCGCACAGGAGCCCAATGTGCCTTCCCCCGCCGGATCGGCGGCGACATCTGATCGCCGTCCGACTTCGGCACCGGTCCGGCGTGCATGGTTGCCGGGCGCAGGGAACGATAACAGGGTCATTCGGCCAGCGTGCCGCGGTAGGTCTCGGCGTCCAGCAGCTCCGCGAATCCCTTCTCCAGGGCCTCAGCGTCGACCTGGAGGTCAAGTAGCCAGCCGCCGCCGTAAGGGTCGGAGTTCACCAGCTCGGGGCTGCCGTCCAAATCTTCATTCACAGCAACCACTTTCGCCGTCACCGGTGCGTACAGATCCGACACGGACTTGGTCGATTCCACTTCACCGAAGGCGTCGCCCGCAGACAGGTCACTACCCACATCAGGCAGCCGGACGAACACGACGTCGCCGAGGGCCTCCTGGGCGAAGTCCGTGATCCCCACCCGGACGGTGTCGTCCCCGGTTCGCCGAATCCACTCGTGTTCGGCGGTGTAGTGCAAATCAGGCGGGATTTCGCTCACGGTTTTCCTGTTCTGGTCGGTTACTACTTGACGGGCTGAGCGTATTGACGTGGTTTTGGTTGTCGCAAGGCGTTGATGTCTACCTTGTCACCCTGCTGCACCGACATGGTGCCGCCGACGCGTTTGACACTGTCCACCGCGCCGCCGGGAATGTTCATCGCCGCCGCAAGCGTCGGTGGATCACCAATGGCGATAACCGAATACGGTGGCATGAGGGTTTTCCCGTCGACGATCAGTGCACCGGGAGCACCGACGATCCAGGTGTCGACGCCGGTCCGAACCGCCTGCTGCCCATCGCTGATCTGGATGGCCTCGGCGCCGGCGGCCCGTAATTCGTCGAGCACGTCGAGCAACGCCTGCGGGGCAACTCCGGGCCCGGGATCCTCGATCCGCACGGTGACACCGGGGCCGGTGGCGCCGACTGTGCCGATCAGTATCGACAACGCCGCCAGCCGGGCCTGAGCGTTCTGGATGGCGGCCTGGTCGCTGCTGCCCGAAGCATGTAGGGCGTTCAACGAGCCTTGTAGTTCGGCGACTTCGGTACTCAGCGTCGCTTCGCGTTGACGCAGCGAATCCAGCAGCACCAGCAGGTCTGCGGGACGGGCCGTATCCAACGAGTCGCCGGTGTTGGTCTGGTGCACCTGGGTTGCGATGGCCACGCCCAGCAGCAGACACAGGATCAGGGCCAGCACGCCGAAGACTGCGCGGCCGCGTCGCAGAAATCCGCGGGGCTGCAACTCCCCGATCGCGGGTTTCGGCTGGTGCGCCGCCAGTTCGTGCCGACCGTGCTGCTCGGCCTCCTCGGGCGCCTCGGCCTTTTCGGCATCGGGCCGATGCGACTCCGCGGTGGTGTCGTCGGCTGCTGGATCGGTGTCGCTCATGTCGGCCTTATACCCGTTACGCCCCGAAGAGTCGGCGCCGCAGCGCCGCGGCGTTGCCGAAGATGCGGATGCCCAATACGACGATGATCGCGGTCGACAGTTGTGTGCCGACGCCCAATTGGTCACCGACGTAGACGATCAGCGCCGCGACCAACACGTTGAAGACGAACGACACCACGAAGACCTTCGGGTCGAATATCCGCTCCAGGTATGCCCGCAACCCGCCGAACACCGCGTCGAGTGCGGCGACGACCGCGATCGGCAGATAGGGCTGGATGACCTCCGGCACGCTGGGATGAAAGACCAGGCCCAGCACGATACCGACGACCAGCGCTGCGATACCGATCATCGGTGCTCTGCCTCCGCTATCTGGATGTTCTGCACTAGGTTTTCCCGCACTACGACGAACCAATCTGTTTGGCGAACTTGACATCTCGGACCGCCCCGGCGGGCAGCGTGAGATTGTCCTTGGCGCTGACGTTCACGCCGACGCCGTACGAGGTCTCGAGGAGCCGTAGCCGGCGTAGACCCGGGCTGTTGTCGAACACGTCTTGCATGGCATGCGGTGGCCCGACCGCCAGAACCGTATACGGGCTGCCGGTGGGGTTGTTGTCGACCAGAATCGCGCCCCCGGCCTGCCGGATGGTCACGTTCGGGCCGATCCGGACTCCGTCTACGGAGATGGCCTCGGCGCCGCTGGCCCACAACGAGTTGACTACCAACTGCAGGTCCCGATCGAGGATGATCTGCTGGCTGCCGGGGACTCGCTGCTTGGAGACGTCGGACAGGTTCGGGCCGACGCCGGGCTCGGTCACCGTGACGCTCAGACCCGGACCGGCGACCGGGGTGCTCGCGGCGGCCAGGCTGAGCCGGTCGAGGCTGGCGAGCAGTCGCTGGCCCGCGGCGTCTTCGGCCAACGCGTGCCGTTGAACGTCATCACGTTGTCTGGCAAGCGTATTGCGACGTGCGGTGAGTTCGCCGGTCGTCGACTCTTCGGAGCGCACGCCGGCTGCCAGCACTCGTTGTGCCGCGCTGACTCCCGGTGCGACCAGCCGGGCCTGAGCGACGGCCGCGGCGAACACCGACGCCACCAGCAACGCGGCCAGCGCTTGCCAGACCCAGCTCATGGCTCGGGCGCGACCGGTCGGTGGCTCGCCGCTGCGGTCACGCTGCGCGGCCGCGGCCGCATAGCCGGGATCCAGATGCTCGGAGAGCAGGGCGCGCAGCAGCGACGGCACCGGGATCAGCCGCGGCCGTCCGGCATTGTGTGCGCCGAGGCCCGCGTCGGGGTCGTAGCCGCCGAGTTTCTGGTCAGCCATCGCGGGCCTTCACCGGCGGCATTCGGTGCAGCACCGAGACAACCTGCCATGCGTATACGAAGAACGACCACAGGTACATGTACGTGCCCCAGATCAAAAACGCCCAGCCGCAAGCCAATACGACACGACTCCACTGCGCATCCCACTGACCCAGCAGAATCAGCGGGAAGGCCGACATCAACGCGAACGTCGCTGCCTTACCGACATAGATCACCGGCAGTGCGGTGATGCCGCGGGTGCGCAGCAGTGGGAGTTCAGCGGCCAGCAGCACATCGCGTACCAGCAGGATGGCGATGATCCACCACGGCACGATGTGGCGCAGCCCGAAAGCGATCGGCGTCGTCACCATGTACAGCCGGTCGACGAAGGGATCCAGATACTCCCCCAGCCTTGACGACTGGTTCATCACCCGGGCGATCTTGCCGTCGGCCCAGTCGGAGGCGCCACTGAACATCAGGATGGCCACCGCCCAGGCGTCGGCATGGGCGACCAGCAGCAGATAAACGAAGACCGGGATCAGTGCCAGACGGAGTCCGCTGAGCACGTTGGGCACGGTCAAGAGCCGGTCGTGGGCAGGCGGCCGGTTCATGTGCGGTGACCTTATCTAAAGATGCCGGGCAGGCTCAGCGCGGAAAGCGAGTCGTCGGCCAGTGGGTTGTCGTGGACCATGTAAGTCCACGTCGACGTCGGACGGGCCAACTTGGACAGATCCACGCCCGGCTCGTCCTCGATCGACGGTGACGTCTCGAAGGTCTGCTGGGCGGCTTCGATCGCGTCGGCGGCCAGCGACGCGAACGCGTCGACGGCCATCCGGTGGAATTCGTCGAGCGGGTTCTGCCGTCCCAACGCTCGCAGGTGGATGCTTTCCCGGATGTCTGCCAGGTAAGCGAGATGGTCGGCCCACCCGCGGTCAAGGTGATAGAGCATGATCAGCCGGCAGATTTTCTCGAGCTGGTCTTCGGAAAGGTCCTCTGACAGCTCGTCGTAACGTTCAGGTGCCAGCGCGGCGAGCTCTTCGCGGGCGGCGGCGGTGCTGAGCAGCTTGTTGCGCCGCTCGACGATGATCGCTCGCTGCTGGGCGGTCAACTGGTTGTAGCGCCAGGTGTTGGCGTGCACGTCGAGCAGGCGGCCCTCGGCGACTCGCTGGGCGTGATCGAGCAGTCCGGCCACCTTGTTGCTGACGATGCGGCCGTCCTCGTCGGTCTGCATCGGCAGCTTGTTGGGCTCGAGGTTGGCCGCTGCAACGTTGTCTTCCCAGCTCGAGAAGAAGACCGACGATCCGGGATCGCCCTGACGGCCGGCGCGGCCGCGCAGCTGGTTGTCCAGTCGCTCGGTGTGGTGCCGGCCGGTGCCGACGACGTGCAGACCGCCGAGCTCGACCACCTTCTCGTGGTCGGCTTCGTCGGAACCGCCGAGCCGGATGTCGGTGCCGCGGCCGGCCATCTGCGTGGAGACTGTGACGGCCCCGAGCTTGCCGGCCTCCGCGATCACCCCGGCTTCCTCGGCGTCGTTCTTGGCGTTGAGTACCACGGCGGGGACGCCGCGACGCTGCAGCCGCTCGTGCAGCTCTTCGGATTCGGCCACGTCGTGGGTGCCGACCAGGACGGGCTGTCCGGTCTCGTGCATGTCGATGATGTGCGCGATGATCGCGTCGATTTTCGCCGCGGCCGTGATGTAGACCCGGTCGGTTTCGTCCTCGCGAACGTTGGGTGTGTTCGGTGCGATCGGGGAGACACCGAGCTTGTAGAACTGGCGCAGCTGTTCGCCTGCGGCCAAAGCGGTTCCGGTCATGCCGCACACCGTCGGGTACCGGTTGATCAGCGCCTGCACGGTGATGGTGTCGAGCACCTCACCGGTTTCGGTGGTCTCGATGCCTTCTTTGGCCTCGACCGCGGCCTGCAGACCGTCCGGCCAGCGTTGCAGCTGGGCGATGCGGCCGCGGGACGCGTTGATCAGGTGCACGGCATCGTCGCGCACGATGTAGTGCACGTCGCGGTGCAGCAGGACATGCGCGTGCAGCGCGACGTTGACCTCGGTGAGCGTGGTGCCGACATGCTCCTCGGAGTAGAGATCGATTCCGCCAAGCTGCGTTTCGAGTTTGTGCGCCCCGGCCTCGGTCAGATGCACGTTGCGGCTGTCGGAGTCGGTGTCGTAGTCGTCGCCGGCGTGCAACTCGCCGACCAGCCGGATGATTTCCAGCCGCGGCTTCTCGCGGTGGCTTGTTCCGGCCAGCACCAGCGGCACCAACGCCTCGTCGACCAGCACCGAGTCGGCCTCGTCGATCAGAGCGACGTCCGGGTTGGGCGACACCAGGTCGTCGACATCGGTCACCAGCTGATCGCGCAGCACGTCGAAGCCGATCTCGTTGATCGACGCGTAGGTGACATTGCACTTGTATGCCGCGCGACGCTCCTCGGCGGTCGATTCACCGGTCACCCAGCCGACTGTGACGCCCACCGCCTCCAGCAGCGGACCCATCCACTCGGCGTCGCGGCGGGCCAGATAATCGTTGATGGTCACGACATGAACGTGCCGACCGCCCAATGCGTAGCCGGCCGCGGCGATCGCTCCGGCCAGCGTCTTGCCCTCACCGGTTGCCATTTCGACGACGTCGCCGGCCAACATCCGCAGCGCCCCGAGCAGCTGCACGTCGAACGGCCTTAGCCCGGTGGCCCGTTCGGCGGCTTCTCGCGCGATGGCGAGGAACTGCGGGACGTCGTCGGCCTCGGCCAGGTCGTCGAGGTCGAGCAGGCCGGCGGCTTTGCGCAACTGCTCGTCGTCGAGCCCGGCGGCTTTCTCGTCATACTCGGCCGACGCGGTGACCTGGGACAGTGAGCGGCCCTGGTTCTTGTCGGTGCTGGCGCCGAGCAGTCGCCAGAAGCGGTCGCTCAACCGGCCGGACGAAGGGCTGGTGGTCTTTGGCACAGGTCAACGGTACCGGCCGGTGACGATGGAGGGCGGGACGCCCTCAGGTGGGGGCACGCCCCCTCGCCGCTTACGCGGCTGGAGGTACCCCCACCCGCTTGCGGGGGCGAGCCGGTCAAGTTGGGCCGAGCGTGCGTCACGCCAGATTGGACCGGCGTGGATAGGCGACGTCGGGATCGGTGAGTACGTTGACGACGGCGGGCAGACCGCTGCCCAGCGCGCGCGTCAGCGCCGGCCTCAGCTCCGCGGGCGTCGAGACCAGCTCGCCATATCCACCGAGCGCACGCACAACCTCGTCGTAGCGGGTGCCGGGCCGCAGTTCGGCCACCACCGAATAGCCGTACAGCGCTGTCATCGGGTGGTGCTCCAGAGCCCAGATGCCGTTGTTGCCGATCACCGAGACGACGGGAACGTCGTGTCGGGCCAGCGTGTCCCATTCCATGCCGCTGAATCCGAAGGCGCCGTCGCCTTGCAGCAAGATGACCTGACGGTCCGGCCGGGCTAATTTTGCGGCCAGCGCGTAGCCGGGACCCGAACCGAGGCATCCGAACGGACCGCTGTCGAGCCACGCACCCGGGACATAGCTGTCGATCACCCGGCCGGCGTACGAGCCGAAATCGCCGGCGTCGACGACGACGATCGCATCGCGGTCCAGCAGCGGCGCGAGTTCGGCGTAGACCCGCATCGGATGCAGCGGGCTGCGGTCATCGGCCAGCTCGCCGAGCTCGCGTTCGCGCGCCGCGGTCTCGGTCGCCCGCAGATCGGCGATCCACTCCTCGTGGCCGGTGGTTTCGGCCTGCGGCGTGTCGCTCAGGACGGTCAGGGTCGACGACAGGTCGCCGTAGAGCTCGGCGGCAACCGGCCGAGGATGTCCGCGCTCGGGTTGCACGCGATCGGCAACGATCAACTGGGTGTCTGGCCCGAATACCCCGCCGAATCCCAGCCGGAAGTCCATCGGTACCCCGATGACCACCGCAACATCGGCCTCCCCCAACGCTTTTGAGCGTGCCCGCGAAAACGCCAGCGGATGATCGGCGGGCACGGTGCCGCGGGCCATGCCGTTCATCAGCACCGGGATCCGTCGTTCCTCGGCCAGTCGCAGCAGCGCCGCTTCGGCATGCCCCCACCAGACGTTGGTGCCCGCCATGATGACCGGTCGCTGCGCGCCGGCCAGCAGGCTGACCGCGCGGTCGAGCGTGTCGCCGTCGGGCAGAGACGGCGCTGGCGACGTGGTCAGAGCGCCGGGCAGTCCGCTGTCGGCGGCGACGGAAAATGCGTGGTCCATCGGAATGTCGATGAACGCCACCCCCGATGGCGCTCCGACCGTGGCCCGCAGCGCGTCGTCGATCAGACCGCTGACCGCCTCGGCCGACGGCGCGGTGGCGGCGAATCGAGTCAGCGGTGCCACGAATGGCACATGGTCGATCTCCTGCAGGGACCCCATTCCCCACCGCCCCGCGGGCGCCCGGCCGCCGAGAACCAGCAGCGGCGACGAGTTCTGCTGGGCGGCAGCCATTGCGCTCATCCCGTTCGTCACTCCCGGGCCCGCGGTCAGCGCCGCCACGCCCGGCTGACGTGTCACCTTCGACCAGCCCTCGG
>Ga0302178_10002778_pt1 | contig 13585 bp, 10 predicted proteins | sample I_Palsa_E1_3_FD_198790 | JGI IMG/M metagenome (GOLD analysis project Ga0302178, IMG submission 198790) | Peat permafrost microbial communities from Stordalen Mire near Abisko, Sweden - I_Palsa_E1_3 | ecosystem: Environmental > Terrestrial > Soil > Palsa > Peat permafrost | place: Sweden... | reverse complement strand
TCACTGGGCAGACATTGATCGTCGACGGCGGACAAACCCTTCCGGAGAACTCAGATGCGTGCTGAACCTATCGTTGACGGCCAAACCGCAGTGTCCTCCGTCGCGCGCGATGCCGCGATACACGGCGAAGGTCCGTTTTCCCCCGATGCGGCGCCCGATCTCTCGCAATACGGCTACGAAGCGCAGCTCGCGTGTACGCTGAACGTCTGGCAATTGACCGCGTTCGGTCTGAATTACATGGTGCCGATCGCACCCGCAATCATTTTTGGATTGCTGTTGAAAATGTCCGGCGGTACGGTTGCGTTGCCGTACTTGTTCGCTGGCGTAGCGATGCTGTTCACGGCCTTTAGTTATTCAGTGATGGTTCGTAATTTCCCGCTCGCCGGCTCGGTATACAGCTATGTCGGGCGCGGCTGTAACGCGTACCTTGGCTTCATTGCTGGATGGGTGCTGACGCTCGACTACATCCTGATTCCGACTGTGACTGCGGCAAGCTCGGCCTACTTTGCCCAGCAGTACTTTCCGGGGATACCCTACTGGATGCTGCTCGGAGTGTTTTCAGTGGGAACCGGTCTCCTCAATCTGTTCGGTGTGCAATTAATGTCGCGGCTCGGCCTGTGGTTGCTGGTTTTTGGCGAATTCGTTATATGGCTGGCCATCATCGTATGGGCGCATGCGGTATCCGCTCACCATGTCGGTTCGGCCACACTGCTGAGCACGGCACCATTTCACTTCGATAGTTTCCCCGAGCTCGCATCGGCAACCTCACTCGCGATATTCAGCTTTCTCGGCTTCGACGCGATCACGACACTCGCTGAAGAGGCGCGTAATCCCAAACGCGACATCCCGCGCGCGATCTATTGGTGCATTGGGATTGGCACACTGACCATGTTCGTATGTGGTTATGTCGCGATGCTCGTGATTCCAGACTGGCGACAGCACATCGGCGATGCTACCTGGGTCAACACCACGCTGTTTCAGGTTTCCCGGATTACTGGCGGAGACGGCTTCGGCATGTTCTTCACGGCCGGCTACCTGACTGAACTAGCGGTCTTCAACGTCGTCGCGACGGCCGCCGGCGCCCGTCTACTGTTCGGCATGGGCCGCGACACGCTGCTGCCGAAGGCAATCTTCGCAAAGGTCAATCGCCGCTGGCAAACGCCACACTGGAGCATCCTGATCATCGTGTCGATTGAATTCGCGCTGGGAAATGCGACCAACCTGGACACTCTGTCGAATCTCGTCAATTACGGCGCGCTTTTCGCTTTTGCTGTACTAAACGTCTCGGTTGTTTGGTTGTATTACGTGCGCCGCCGGGGCGCGCTGCCCGCAACCGATGCGAAGGCGCCGTGCGTCGGAGCCCGCCCGCGCGGGATTCAGCACATACGTTATCTGCTACTACCACTCGTGGCATTCGCGATCATCCTGTACGTGTGGCTGGTCATGGACACGCTCGCACTGCAGATCGGCACGGCATGGCTCGCAATCGGCGTCGTGTATCTGCTAATCAGGACACGTGGTCTGCGGCGCCTGCCCCCCCACCTCGAACTCTGATATGTCCTCACCTGGAGACACCATGTCCAAACGTGACAACATGCTCACACTCAATGCCTTCAATCCGCTCTCGGAGGGAGGTATTGGAACGGCTGATAGCGCACTGATCGCACGGCGGCGCAACACGTTCGGCGATGCGGTCCCGCTGTTTTACGAAGAGCCGCTACACCTTGTGCGCGGCGAAGGCGTCTGGCTCTACGACGACGCGGGCCGTCCGTATCTGGACGCATACAACAACGTACCTTCGGTTGGGCACTGCCATGTGCGTGTCGTCGAGGCAATCGCCCGTCAAGCCTCGACGCTAAACACGCACACGCGCTATCTCTCGGATGTCGTCACCCGCTACGCGGAGCGCCTGCTCAAGACATTCCCCTCGTCGCTGTCAAACGTATTATTCACCAATGCCGGCACCGAAAGCGTCGATCTGGCGATGCGTATTGCGCGCTATCACACTGGCGGCACCGGTTTCATCGTCACGAACTTTGCGTATCACGGGAATTCGACGGCCGTGGCCGAGATCACGCCGGCGTTCGGATCGGGCGTGCCCATCGGGGCGAACGTTCGGACCGTTCCCGCGCCCGACCGGTTCCTGCCAGGCACGGAGGTAGGACCGGCATTCGCGCGGGGCGTCGCCGACGCGATTGCCGATCTCGAGCGGCACGGGATCCGTTTCGCCGGGCTGGTGCTCGATTCGATCTGTTCGAGCGACGGCCTGTACGTCGACCCTCCCGGCTTCCTGCAACCGGTGCTCGACGTCGTTCGACAGGCGGGCGGGGTGTATATCGCCGACGAGGTACAGCCCGGCTTCGGCCGGATGGGCAACGGCCTCTGGGGCTTCGCGCGGCACGATATCGAGCCCGATATTGTCGTGCTTGGCAAGCCGATGGGCAACGGCATGCCGATCGCGGCGACCATCTCGCGGCCAGAAATTCTCGCCGCATTCGCACTGCGCTCGGGCTACTTCAACACATTCGGTGGTAATACGGTGTGCTGCGCGGCTGCGTCGGCCGTCCTCGATGTAATCGAGGACGAATGCTTGATCGATAATGCGGCCGTCACCGGTGCAAAATTGAAGCAGGGTTTCGTCGACCTGATGCGGGCTCATGCTTCTATCGGTGATGTGCGCGGAGCCGGACTATACGTCGGGGTCGAATTCGTCGATCCAGAGACGGGCGAGCCAGATACCCGCGAGGCGCTGCGGATCGTCAACGGGCTTCGGCGTGCGCGAATCTTGATCAGTACGAGCGGGCCGGCGGGAAATGTGCTGAAAATCCGTCCGCCGTTACCTTTCGGTCGCGACCATGTCGCCATGCTGATCGACGCGACGGCCGCTCTGCTCGCGAAGCGATAATACGCAGATTCGTGAGCGCGCATGGGCGTATTAGCCTGGTGGAGCAGCCGGGCGCCGTTCCGACTCGATGGCATTCCCGATCGTCCTGATGCAGCGCCGTCCTCAATGCTGGGATAAGCGAGATCGCGGGTCGAGACAGGGTCATTCCTTAGATACTAGCGTCAAAGCAGTTATCCGAACGGCGGCGCTTGGGGATGATCATCTGTGCGAAAATGCGTTCAGACTCAAATGCTTTTCCGACTCGCCAATGTATTTGATATGGTAGCCTTGACTGGTATTAGCGCACTTTCGGTCACTTGGATCAAAGACATGTACGACTCGCGTCCAACTTCGCGCAGCTATGGAGGTCCCGCTTGCATTCTGTCGGCAGCGGCGACTGGGCTCGCCGCGTTTATTGCACGTGAAGGCGGAGATGCAGATCACATCTTGGGTGTGGCCGGTACCGATCTTACGTCAATCGAACGGCCCATGACCAGCATGACGCTCGGTGTTTACTGCCGCGCTCTTGAACAGGCCGCGCTCGAGACTGGCAATGAAAATTTCGGTCTTCGGTATGGTCAGCAATTCCAGCCGTCGGAACTTGGGCTTCTCGGATATTTGGCGATGGCGTCGTCAACCGTGGGTGAAGCACTGCGAAATATGGGCAGTCTCTTCCATCACCACCAGCAAAGCTCCCAGCTACGGGTTGTAGCGACCGGAGAGTTCGCTCGCGTCGAGTATCAGATAGCAGATTTGGCCATCTCATCACGACGACAGGACGCTGAATTCTCGATCAGTATGTTCTTCAACATCCTGCGACATGCGATGGGTTCCAATTGGAGGCCTCGTGAGATTCATTTCGAGCACGTCCAACCTGCGGCATGGACAGAACACCAAGATCAGTTCGGCGCTCCCGTGTACTTTTCGCAACCTACTAACGCCCTCGTCCTCACGCGGGCCGAACTCGACGCGCCAATGCCCAACGGCGATGCGCGCCTTCTCGCTCTGTTGCAATACAACCTGCAACAACTTGGGCTGGCTACGATTCAGGCTGAATCGCTCATTGCTCGCGTCCAGGCGGCGATTCGTCAACGTTTGAACGACCACGAACCGACTCTCGACGAAATTTGCCAGTCGCTAGGTATGGCGACCTGGAAACTTCAGCGCCGGCTACGCACCGCGGGTTACACGTATCAACAACTTCTCCTGGAGGAGCGCAAAGAGCTTTCCCTAGACTACCTCCGGGACCCCGCAATTCAGATATCCGAACTTTCTTTTCTGCTCGGGTACTCAGAAATCAGCGCATTCTCGCGGGCGTTTCACCGTTGGCACGGAGTATCTCCGACTGAATGGCGACGCCACCAAGTAAGCTCCCGGGTCTTGGCGTAGTCAACCCATTCTTGCTGCGCCTATTCCAGCGATTCTAGCCCCTGTCCGCGCGGTGTTTAAACCTTGCGCGGCTAGGCGTATGTTACGTTCGACTGGGAGTGTTGAAACCCTAGGGCAACGACTCCGAAAGGCTTTTTTGGAAATAGAAAATCATGAGCAAAGTGCTCCGGTATTCGCTATTTTTCGGACTTTCACGGTCACCGGCATACCGAGATGGGTCATTCGGTTCAGGGCACACACGGATCCATACCTCGTTTCGCTGCTGCGGTATCGCTCGGGCCTTCATGGCGTTGCAAGCGCCACCCGGTCGAGCGCGTGACCGGCTAGACTCGGGGTGGACCCGGGTCAAACCCGGGATTGAACCCTGCAGCAGTGGTACATTGTCTCGATCGACCACGCGACGGGCGGGGCTGACGACCGACTCCTTCCGTGAATGTGGGCGAAGAAGACAATGGTTATGAACCCGGTTTCAATCGACCGTTCAAGCGGATCTAGCCGACCCGCGCTGCTGGCCAGCGATCATGCAGGCCGTATGAAAGGGCTGGATATCATCAGGCAATCGCACGAACGTTCCCGCAGCTTCGGCCTGTCAGACACCATGCGTCCCGACTACCGCGTGCTCGGCGAAACCGATCTCTTGCTTAAGCGCGAGCAGAACCGCGCGCTGTGCTCGCATGCGTTGCCCGTCATAGAAACCCTCTACGGGCAGATCGCAAATACGCACAGCATGGTCGTACTGACCGACTCCGAAGGGCTGATCCTGCATTCGCTTGGCGACGACGATTTCCTCGCCCGTGCGGATCGCGTCGCGGTGCGACCGGGCGCGCTATGGAGTGAAGAGCAGCAGGGCACCAATGCGATAGGCACGGCTATCGCCGAAGGTGATGCCACGATGGTGTTCGGCGACCAGCATTATCTGCGCGCGAACCGGTTCCTTGCGTGCTCCAGCGTGCCGATTCTCGATCCATTCGGCGAGTTGCTTGGCGTTCTCGACGTCACCGGTGATTGCCGCGGCCACAGCCGTCACACCATGGCGCTTGCCAAGTTGTCCGCGCAGATGATCGAGAACCATTTGTTCACCAGCGCCTTTCCCGAAGCATTGCGAATCCATTTTCACGGACGGCCCGAGTTTATCGGCACGCTGATGGAAGGCATTGCTGCGTTCAGGGCAGATGGGCGTTTTTTATCGGCTAATCGCAGCGCGCAATTTCAGCTCGGCTTAGCGCTTGCGTCGTTGCGCGCGCATACGCTGTCGTCGCTATTCAATGTCTCGTGCGGCGAGTTGTTCGACCGCGTGTGCAGCGGCGTAGGCACGCCCGTGGAACGCTCGATTTCGCTGTGCTTGCACAGCGGGGTGAATGTCTTTGCCAACGCGGACCTGAGGCGCTCGACGGCCGTTGCACTCTCAGCAGATAGCCCCGATGTCATCGACGTCGTCGCACGCAAACGTGTCCCTGAACAGCGGCCGCAGCAGTCGAAACTCTCCGGCCTACGCTACCTGATGACTGGCGACGCCCAGGTTGCCGCACTCGTTGAGCGGGTGCGCAAGGTGATCGGTAAAAATATTCCGATCCTGATCGGCGGCGAGACGGGTACCGGCAAAGATGTCCTCGCGAGCGCGGTGCATCGTGACTCGCCGAGTTGTGACGGGCCGTTCGTTGCGGTGAATTGTGCGTCGATCCCGGACACGCTGATAGAAGCGGAGTTGTTCGGCTATGAAGAAGGCGCGTTCACCGGCGCGTCCAAGCGCGGAGCGTGCGGCAAGATTTTGCAAGCCGATGGCGGCACTTTGTTCCTCGATGAAATCGGTGATATGCCGTTCTCGTTGCAAAGCCGTTTGCTGCGTGTTCTGCAGGAGCGTACGGTGACGCCGCTCGGAAGCACACGTGCCGTGCCCGTGGATTTCGCGCTGATCTGCGCGTCCAACCGCAATCTGCGCGAGCGCGTCACTGCCGGCGAATTCCGCGAGGATCTCTATTACCGGATCAACGGTCTGCTGGTGACGTTGCCGCCGTTGCGCCAGCGTACCGATCTGGCCGTGACCGTCGAAAAGATCCTGCGTGCCGAGCGTGCGACCGGTGAGCCCATCAGGGTTTCACCCGAGGTGCTGGCAGTGTTCACGCGGCATCCGTGGCCAGGAAACTTCCGGCAACTCGCGAGCGTGCTGAGGACCGCATGTGCCATGCTCGACGAGCACGAGACGTGCATTGAGCTTGATCATCTATCGCAAGATTTCTTCGATGACGAACGCAACGCGGAGAACGTACAAGTGGCCTCCTCGCCGTCTGGCAGGGACAGCAGCGCGCGCCGGGACGATCTCGCGTTGTCGGCCGTCGCGGCAGCGCTTGAGACACACGCCGGCAACGTCTCGGCGGCGGCGCGAATGCTGGGTGTATCGCGTAACACGCTCTATCGGAAGATGGCTGCGCTCGACGAAACGCGGCGTCGATAACGTCGCCGTAGATTGAGACAAATGTCTCATCAGACTCGATGGTGCGCTGCGGTGTGATCTCCCGGAACACGCATGCGAAAACGTCATCATGCGTTTAAGTTTTCGGGTTGCAGCGTGTCGTGAATGGCGCGAGCGAACCGATGGGTCACGGCTGGCGTCTTCGTATAAGAGGTCGTTCGAGCAATATCATCTCGATCCGGGCGCGACTATCGGTCCGCGCATCCTGACGGTTCCCGAGTTACGCGATGTCCAGGAGCGCGAAGAAACCGTGCTGCGTGCATCCGGCCAATGTCTTTCGCGACTGCATGAAACCGTACGGGAAGCCGACTACTGCGTGATGTTGACCGACGCACAGGGCGTCACTATCGACTACCGGGTGGATCGCGATCGCCGCCACGAATTTGAGCGCGCGGGTTTGTATCCCGGTTCGTGCTGGTCCGAGCGTGAAGAGGGGACATGCGGCGTTGCTTCAGTGCCGCTCGACGCAGAGGCGATCACCGTCCATAAGACCGACCATTTTCGCGTGGCGTTCACCACGCTGACCTGTAGCGCGTGGCCTATCTTCGGCGTGCAAGGCGAGTTGATCGGCGTGCTGGATGCGGTGCGCTCGCCCGAAGAGCGCGAAAGCCAGCGGCTGGCCAATCATATCGTGCGGCAAAGCGCGTTGCTGATCGAGGACTGTTTCTTTCTCAATGCAACCACGCATTGCTGGGTCTTGCTCGCGCATCGCAGCCGCCATTACGTTGAGGCGCAGCCGGAAATACTCATCGCCTTCGATGCACGCGGTTACGCGATCGCGGCTAACCGGCGTGCGAAGGAATGTGTGCCGGGGCTGGACCCGTTGCCGCGCCACGTCTCCGAACTCTTCGATATCCGCGCCGAACGTCTGCTCGATGTACGGCCTGGCCGCGATCTCATCTCGTTCAGGTTGATCAGCTCAGGGTCGCCCCTGCGTGCGCGCGCGAGGCCGCGCGTCCTCCGCGCTTCCAGAAGCCCGGCGCCGATACAGCGCGAAGCCAACAAACCGACAACGCAACCTGCGTTGTCCGAAAGCGAAACACTGGAACGTACCCGCTTACTCGCTGCGATGACCCATGCTAAATGGCGACCTGTCATAGCGGTGCAGGCACTAGGATTATCACGGGCGACCTTGTACCGACGCATAGAGAAGTCTGGAATAGTTTCCCCGCACAGGCGCTGGATCGAAGCCTCCATTTTGCGTAGATAGTCGTCGCCTATATCCACGAGTCCTTCCGTATGGATGTTGCCGGGCAGCACGGGCATCGATCGTGATCCGGTTGTGCGCGAGCTCAAGCGCCGCCGAGCGCATAAAACCGAGTTGGGCGGCCTTGCTCGCCGCATAGTGTGACCATCCTGCATAGCCCGTGACCGGACCGGTGATCGACGATGTGATGAAGATCCGGCCTGCAGAGCTCTTCCAGACTTCTGGAGGAATGGCGGCGCAGGGTATTCCGTTGCGGTTCGAATCTTTCGATGGACTTCCCTCGGACGACTGGAGCGGCGAAGACATTGCAAGCTGGGGTGAAAACTTGCACAGCCGATTCCTCGACTGGTGGTCAGCCGAGAAAGATCCGGCGGTGAACTACACGGTTGAAACCTACTATGGGATCTGACTGTTCCACGAGGTGCTTGAACGGACCGCCTGGCATGCGGCGCAGCACACGCGGCGGGTGATTCTCATGTTGGAGAGCAACGGGATCGAGCCGGACCGCCCGTTGACAGCTGCGGACTTGGACGGGATGAACGTGCCGCATGAGGCATGGGATCGGTGAATGTCGATCGGCGCCTTGCGGCGAACCCGATGCAATGCAACGCACCGGCTTAAATCAATCCCATTGTCTTCGCCGATTTTACCAACTCGCCCCGAAAATCAGGATGCGCAATAGCGATCATTTCCTGTGCCCGCTGCTTCACCGACTTTCCCCTTAACTGCGCAACGCCAAACTCCGTGACCACGTAGTTGATATCGTTCTTGCTGGTTGTGACATGCGCGCCAGCCGCCAGCACGGGAGAGATACGGGAGATCGTGCCGTCCTTCGCGGTGGCGGGTAACACGATAAACGACTTGCCGCCCTCCGACCGATTCGCTGCCCTGACGAAATCGGCCTGGCCACCCGTGCCGGAGTACGGCAGGTGCGCCAGGCTTTCCGACCCGCATTGCCCGATCAGGTCGACCTCGAGGGTCGCATTCACGGTGACGAGCTTGTTGTTCTGGCCGGCAATATACGGGTCGTTCGTGAAGCTGGCGGGATGCATCTCGACCATCGGATTCCGGTCGATGAAATCGTATAGCTTCTTCGACCCAAGCACGAACGTCCCCACTATCTTGCCCGGCATCAACGCCTTCTTGCTGCAATCTATCGCACCGCACTCCACCAGAGACAGAATTCCATCGCCGAGCATTTCAGAATGGATGCCTAAATGGCGCTTGGTGGTCAATTGCATGACGACCGCATCCGGAATGCCGCCGTAGCCAATTTGGAGGGTCGACCCGTCTTCGATGAACTCGGTCACATAGGCGCCGATCGCTTCCTGCACCGGACCAATCGTCGGGAGGCCGACTTCGAGAATAGCGTCGGTGCTCTCAACGAGCGCCGTCACTTGCGAGACATGGATATGGCAACGGCCATTGGCGAACGGCACGTTGGGGTTCACTTCGAGCACCACCGCACGCGCCCTAGATATTGCGGCCATGGTGTAGTCGGTCCCGAGGCTCAGCGAGAAATAGCCGTGTGCGTCCATGGACGACGCCATCGCGAAGACCACGTCCGCGCCGATCTGCCCACGTTCGATCATGGTGGGAATTTCGGAAAAGTAGTTCGGGATGAAATCGGACCAGCCTTCCTGCCCGCCGGATCGCGATGCAGGCCCAAAGAAGAATGCGGAGTGCTGAATGTGCTTGGTCGTTTCACAATCGAAGTAGCCGAACTTTCTCAGCGCCAGGATCTGGTGAATCTTGATCCCCCAATAATCCCGGCGATGCTCGGATAACGCATTCAGCAACGAAGGCGGCTCACCAACACCGGTTGGAATAATGAGCGAGTCGCCGTCGCGCAGCACGCGAATGGCCTGCGGCGGCTCCATTCGCTTCTCGAGATAGAGGTCCTGTGCAGACATGATGTCTCCCTGATGCGGTCAGTGGCGTACGTGCACTGTTTTGCAGCGTCTTAATATCGGACCGACACACGCAATGGTTACGTGTCGGCCCTCGCACCACCTAGCGCTTTCTCGCGTTGCAGCACAGTTGCTGACACCGGCGTGCTTGCGGCGAGGCCTCGTGCACGTTGGAGGACACTGCGGTTTGGCCGTCAACGATAGGTTCAGCACGCATCTGAGTTCTCCGGAAGGGTTTGTCCGCCGTCGACGATCAATGTCTGCCCAGTGATGAACCGGGCTTCCGGCGATGCGAGAAACATGACTGCAGACGCGACGTCGGCGACGTCGCCCAGATGGCCGAGTGGGATCGAAGCCTCCATTTTGCGCAGATAGTCGTCGCCTATATCCACGAGTCCTTCCGTATGAATGTTGCCGGGCAGTACCGCATTGATCGTGATCCGGTCGTGCGCGAGCTCAAGCGCTGCCGAGCGCATAAAACCGAGTTGGGCGGCCTTGCTCGCCGCGTAGTGTGACCATCCTGCATAGCCCGTGACCGGACCGGTAATCGACGACGTGATGACGATCCGGCCTGCAGCGCTCTTCCGGAGGAATGGCAGCGCAGCCTGTACCGTAAACAACGTGCCACGTGCATTGACGCGGAGCACTTCATCCCATGCATCGCCTGTCATCGCGTCCAGCCGTGCGCTCGGAAAGATCCCCGCGTTCGCGCAGACCACATCAATGCCACCGAACCGTTCGACGACTTTAGTTGACACCTGGTCCATCGATTCGCGGTCCGTGACGTCACCCGCAAACACTGCAACCGTTGAACCAGCATCGCTGAGTTCCATTGCAAAGTCGCGTGCCGCGTCAGCGTTGCGCACGACCATGGCGACGCTTGCCCCCCGTTTCGCGAAGCCAGAAACAATGCCCTTTCCGATACCGCGACTTGCACCCGTGACTAGCACGACGCGTCCCTTCTCTGTGTTCACCACGTTCATCTCCTTTTCATTCAATGGTGTGCCATTTTCCGACGCGCGGGCTGGACGACACTTGACTCAAAAAAACAGTTCTTTGATCGCGGATGACTGTCATCGGCCTCGTCCCAGAGGGGCAGCGAGCACCGCCCACTGTGCCGCCGCTGTTGCATTCCGAAGTCAATGATTTGATTATTGATGTCAAGCGGATCACGAAGCGATCGCGCGATGATTGTTCTCCTTCAAACCGGAGAACCAATCGATGAACGCGCGAACCGACGCTACCTATCTGAATCTGATCGCGAGCCTGACTGCGCTGTCTCGTGTTGCGCTGTCTCGCTATGGACTCCCTGGGGCATCGACGATCGCCTTGCTCAGTCATTCGGAAAATACTGTATTTCGGATAGTCCATGCGCACACCGGCCAACAGTTTGCGATGCGAATTCACCGCCCGAACTACCAGACCCGCCATGCGATCCAGTCCGAACTAGACTGGATGGAGGCACTCAATGCGTCGGGAATCAACACGCCGCATGTCGTGCCAGGGGTCGATGGCGACCGCTTGCAGGAAGTCGAATCGCAGTCGATCGGCACTCGACTCGTTGCGTTGTTCGAATGGGTGGACGGCGTTTTCCCTGACGAACGGGAACTGGCGCCATCGATGCGGCGGTTGGGTGCGTTAAGTGCGCGGATGCATCATCATTCCCGTCAGTGGCTGCGTCCCTCCTATTTCGAGCGCCAAACATGGGACAGTACGGACACAATCGGCGAGGGGGCGCGGTGGGGACGCTGGCGAGACATGCCGGATCTGTCAGCCGATCGCATTGCTGTACTGGCGGAAACGGAGCGCCTGCTGCATCGTCGCCTAGACGTTTTCGGCCGCAGCCCGGATCGATTCGGGTTGATTCACGCAGATCTGCGAATCGCAAATCTTCTGGTCGACGGCGAACGCACGACGATTATCGACTTCGACGATTGCGGTATTGGGTGGTTTCTTCATGACATGGCTTCAGCGATGAGTTTCATCGAGCACCGCACGGATCTGCCCCAGTTGATGGACGCCTGGGCAGAGGGCTATGTCGAGCATGGCTCGTTATCGAGCGCCGAGTTGGAGGAGTTTCCCACATTTGTCATGCAACGACGCCTGCAACTGCTCGCATGGATGGCATCACATAGCGAGACCGACCTGGCGCGCAGCTTTGGATCAGGCTGGGTGGCTGCGACGGCTGACCTCGGCAAGGCGTACCTGCAAACAATGGGGTGAAGCCTGCAAATTCCGGCAGGGTCACCGATCGCGGACTGGCCTGTTCACGCGTCAGTAGCCGCGATCGCCAACCAAAAAATCTTCCCTCGATGCAGAGATTTGCATAGCTGCCCCATGCAGTCGTTCGAGGCATCGCGAAGACAACGACCGTTCTCGAAGTCCAATAGCGATCCGCTTCTGCGGGTCGGCAGTCGCTCGTCGGCTCTTCCCATAGCGCATCGAAAGCTCGCATCGTCTCCCCTGTCGGGTGCCGTCAGGGTTTGGACCTTTACGTACGTCGTGCCTAGGTAACGCCTTCGCAAGTTTCTCGTTGTCGGGGATCGCTATATATGCCTTACGACTTTAAGTCCTAGGCGCCGAAAACAACCACCGCGTTCCCCAATAGCTTCCCGCTTTCGACGGCCTCATGAGCCTTGGCGATGTCGTCAAGTTGATACCGCGCAGCGATGGTATGCCTCACCATTCCATGCGAAAGGTAGGCATTAAGTACATGAATGACCACCGTCCGCTCCGCACTTGGCAGCTCGTACACGACAAAGAAACGGGCTGCCGCGCCGATTTGAATCATCGGACCGAAATCAAATGGCACTTGAGCTTTTCCGGAGCCGTAAATCACGCACAGACCGCCTCTAGCGATCAGACTTGGCAACATTCCGGCGTTCGCAGCCCCGTCTACTTCGATAACCCGATCCGCTCCTCGACCGTCAGTAATCTGCTTTACCCGGTCAGCCACGTTCTCGACGCGATAGTTAATAACGTGGTCAGCACCCATGTCCGCAGCGACACTCGCTTTTTCGGCTGAACTAACCGTGGCGATAATGCACGCCGCTCCTAGCAAGCGCGCGAACTGAATTGCATATGCTCCTACCGCTCCAGCGCCGCCAGTTACAAGCACTGTCTGCCCCAAAACCGAGCCATCGATTGTCATAGCGCGCAACGCTGTCAAAGCCGGAATTCCCAGGCATGCGCCCTCATCAAACGTCGTGTTCTCGGGCAACTTGACGGCTTGTTCGGCAGGAAGAGTGACGAATTCGGCTGCCGTACCGCCGGCACGTTTCCATTGACCATTCCAGATCCAGACACGCTCGCCGATACGCGTATCTGCCACGCCGGCGCCCACGCTGACGATCACCCCGGCGCCATCGCTATGCGGGGTAATGCGTGGAGCGATCAATGGCCGGCCCGCCCGGCTTTTAACGTCGGAGGGATTGACTCCCGAAGCGAAGACCTTGATACATACTTCGCCACCCGATGGTACTGGATCTGCGAGTGTTCCAACTCTCAATACCTCGCTTGCGCTCCCGTTTTGCTCATACCATGCTGCTTTCATTGCATCACCCTCAGTCGATTTGAAAAAACGCTTCTTTTCACTGGTCAAGGGTAGCCCCCTGTGTCAGACTAGTTGTCGCCTCTGAATTTTCTTAAATTAAAGAAGTCAGAGGTGCATGTTGAAGCAAAAGCAAACGTATTCAGTCGAATTCAAAGAGCAAGCGCTGTTAAAA
>Ga0302178_10002770_pt1 | contig 13617 bp, 12 predicted proteins | sample I_Palsa_E1_3_FD_198790 | JGI IMG/M metagenome (GOLD analysis project Ga0302178, IMG submission 198790) | Peat permafrost microbial communities from Stordalen Mire near Abisko, Sweden - I_Palsa_E1_3 | ecosystem: Environmental > Terrestrial > Soil > Palsa > Peat permafrost | place: Sweden... | reverse complement strand
AGCGCGGCGACGTCGGCGACGGCCAGGTTGAGGCCCTTGGCGCCGGTCGGCGGCACGATGTGGGCCGCGTCGCCGGCCAGGAACAGCCGCCGGTACCGCATCGGCGCGGCGACGAAGGAGCGCATCGGGGTGATGCTCTTCTCCAGGATCGGGCCGTCGGCCAGCTCCCAGCCCGGAACCGCCATCCGGTGCCTGAGCTCAGCCCAGATCCGGTCATCGGGCCAGCGCTCGATGTCCTCGTCCGCAGGCACCTGGAGGTAGAGACGGCCGATCTCCGGCGTGCGCATGCTGTGCAGCGCGAAGCCGTTCTGGTGGCGGCAGTAGATGACCTCGTCGGTCGACGGCGGCGCCTGCGCGAGGATGCCGAGCCAGCCGTAGGGATACGTGCGCTCGGTCGCCGTCAGGAGGCTGCGGCTCGGGATGGAGCGGCGGGTGATCCCGTGGAAGCCGTCGCAGCCGGCGATGGCGTCGCACTCGACCTCGTGCCGCTGCCCGGCCTCGTCGGTGTAGCTGAGCATCGGGCGGTCCGAGTCGAGCTCGCTCACCCCGGTCTCGGTGACGTTGAACTCCAGCTCGGCGTCGTCGGCGACGCGGGCCGCGATCAGGTCCTTGACGATCTCGGTCTGCGCGTAGATGGTGACCCAGCGGCCTCCCGTGAGCTCACGGAAGTTCACGTGGTGCCGTTCGCCGTCGAACTGAAGGTAGATGCCGTCGTGCTCGAGCCCCTCCGCGTCCAGCCTGCGCCCGAGGCCGACCTCGCGCAGCAGTTCCACGGTGGTGGACTCGAGCATCCCGGCACGCTGCCGCGCCTCGCAGTAGGAGCGGCTCCGGCTCTCGACCACGACGGAGTCGATTCCGGCCAGGGCGAGCAGGTGGGACAGGAGCAGGCCGGCCGGTCCCGCGCCGACGATGCCGACTTGGGTTCGCTGCCTGATGGTCATAGGGGCACCGTCCATCGTTACATTTTGTGTTCGGCCCTAATCCAAGGGTAACGATACTGAGAGTTGCCCACAAGTACCGAAATGTAATCGAATGACAGGAAAGCGGCCCGGGGGACCGCACCCCGCCCCCGGGCCGCCGCTTTCGGTCCCGCTAGTGCAGCAGGTCCAGGGTGTTGGTGGCGTCGTCGACGAAGTAGACGCCGTCGCCGCGCGGCGCGACCGCGAGGCCGAACAGCGCCCCGGCGCCGGCCGGGGAACCGGACTTGTCCAGCTGCCTGACGGCGACCTGGCGGCCGTTCGGCTTGACCTCCACCAGGTTGCCGTTGAGGGAGTTGGCCGCGAGGACATCGCCGTTCGGCGCGATGGCCACGCCCAGCGGGCCCTGCAGCGCGCCGTTCCTGCTGACGGTCAGGCCGGTTCCCGCGCTGCCGGCCCGCAGCAGCGCGTCCGGCAGGGCGGCGATCCTGTTGTCGAGGGTGTCGGCCACGAACAGCGTCCCGTTGCGGCCGAGGCCGACCCCGGTCGGGCCGATGACGAGGGCGGAAGAATTGGTCTGCTCGGGGAACCCGGAGCCGATCGTGGTGTCCGCGACCAGCCTCGGCAGCCCGCGGGCAGGGGTGGTCACGATCAGCCGCAGCACGGTGCCGCGGTGGACCGTCTTGCCGTTGGCGGCGACAGTGCCGTTGAGCACGTTGGTGACAAACAGCGCGGAGACCCATCGGCCGCCGTCCGCCGTCATGTCCCAGGGTCCGTTGATACCGTGGCCATGGAATGTCTCCAGCACGCGACCGTCGCTGTTGAGCACCAGCAGGCAGCCGGCCTTGGCGGTAGCCGGGTTCCCGCCCGCGGTGGGCAGGCTGCCGACGATCACCCAGTCATTGCCGAGGATCGCCAGCGCCGTGGTGAGGCCGATCCCGCCCGGGCACGCCCCGGGCAGGTGCGCCGGGCTGATCTGGGCGAACACGCGCGCGGAGTGGTCCGGTGCCACCTCGACGATCGTGGTGCCGGTCCCCTGGGCGTTCGCCTTGTCGTTGAAGTTGCTCACCAGGACATCGCCCTGGTGCAGCCGGTCCTTGCTCCGGGTGACCACCGCGACGCCGTAGGGGTTGACGTCCCCGTTCTTCGGAACCGTCGAGCCGACCGTCGTGATGGCCGTCAAGCCGCCCGCGAACGAGGAGTTCGTGCTCGCCCCCGCCGCCGGGGCGACCGCCACCCCGGCTGCCAGCAAGGCGCCCACCGCCCCTGCGGTCGCCGCCAGCGTCACTCGATGTCTCGACCACATGGCCCTGCACTCCTTCCCGGTGTTCGGAGACTCCTGGGTTACCGCTACCAGGACTACGAGTGCGGTGGCCGATTGGATTTAATTCCCGGGCAGTCAGAATTTCCCCGGATCGTAATCACTCGAAAATGGACGTGTCGCCTGCCCCGCGCCGCACGATCTCCGGCTCCTCCCCGGAGAAGTCGATCACCGTCGTGGGCTCGGTGCCGCAGTCGCCCGAGTCGATGACCGCGTCGAGCGCCTGGCCCAGCTGCTCGTTGATCTCCCAGCCCTGGGTCATCGGCTCCTCCTCGCCCGGCAGCAGCAGGGTGCTGGAGACGAGCGGCTCGCCGAGCTCGGCCAGCAGCGCCTGGGTCGCCACGTGGCGGGGGATGCGCACCCCGACGGTCTTCTTCCCCGGGTGCTGGAGCCGGCGCGGCACCTCCTTGGTGGCGGGCAGTATGAACGTATAGCTGCCGGGGGTGGCCGCCTTGATGGCGCGGAATACCCGGTTGGGAACCTGCGCGAACTGACCCAGCTGGGCGAAGTCCCGGCACATCAGCGTCAGGTGGTGCCGGTCGTCGAGCTGGCGGATCGACCTGATCCTGGCGATGCCGTCAGTGTTGCCGAGCTGGCAGCCGAGCGCGTAGCAGGAATCGGTGGGGTAGGCGATCACGCCGTTGGCGCGGACAATCTCGGCGATCGCGGTGATCAGCCGCGGCTGCGGGTTGTCCGGGTGAATGTCGAAGTAACGGGCCATGTGACGAGCGTAGTCGCGGGAGCACGGATGGGGCGGGGCAAGACCGAGCTCTCCCCGGGTCAGCTCGCTTGCGTGGCGTAGACGACCGTGTTGCTGAGGTACGACCTGGTGCTGTAGTCGAAGGTCCCGCCGCAGGTGATGAGCCGCAGTTCCGGGTCAGGGACCGGGCCGTAGACGGCGGTGGTGGGGAAGGAGTCCTTCGGGTAGCTCTGCACCTGCGTCACCTCGAAGATCGCGAGCGTCCCGTCCGCGCGTCGTACGTAGACCCGGTCGCCGCGCTGCAGCTGGGAGAGCCGGTAGAAAACCCCCGGGCCGGCGACGGAGTCGATATGGCCCGCGATTACCGCCGACCCGATGGCGCCCGGGCGCGGGCTGCCCGTGTACCAGCCCGCGACGGCGGTGGTCGGCGGCACCTGGAGCGCGCCGCTGCTGGTCAGGCCCAGGTGAACGAGCGAGGTGCTCACCCCGATGGACGGGATGACGAGCGAGACGGGCTCGGCCACCTGGGCCGCGCCCGTCGCCGGGGCCGCCTCGATCGGGCCGGTCGGCACCGGCAGCACCTGCAGCGCGGCCGCCTGCGGAACGTCCGCGTGACGGGTCACAACCAGGCCGACGGCGCCCGCCCCGGCCGCGACCAGGCCGGCCGCGACCAGGAGGGCGGCCATCCGCCTGCCAGCTGACATCCCCCGGCGGCGGGCATGCCTGCCGCCGCCCCTCATCCGCGAAAACTCATGCGGTATGACTCATCGGCTACGACCGCGCGGCGGGGACCCGATGGTGCCTGCCCCCGGCCGCCGCGGCGGGCACCCGGCGGGCGCGAATGCGCAGGCCGCCTGCCGCCGCCAGCAGCAGTCCGGCGCCGATCGCGGCCAGCCACGGCAGCGGCGAGGACGGGCCGTGCGGCGCCATCCCGCCGAACCCGGTCGCGGCCCCGCCGGCCGGGGCGGTGCCGCTGCCGGCCGCGTCGAGCAGGTCGTCGATCTGCAGGCCCTTCGGGCCGTCGAGAACCACCAGCGTGTGCACGGTGCCGGCGGCAAGCGGGACGGTGGCGGTCGCCTGGTCGCCGCCGCCGCTGACGGTCAGGGTCGCGGTCCCGGCTGACACCGTCTGGTAGGAGCTAACCGACCCGAACTTCAGGCTGCCGTCCAGCGGCTGCCCGCCCCAGTTGACCGAGACCACGCTCTGCTTGAGCGAGGCCTGGATGACCCGCACCAGCGCCTTGCCCGACGGCGTGGTCAGCTGGTCGTCGAGAACCTGCAGTCGCAGCCCGGACTCCGGCCCGAGGCCGGCCACCGTGTAGGCGTGCCCGGCCACCACGTCCACGCTCGCCGACAGGACCGGCGCGCTGGTCGCGGCCGCGCCCGCCGCCCGCATGGCCACGGTGTAATCGCCGGTCGGGACCTGCTCATAGGGGGACACGGTGCCATAGGCGACGTGGTGCAGCACGATCTGGGCGGACGAGTCGCCAAACGAGTAAAGGTAGACGTCCACCGCCGGCGTGTTCGGCGAAAGATGGGCCAGCCTGATCCACCCGGTGGTGGTAGCCGCGCTGGCGGTGGCGACCGCGGCGGCGGGAATGGCGAGCAGCAACAGCGGCAACGCCGCCAGCAGGACTAGCCGGCGGACAAATCTCGTGAATCTCATGGGACCCCTCCCCTTGCCGGAGCCCAAGCGAGCCCCGGGTTGTTATCAATTACCGCTCAGCAACCCGAGCGGGCTAGGTGCGGCGTACTCGACGCTGAGCGCGGATCCGTGCACCAGCGCTGCCGCCGTCGGCAGGAACGGCAGCTGCTGCGCCTGCAGGAACGAGAGCATGGTCCGCAGGCGGGCGGCGGCCTGGGTCCCGACCCCGGCCGGGGCCAGCTCGACGCTGCGCAGCGGGATGGCCGCGCTCGCGCCGGGCGACGGATCGCCGAACGCGAGTACCCGCAGCGGCTGCTGGGCGGCCAGCGCGGCCAGCATGGCGAGCAGCCGCGGGTCGACCCGCCCGGCCCGCAGCGCGGCCTGGTCCGCCGCCGTCATGGCGATCCGGCGGTTGCCGATCAGCTGCTGGCCGGCCGCGATCCGCGCGCCGCGGTCCGCCGCCAGCGCGGAGTTGTAGGCCGCGGTCCCGTCGGCGGCGACCGCGCGAATGTCGATCCTGGCGGCGCCGGAACCGAAGCTCGCGATCACCACCGGCGCGTACACGCTCGCCAGGCGGGCGCCGAACTGGCTGCGCAGGGCCGGGGTGGCGACCACCAGGTCGGATCCCAGCGGGTCGGACGCCGACGTCCCGAGCGCCAGCAGCCTGCCCGCGCCAATGCCGCTGGCCTGCAGCGCCGCGCACATGGCGGGATCGCAGGCCACGATCGCGCTGGGGCTGACCTGCCCGGCGATCCACCGCGCGGCGGTGGCCCTGGTCGCCGCCGCCGCCTGCAGCGAGACCGATATCGGGGGGCCGCCCGCGCTCGCGCGGCTCGGTGACGCAGCGGGCGAGGCGGTGGTCTCGACGACGACCGCCGCGACGGCGGCCGAGACCGCGAGCACGGCGCAGCCGACGAGCGCGAGCAGACGCCAGCCGGTTACCTTGAGGCCGCCCACCGGGTGCCGGCCGACCCACAGCCGGACCGTGGTCGCGATGACCGTAGGCCATGACGGCTCGGATCGCCGCGCCCCGGCGTGCGACCATGCACTGTTATCAGCCATCTCCGCCCCCCAACCCTGCCACCAGGCAAGATGCGGCTTTGATGCTATGACAGCACACTAACTCTGACATTTCAGTTGATACGCCGATTTAGGTATGCCTATTGCGCCCCCGGCGGTGATCGTTATGCCAGTTCAGGCCCCGGGGAGCGGCGCGTCGACGGCCGTTCGGACGAGCGTCATCTCGGTCTGGACGGCGGCGTCTGCGAGCTCAACCCGGCGGTCGAACGACTGCATCCGGCTCAGCGACGACGCCCGGGCCTGCTCGGCCGTCAGCGCGGCGCGGGCCAGGTTGGCTTGGATCAGCCCCTTCGCGATCGGCGCGATGCCCGCCGGGAACGGGAACGCGGCTAGGCTCCGGCCCAGCGCGCGATCCGCCGCGACCTCCGCCGTCAGCGCCGCCTCGGCCACGGCCAGGTGGTCCCCCTCGTTGGCCGCGTAGGCGGCCGCGTCGGTCGTCAGCTGCTGACTGGCGGGCGCGAGCAGGGCCAGGTATTCGGCCGCCATCATCGGCTGGGTGGTGCACTGCTGGCCGGAGGGTGACAGGTTGGGCTCGCAGTCGGCGGCGGCGAGCGCGGCCGTATGACGCTGTCCGACCCCAGCGGCATAGGCGAACGCCGCTATGAGCAGGAGAGTGGACAGGCAGGAAATGGCCATGATCATGACTCCGCCGGTCGTCACTCCCGGCCGGGCCGGTCCCGGGTACGCCTCGCTGGTCACATCGCTCTCCTCAGCCGTCCTGCTGGCCGCCGTCTCATTCGTTGCTCGGGTTGTTCGTGAAGGAGTCGATCCCCTTGAAGATCTGCTCGTTGAGTATGAAGACGAAGCCGAGCAGGAAGAGCGCGAAGATCGGCGCCACGGTCACCCAGACGAGCCACATCCGGCCTTCCTTCTGACGGTCGGCTATCCAGCGCTTTATCGGCGGCAGCCTGAGCGTGAGCAGGAAGAGGCTGCAGGCCGAGTACTGGTAGAAGCGCTGATGGAAGATGGCGTCGCCGTCGCCGGCGAAGCCGGAGCCATTGTTACCGCTCTCGAATCCGAATCCCTCGAGCAACATCAGGTGGCAGGCAAGCAGGCCCCAGATGACGTAGGTGAGCCGCTGGAATCGCTTCCAGTACTTGCCGAGCTTGCGCTGCGCCCACGGGTTGCTGGTGCACACGATCGGGATGACCAGCATCACCATGAAGAATCCCATGAGCTCGAAGACGTGCCCGGCCACCCGGCCGAACACACCCCCGGCGAAGGTATCGGTGATGCTGGCGGCGACCGCGTCGCCGATGGAGGTGGCCGCCATCATGATCCCGTACCAGCGCCGCAGCGGGACGAACCAATGCTGGCCGGTGAGGGTGACCATCGGGGTGACGAGCAGGCACAGGAACAGGCAGACCTCGGCCCCGGTACCGAGCGTGTCGTCGACCGACACCGCGAAGGTGTTGCTGTTCAGCGTGAGGAGCGCGGGAAGCATGAAGAACAGGGGGACCGGCGCCGGGAGGCCCAGCAGGACGAGCGCGATGGCCTTCCGCTTGATGCGGGAGCCGCCGAACTTGAAATCCACGTCCATCCACTCGTCGACGCGGCTCTTGGCAGTGCGCCGCTGCGGCTGGTGATCAGCCGCCGTCTTCGCGGTCGGCTTGGCCGCCCTCGGCGGGGCCGGCCACGTGCCCGCGGGGGATGCCGGCTGGTAGTAATCCTGGGCCCACGACTGATCCGGTTGCGCGCCGACGGTGTTCCTGGGCATGGTGGCGCTCCCTCCTTCCCCGCTACGGCTTCTGCACTTGCTGGTGCGCGCCGGGCGCGTCGGGCTGGCCCGGGCCTTGATCCTCCTGTCCGCCGTTGGGGCCGGTCTCGCCCACGCCGGTCGACCGGAAGACGAAGAACTTGAATCCGTGCAGCGCCACCTCGCTGGCGCCGGCCGTCAGCGCGAACACGACCATGGCGGCGGTGAAGATCGTCATCACCCGCACGGCCGCGTGCTGGCGGGACTTGCCGTTGGGCTTGGCCCCTGGCCGGGCCGCCGGGATAGCGCCCGGCGTTGCCCGTGGGGCCGCGGCGGTCCGGGCCGACGGCACCGGGCCCGGCTCGGCGGTCGGCCGGGCGGCCGGCGGCGCGGTTCGCCCGGTCGCTGGCGGCGCGGATGCGGGAGGTGCGGACGCCGGCGGCCCAAGGGTCGGTGCCGAGAACGTTGATGGCGCGGGCGCCGCCGTCGCGGGGGCCGGCGGCGCCGGGCCGAGGTTCTGCGTGACGTACGCGGCCATTCCGGTCAGCTCGGTCGTCAGCTTCATCATCGTCGCGCGTATCTCGGCCGCCTGGACTTCAGCGGCCTCGATCGTGAGCTTGGCCTGCTCGCCGGTCTGCCGTACGAGCTCGGCCGCCTCCTGCTGCGCGTCTGCCAGCGAGCTGGACGCCTGGCTGCGCGCCTGCCGGAAGATCTCGGCCGCCTGCTGGTTGGCGTCTTCGATGATCCAGTTGGCTAGCTGCGATGATCCGGCGTCCCAGATCTGCTCGCGGGCGGGCTGCGCGTAGGCGACGTCCTGCTGCGCCCAGTTGGCGACATCGGTGATGGTGTCCTGCATGACCGGCGCCGGGTAGAAATCCATGTCCCGGTGCAGCGGCAGATCCCGGCGCGGGGCGAGAGTGTGCGCGGGGATGTCCGCGCGGGGCGGGAAATCGGGCTGCGGGATGAACGGCGGTCGTTCCCGAGTTGGCAGCGGCGGTGCCATCGCCACCGTCGACGGGCGGTGCTCGATCAGCGGGGCTTCGCCCGGCCAGGGCGCGAACTGAGCCTCGGGCCAGCTGGGATGGTCGGGATGGAGGGCGTACTGGCCATACGGCCCGGACTGGCCCGGGTACCCGCCCTGGGCCGCGGGCTGGTCGGTCCAGCCGGGATACTCGGCCTGGTAACCGGGCGGCTGATCCCAGCTCGGGTACTCGCCCTGGTAGCCGCGCTGGTCGGTCCAGCCGGGGTATTCGGCCTGGTAAGGGGGCTGTACGGGCCAATCGGGGTAGTCGGCCTGCTGCTGTCCGGTCCATTCGTGGATCTCGGCGTACTCGGCCTGGTAGCCGGGCGGCTGGGTCCAGCCGGGGTACTCGGCCTGGTAGTGGTCGGCCTGGTACGCGGCCGGTCCGGCATCCTGGTACGCGGGCGGTCGGACGTCCTGGTAGGCGGCCGGTCGGGCGTCCTGGTACGCGGGCGGGGCGGCGTCGGGCCAGCGCGGGTCCTGGCGGCCGAACCGCGGGTCGCCGCCACGTGACGGAGCCGCCGCGAAGGGGCCGGTGCCGTCGTCCGGCCAGCGAGGTGATGTCTTGGCGTGCGCGGGCCCCCGACGGCCGTCGCCCCGTCGGCGATGGCTGCCAAAATCCTCGTCAGCGCTCGTCATCTCCGCCCCTCTTCCGGTAACGGTAGGGCCACCCTGGGCTATATCAGTCGGATAACGCCGGACCGGAAACGCTGACCGGGGTTAGCTTTGCGAACTGATGGTGACACCTATCGGGTGAAGGTGTGACGGATCTAGCGAAGACGTAAGTTTTTGGACTGCATAACGACGGAAGTCAAGGCAAGGGCCTCGGCCCGGCTCGGTCAGACGGCACCCCGCGAGGGCGCCGTCTGCACGTCGAGGATCGGTTCTTACGGTTTTCTTACGGAGGCGGGTCCGATGACAGTGCGTATCTCGAAGCGATAACGCCCGAGATAACGTCGATAACTCTCCGTATTTCGAAAAGATAACGGCCTGAGCGGCCCGGTGCGGGCCGCGACCTTAGGACGCAGCGCTGTCCGCGCGGTGCGGCAGCTTCCAGCCCGGGCGGACGAAGTGGCAGGTGTACCCGTTGGGGTACTTCTCCAGGTAGTCCTGGTGCTCGGGCTCGGCCTCCCAGAACGGCCCGGCCGCCGTCACCTCGGTGACCACCTTGCCCGGCCACAGGCCGGAGGCGTCGACGTCGGCGATGGTGTCCTCGGCGACCTGCTTCTGCGCGTCGCTGAGGTAGAAGATGGCCGACCGGTAGCTGCTCCCGATGTCGTTGCCCTGCCGGTTGAGCGTGGTCGGGTCGTGCACCTGGAAGAAGAACTCCAGCAGATCCCGGTAGGAGATCTTCTCCGGGTCGAAGATGATCTCCATCGCCTCGGCGTGGCCGTGGTGGTTGCGGTAGGTGGCGTTCTGCACGTCGCCGCCGGTGTAGCCGACCCGGGTCGAGATTACGCCGGGGCGCTTGCGGATGAGGTCCTGCAGGCCCCAGAAACAGCCGCCGGCGAGGATTGCCTTCTCGGTCGCCATGATGCTCCTTCGCCAATCGCGGGCGCCCGCCGGGTGCGAGCGCGCGGTATCAGTGCAACCCCGCGCCGCGCACCGCTATTTCACTGGCCGGACGGGCCGCGCGAGGCCGGCCGCGGCGGGATCGGGGTCACTTACTCCTCCGCTCCAAGATAACTCCAGGCCTGCGGGAAGCTACCGGTGCCGATCGCCCGGCAGATCATCTGGGCGGCCATGCTGACCCCCTCGGTGAACGTGGGGTAGGCGAGCTGGAGTTCGGCCACCTGCTCCACCCGCAGGCCGGCCGCCATGCAGGCGGCGACGGTCTGGACGGTTTCGGCCGAGTACTCGCCGAGGACGTGGGCGCCGAGGATGGCGTGCGTCTCACGGTCGGCGATCAGCTTGCAGAATCCGTCTGGGCGGCCGTCGGCGACGGCCCGCAGCAGGTCGTCGTAGCGGGCGACGCCGACGACCGCGTCGTGCCGCTGCACCGCCTGGGCCTCGGTCAGGCCGACCCGGCCGTACTCGGGGTCGGTGAAGCTGCCGCTGGGGACGACGTCGTAGGCGGCCTGCCTGGACGGCCCGAGCACGGCGTTCCTGGCCGCGATCCGCCCCTCCTGCCTGGCCGTCTGGACCAGCATGGAATGCCCGTTGACGTCGCCGACGGCGAAGATGTGGCCGACGTTCGTCCGCAGGTACTCGTCGACCGGGATCGCGCCGGGCTCGGCGCTGACCCCGGCCGCCTCCAGGTTCAGCCGACCGAGGCGGGCGGGCCAGCCGACCGCGAAGAAGACGGCGTCGGCGGCCGTCTGGCCGAGGGCCTGGCCGCTTCGGTGGTCGATGTAGACCGCCCCGTCCGCCCGGTTCAGGGCGGTGACGAAGGTATCGGTGGCCACCCTCATCCCCCGGCTCCGGAAGGCGCGGCCGAGCTCGGCCGACACGTCTGCGTCGGCGGCCGGGACGAGCGTCGGGCCGGCCTCGAACAGGGTGACGTCGGCGCCGAGGTCGGCGAAGATCGACGCGATCTGGCAGCCGGTGTCGGCGCCGCCGATCACCGCCACCCGGCCCGGCAGCTCGGTCAGGGACGGAATGTCCTCGTAGGTGAGCGCCAGGTCGGCGCCGGGGATCCGGAGACGGCCCGCCTGCCCGCCGACCGCGATGATGATGCGGTCGGCGGTCCAGCTCCGGCCGTCGGCCGCGGCCACCGCGCCCGGCCCGGTGAAGCCGACCGGGCCGAGGTCCTCGATCAGGTCGACGCCGCGCCGCCGGATGTGGCCCGCCATGTCCTTCTTCTCGTGCGCGTAGCGGGCCACCCGCTCGCTGTTGGCCAGCACCGCGGGCAGGTCGGGCACGGGCGCCGGGCCGGTCAGGCCGAACTGCGCCCAGGACGACCAGTCGCGGGCCAGCCGGGCCGCGCGGGCCAGTGTCCGCACCGGCGCGGGCCCGGAGTTGAGGCTGGTCCCGCCGACCTGGGCCGCCTCGAGCACGGTCACCCGGGCGCCGAGCTCGCGGGCCTGCAGGGCGGCGGTCACGCCGGCCGGACCGCCGCCGACCACCAGCACGCTGACGTCGGAATGGGCCGGATGCAAGCCTCCGGCCAGCACGTCAGTCACCGGGCACACGCTCCTCACCGATCGCGGTCGCGCGTCGCCCACCGCGAGGCTCATACCGCGGCCGCCGATGCGGCCCGGATGCGCTGAGGTGATCCTGCCCCGCAAGTTGCCGTATGTCACTCAGCGGATCTGTGCTTTTACGCAGCGCATCGAGTGCCCGTCGCGGGGGCCGGGCGTAACATAGGTGCCTGCTCGGCGTTAGCGCGCCGCCGGTCTCGGGGAGTAGGGGCTCGTGGACATCACCCAGCTGATCCTTGACGATCATCATGAGCAGCGCCGGCTGTTCGCGATCCTGGAGCAGATCGACCGGTCCGAGACCGGGACGCTGTCGGCCGTCTGGGCCCGGCTCGGTTCCTTCCTCGAGTTGCACGCGGCCGCCGAGGAGGCGATCTTCTATCCGGCGCTGCTGCAGGTCGGGATCGCCGCCAGGCGAAGGACCGGGGTCGAGGAAGAGACGCTGGACGCCATCGGCGATCACAACGAGATCAGGGACGCGGTGGCCGAGGTCGCGCGGCATTCGGCCGGCAGCGACGGCTGGTACGAGGCGGTCGCCGGGGCGAACCTGGCCAACGGCGACCACATGGCGGAGGAGGAGCGCGAGGGCCTGACCGATTTCCGCCGCCTGGCCGGCCTGCAGCAGCGGCACGGTCTCGCGGTCGCCTTCGCCGCCTTCGAGGCGCGGAATTTCGCCGGCGTGCCGCCGGTCGACAAGGACCCGGCCGCCTACGTCCGCCAGGCCGAGGCGGGCACGCCGCCGGCCAGCAACGGATCGCTGAACATCGGCGGACTTAAATAGGCAGCGTGGCGCGCCCGGTCGCGGCCGTCGCGGTCCTGTGCGCGGTCGCGGCGCTGTCGGCCGGGTGCTCCGCCACGCCGACGCCGACCGGGCCGGCGCCGGTTACCGAGACCGCCGCACCCAGGCCGACCGTCTCCGCCCGGCCGACCGGGACGGCCGCCTCGGCCCGGCCCACCGATGAGGCCACCCCGGCGTTCACGGTCGCCGGCGACAACCCGGTGACGCCCAACGGCAGCCAGGACACAGCCGCGGTCACCCCGGGCGCCGTCTGCGACAGTGATCAGCTCAAGGCCGACCAGTCGCTGGGCGCCTCCATCGCCGACGGGTTCTCGGTCGAGGGCTTCCCGGCCGCGTCCGCCCTGCTGGCGCACTTCCTCGCCGGGACCGGCACCGAGATCGACTACCGGCTCGGATCGTCGATCTCGGACCAGGCGCAGGCGAGCGCCGGCTTCCAGACCGTGAACGCCCTCGTCCAGGAGGAGATAGCGGCCCAGTTGAGGGACGGCGGCACCCGGGTCACGCTCGCGGCCGGGCAGCTGCCCACAGTGCTGTTCGGGTCGAAGGCGAGCGACCTCTACTGGGGATTTCGAGGCACCCAGGGGCTGGCCGTGAGCGGCAGCGGCCGCCGGGCGAACGGCCGGTACGCCGGCACGCTCACCTATGTCATACGGGACAGCTACGGGTTCCCGGCCGACGACACTCTCGACGGGTTCGGCCCGCCGATGAGGTACCTGCAGACGGTGTGCGGGGCGCCGCAGCATCCGGGCGGCGCCCGCTGGTTCCCTGACGCGATCACGGTGCGGGTGCCGTTCAGCGCGGCCGGCTGACGACAGGGCGGTAAGACCAGGTGGCGTGCCTCGGCCGGCTGCCTGAAGGCCGCCGCCACGTCTTCCGGCCTCGTCGGCAGCCCCAGCGACAGGCGGCTGAACTCGATCGCCAGGCGATGCCAGAGCGGGGCCCGGCGCAGCATGGTGTGCTCGCCGCCGAGCACCTCGATCGTGGCCGTCTGGGTGACGGCACGGGCGCGCTCGGCGTAGGCCCACGTTTCGGCCGGGCTGGTGATGTGGTCGGCGCTTCCGTGCGCGAGCAGCACCCGGCGGCCGACCAGCTGGGCCACTGGCTCCGTCGGCGGCAGCCACGGCGCCAGCCCGGCGACCCCCGACACCGCCGGGTGACCGGCCACCCGGAACGCCGCCCGCGCGCCCATGGAGTGGCCGATCAGCACGATGGGGATGGGTCCGAACCGCGCCCCGATCTCGTCCAGCGCGTCGCCGAGGTCCTGCACCGGCGAGGCCAGCTCGCCGTTCCAGCCCCGCACCC
>Ga0302178_10002768_pt1 | contig 13617 bp, 8 predicted proteins | sample I_Palsa_E1_3_FD_198790 | JGI IMG/M metagenome (GOLD analysis project Ga0302178, IMG submission 198790) | Peat permafrost microbial communities from Stordalen Mire near Abisko, Sweden - I_Palsa_E1_3 | ecosystem: Environmental > Terrestrial > Soil > Palsa > Peat permafrost | place: Sweden: Abisko... | reverse complement strand
ACGCGATCATGCCCGTTCGCGTACAGACTGGCTCGGTGTTCTCAGAGCAGACAGTTGTGTTCGCGCTTAATGATTTTGTGAGTCAGGCGATGCTGTCTTCCAGCATGCACTCTGCATGGGTGATGCGGTACACGTCAACTATCGGAGCTGGCGCGGGTACTAGGTACGCCCCATCGGATGTGTTCCTCACGCTGCCACGACCTGATCCGACGGATGAGTTGGAGGCGCTTGGGCGTCAGCTTGATGGGGTTCGGCGGGAGTTGATGTTGCAGCGAGGCTGGGGTCTTACCCGCACCTATAACCAGGTGCATGACCCGGACTGCCACGACGAGGCTATCTGGGTGCTTCGTGATCTGCATGCGGACATCGACAGGGCCGTCATGCGGGCTTATGGCTGGGACGACTTGGACCTGAAGATAGGCCATCATCCGACGAAAATCGGGATTCGGTGGACGGTGAGCAAGGAGGCCCGGTTCGAGTTGCTTGACCGGCTGCTTGAGGAGAACCACCGGCGATACAAGCTGGAGAACCCGTGACGATTCCCGAGGAAACCCCCACATCGTTCGGGGTTCGTGCCGAGCTGGAGGACCTGCTGGAGCGGGACCTGCTCGGGCCGTGGGACGGGCCGGAGGAGGAACTGCCGCCGCGTACGTCGCCTGCCGAGCGGTACCTACTCGGGCGGCTCGTGCCGCGGCTGCCGCCCTCGGAGCCTGTCGACGCAGAGCCAGGTGAGGTAGTCGACGCCGAGGAGGACGATCCTTCCCTGGTGGACCTGGAGGTCTCTGCGGGCGACGGCGTTGGTGGCGAGGAAGTTGCCGAAAGTGAAACCACCGTCCGTTCGGGATCGATGGCGGCCTCAGCCATCGGACTGGCGTTCAGCGTTCCCTCCGACGTGCATGTGATCCATGTTGAAGCCTTCTGGGGACGGTACCAGCAGGCGCTTTCCGAGGTTCATGAGACGCCTACAGGGCGGCCGAGCATGACGTGGCACCGGGTACAGGCCGGGGGATCAGTCGAGATTCCGCTCGATACGGAGGACTCGGATTACGAGGCCCCGGACGCCGGGCAGGAGGGTGTCACCGTGCATTACACGGTGCGGCACCGGGGGGCGCGCCGGATTGTGGAGCTGGCGCTGGTGAATGGGCAGCGCGGGGCTGTGAAGACGCCCGACGTGGCACGGCTGTACCAGGCCGGGCTGACCGTGACCGCGCTTGACGGGAACGCCGCGATCTTCCTCGGACACAACGATCCCGACCTGGACGAGCCTGTGCCGGGGCGCGACGACGAGCGTCTGCACCTGGAGCTGCTGAACCGGGACCGGCGACTGTACGCCAACGGCCGCCAGTGCGCGGTAGACGCCTTTGTCCGTGACGGCGAGCGCCGCGCGTGGAAGCTGTCCACCACGTGCTTCCCGGAAGCCGAGGTGCCGCTGGTCGTACCGGGGAAGGTACCGAAGCTGGTGCTGGACATGGCGCGGCTTGGCAGCCCGGAACTGGGTGGGGAGGAGCTGGTCCGGGCGCTGCGCTCCCTGGTCACCGAGTACTGGCGATGGCTGGAAGCCCAGCAGGGCAGGCTGGCTGACCCGGAGGTGGCACGGTACGCTCCGGCCGGGGAGCATGCGCTCGAGCTCGCCCGCGAGGTAGCCGACCGGCTGGAACGGGCGATCGGCATGCTGCGCGACAACGGGATCGCGCGCGAGGCGTTCCGGTTTGCGAACCAGGCGATGGCGCTGCAGCGAGTGCGCAGCGAGGTGGTGCGGGCTCGGCTGGCCTCGGCAGATGCTGACGACGTGTCCGCGCTGCTGCGCGAGTACGACGTTCCGAAGTACCGGAGCTGGCGGCCGTTTCAGCTGGCGTTCGTGCTGTTGTGCCTACCCGGGCTGACCGATCCCGGCCACCCTGACGCGCACCGGGGCGCGGTCGACCCCGATGACGCACAAGTGCAGCTGCTGTTCTTCCCGACCGGCGGGGGCAAGACCGAGGCGTACCTCGGGCTGGCCGCGTACACGTTCGCGATCAGGCGGTTGCAGGGCGTCGTCGGCACCGGGGAGGATGCCAGGGACGGGACGCGCGGCGTCGCGGTGCTGATGCGGTACACGCTGCGGCTGCTCACCGCCCAGCAGTTCCAGCGTGCCTCCGCGCTGATCTGCGCGTGCGAGTGGCTGCGCAGGGAACGGCTGGCCGCCGGGGACACCCGGTGGGGCACGACGCCGTTCCGGATCGGCCTGTGGGTCGGCTCCAGAGTGACGCCGAACACCTGGGACGAGGCCGACCGCCAGATCACGGCCAGCGGGTCGGACCGGGCGCTCGGCGGGCCGCTGCAGCTCGCCGTCTGCCCCTGGTGCGGTTCTCGCCTGTCCGGCGGCCGCGACCTCAGGACTAGCCGGCTGCGCCGCCGGGTGCTGCTCTTCTGCAGCGACCCCGAGGGCGACTGTCCATTCACCTCGCGCCGGTCGCCGGATGAGGGATTGCCGGTGCTCACAGTGGACGAGGAGATCTACCGGCTCACGCCATCCCTAGTGATCGCCACTGTGGACAAGCTCGCCCAGCTCCCATGGAAGGCGGCGACGGCGACGCTGTTCGGCCTCGTCGCTACCGAATGCACCCGGCATGGCTGGCAGAACCCCGACTTCGAGTCGTTCTGCCGCACCCGGCACCGCGCGGATGGCGGTCTTCCGGCCGCCGAGGTGCGGCCGGTCATGAGGTTGCGTCCGCCAGACCTGATCATCCAGGACGAGCTGCACCTGATCAGCGATGCGCTCGGCTCGATGGTTGGTCTGTACGAGACCGCCGTCGACCGGCTGTGCAGCAGGTCCCAAGGCGGCCAGGTCATCAGGCCAGTGCTCGTGGCCTCTACGGCCACCGTGCGGCGGGCCGCCGACCAGGCCGAGCAGGTGTTCGCCCGTCGGCTCGCGGTGTTCCCGCCGCCGGTGCTCGACGCGGGTGACACGTTCTTCTCCGCCACCGTCAGGCCATCGAAGGACACCCCGGGCCGGCGATACCGGGGTGTGCTCGCGCCAGGGGAGCGGCTGAAGTCGGTGGAAATCCGCGTCGTCTCCGCGCTGATGGAGCATGCCCAGTACCTGCTTGACCGGTACGGGAACCTGGCGGACCCTTACATGACGGTGGTCGACTACTTCACTTCCACCCGTGAGCTGGCCGGGATGCGCCGCCTGGTGGAGGATGACGTCTCCGATCGCCTGGCCAGCCAGCAGGTGCGTACCCGCAGGCGACGGCCGCGAGTCGATGAGCTGACCGGGCGGATGCCGAGCAGCAGGATCGCGGAGAACCTGGCCGAGCTGGAGCGGCCGTTCGAGCCGGCCTTTGACTCGACCGCCGCCCTGGATGAGTTCCGCAGCGATCCCGCTGCCCGCGATCGGATGACGGAACGCATACGGCCGCTGGACGTGCTGCTGGCTACGAGCATGCTGCAGGTTGGGGTCGACGTGCAGCGGCTCGGTCTGATGGTGGTCACCGGGCAGCCCAAGAACACTGCCGAATACATCCAGGCCACCTCGCGGATCGGCCGCGACCCGCGCCGTCCTGGCCTGGTGGTCACGATCTACCAGTGGAGCCGCCCGCGTGATCTGGCGCACTACGAGTCGTTCGGTTATGACCACGCGACGTTCGGGCTCCAGGTTGAAGGGCTGACCACTACGCCGTATAGCGACCGGGCTCTCGACCGCGGACTGACCGGGGTCCTGGTCACCGCGCTACGGCATGCGGGCATCGCAGCGTTGCCCAACGTCGCCGCGAACAGCGTCCCGCTGTCCGGGCAGGCAGTGGATGAGCTGATCAGCGATATCAAGCAGCGCGCCGCCCTGGTCACTCACGACCAGGCGCGTGCGGAGCAGGTCGGCAGTGAGCTGATGCATCGCCTCGACAGCTGGCGTGGCCATCGGCGGGCGATCAGGTCAGGCAGACTCGGCTACGAGGAAGGCGCTGACGTGGTGGGGCTGCTTCGTAATCCGGATGTCGGCAGCTGGGACCTCTGGTCTGCTCCGCTAAGCCTGCGCGAGGTCGAGGCCGAGGTCATCCTGCAGCTCGACCGGGACGACCGCAGCTTGCCCGAGGCCCCGGACTGGAGCTACGATCGCGCCACCGGAGCCGGGTCATGACCATCCCCGCGACGCCCAGTGTCGGCCAGCGCCGCGATCCCACCCGGATCGGCCAGGCGCGGCCTAGCCATCTCATCACGACCACGGGTGTCGGCGCGACGGTCGATCTGCCGTCCATGAGCGTGATCGTCCGGGGCCTGGACGCTTGGAATCCGGAGCATCAGGACGCGGTCGAGGAGCCAAGGCTGCTCGACGCCGTCCGGCGGGTGCTCGGGTTCCAGGTGCGTGCGCTCCGCCACGCCCCGTGGGATCCGGTGGAGAAGGACAATGCTTTTACCAGGGTCGGCGTTCCCGTGACGCCATTTCCCCGGTGGGTCCGTTGCCCGCGCTGTCACCGGCTCGGGCCGCTGGATCCGCCCGGGCAGTTCGAGCTCGTGCACCGCTACGGTCGGCGGCCCGACCTAGCCAAATTCGTGCACGCGCATTGCCCGAGGCAGGGCCCGATCCCGGTGGCCAGACGCCGCGCCTGCGTGACTGCACGGTTTATGGTCGTCTGCGAGGACGGTCACCTGGACGATTTCCCTTACGTGGAGTTCGTGCACGCCACCCGGACGGAGGGCCTGTGTGACGGGCCGCAGCTTTCCATGTCGGATGCGGCGAGCACGCTGGGACCGCGGGTAACTGTGCGCTGCACCTGCGGCCACAGCCGTAATCTGCAGGAAGCGGTGGGCAGAAGCGGCTGGGAGAGACTTCCTGCCTGCCGCGGCAGGCACCCGCACCTGCAGCGCTTCTACCCATGCCGGAAGCCTCTCCGGATGATCGTCTTGGGGGCGAGCAACCTCTGGTTCGGGGTGACCGCGAGCGCCCTGCACCTGCCGCAGGGTCACACCGTCGAGGACATGATCGCGGCGCAGTGGGAGATCCTTGGCGCCCAGCCGGGACCCGAGGTGGTTCAGGCGATCATCGACGGTATGGACGCGCTGCGCGGGCTGCGCAGCCATCCGATCGCCGACGTATGGGGATGCATCGAAAAGCTGCGTGCCATCGGCGGCCCGGCTCTTGCGCCGCAGGCGGCCGACCTGCGCGACGCCGAATGGCAGCTGCTTTCCCGCCCCACGACGGAGCGCCAGGACGCGGACTTCCGGGCGACGCCCACGCTCAGCCCGCCGGGTTATGACCGGCTGCTCGACCAGGTAGTGCTGGTCAGGCGGCTGCGCGAGGTGCGGGCCCTAGTAGGTTTTACCCGCCTGTCCGCGCCCGAGCGGGACGACCTCCAGCCGGTCCGCCGGGTCTCGCTCACCCGGGGGAGCACCGAGTGGGTGCCGGCCGTCGAGCAGCGCGGCGAAGGGATCTTCCTGCAGCTGCGTGAGGACATGGTCGCGGGCTGGGCCTCGGCTGTGGCCGGGCACGAGCACATCGAGCGGTTGCGTTCGGCTTACCGCCAGTGGGCATTGGATCGCGAGCAGACACCGCACGCCAACTTCCCGATCGCCCGGTTTACCCTCATGCACACCCTCAGCCACATACTGATCCGCCAGGTCGCGCTTGAATGCGGGTATTCCTCTGCCAGTCTGCGGGAGCGTATCTACCTCGGCACGCCGGAGGCCCCGACGGCCGGCCTGCTGCTGTCAACCGCCGCCAGCGACAGCGAGGGCACCCTCGGCGGGCTCGTCGCGCTTGGCGAATGGCGGCACCTGGAGCGGCTGCTCGGCCAGGCGCTTGAGGACGCGTTGCATTGCTCCTCCGACCCGCTGTGCGCGGAGCACGTCCCGATCTATCCGTCCGCGGTGCTGCATGCGGCAGCGTGCCATGCATGCCTATTCGCGTCCGAGACCAGCTGTGAGGCCGGCAACCGCTGGCTGGACCGGGCCGTGCTCGCCGATCTGACCCACGACGGCTTCGCATTCACCGTATGAAATCGGCCCGGGTTCACCTCGATGACGCGGACTGGGCGAGCGATGTCGCCGAGCACCTGCCGCCTTCAGATGTCCGCCAGCTTGCCCGGGCTGCCGCCGAGGGTGCTCCCGCCGTCCGTACCTTGCGCGCCGCGACGGCGGCACCCGTCTTGCGCAGTGCCTGTGATCAGCTCATTGCCCGGCTCACGAGTGCCGATCCGGCTTTCCTCGCCGGATCGCTCGCCGGCGCGGCCAGCGCGGTCGAGCGAGGACACCGGCACCAGTCTGTGGAGGTGGTCTGGACAGGACCCGAGTCGGAGGTCACGACCAGCCGCCTCACCGCTGCGGCCGTCGTTGACCTAATTTCGGAAGCCCAGCAGGAGATCCTTCTGGTGAGTTTCGCCGTCCAAAGGGAGCGTCTTATCAAGGCTGCCCTGGAGGCGGCAAGTGCTCGCGGCGTGTCGATCACCCTGGTGACCGAGACACACGCGGACAACCGCTCGTACTCCGCGGAGAGCACGCCGTTCCCCGGCCTTGACGCGATCCGCCTGCACTGGCCGAAGGCCCAGCGCCCGCGGGGCGCCTCGCTGCACGCGAAGATCATCGTCGTTGATGACCGCGTGGCCCTCGTCGGCAGCGCGAACCTCACAAGCACCGCGATGGAAGCCAACCTCGAATGTGGCATCCTGATCCGCGGCGGCCCCCAGCCACGCGCCATCCGTAACCACGTCACCGATCTCTATGTGACGGGATGCCTCCGCCGCGTTTGACCCTCGATTGCACGCGGCGGATGTGCAAGGAGACTCTCCAGCTGCCCCGGCACCCTGTCGGCTTGAGGGGTCGGTGGATCGGATCCGTAAATATGTGCTCGTAACGGACCGGGCTCCGTACGGGTGAGATCCTTGGCGTCGCTCGGCTCGCCATTATGTGGAGTCGGGCGCAGGTTCTCCCCCGTAACCAATGCAGCGACACTACGAAGTCGCCGGATACTTCCGCCGCCCATCTCGGCGATCCAGCCCGCAGCACGCCTTTCGCCCATCACAGGCCTGGTCGAATCACGCATCCACCAACCGACGTCGAGCAACGTTGTCCAACTCAGCGAGCTGGACAGTGACGGCGCCCTCGATGGGAGTGGCGATCTGGCTGCATGGAAGAAGGCTGCCAGATCGTCGCTGAACGCTCCGGAAATTAGCACGAAGCCGATGCCCCGGCTGGGAATGCTGGGTGACAATCTGTTGCCAAACGCAACGCGTTGCCGAGCGCAACCGCTTACCATCAGAACATGCCAGACGGGCCGCACAGGATCGATTGGGAGTGGGAAGAGATCGTCCTGGCGTGCGATCTAGTTGCTCAGAATGGCTGGCGTCAGCTCGGCGAAAGCGATGCCCGCGTTCAAAAGCTTTCAGGCCTGCTGCAGCGGATGTCGATGCACCCCCTCGAAGCCAGGCTGCCAAACTTCCGCAACGCCGCCGGCGTAGCTCGTAAGACCAACAACATTGCCACCGTTCACCCCGACTACGTGGGGCCTCCAAGTAACGGCAACAAGCTGGACAAGGAAGTCCTCGATGATTTTCTGGACGATCTTGGGCGGATGCATCGTTATGCGCAGAGTCTGCGTCAAGCTGCGGAGCGGGACGAACCAGAGAATGTCTCCCAGCTTGTCGGCGACGAGTACGAGAGCGTCCTTGAGGGTCGATGCCTGCTGCGCTTGCACAGAGTATGGGAGCGGAAGCCTGCGCTACGCGAGAAGAAGATCCGCAGCGTTCAGGCTCGCGGCGATGCGCTCGCGTGCGAAGCGTGCGGCTTTGACTTCGAGCAGACTTACGGCGATCGGGGCCAGGGCTTCATCGAATGCCACCACGTGGAGCCGTTGCATCAAACCGGCGAACGCGCCACGACCATCCGCGATCTAGCTCTGCTCTGCAGCAACTGTCATCGCATGATCCACAGAAAACCACCTTGGCCGACGCCAGCCCAGCTACGCGACATCATTCACGGGCAACCCTCTCTCGATTCCTGAGGGCGGCGGATCGAGCAGGCGAGCGCGGCCGCGATGGCGGCGGTTCGGCGGGTGCTCTCCGGTTCTTCGCGCTACTCTCGCGGGATAACTCTGGAGTTCCACCGCTCCTTCCACCGGATTAGTACATCGCTTCGCTGGCGCGGAAGCGGATGGCGGCCGGTGCGTTTGTTCCGCGACGAGGACGGCGGGTCCTGCTGGTGGATGATCCGACGTACAAGCCGACCTGGCCGACCTCGGCGCCAACGTGCTCGAGGTCGCGGCGATCACACTGAAGGATGGCGAGCAGGCCGGGTATGAATTCGTCGAGGCGGGTGGGGCGGCGGAGCGGTTAAGCCCGCTACGCTATCTCCACCGGCAGCTGTTCGATCATGCCCAGAGCTCGCCCTCTCCGATCCCACTCGTGTAAGCGCCTGCGCCAGTCCCGCGGCCTGAACTTTCTGCGGCTTCCCCTAATAGGCGCCAAAGATCTTGTCGGTATCACCGAATTCGAAGAAGCTGGGGCGCCGCTAGTGCACAATAACCCTTGTGCGGGCCTACGTGGGAGTAACCGATAACAACTGGTATCACTTCCTGGCTGCGCGGCCCGAGGTGACAGAGGTAAATTTCTGGCAGCCCAGCGGTGCCCGCGAGTTTCGTATCCTGGCCCCGGGTGAGCCGTTCTTCTTCAAGACCCACTACCCGCACAACAAATTGGTCGGCGGGGGCTTCTTCAGCGACTCGGCGCGGCTGAGGGTCTCCGAAGCATGGGACGTTTTCGGAGACGCCAACGGGGTCGGCAGTGTGGAGGAGATGCGGGCCCGCATCGGTCGCTACCGGCGCGCCCCGATCGGCGCAACCGAGGACCCGGTTATCGGTTGCCTGTTCGTCCGCGACGTTTGCTTCTTCCCGCCAGACCTCATCGCGCCGCCGCCGCCCCACTTTGCCCGCAACATCGTGCAGGGCAAGAGCTACGACCTCGCCGAGCCATCGGTGGCGCCGTACTTCGCCGACCTTTTGCAACTGACCCTCGGCACTACGGTGGAACTGGACTTCAGCCAGCCATGGCACCGGCCGGGACCAGTGTTCGGCGATCCGCGGCTGGCACCCTACCGGCTCGGCCAGCGGTCCTTCCAGGCGGTTGTCCTGGATGCATACCACCGTCGCTGCGCCATCAGCGGTACGCACATTCCACCGGTTCTTCAGGCGGCCCACATCCGCCCGGTCACCGCGGGCGGCGAGCACCGGCTCGACAACGGACTGCTGCTCAGGTCAGACATTCACACCATGTTTGATCGCGGATACCTCGGCGTGGACCCCAGGTACCGCCTGCGCGTCAGCTCGCGCCTGCGGGAAGATTTCGGCAACGGATACCAGTTCTATGCTAAAGAAGGACAGCTCATCGAGCTACCCGAACGGCGGGCCGACCGGCCCGAGCGGCAGTTCTTGGAGTGGCACCTCGACGAGGTCTTCCAGGGTTGAATCCGGCCGCACCTAATGTTGCCCACATCGCCCCGTTGAGCGTGGTCACCTGAATTGGCCCCGGCCGCTACTCTCGCGGGATGGCCTCTGAAGTCTCACCGCTCCTTCCGCCTTAATCTGCGCGCGCAACGAGGGTGGGTCCTTGGAAGTTACGGCCGTTGCCACTCGCTTGGGCTATCGCGTTTCGTAGTGTTCCGCGTCGCACGGACTGACATGTTCCTATATGGCACATTCCTATCGTGAGAGGATCGCCTCGTGCCGTTGCCTGGCTACCGTGAACAGTTCCTGGCGCAGCCGCTCTCGGGTACGGCCTCGGGTCTTGATCGCGTGGCAGTTCGGACACAGCGCGATCATCTGCTCTGGGTGGTCCGGGCCGCCCTTCGCGAGATCCTGGATGTGATCGACTTCCAGGATTGGGTGATCGGCATCGGTGATGTCATGCGCCTCACCCGTGCAGCACGGGCTCTCGCAGTGCCCCTCGCTGCGCAGCAGCACGGCGCGACGCGCAGACTCCAGGCGCAGAATGTCAACGCTTACCCGCGGTCGGCCAAGCCTGGTGCCGCGGTCGGCAGCACCGGCCCCGATTCCGCACAGGCGGCGATACTCCTCTTCCAACGGGCTCCTGGCCACGATCACGCCACCGGCCGGGACCTCATCTTCGGCGATGTCAGAGTCAGCTAGGCCAGCATCAGCCAGGATCGCGTCATAGTCGGCATCCAGAAGATACTTATCCACTATTGCGGCTGCGGCCGCGACGCGGGCCTCTCCCGAGTACCGGACGAGATTGTAGACCTGTACGGGCAGGCCGCTTGCAGGCTGGTTCCTGGTGAACCAGCTCAGCGGCACGTCGCCGTGCGCGGGTGGCACCGGCCGCGGACCGCCGAGATCCCACAGGTCAGCGTGGTACAGCGCCGCGACTGGGTAGTGCGCCCTTGGATGTTCCCCGTGACGTTCGAGGAACTTCCCGAGCGCGGCCTTCGTCTCGCTCCATTGTGCCATCCGCGCAAGACCCTGGTGTGCACGGCCGACCGCCCACAGCAGGGCCAGCGGCTGGTAGAGCGCCTGGCGGCCGGTCGGCGACCGATACAGCCGGAGCGCGGAGAGCAGCTCGACCAGCTCCCCGGCTGTCAGGCCAGACACCGCCTGCGTCACCTGGAAGCCGAGCCCGTTCAGCAGGCGCCCGACAGTTGCCACCCCGCCGCTGAAGTCGCCGGCGGCGAGTGGTTCCTGGCCGGGGAGGAAACCGTGTGCCACGCCTACGATTGCCTTCGAATCGTAGGTCTTACCGTCAACTACCAGCCGATACGAGCGAGCCGTGCCAAACCCGTACTTTTCGAGAAACCGGTCTTGGCCGAGCCGGTCATACTCCGCCACGGCTTGGAGAATCTCGTGGCGGGACAGCTCCCGCAATGCCACACGGCTATGGTAACCACTTGCGTCTGGCAAAGTTGCCAAACGCAACCAGTTGCCAATCATCGGCGAGCCGCCGACTCGGCTGGCTCATAACCAGCGTCTTCATCGCCTGGCCAGCGAGCGTCCTATGGCCTACGGGCCCGCACAGGCCAGGGCATGCGCATGCACGGGGCAGCTATCGTTGCGGTGCACTCTCATAGGGTGGTCAGTTCTCCGAAGTCCTCTTTGGGAGAGCGTCCATGCGTTCACTCCGATCTCACAGCGTCCCCTACAAGGGCCGCAGCTTCCTTGATGCCCTCGACGGTCCGCTCGACAGCGCCGCCCGGCGACAGGAAGAGGAGGATGCACCGTGTGACCGGTTCTTGCGTAGCCGCCTCGAGCGCAGCTGCGTACGCACCCATCTGGGGCCGGTAGAAGGCGACCCGTGGTCCAGGGCGACAACGGGCACGGTGTCGGTCTTGTAGTCGATGATCACGAGCCCGTCGTCGCGGTAGATGAGGTCGATGAAGCCTTCCAGTACCCGGTCGCCGATGACGGTGCCGACGTAGGTCTCGCGCCAGTGCGGGCGTGACGCCGCGTGCCGGACGGCGGCCGAGCCGAGTGCGGCGCGGGCCAGCTGGGCCACGATCCCGGCGTGGTCTGCCACGCCTTCGGCCAGGACCTGAGCGGCGACCGCGTCGTCGAGCCCGCGGCCGGTAGCCAGGTCCACGGTTTGCAGCACCCCATGCACCGCGCGGCCGATGGCGGTGCCGTACCGGCCCTTGTTCCATGGCGGGAGTTCCAGGTCGCGAGCGTCCTTGGCGAGTCCGGGGTCAGCCGGCTCGCCAAGCCGGCCGGTGACGGCCGGGCGCGGCACGGCGCTCTGCTGGGATCCTTCGAGCTGTGAGGCGCTCATCGCTGCGGGCCGCGCCGCGCGTTCGCGGATTCGCATAATTTCGCGGTGCCAGTCTTCGTATGGCGGCGGCTGGGTCGCTCGACGGGAACGGGGACTGGTCCCAGTGCCAGCGGGTGCGGCGTCGAGCGGCATCTGGCACGGCGCGCCTTCGCAGGCACCGGCGAGCAGTTCGGCGCTTGTCCGGCTGCTTTCAGCATCCGGTGCCGTCTGCCGATCCTTGCGGTGCAGCGAGACGATGAGGTGGTCGCGAGCGCGGGTGCACGCAACGTAGAGCAGCCGCACCCGCTCGCAGGAGTCCATCTGCTCGTCGATCGGCTTGGCTGTCTCGAAGTCGCCGGTCTGGACGTCCTTACGGAGCTTGAACGCGCAGCCGCCCCCGGGAGTCCACAGCACCTCGACGCCGCCCCGGAGTCCGCCGGGCCGACTGCTCATCCCGGACAGGATCACGACGGGAAATTCCAGTCCTTTCGCGGCGTGGACGGTCAGGATCCGCAGCGTGTCGGTGTCGCTTTCGGGCAGCACCGCCTCGGCGACCCGGGCGGTTTCCTGTCCTTGGCGCCCGGCCCAGGTCAGGTAGGCCCGCAGCCCGCCGTGCTCAGCTTCTGACCAGGCGCGGGCCTGGTCGATGACGAACCGCAGCCGCCGCCAGACGTCACGGGTCCGGGGGCCGCCGACAGCGACCTCGAGCATGCGCCGGTCGGCGGCGAGGCGCCCGAGGACCTCGCTGGGGGCCAGCCAGCTCCGGTCCTTGTGCAGGCACCGCAGGTAGGTGACGGCGTCCCGGACAGGATGCCCGGCCGGCACGATGTCAGGTAGCGGCGCGAGGATGTTCCACCGCCCGCTGGCCTGCTGCCAGGTCCACAGGTCGTCGTCCCCGCAGCCGAACAGCGGCGACCGCAGCGCCGCGACCAGCGCGAGCGGGTCGCTGGGATCATCGGCTGCCCGGGCGGCGGTGAGCAGGTCGCGGACCTCGCGGGTGCGATAGACCAGGGAGCTGGCTTCGGCCCGGTAGGCGATGCCGGCCGCGTCGAGGGCGTCCTCCAGGTGCGGCAGCGACGTGCGGGCGGGTATTAGCACGGCGATGTCGCTCAGCTGCACGTCCCGCCAGCAGTGCCCGTCCGGCGGGTGGTGTTCCTCGGCGACCTGCCACCGCTGTGAGAGGGCGGTGTGTACCGCCGCGGCCACGTCGGCTGCCTCGCGGACACGCAGGTCGTCTGCGGACGGCTTGTCCGCGTGCGGGCAGGCACCGAGCAGCGTGACCGCGGCCCCCAAGGGCGCGGCGGCTCGGACCGCCCGGAGCGGGTGGTACGCCGGCTGGGAGCAGGGTTCTGCGGTGATGAGCTGGCCGAATACGTGATTGATCCGGCAGAGCAGCGCCGCGGTTGCCGCGGCTGATGCAGGAGGTGGGTGGATGCCCAGGTACGCGATCGTTGAGGCGCCGTCTGCTCTGGGCCACGTCCCGGAGCATCTGGGCGTCGAGCGCGCGCCGGAAGCGCTGCTCGCAGCCGGGCTGGCTGACGGCCTGGCGGCTCGCCGGGCAGGCCGGGTCGAGGCGGCCGGGTACAGCGCGGACCGTGACCCCGGGACGCAGGTCATGAATCCGCAGGCGATCCGGGATTACTCCCCGTTGCTGGCCGACGCGGTGACGGCGGTGCTCGGCGAAGGAGAGTTCCCTGTCGTGCTCGGGGGAGACTGCTCTATCCTGCTCGGCACGATGCTGGCGCTGCGCCGGCGCGGCCGTTACGGGCTGCTGTACATCGACGGTGACGCCGACTTCTACCAGCCGGAGGTCAATCCGCTTAACGGCGCGGCTTCGGCGAGCGATCTTGCGTTCGCGACCGGCTTCGGCCCTGACGTCGTCACCGACATCGAGGGCCGG